>C688J18823_10000180_pt1 | contig 35053 bp, 33 predicted proteins | sample HopSoiMetagenom1_FD_18823 | JGI IMG/M metagenome (IMG submission 18823) | reverse complement strand
CGGCGCAGGAACGCCGCCGAGTACGCTCCGTCGAGGGCGCGGTGATCGAACGACTGCGCCAGCACGCCCACCGGATGCACCACCACGCTGTCGCCCTTGGCCACCGGCTTCTTCACCACGCCGTCGAGCGAGAGGATGGCCACTTGCGGCGGCAGGATGATGGCAGCCGTCAGCAAGGTCCCGAAGCGCCCGTTGTTGGTGATGGTGTAGGTGCCCCCGGTGACATCGTCGGGCCGCAGCTTGCGGGCGCGCGCGCTTTCGGCCAGCGCCCGGATCTCGCGCGCCAGATCGGGCAACGACTTCGCCCCCGCGTCCTTCACCACCGGCACGATCAGCCCGCCTTCGCCCAGGTCGACCGCGATGCCCAGATTGATGCGCCGGTGCACCACCAGCGCGTCGCCGTCGAGCGACGCGTTGACATGCGGAAACGAGGCGATGGCTTCGCAGACGGCATGGGCGACGAACGGCAACCAGGTGAGGCCTCCGCGCGCCGACTCCACCGCCTGGAAATCGACCTCCACCGCCTGCAGCACGTGGGGAATGGATCGCCAGGCGGCGGTGGTCTGTTCGGCCGTCCGCTTGCGGACGGGATTCNGCGGCANGCGCTCGTCGGCCGCGGCAGCAGCGGGCTTGTTGCGGTCGAGGTGGTCGAGCACGTCGCGGCGCGTGATGCGTCCTTCCGCCCCGGTGCCGGCGACGTCGCCGGGCTTGAGCCCGTGCTCGGCGAGCAGCTTGCGCACCACCGGCGAAAGGCGCTCTTCGGCCGGCGCCCCGCTCTGCGCCGGCGCGGGTTCCCCGATGGTGGCGAGCGTCACACCCACTTTCACGGTTGTGCCTTCGGACACGAGGATGGCGCTGAGCACGCCCGAGGCCGGCGCCGGCACTTCGGTCTCCACCTTGTCGGTCGAGACGTCGAAGAGCGGCTCGCCCGCCTCGACGTGCTCACCCACCTTCTTGCGCCAGGCCGTGACGGTCCCTTCCGCCACCGTCTCGCCCAGCTGGGGCATGACCACCTGCATCAGCCGGCAGTCCTCACTACCGTCTGGACGATGCGCTCCACCGTGGGGACGGCGTTGTCCTCGAGGGCGTCGGCGGCCGGCAGCGGCACGTGCGGCGTGGTGATCCGGACGATGGGCCCGTCGAGATCGTAGAAGGCCTCCTCGGCGACGATGGAGGCGATCTCCGCTCCCCAACCGCACAGGCGCGGGTTCTCCTCCACCGTGTAGAGCCGGCCGGTCTTCGCCGTTTCAGCCAGCAGCGTCGGCACGTCCAGCGGCACCAGCGAGCGCAGGTCGACGACGGTGGCGGAGATGCCATGCTCCTCTTGCAGGCGGGAGGCGGCCGCGAGCGCGCGCGGAACCATGGCGGCGAGCGCCACCAGCGTGACGTCGTCTCCACGCCGCAGCACCTTGGCGGTGCCCAGGCGATCCACCAGCTCGCCGTCCGGGACCTCGCCCTTGGTGGCGTAGAGGCCCTTGTGCTCGAAGAAGATCACCGGATCGGGATCGCGCACCGCCGCCGCCAGCAGCCCCTTCACGTCGGCGGGCGTGGAAGGCGCCACCACTTTGAGGCCGGGCACCGCCATGGCCCAGTTCTCCACGCTCTGCGAGTGCTGCGCGCCGAAGCGCGAGCCGGCGCCGTTGGCCGTGCGGATCACCAGCGGCAGCGACATCTGGCCCGCCGTCATGTATCGCGCCTTGGCGATCTCGTTTGCGATCATGTCCCAGCAGACCGCGAAGAAGTCGGAGAACATGATCTCCGCGATGGGCCGCAACCCGGTCATGGCCGCGCCCATGGCGGCGCCGATGATCGCCTGCTCCGAGATGGGTGTGTCGCGCACCCGCCGCGGCCCGAAGCGCTCCAGCAGACCCACGGTGGACTTGAACACGCCGCCCGCCGCAGCCACGTCCTCGCCAAGGAAGACCACGCGCTCGTCGCGCTCCATCTCCTGGGCGATGCCGGCGGCCACCGCCTCGCGGTAGGTCAGCTCCGCCACGACGCGCCTCCGTCGGCCCAGACGTCGCGCTCGATCACGTCCAGCGACGCGGGCGCCGAGGCCTTGGCCGTCTCGGTGGCCTCGTCCACCGCGCGCTGCACCGTCTTCTCCAATTCCTGAAGGGTCGCTTCTGCGAAGTCCTGCCCGAGCAGCCGGCTGCGGTAGAGCGCCACCGGATCGCGCCGGGCCCATTCATCCAGCTCGCCGGGCGGGCGGTACTTGCCGGGATCGGCCCGCGAATGGCCGCTGGTCCGGTAGGTCTTCGCCTCGATCAGCGAGGGCCCTGCCCCTTCCCGCGCCTTGCCGATGGACGAGCGCGCGATCCGGTAGACGGCGTCGGCGTCGTTGCCGTCGACGATCACCGAGGGGAGCCCGTACGCCGCCGCGCGATCGGCTGCGGGATGCTCCACCGCGGTGACGCTGCGGATGGGCGTGTACTCCATGTAGAGGTTGTTCTCGCAGACGAAGACCACCGGCAGCTTCCACACCACCGCGAAGTTGAGCGCCTCGTGGAAGGCGCCGATGTTGGCGGTGCCGTCCCCGAAGAAGCACACCGCCACCTGGCCGCTGCCGCGGTACTGCGCGGACCACGCGGCGCCGGCGGCTACAGGAAGATGCGCGCCGACGATGGCGTACGATCCCATCGCGCCGTGCTCCACGCTGGTGAGGTGCATCGAGCCGCCCTTCCCTTGCATCAGCCCGCAGCTCCGTCCCATCAGCTCGCCGAGGAGGCCGGCCATCGACACGCCGCGCGCCAGCGTGTGCGCGTGGCCGCGGTAGGTACAAAAAGTAAAGTCGTCCTTCCGCATGGCCACTGCGAAGCCTGCAGCCACCGCTTCTTGTCCTAGCGACAGATGGCTCGTGCCCTTGACCAGGTTCTGCAAGAAGAGATCGTACGCGCGCTTCTCCAAGAGCCGGATCTCCAGCAGCGACTTGTAGAGCGCGAGCCGCGTGCCGCGCTCGATGTCGTTTTCAGTAGGCATTGGCGACGAACAGCTCCTTGGCGGGGAAGAGGGTGATCACCTTGCAGCCGTCGCGGGTCACCACCACCTCCTCCTCGATGCGCGCCGCGGAGTGGCCGTCGGTGGCGGGACAGTAGGTCTCCAGCGCGAAGACCATGCCTTCTTGAAGCTCGATGGGGCTCTCGAAGGACACCAGCCTGCTGATGATGGGCCGTTCGTGCAGCGCCAGCCCCAGGCCGTGTCCGAACTGCAGCGCGAAGGCCTCCATCTCGTTGGCGAAGCCGAACTCCTCCGCCTTGGGCCAGAGCGCCGCGATCTTGTCGGTGGTCATGCCTGGCCGCACGATCTCGATGGCCGCGTCCATCCACTCCCGCGCCTTGCGGTAGGCGTCGCGCTGCGCGTCGGTGGCGCGGCCCACGTTGAAGGTGCGGTAGTAGCAGGTCCGGTAGCCGGTGAAGGACTGGATGATGTCGAAGAAGGCCTGGTCGCCGGGACGGATGATGCGGTCGGTGAAGTTGTGCGGGTGCGGGCTGCAGCGCTCGCCGGCGATGGCGTTGATGCCCTCCACGTCGTCCGAGCCCATCTCGTAGAGGGTCTTGTTGGCCAGCGCCACGATGTCGCACTCGCGCACGCCCGGCTTCAGGTGCTCGGCGATCACCTGGTAGACGCCGTCCACCATCGCCGCCGACTGGTTGAGCAGCACGATCTCGTCGATGTTCTTGATCTGCCGCGCGTCCAGCATGGTCTGCTGGCCGTCGCGCACCTCCAACCCCGCCTCCCGCAGCGCCAGCACCATGGGGAGCTCGGCGATGTCCATGCCCACCGGCATGTCCGCCACTCCCTGTTCCTTGAGGAGGGATTTGATCTCCTCGGCGGCCCGCTTGAAGAGGCCGGCGTCTGGCGACACCGAGCCGCGCAGCCCTACCATTCCCGCCAGGCAATGATCGCGGGGGAGCCAGGGCGCGTAGAGCCGGTGGTGCACGGCGGCCGAGCCGAAGTCCCACAGCCAGGGCTCGCCGTTGCCCGTGAGCAGCGCGTAGCGGCACATCTTGTCGCGCGACCACTCGCCGATCACCGTGCTGGTGAGGTAGCGGATGTTGTTGTTGTCGAAGCAGAGGATCGATCCCAGCTGCGAACCCGCCAGCGCCTGGCGCGCGCGGCCCAGCCGCCAGTCGTGCAGGCGGCGGAAGTTGACGCGCTCCTCGAAGTCCACCGCCGAGTGCCCGGGGGCGGGGATCTGCGCGCCCAGTTGTATCCAGGCTTCAGCGTCTCCGGGGACGCGACCTTGTCGCGGGAGATGGCTTTGGGCTCGACGGGACGATTGGCCATGGGCTCCTCCCGCTCTGCGCGAGCGCTGCGCGATCCTCAGTGGACCGCGGGGTGCAGCGCTCCGTTCATCAGGGTTCTCCAGACGTGCTCGCGCAGGCTGGCGAACCGCGGCGAAGCCAGCGTCTCGCGGTTGCGCGGACGCGGCAGGTCCACTTCGACGATCTCGGCCACGTGGCTGGGCCGGCCGGTGAGCACCGCCACGCGGTCGCCCATCAACACCGCCTCCTCGATGGAGTGGGTGACGAAGACCATGGACGTGGGGCGCAGCGACCAGAGCCGTAGCAGCTCGAACTGCAGCACCTCGCGCGTCTGCGCGTCCAGCGCGCCGAAGGGCTCGTCCATCAACAGGACATCGGGCTCCAGCGCCAGCGCCCGCGCGAGCCCGCAGCGCTGCTGCATGCCGCCCGAGAGCTGGTAGGGAAAGGCGTTCTCGAATCCGTCCAGGCCGACCAGGTGGATGAAATGCCGGACGCGCTCGTGCATCTCCGGCCGCGGGGTATGCGCGAGCTTCAGGCCGTAGGCCACGTTGCCGTAGACGGTCTTCCAGGGAAAAAGCCCGAAGCCCTGGAACACCATCGCCACCTTGGGCAGGGGGCGGGTGACCTTCTTTCCGTCGACGCGGATCTCTCCCTCGGTGGCGGGGATCAGGCCGTCGAGGCAGCGCAGGAAGGTGGTCTTGCCGCAGCCCGAAGGCCCCACCAACATGAGGATCTCGCGCTGCCCCACGGTGAGGTTGATGTCCTGGAAGACCTCGAGGCCGTCGTAGCGCCTTCCCGCTCCGGTGACGGTGATGCGCGGCGTCTCCATCGCCGGTTACTTCCGGTCCCGGCGCGCCCAGTACTCGGCCGACTCCTTGGTGCGCGCCAGGGCTTCCGCCGTCTCCGTGCCCGGCGCCATCGATGCGGACGTGCCTGCCAGGACTTGATGGTGGTCGATGTTCAACGTCTTGAGCCAGCGCTGCTGACCCATGGTGATGGCGACGAAGTACCCAAGCTCCACCAGCTCGGGCTCGCTGAAGTGCTCGTGCAGCCGCGCCCAGAGCGCGTCGTCGGTGGCCAGGTCCCAGGTGATGGCCTCGGTGTACGCCAGCGCGGCCTTCTCGCGGGGAGTGAAGCGGGTCGAGTTCTCGAACTCCATCAGATCCAGATAGTGGTCTTCCACCAGCCCGGCGCGCGCCGCCTTGATCGATCGCTGGTTGCCGCAGTACTCGCACTTCACCGACTTGGAGACGTAGACGCGGCACAACTCCTTGAGCGCGTGATCGACGACGCCGCCGTGGAACACGTCGCGCCAGGTGTTGGCAAACGACCAGAACGTGGCAGGGACGTGGGCGCGGACAGCCTGGCTCTCGGGCCGCGGCGTGCCCTCGCGACGGCAGCGCTCGAACTCTTCGCGCATCTTCGGGTCCGCGACCGTGTCGGGGTCCACGTAGGAGATCCGCTGCTTCGCCAAGCGCCACCTCTTGTAAAGATCTGTTGTGTCAGGTGACCATACATGGGCATCCAAGTAGCGATCAAGGACCAGACCGGAGACGGACACGAATGAAGACGCCTGCCAGGATCGCGTGCAGTTGCCTGATCGCCTGCCTGTCTACCGGCGCACAAACGCGCGCCGCCGATGCGCAGGTGGAACGCCTGACGATGGCCGTCCCCGGCGTTCCGCCGGTCTTCTCCGGCCTGCTCGCCTTCGTCGCCCGCGACCAGGGCTTCTTCAAGAAGCATGGCATCGAGGTGGAGGTGCGGCCCTTCGACTCCGGCGGCGCCGCGGCCCAGGCGGTGGTCGCCGGCGGGATCGACTTCTCGCTCTCGCCCACCGCGGTGATCGTGCGCATGGTGTCCAACGGCAACGTCGACCTGGTGGGCATCTACGGCATGGAGCACCCCGACTGGCTGCTCGGCTCCACCGAGCCCGGCAAGAAGTGCGGCGACCTGAAGGGCGAGGGCGTAGGCGTGGACTCGGTCGGCGGCGCGCGCGCGGTGGCCTTGGGAGAATTCCTGCGGCCCTGCGGCCTCAAGCCCGACGACGTCAAGCTGGTCAGCGTCAGCTCCAACGTGGGAGCGGCGATGATCGGCGGACAGATCAAGTTCGGCGTGCTGCACATCGACGACCTTCCCGTGCTGGAGGAGCAGATGGGCAAGCCCGTCTCGGTGATCTCTTCGTTCCGCGACGTCAACCCCCTCACGCACTACAACCTGATCATCGCCAACCGGGACCGGCTGAAGCAAAGGCGTGACGCGTACGTGCGGGCCCTCGCCGCCCTCGTCGAGGCTGTCCGGTTCATGAACGATCCGCGCAACACGGCGCGCGTCGCGCAGATCGCCACCGTCACCGGGCGGACCGCGAAGGTTGCCGCCGACGTCGTCCCCAGGCTGGAGAAGATCGAGTTCTGGCCGGTGAAGAGCGACGGGCTGACCCGCGAGAACATCGAGCGCGTGATCAAGGTGGAGCAGCAGACGGGCGGAATCCGGCCCGGCAAGACGCCCGTCCCCTACGATCGGCTGGTGGATGCGACCGTATGGAAGGACGCCAACGCCCTCGCCAAATAGGGCCAGCATGCTGAGTTCGGACTCCGCCTGGGTGCGCTGGACGACGGTGTTGGTCAGCGCCCTGCTCGGCGCCGCGGTGTGGGAGTTCGGCACGCGGGGGTTGAACCCCGCGGTGATGTCGCCCTTCTCCGACACCGTGCTCCGGCTGGCGGAGATGCTCCGCAGCGGCGAGCTGGGCGCGGGAGCGGCGCAGTCGCTGGGGCTCTTCTTCACCGGGCTCTCCGCCGCCGTGGTCACGGCGCTTCCGCTGGGGCTCCTGCTCGCCCGCGTGCGCCTCTTGCGCGTGGCCTTCGACGACTACATTGCGCTGGTCTACGCGATGCCGATGGTGGCGCTGATCCCCTTCATCCTCTCCATCTTCGGCCTCGACTTCTCCGCCAAGGCGCTGGTGGTGTTCCTCTTCTGCTTCTTCCCCATCCTCTACAACACGGTCGAGGGCGCCCGCAGCATCGATCCGGAGCTGATCGAGGTGGCGCGCTCCTTCCGCTCCACCGAGTGGGACGTCTGGCGCGACGTGATGATCCCCGGCGCCTTTCCCTACGCCATGACCGGCGTCCGCCAGGCCATCGGGCGCGGCCTGGTGGGAATGGTGGCCGCAGAGCTCTTTCTCAGCGCCAGCGGCCTGGGCCAGCTGCTGATGATCTCGGCGCGCAACTTCGACACCGCCGGCCTCTTCGGCGTGGTGCTGATCATCACCCTGCTCGGCGCATGGCTGATGGCCGTCGGCCAGGCGCTGGAGAACCGCTTCACCGCCTGGCGCGGGGTGAAGCGATGATCCGGGAGCAGGCGAATGCCGCGGGGCAGTCGTTCGCGCTCGCCGGCGGCGCGCCCGGGCCGCGCGCCGGCCACAAGAGCCTCTGGACCCGTTTCGCGGCGAGCACGCTGCTGGTGAAGATCGCCGGAGGCGTCTTCTTGCTGGTGGTCTCGGAGATCGCGGTCCGGCTGCTGGCGCCGGCCTACGTGAGCCGGCCGAGCGGCGTCTTCCGCGTGCTGCCGCAGACCCTCACCAACCCCGCCGTGCTGAGCGGCGCGGCGATCACGCTGGGCGCGGTGCTGCAGGGGTCCGTCGTCGCGCTGGTCTCGGGAATGGTGGTCGGCCTTCTGATGGGCCGCATCCGGCTCGTCGACCGCCTGCTCCGCATCTACGTCGACGGGCTCTCCGCCATGCCGATGGTGGCCATCGTGCCGCTCCTCACCATCTGGTTCGGCTTCACCTCCTGGGCGCGGCTGGCGACGGTGATCTTCGCCGCCTTCTTCCCCATCGCCATCAACATGAACAGCGGCGCGCGCGCGGTGCCACAAGGCTATCTCGAGGTGGCGCGCTCGTGCGGCGCCTCCGCCTGGCACACGCTCTTCGGGGTCACGCTGCCGGCTTCGATGCCCTATCTGCTCTCGGGCATCCGCCTCGCCCTGGGGCGCGCGCTGGTGGGCGCGGTGGTTGCGGAGTTCTACGTCTCGGTGGACGGCCTGGGATATTTCATCCTCTTCCAGACCCGGACGTTCCATCACAACGAGGCCTTCGTGGCGGTGCTGCTGCTGGCGCTGGTGGCGGTCGGCGTGGACGCGCTGATCAACGGGATCATCCGGCGCTACATGCCCTGGTACCGCGCGGGAGAGAGGAAGAGATGAGCAGCCGGAACCGATCGGTGCGGATCGCGGCGGTGCAGCCGGCGTCCTTTTCCGGCGGCGAGGAGCATCGCAACGCGGCACAGGCTTGCGCCTTCATCGACGAGGCGGCGGCCGGGGGCGCGGCGTACGTCGTCTTTCCCGAAGGCTACCCGGGGCCGTACTCGGGCCCGATGGAGAACGATGCGCTGGAACGGGTGCGCGAGCGCGCCCGCGATCGGCGCGTCTGGGTGAGCGCCGGACGCCTCGAGCGGGGGCCGCTTCCGGACACGTACCACATCACGCATCTGCTCATCGACGACCGGGGAGAGATCCGCGCGCGTTATCGCCGGGTGCAGCCCAACCACCCGGTGTTCAACGCCTACCTCATGGGCGGCCGCCATCACGTGCTGCCCGGGGACGAGCTGATGACGGTGGATGCTCCTTTCGGCCGCATCGGGTTGCTCATCTGCTCCGAGCTGTTCGTGCCCGAGCTGTCGCGCATCCTCATGCTGCGGGGAGCGGACCTGATCGTCGCTCCCGGCGGAGGAGTTCACGGCCCCACCCGCACGCGGCTGCAAGACACCTGGCGAGCGGTGGCCCGCGCGCGCGCCGCGGAAAATCTGCTCTTCGTGGTGGTGACGCAGAACCTCTTCGGCGGCTCGCGCCACGGCCGCGGCTGCGTCGCATCGCCGGAGCAGATGCTCGCCCAGCGCGACGATGCCGGGCTGATGATCGCCGATCTCGATCTGGGCCGCCTCGATGCCGTGCGATCGCGCTACTACGACGAGGAGATGCTCTCGCCGCCTGCAGCAGGCGACCCGATCTTCGCCTGCAGGCCCGGACAGTCGCACGACCGACGCCCGGAGCTGTACGGCGAGCTGACCCGCCCGCAGCCCGACGCGTTCGAATACCACTACGAGCGCCGCGGCCTTTCCACCTGGCGCGCCGAATACGAGAAGATCAGGGAGGACACGAATGAGCGCTGAACCGTTGAGCCGCGTCCAGATCGCCGCCGGCCACTGGCGGCCCCGCTTCGTCGCCAACGGAATCGACGTCAACGATTTCGACAAGGTGGTGGCCGCGACGCAGGAGTGGAAGGACTGGGCTCCCGCGTGGAAGCGCACCGGCGACACGCACCTGGGCCTGGCCGAGGAGGCGGCGCGCGCGGAGCACATGATCAGCGCCGCGGACGCGTGGCAGCGCGCCGCCTGGTGCTATCACCTGGGCAAGTTCCTCTGGTTCGAGGATGCAGCGCTGCACCACCGCCTGAGCGAACTGACGGTCGCCACGTATGCCAAGGCGCTCCCGCATCTCGATCCTCCGGGCGAGCGCGTGGAGGCGCCGTTCGAGGGCACGGTGATCCCGGGCATCCTTCGCCGGCCTCCAGGACTCAAAAGGCCCCCGCTGGTCCTGGTGGTGCCGGGCCTCGACTCGGTGAAGGAGGAGCTCTACGCCATCGAGAACGACTTCCTGCGCCGCGGGATGGCGACGCTCGCCGTCGACGGCCCGGGCCAGGGCGAGAATGCCCCGCGCTTTCCCATCCGGCCCGACTGGGCCTCGGTGGTGGGGCCGCTTCTCGACGGGCTGCGCGACCGCAACGACGTCGACCTCGACAAGGTGGGCCTGATGGGCATCAGCATGGGCGGGATCTACGGGCCCCGCGCCGCCGCCTCCGAGAAGCGCCTGCGCGCCGTGGTCGCATTGGCGGGCCCCTACGATCTCTCCGAGTGCTGGGCGGCGCTGAACCCGCTTACGAGAGGGGGTTACGTCTTCTATACGAAGTCGCGCGACGAGCAGGAGGCCTTCGAGAAGTCGAAGTCGCTCACCCTGCGCGGCGTGCTGGAAAAGGTGACCTGCCCGCTCCTGGTGATCCACGGCAAGCTGGATCGCCTCTTCCCGCCAGAGCAGGCGGAGCGCATCGCGCGCGAGGCTCCCAAGGCGACGCTGCTCATGTACGCGGACGGCAACCACGTCTGCAACAACATCGCCTACAAGTACCGGCCGGCGATGGCGGACTGGATGGCGGAGCAGCTCGCTTAGTGCTGCGCCGCGATCCTTGACGGGTCGAAGCCGCGCCGCGTACAAGGCGGCATCCGCTTCGCTCGCTGGGGGATGTCCACCATGCGCAGCTCACGCCGCAGTCTGATGCTGGGGACGGTGCTCGCGTCCGCCTCGTTGGCCATCGAGAAGGCTTTCGGGGAGCAGCAATCCGCGCAGCCGCAGGGGGCGGGCAAGCCCGACAAGCTGCTGGAGGACCTGGTGGCCGCGAACCGGATCCTCGTCGATCAGGGCGTCCTCGACGGCTACGGCCACGTCAGCGTCCGCTCGCCGAACAATCCGGAGCGCTTCTGGATGGCGCGATCGGTGGCCCCGGAATTGGTCACGCCCGGGGATCTGCTCGAGCACGACTTTGACGGCAACGTGAAGGATGCCCCGCCCGACGTGAAGCTCTTCCTCGAGCGGTTCATCCACGGCGGCATCTACCGAGCGCGCCCGGACGTGAAAGCGGTGGTGCACAACCACGCGCCCTCGCTCATTCCCTTCGGGGTCACCGGCACGCAGCTCAAGCCGCTCTACCACATGAGCGCGTTCCTGGGCCCTGGCGTGCCGGTGTTCGAGATCCGCTCCGCCGGCGGCGCCACCGACATGCTGGTGAAGACGCCGGCGCTGGGCAAGGCGCTCGCGCAGACGCTGGGCTCGCATCCGATGGTGTTGATGCGCGGGCATGGCGCGGCGGTGGTGGGTCCCGACCTTCCCCACGCCGTCTTTCGCAGCGTCTACAGCGAGGTCAACGCGCGCCTGCAGGCGCAGGCGATGGCGCTGGGCGGCAAGGTGACCTACCTCAACGCGGAAGAGGCGCGCCTGGCCGAGACGTCGATGTCCGGCACCCTGGCGCGCCCCTGGGAGCTGTGGCGCAAGAAGGCGATGAGCAAGTAGGCGGCGCGGTCCTCAGAACACCACGGCCCACTGCATCAAGACCGACTTGTACGACGGCGACGAGAGCACCGTGTCGATGGGCTGATGCGTACCGTTGGGGTTGGTGTTCGACACCGGCACGTAGCCTGCCGTGGCCGCGGTGATGCTCTGCGGCCCCCATCCCGACTGCCCGTGGTTCGAGGAGAACTCGATCATCAAGTGGTTGAGGGTCTTGTTGAAGTAGAAGTCGAGGCCCGCGCGGAAGTTGCGGCTGTCCGCCGAGTGCGCCCCGGCCGCTTTGTTGTTGCAGGCGCTGAAGGCCGCGCCGCTCAGGATGGCCGGATCGGTGGGGCAGTTGTCGGAGGTGAACCACTCCACGGTCCCGTAGGGCCGGACCCACTTGAACCGGTAGCCAAGATCCGCGCTCCAGCCCCAACCCGTATCCTTCGATCCCGTGCCCATCGAGTGGCGGTAGCCATTGAACTGGGCGACGAGCTCGGTGTCCTCGCTGAAGGGCAGCTCGAAGAAGGCGGTGGTGGCGGCCGTCTTGAAATCGGTGACGCCCTTGGTCACCCGGATCGCCTGCGACTGGTAGCCGCCCGCAATCGAGACGCTGAGCAGCGTCTCCTTGGCGAAGTAGAGCGATTCGTAGCTGAAGCCGCCTTCCTGGCTGCCCAGGAAGTTGATGTTCACCAGGCCCGCCACCAGAGGGTTGCTCTTCGGGTTGAGCGTGGGGTCGGCCGCGCTGGGCTTGACGCCGAGGAAGAGACCTCCGCGGTATCCAATCTTCTTGTCCAAGGTCCAGCCGCGGAGTTCCGCCCCGGTGGTGCGGTTGGCGTTGAAGAAGGCCGCCGCGAAGCCGCGGATCAGGTCCGGGTGTCCGTCGATGGTGAAGTTGTTGTTGACGTTCGTGATGGTGCCGCGGGTCGAAGGCACGCGGATGAGGCCGGCGTCGATGAAGAGCACGTTGTTTCCGGTCGAGCCGGTGGGCGCGAAGGCCACCACCGCGTCTTGCACCACCATGCGGCCGGTGAAGTTGCCGTACTTGCCGAAGTTGGTGTTGTCCACCTGGAAGAAGAACCAGAAGTACTTGGTGATGTCGCCGTTCGCGACGAGACGCGTGCGGCGCATGTATACGTCGGTGGCCCAGTTCCGCCCGTCCGGAGTTCCCGCTTCGTTGAAGGACATGTGCGTCTGGACGTTCACGCCCAGGTTGAAGTTCACTCCCTCGATGGGCACGGGAACCTTGATCGCGTGGGCCGTGGAGGGAACCAAGAAGAGAGAACCAGCGAGAAGGACCTTCCAGAGAACCTTCATCGGCCATCCTTTCCGTCGAGATCTGCGGGCAGACGGTGAGCGCGGGGGACGCTGCTGACGGCTGTTGCGAACCAGGCTGCGCGACACTCTACGAAATCGAAGTGTTTTTTTGCAAATTGTCGTTCGCGAAAACTTCCGACTCGCTGCATCATGCGCCGGCGTGGCGGGGTCGCCACCCCCGCGGCGGGATTGGGTACCATGCCTCGGGGTCGGCGCCGAGACCAGAGGGGAAGAACAAAGCACGAACCGCATATCCCATTGGGAACAGCCAGTTACGTGACCATCGAGGCCATGGAACGGTCCGCCGGCCTCGGACTTGAAAGGGCGGATATCGACTTCCGCCTACCGCGCCGGCGATGGAACGCCTTCGCGCCACGCGGTCGCGAACCGCCCGCTGGCGACGAACCGCGGGAACGTGACCCACTGCTCGACGAAGAAGCGAACCAGGAGGTCGGCTGCGCTTCGGAAGGGCACCGGGGCTGTCCTCTCCAACTTGTGCCCCCGCCCCTGTGCCGCCATCGCGGTGGCCATCGCCGCCAGCCCGACGAGGCCGAGCCATCCACCGCCGAATGTAGACGCCGCGACCGCAATGCTGCCGAGAAGGAAGAGCGGATTGCTCAGAGCATGAAGCAGGAGGTTGCGGCGATCGTGGTGACCCTCCGGATACAGGGACCACTGCCAGCGCAACAGTCCGCCTTCACGCGAGTCCATGGGCGCATCCTACATCTGTATTCGCGGGTCGGGAGTGGTCTGCGAGAGGAGCATGGCGACGCGCTTCTTGGTCGGTTTCGCGCGCCGATGTCAAATCACCGGGTTACAGCGCCGCCGGCTCGTCGGCCACGTCGTCCTGCCTGATCGACGGATCCGGCGGCGTCTTCTCCAGCTCCGCCAGCACCAGCCGCTGGTGCTCGATCTCCTCCTGCCGCAGCTCCTCGAAGAGGACCTTCACGTCGCCGCCGGGAATCCGCCGCAGGGCATCGGAGAAGAACGCATACGCCTTCTTCTCCGCGCGGAAGGCCGCCTGCAGCGCCTCGCGGACCGTCATGAAGGCTCGCGCCTCGTCGTACTCGGGCGCCTCCACGTCGAAGACCATCTCCCGCGTGACCGCCACCGGCTGGTCCTCGAACAGCTCCCCGCGCCGCTCCGCCAGCTCTGCACGGTGCTTTTCTTCGTTCCCCGCCATGAAGGCGAAGAAGCGCGAGGCCTCCGGGGTGCGGTGCTGGCGCATCTGGTCGACGAACTCCTCGTAGCGGTCGCGCGCCTCCTCCTCGATGAGGACAGCCAGGTCGAGCGCGTCCTTCAGGGAGAGCTTCCCGAAATCGATGCCTTTGGTGGTCACGTCCGCCTCATTTCTGCACGAACAGGTCGAGGATCCGCTCACGCGGCAAGGCGCCCTGCGCCAACCGCTGCTGCCGCTCGACCACCTGCGCGTCCATCGACGGCGGCGGCTGCGGGTTCCGGTAGAGCACGCCGGTGTAGAGCTCGGTCCCGTAGGAGCGCGACAGGTCCAATGCCGAGAGCAGATTCGACGCATCGTGCCCGAGGCTGGCCAGCGGCTTCATCTTCGTCTTCTGCGCCTTCACTTGCTGGCACTCCTCGCCGTACGTCACGCAGGGCGACTGCACGTTGACGAAAGAGAAGCCGGGATAGCGGATGGCTTCCTCGAGGATGGACGCGAGCCCCGCCATGTCGGCCGGCGTGCCCTGCGCCACGAAGGGCGCGCCGTACGCCAGCGTGTAGAGCAGCGGGTTGATGGGGTTCTCCAGGCTGCCGTAGCCCGAGGTGACGGTGTGCAGTCCTTTGGGGCTGGTGGGCGAGAGCTGGCCCTTGGTGAGCCCGTAGATCTGGTTGTCCATCACGATGTAGGTGATGTCGATGTTGCGGCGGATGGCGTGCGGGACGTGACCGCCGCCGATGGAGAAGCCGTCGCCGTCTCCGCCGGCGGCCAGCACCAACAGCTCGGGCCGGGCCAGCTTGATGCCCTGCGCGATGGGCAGCGCGCGGCCGTGCACGCTGTTGAAGCCGTAGGCCGTGGTGTAGCCGGGGATGCGCGAGGAGCAGCCGATGCCCGAGATGAAGGCGATCTCGTGCGGCGGCCGGCCGATGGCGGCGAGGGCGCGGTAGAGGGCCTGGAGGACGCCGAAGTCGCCGCAGCCCGGGCACCAGATGGGCTTGAGGTCGCTCTTGAAGTCCTTGGCGGTCAATGTGGGAAGGGAGGTCATTTGCATCACTCCTGGGGTTGCCGCGCGTCTTCGACGCTGCGCTGCAGGGAGAGGACGGCCTCGCGCAGGGTGTCCACCACCTCGCGCGGGCGGAATGGGTTGGCGCCGGTGCGGCAGAACGGCCGCAGGCCCTTGGGCAGGTCGAGCTGCGTGCGCAGGAGGCGGTAGAGCTGTCCCTGGTAGGATTGCTCGACCACCAGGCCCGCCTTCACCGACTCGAAGAAGCGCCGGTACACGCCCTCGGCGATGGGATGGAGCAGGTACGGCACCAGGAGCTTGACCTTGAGCCGCTCGGCGCGCGCCAGCTGCAGGGCCTCGCGGCAGACGCCCGCCGTGGAGCCCCAGCTGATCAACGCCAGCGGCGCCTCGGGGTCGCCTTCGATGCGGAAGAGGTCGGTGCGCTCGCGCAGCGGATCCAGCTTGCGGAAGCGCTTTGCCGTCATCTTCGCGTGCATCGCCCCGCTGGCGGTGGGGTCGCCCTGCTCGTTGTGCTCGATGCCGGCGCCCAGGTAGTTGCCGCCTTCGAGGCCGGGGTGGCTGATGGGGCTGACCCCGCTGTCGGTGAGGCGGAAGCGCGCGTAGTCCTCGAGCTCGGCGTCGTTGGGCCGCAGCCGATCGACGACGGTGAACCGCGAGGTGTCGATGGGATCGATCACCTCCTTGCGCTGCGCGATCTCCTGGTCGGAGAGGACGATGACCGGCGTCTGGTACTTCTCGGCGAGGTTGAAGGCCTCCACCGTGACGTCGAAGGTGTCGCTCACCGTGGTGGGCGCCAGCACCGGCCGCACCACGTCGCCGTGCCCGGAGAAGACGGCCTGGAAGAGGTCGGACTGCTCCGACTTGGTGGGCATGCCCGTGGAGGGCCCGCCGCGCTGCACGTTGACGATCACCAGCGGCAGCTCGGCGATGCTGGCCAGCCCCAGCACCTCGGTCTTGAGCGACATGCCGGGGCCGGAGGTGGCGGTCATCGACTTCTTGCCGGCGAACGAGGCGCCCAGCGCGGCGCCGATGCCGGCGATCTCGTCCTCGGCCTGCAGCACCGCGCCGCCGTACTTCCAAATCTCGCGGGTGAGCAGCTGCATGACCTCGGTGGAAGGCGTGATCGGGTATCCGCCGAAGAACTGGCAGCCGGAGAAGATGGCAGCGGCGGCGCATATGTCGTTGCCGTCGGTGAGCAGCTTGACGCCGGGCCTGGCCGGCTTCTCCATGGTGCGAGAGGTGCGCAACGGATGCGCCGCGGCGTAGTCGATGCCGGCCTGGAAGGCGCGCTCGTTGGCCTCGAGGACCTCGGCGCCCTTCTTCGCCAGCTTCTTGCGCATCCCCTTCATCACGCCGTCGCGGACGATGCCGAACCATCCCGAGAGCAAGCCCAGCACCACGGTGTTCTTCGCCTTGTCGGTGCCGGTCGCCTTGCGCGCCATCTCGCCGATGGGAACGGCGAACACCTCGGAGGGGCTGATGCCGGTGAGAGGCACCTTCTCGGGCGGGACGCCGGTGGCGCTGTCGTAGATGACCACGGTCTCGCCGCCCACCGGCAGCTCGGCGCCGAACTTGAGGAAGTCTTCCCAGTTCAGCGCCACCGCCACGTCCAGCGCGCCGCCCGGATTGAGCACCGGGTCGATGGCCAGCCGCACGCGGCAGGACGATTCGCCGCCGCGGATCTGCGAGCCGAAGCTCTTGGTCATGATGGCGTGGTAGCCCTCGGCGGCGCAGGCGGCGATGAGCGATTCGCCGGCGCTGACGATTCCGTCGCCGCCGGAGCCGGCCATTCCGATGATCAGATCTCGTGTCATCCCTGCCCTCGCAGTCGATTCCTGGGGAAACCCTTGCAAGAAGAGGGACAGGGCGCAGGCACTGCGGGGCCGCGGACGCCGGCGCAAGGATTGCGCAGACGCGGCAGGCCGGCGCGCGACTTGCGCCTTCTAGATGTGAAACCCCAGCCGCGCGCCGATCATCGCGCGGGAAAACCCGCTCAGCCAACCCACCTCGGCGCCGAATTCCAGCTCTCTCGCGAGCAGGCCGAATCCGAATGCGGCATGGCCGCGGAGGGTGTCGCCGGTGAAGAAGATCCAGGGGCCGGCCAGGCCCTCGAAGTAGACTCGGCCGGTGGACAGGCGCAGCGCGACGTCGATGGGAACGGCTCCGGTGGTGGGGCTGGTGGTGACCAGCCCGCCGGCCCGGACGCCCACGGTGACGGCGCGGGCCAGCCGCGTATCCACCCCCAGCGTCAGCGAGAACAGCCCCGGGCCACCGTCCAGCAGGTAGTCACCGCCGAGCCGCAGCGTGGGCGCCGCGCGCGCGGGCGGCGGCGCGCAGAGGATCGCCAGCGCCATCAAGCCCACCGCTGCGTCGCCAACCACTCCTCCGCCGGTTCGCCGTGCATTCATCCAGCAATTCGAGCGCGGAACGCGACCTCTCGTCGGGCCCGCCGCCCGCCAGTTGTCCGCGGCCGGACAGAAACCGGGCGAAGGCTCGTAGCCGGCGATCGCCTGCCGCTTGCGCCGGCTCCGACTTTCGTCCAAAGGTGCGCGATCCTTTTCATGGAGCCACGCCANATGAGGATCCGCGCGCTGACGACCATTCTCACCACCTGCGCCCTGCTCGCCTCCGCCTTCGCCGCGCAGGCAAAGTCCAAGGACCAGGCCGACGCGGAGGAGTTGCAGAACTACCGGCTCAGCCTGCCCGTGGTGAAGAAGCTCGCGCAGGTGCAGGAGAACATCTACTCCTCCCTCAAGGCCAATCCCTCGCTGGCGGACAAGTACAAGGACAAGGAAGATCACGACGCCTCGAACGAGTCGCTCGATCAGACCGTCAAGAAGATCGAGAAGATCCCCGAGCTGAAGCAGGCCATCGTCAAGGCGGGCCTGACGCCACGGGAGTACTTCGTCGCCAGCCTGGCGATGGCCCAGGCGACGATGGCTTCCGCGATGGCCGAGGCGCCGGACAGCCTCCCATCGGGCCTGCGCGCGAACATGGCATTCGTCAAGTCGCACCAGGCCGAGCTGACCAAGATGCAGAAGCGCGCGGAGGAGATCGAGCGCGAGACGAAGAAGGCCACCGGCCAGGAAAAGAAGCAGGTCCCCGGGGACGACCAGCCCTCCGATGACGAGGGGAAGCAGTAACCCACCGGCGCGCGGTTTCGCTACCGCCCGGCGGCGCCAGCCTTGGGAGGCCGGAAGATGCGACGCAGACAAGCGGCGGCGCCGTAGCCGAATCGATTTCCCAGCTCGTAATCGCCGAGGACCGCCAGCTCGTCGGCGCGCAGGGGAGGAAGCGGCTTCTCGCACGGCGGCCAGCGCTCGGCGAAGAGATAGAAGACGATGTCCCAGCGCGCCATCTGCGAGAGGCCGTCCTTGAACGCCGGCATCGCCGTCTCCGCCCCGCCGTACGTCACGCGGTTGAACATGTCGCTCGGGCTCCAGTTCGGGCGCGGATTGAGGATGTCGCGCGGCGGCGGATCCATGGTGGATGCGATGGGGCTGCCGCCCTTGCCGCCCTCGCCGTGACAGGCCGCGCAGGCCTGCACATACAGCTTCTTGCCCTCCTCCAGATCGGGCTTCTTCCGCGGCGTGCGGCGGACGGGAAACCGATCGAGGATGCGGCCCACCAGCGCCTTGCAGGCGACGCCCAACTCGTAGTCGGTGGTCAGCACGCGGTCGCGGAGAGCAAGGATCTCCTTGCGCACGCCGGCGTCGCCGGCGAAAGGCGCCGCGCCCTCCAGCAGCGTGGCCAGCTGGCGCCGGCGCGCGCTGGACGCATCCGCAGGCAGCTCGAGCGCCTCCAGATACTCCTCGCCCACCAACTGCAGGGCGGCGACGACGCGGTTCCAGTCCTTTTGCTCGTGGAGGCCCGGCGCGGCCGCGAGGCAGAGCGCGAGCAAGAAGTTCATGTCACCTGTGCGGGACGAGGGTGAGATCGAACTGCACCGTGGCGGTGTCGCCCACCGAGCTTGTGACGAAGAGCACGTGCGCGCTCTTCACCACCACCCCGAAGTCCGCGAGGCGGACGTCGGAGCTGCCGCGGATACGAACGGCGCCCGGGATCTTCGCGTCGCGCGAGACGGTGAGCTGCAGCCTCGCCGGCCGCGTCACGCCGTGGATGGTCCAGGCGGCGTCGACCGAGATGGGCGTCTCCTTCCCCACGGCGAGCGTGGTGACGGCGGGTGCGTTGGCGCCGCGGATCTGGAGGATGATCTCCGGGAAGACCACCGCGCCGGCGGGGAGACGATCGTTGGAGCAGAGATGCTCGTCAGGAAAATGCGAGCGCTTGTAGTCGAGTCCCAGCGCCTCGCGCATGTGGCAGTCNCGCTCCGCGCTGTCGCTCACCAGCGCGTCGATGGGCACGCGCAACTCGCCCGTCACGTTGCCGGCCACGTCGGGATCCAGCCGCACCTCGCCCTCTGCCCGCGTGACGCGGTTCCCGTGGATGCCAAAGGTATAGGAGAGCGCCGTGGAGATGCCGGGGCCGTCCTTGCCTTGCGCCAGCCGGTAGCCTTGCACCTCGGCGCGCGAGGCGGAGGCAAGACCGACGATCGCGATCAGGAACCGCGCCTTGCGCATGCGGGAGCGGGTTTAGCGGGTGGGTTGCCGCGGCGCAAGAAGCGCCAGCACGCGGCGTGTCCGTGATATCTGGAACCGGAAAGGCTCCAACAGCATCCAACGTGAAACGCGTCGTGCGCGGAGGTTCCATGCGTCTCTCCATGTTGCTCGTAACGCTCGCCCTGGTCGCCTGCGGAGGGGGCTCAGGCGGCGGCAGCCAGGTCGCCGACATCAACCTGACTTCGCAGGGCGCGGTGACGGCGAGCGGAATAGCCCCATCAACATCACCATCCCCAGCGGCGGTCAGGTCCACTTCTTCAACAAGGACACCGCGCCGCACAAGATCACCTCGCCGGAATGCACCGAGCTGAACTCCCCGCAGCTCGCTCCCAACCAGGACTTCCTCACCAGCATCGGCGGCGGCCCGAGGGCCTGCACCTTCAAGGACAGCCTCAATCCGTCCGCCCCCGGCTTCAACGGGAACATCACCGTGGGCGACACCGGGACTCCCGGCGGCGGGTACTAGAACAGGTCGAACAGCCAGGCGAGACGAAAGTTGGGGTGGATCAGGAACCCCGGGTAGTAGTCCACCTCGGCAGCACCCTCCCATCGCTTCCCGAAGAGCAGCCGCACGCCTGCGTGCAGTGCGGCCGCGGTGTTGTCGCTGACCAGCGTGACGGCGTCGCTGGTGACGCGGAAGTTTCCGCTCGAGTGCGAGACGCCGGCGCCGCCATAGGGAGTGACGGTGAGCCGTCCGAAGGCGAAGTCGTAGCCCCCCGAGAGCTCTGCGCCGAACTCGGTGATGCGCAGCGTGTCGTTGATCACCGGATCGGTCACCGGGCTCTCCGATTCGCCGTAGAGCAGGTGCGCGCGGAAGCCGACGCGGGCCGGCCCCGGCGCCCAGGCGATGCCCGCTTCTCCGGCGATGTAGTTGAGCTTCACGTTCCAGGCCTGGATGGGCGGCACGTACGAGAGGCCGACGAAGGCGCGAAAACCTTCCGGAGCGGGAAGGCCAAGGGCCACGCGCGGGCGCGGAAACGCGATGCTCCGATCGGAAGCGGTGAACTGGTGTTTGTTGCCGGTGGTGCCGTCGATGGGAGGCACGCCGATGATCTCGAGGGCCAGGCTGAATTGGCCGGGGTCGTAGGCGCCCGGCGCATCGACCGGGGGCAGGTCGAGCAGGAGCGCGTGGATGTCGATCAGGCGCTGCTCCTGATCGAGCATGGTCTGCGCGCCGGCGGGACCGGCCGCGAGCGCCAGCAGGGCAACGAAGGCCCGACCCGTTCTCATTGCCTGGGCGCCCGGGCCAGGCCGGTGAGGAACTGCCCTTGCGTATCGAACCCCGCGTAGTACATGGCCCAGTTGGCGCCGTCGATGAAGACGGAGGGCGTGGTCAGGCCGCCCGAATCGAACTGCGTGCCGCTGCCCTTGGAGAGCGCCTCGCCGAGCGGCCCGCCGGCCTTGATCTTGATCCAGGTGATGCCGTCGTTGGACTCGGCGTATCCGATGACGCCCTGGCTGGGTCCTCCCAACGTCGGGTTCGCCGACTGGCAGCCGCGGTACCACATGCGATACAGGCTGTCGCTCTCCTTCACCACCGAAGGCTGGTACGCGCAGGCCACGTCGAAGGCGCCCGCCGCGCCGATGTCCAGGACGGCGCCGCGGGCCTGCTTGCCGGGCTTCTTGGTCCAATTGCGCCCGTCGGTGGAGGTGGCCAGCGCCACGCGCCAGGTGTTGGTGGAGTCGTTGGCGGAGTAATACATCTTGTAATCGTTGGTATCCTTGATCACCCAGACATAGCCTACCTGCTGCTCGTCGATCGAACCCGGGGGCCCCAGCGGCAACACGCTGCCGCCCTGCCCCGGGCCGGTATTGATCTTGATGAACTTCATTCCGTCGGGAGACTCGGCGTAGCCGATGCGACGGTTGTCGGCGAGCGGGCTCGTTCCTGCCGGCACCGTGCAATCATTGAACGGCTTGGTGCTGCCGTTGTACCACATGCGGTAGACGCTCCCGTCCTTGAGCACGTAGGGACGATAGGTGATGTAGGAATCGAATTGGCCGGCTGTGCCATTGTCGAGAATGGCCCCCTTTGCTTCCGAGCCCACCACGCGCGTCCAGTTCACGCCGTCGGTCGAAGTCGCCAGCCCGATGCGCCAGTGCGAGCTGTTGATTCCGGGGCAGGTCCCGAACTTGTCGGCGCCTCCGTAGTAGAGCCTGTAGGTGCTGCCGTCCTTGAAAGCGCTGATGGTGAAGTTGCCCACCTCGTCGAAGGCGGCGGGGGTCCCCAGGCCGAGGACGGCCCCGTTGAGCGCGGGCCCCGACACCTTGCTCCACTCGAGCGGCGTCAGCTCCGCGGGATTCGACGAGCAGCCCACCAGCGCAGTGACAATGAGCAGCAGGCCCGCGCAGCGGGCGATTCGAACCGGCCCCGAGAAGACCATCGTTGGCATAGGCGCGCTCCTGGACCCGAGGAGGTAGCGCGGCCGCAGTTTTTGCGCCAGCCGAAACGTGTTTCAGTTCATGTCAGCGGGGGTCAGGGCGCAGGCGTCACCGTGAGCTGGAAGTCGAAGGAGATGTCGCTGGACGTCGGACTTGCCTGCTTGATGGCGATGGCAAAGGTGTTTTCTCCCGCCACCAGCAGCGCAGGATCGATGGCGAAGGTGGACACCTCGTTTTCGTCCGACGTCGCGGTGGCGAAGGCCGTGTGCGCCGTGCTGCCCACGTACTTGGAGAACACTTGATGCCCGTTGACGAAGACGAGCACGCCGTCGTCGTGCAGCACCACCGCGTTGGCGGCGGTGACCGCCTTGGCCAGGGTGATCTTCCGCCGGAAATAGACCGTGGGCTGCGCGGGGACGGGATGCGCCAGCACCGTGGCCTCGTCTCCGTCTCCGTAGCCGAGCTGTCCCGGGCCTGACTTCCAGGCCGAGTCGTCGAAGGTCGCGGCAGTCCACGAGGGACCCGGATCGACGTTGCGGTCGTCGTACTTCCAGACGTCGCCGTTCTTGATCACCACCACCGGCGCGGGACCTGTGGCGCTGGCGGTGACCTCCAGGTCGAAGGAGACGTCGCTGGAGGTGCCGCTGGCCTGCTTGACCATCACGGCCAGCTGGTTGTCGCCGGCGAGGAAGGCAGAGGACGGCAAGGTGAAGCTGCTGAGCTCGTTGTCCGCGGAGGTGGTGCTCGCATACGCCGCGTGGGCAAGGCCATTGGCGGTGTACTTGGAGAACACCAGCGATCCGTTCAGCCAGATGGCCACGCCGTCGTCGTGGATCACCTTCACCACCGCCCCGGTGGGCTGCGCGAGGGTGATCTTCTTGCGGAAGTAATAGGAAGGCTGGGCTGGGCTCATGTGGGTCAGGACGGTGGCCTCGTCGCCGTCGCCGTATCCGAGCTGCGCCGGCCCCGACTTCCAGGTCGAGTCGTTGAAAGCGAGCGTCGTCCAGGAAGTGCCGGGGTCCACGTTGCGATCGTCGTACTTCCACACCTCGCCGAACGCCACCAGCACACCGGGGGGATTGGCGACCGGAGCGTGGATGGTGAAGGTCGCGTCGGATTGATCGGTCACCGCCGGCGCGCCGGGGTCGGAGATGCGCATCAGCGCGCGGGTCGTGTCCACCGCCGGCACCGTCCAGGAGAAGTGCCCCGCGTTCGCCGTCTCCGCGATGAGTCCCCAGGTGGTTCCGCCGTCCTGGGACAGCTCGAGCCGCACGCTCGTCACCGTCCCTGCGGTGGTCCAGCGCACGTCGAAAGCGGAGCCGGAGGTCAGCGTCTCGCCGCCGTTCGGCGCCACCACGGTGAGGTGCGCCGGCGCCGGCGGAGGAGTGACCGAGGCGTCGAAGGTGAGCTGCAGGTCGAAGGACACGTCGCTGGACGTGCCGCTGGCCTGTTTCACCAGCACCGCCACCTCGTTGTCGCCCGCCAGGAAGGCGGTGGAGGACAGCGAGAAGGTGCTCACCTCGTTGTCGGCGGAGGTGGCGCTGGCATACGCCGCGTGCTGCAGGCCCGCGGCCATGTACTTGGTGAAGACCAGCGCGCCGTTGACGTACACGGCTATGCCGTCGTCGTGGATGAGCTTGAAGCTCGCGTTGGCCGGCGCGGCGAGGCTGATCTTCTTGCGGAAGTAGTACGACGGCTGCGCCGGCGACATGTGCGTCAGCACGGTGGTCTCGTCGCCGTCGCCGTAGCCGAGCTGCGCCGGGCCCGACTTCCAGGTCGAGTCGTCGAACCCAAGCGTCGTCCAGGAGGGCCCGGGGTCGACGTTGCGGTCGTCGTACTTCCAGACCGACCCGAGCGGAATACCGGCCGGCGGCGGGGGTGGCGAAGCCGCCGTGCCACCGAGCCGGACCACGCGGCCGACGGAGGGAATGCCGGCGCCGTCGAGGACGAAGAGGAAGTAATGTCCAGGCGGCGCCAGTTCCGGCCGATCGGGCGCTTTCACCGACAGCCCGGTGGCCGTGGCGGTGAAGGTCAGCCGGTTGAAGCGCTGGTTCATGTTGAAGGAGTGCGTTACCGAGGTGAGCCGCACCAGCGTCACCTGCGAGATCCGCGCCGCGTCCGCCGTGGCCACGTCGAACGCCTGGCCGTAGCTGATGCTCGCCGGCGCCGAGCTCATCGATGGGCGGGTTCCTTTGAAGAGGTAGGGCGGCGAGAACACCTGCGCGGTGAAGGTCCCGGTGCTGCCGGCGGAGAGCACGCGCCCGTCGGGAAGCAGGACGGCCACCGAATGATACCCGCGGTATGCGCCCGCCGGCGCCAGCAAGGTGGTGGTGCCGGTGGCGGGGTTCCACAGCTCCGTCTCCAACACCGCGGCGGAGGGATTGTCGCGCCCCACTCCGCTGTGCCCGCCGGTCACCAGCACCGTGCCGTCCGGCAAGAGCGTCATGTTCAGCTGGCGGCGCGGCCGCTTGAGCGGTCCGACGTTGCTGAACGCCGGGGCCGCGGCGGTGAGATCGATGGTCTCCATCGTGTCGGTGGGCACCGTGGTGAGAGGCGCGCCGCCGGCGATGAGCACCTTGCCAGGCTCGTACATCACCGCCGAGCCGTAGATGCGATCCTGCGCGAAGTGGCTGAGCGGGCCGTTGCTGAAGCTCCCGGTGCCGGCCGTGGAGAGAAAGCGGGACTGCTGCTTGGGCCCCGCGACGAAGACGTTTCCGGCCGGCGTGGCGAATGTCCACGAGTACGTGGGCAGGCTGAGGCTGGCGGAGGTCAGGCTCCTCCAGCGGTTGTTGGCGCTCTCCCAGACCTGGGGAATGAGGTTCTCGCCGGTGGACGGCGTCATGGTGCCGCCCGTCACCAGGAAGTCGCCGCTGGGCAGGGCGATGGTGCTCGGGTACCACCGCCCCGCGTTCATGTCGGGAAGGCGGGTCCAGGTGCTGGTGGCAGGATCGAAGATCGAGGCGATGGAGAGGCCCGTGTCGTCGACGATGTGCCCGCCCGCGACGAAGAGCCGCCCGTCCGGCGTGAAGGTGTGCCCGCTGCAGAACATGTTGTAGTTGGCGTGCGGAAGCGGGCTGTTGGTGCCGGTGGCCGGATCCCAGAGCGTCGGATTGTCGCCGTCGGTGAACTCCGGCCACCACATCACCTTGCCCTCGGGCAGCATGTGCGCGTGGGTCGCGGTCATTCCCCAATTGGCGAGCGGGGACCATTGACCGGCGACGGAGGGATCGGACTGCGCCGCCGCTGCGGCGGCAAGCAGAAAACTGCCCAGGCTGGCGGCGAACGAAACGCGCATCCACTTCCTCCAGGGTGACGCGCTGAAGATCCGCCGGGGGGGCGAGTGCCGGCAATCTCGCCGGCCTCCGCACCCCCACCGGATGTTCACCACGTGCCGCTCGCCGACTCCCGCGCGTTCGCCGGCTGACTATTTCGGCGCGGACAACACCGCGGCGGCAACCGTGGCGCATTGCCCGTCGTGCTCGCTGAGATCGCCGGACACGCCGATGGCGCCCACCAGCTTGCCCGCCTCCATCAGCGGCACGCCGCCGTCCACCGGCACGGCGCCTTCCAGGCGGAGGATGCGCAGGCCGTTGCCGCCTGCTGCCAATGCGTCCTGGAACGCCTTGGTCGGGCGCTTGTAGAGCGCCGCCGAACGCGCCTTGTCGAGGGCCACGCGGGCGCTGCCCAGCTGCGTGTTGTCCGCCTTCTCGTAGTAGACCAGCGTCCCCGCGGGATCGACGACGGCGATGGCCATGAACCAGCCGTTCTTGTGCGCCTCGGCGGATGCGGCCGCCGCCGCCTTCTTGGCGAGATCCAGCGAGATGGAAGGTCCGATGGGGATGGTGTACGCGCTCGGGGCCGCCGGCTGAGGCGGTTTCTGCTCAGGGCCCGCGGCCAACAAGAGAGGGACCAGCACGAGCGACTTCAGGGCGGATGACAGGAACATGGGGCTCCCGGGGTTGGGGAGCGCGCATCAGAGCAAATTTGCGCCGGGCTTGTACAGCTGCCCACGTTCCGGCCACGCCGGAGCCTTCAGTGACGGCCCCAGCGTGGAGCCCTCTTTTCCACGAACGCGCGCATTCCTTCCTGGGCGTCGCGCGCCGCCGCGTTGGTGCACATCACCTCGCCGGTCTGGGCATAGGCCTCGGACTGCGGCGCGCGGATCTGCCGGTAGAACGCCTTCTTCCCCAGCCCGACCACGTAGGGGCTGAAGGAGAGGATTCGCTCGGCCAGTGCCCTCGTCGCCGCGGCCAGTTCCGCCGCCGGCACCACCCGGTTCACCAGCCCGGCGGCCAGCGCTTCGGCGGCGGAGATGGGTTCGCCCGTCAGCAGCATCTCCATCGCCTTCTTCGCGCCGATGGCGCGCGTCAGCGCCACCATCGGGGTGGAGCAGAAGAGCCCGATCTTCACTCCCGGCGTGGCGAAGCGCGCCTCCGCCGCCGCCACCACCAGGTCGCAGGAAGCGACCAGCTGACAGCCGGCCGCGGTGGCCATCCCGTGCACCTCCGCGATCACCGGCTGCGGGATCGACTGGATGGTCTCCATCACCTGCGTGCAGACGCCGAAGAGCTGCTGGTAGAACGCAGCGTCGCGGTCGATCATCTCCGCGATGTCGTGCCCCGCGCTGAAGGCGGGACCGTTGGCGCGCACGATCACCACGCCCGCTTCGCGATCCTGGCCGATGCCCTCGAGGCTCCGCAGCAATTCCTGGAGAAGCTCGAGGGAGAGCGCGTTGCGGCGCTCGGGCCGGTTGAGGGTGATCCGGACGATCCGTCCTTCGCGATCGATCAGCAGATTTCGCGGCGTGGCGGCCATGGCGAGCTCCTTGGGTCGGGACGGGTTTCTTCTCGGCTCCGAGGGCGGCGCTGTCAACCGGCGGCTCCGGTCCTGGCAGCGTGTGATATGTCGGCGGCCGTGATCCTTGCCCTGCTCGTCGCTGCCGCGGCGGCGCCGCCAAGCCTGGTCCTGGTCAACGGCCGTATCTACACGGTCGACAACGAGCGTCCCCGCGTCTCGGCCATCGCCATCCGAGGAGGCCGCGTCGCCTTCGCCGGCTCGGACGCAGAAGCGCGGGTGGCGGGCGGGCGCGGCGCGCGCGTCCTCGATCTGCAAGGCCGCACGGTGGTCCCGGGGCTGATCGACGCGCATGCCCACCTGCTCTCGCTGGGCAACTTCCTGCGCCGCGCCAACCTGACCGGCGCGCGTTCCTACGACGAAGTGGTCCAGCGCGTGGTGGCCTCGGCGCGCGAGGTGAGGCCCGGCGAGTGGATCCAGGGCCGCGGCTGGGACCAGAACCTCTGGCCGGACAAGCAGTTTCCCACCCACGACGCGCTGTCGCGCGCCTTCCCCGCAAACCCCGTCGTGCTCAAGCGCGTGGACGGACACGCCGTCCTCGCCAACGCCAAGGCGATGGAGCTTTCGCGCATCGACGCCCGCACCCGCGATCCCGACGGCGGACGGATCCTCCGCTCGCCCTCGGGGGAGCCGACCGGCGTGTTCGTCGACAACGCGCAGGATCTGGTGCTGCGTGCCGTTCCGCCTGCTTCCCGGGAGGAGACGCGCAAGGCCGTCCTGGCGGCGATCGCGGAGTGCAATCGGTGGGGCCTGACGGCCATCGACGATGCCGGAGAGGATCCGGAGACCATCGCCATCTACGAAGAGCTGGCGCGCGGCGGGCAGTTCAACCTCCGCGACTACGTCATGCTCGGCGACCCCGGCAGCCCGCAGGCTCCCGCCCTGGCCAAAGGACCGCGCGGCCCGCTCTACGGCGGCCACCTCTGGATGCGTGCCATCAAGCTCTATGCCGACGGCGCGCTCGGCTCGCGCGGCGCAGCGCTCCTCGAACCGTACGCCGACGATCCGGGAAACTCCGGCCTGCTCCTCTCGACGCCCGAGCACATCCGCGCCATGGCGGAGATGGGCCTCGCCCGCGGCTTCCAGATTGCGGTGCACGCCATCGGCGACCGCGGCAACCGCATGGTGCTCGATCAGTTCGAGGCGGCGCTGCGCAGAACCCCCAGGGTGGACCACCGGTTCCGCATCGAGCACGCGCAGGTGCTGAGCGCGCAGGACATCCCGCGCTTCGCCGCCCTGGGCGTGGTGCCGTCGATGCAGGCCACGCACCAGACCAGCGACATGGGCTGGGCCGAGGCGCGCGTCGGGCCACAGCGCATCCTCGGCGCCTACGCCTGGCGCTCGCTCCTGGACACCGGCGTGGTCATCCCGGGCGGCACCGACTTCCCCGTCGAGCAAGTGAACCCGCTGCTCACCTTCCACGCGGCGGTGACCCGGCAGGATCCCTCCGGCTCTCCCGCCGGCGGCTGGTACCCCACGCAGCGGATGACACGCGAGGAGGCGCTGCAGTCGATGACCATCTGGGCGGCGTGGGCCGGTTTCCAGGAATCGGCCATCGGCTCGCTCTCGCGCGGGAAGTACGCCGACTTTGTCATCCTCGACCGGGACATCATGACGGTGCCCGACGCCGAGATCCTCGGGGCCCGCGTGTTGGCGACGTACATCGGCGGCAAGAGCGTTCATGAAGCCGCCGCGGCAGTCGCTCCTGGCCGCTGAGGCAATGCGCCGTAGAGCAATCCGCCAGTTGCCCGACCGGCAGTCCCCCTCTCCTCCGGCCGCCATGTGTACGCGGTGTACACCTGGTACACAGGATTGAAGGAGCCGGAGGCTCCACCCAGGCAGTTCACCCGGGTGAACCAAGGCGGAATGTGTACCGGGTGTACACTTGGTACACATGCGGCAGGACCCCCTGCATCCCCCCCGCGTGTTCTGGACGCCGCACCGCACAGGGCACCGAAGCCAGCGCAGCGCTTTCAGGGATCGCCCGCCACTGCTCGCGGTGGGCAGGGCGCTCCGGCGTCGGCCCAGGCCTTGAAGGCGCGCACGAACTCCTCGTGCGACACAGGCACGGCTCGGCGGCCGAAGCCCGGCGACCAGCCCCAGAGCACCAGCGGGTCCGCCGAGACGTGGTGGAGCAAGGCCGCCATGTCCTTGCCGCCGTTCTGCTTGGGATCCTTGAGCTGCTCGCAGAGGGCGGCCGAACCGATGCCGGCGAAGACCATCTTGTGTTCGGGCGGTGGCAGCCGCCATTCGGTGGAGACGCCGGGCGGCACGTGCGCGCCGTAGCTGTCGGGCGGGTTCTGCTTGCCGTGGCAGGTGGCGCAGGCCAGGCCTGGTTCGCCGCGGCCCTCCGGCCCACGCCGCACGAACTGGAGATGCGCATGGCCATCGTCTCCCTGCAGCGGCGCGTCTCCCGCCGGATGGCAGTTCACGCAGCGGGGACTCTGGAGCACCGCCCGCACCCTCTCGAACGCCGGCACCGGCCGCGCGGCAGGCTGCGGCGCCGGAGCGGGCGCATGTGAGCAGGAGAAGGCGGCGAAGCAGGCTGCGCAGAGCAGGGCTTTCATCCACGGGCTCCCATCACGCCAGCCGGAGCGGCAGCGAGCGCAGCCGCTGCCGGGTCAACGCGTACACCGCGTTGGCCACTGCCGCCGAGATGGGCGCCGCGCCCGGCTCGCCGATGCCGCCCATCTTCGCCTCGCTCTCCAGCACCTGCACCTCCACCTGCGGCATCTCCGGCATGCGCAAGACGCGGTAGTCGTGGAAGTTGCTCTGCTCGACCCGGCCGTCCTTGAGCGTCACCGCGCCGTGCAGGGCCGCCGAAAGGCCATACGCGATGGCGCCCTGCATCTGCGCCTCGATGCCGAGCGGGTTGATGGCCGTGCCGCAGTCCACCGCGCAGCTCACGCGGTGCACGCGGATCTCCTTGTCCTCGTCGACCGAGACCTCCGCCACCTGCGCGACGATGCTGCCGAAGGACTCGTGGACCGCCATCCCGCGCGCGCGTCCCGCAGGCGCGGGTTTGCCGAAGCCCGCCATCTGCGCCGCCGTCTTCAGCGCCCGCAGGTGGCGCGGTTTCTCGGCGAGGAGCGCCGCGCGGAACTCCAGCGGATCCTGCTCCGCCGCCCAAGCCAACTCGTCGAGCATGCTCTCCATCGCGAAGGCGGTGTGGGTGTTGCCGACCGATCGCCACCACAGCACCGGCACCGGATTGCGCGGCGAGTGCAAGGTCACGCGCCGCGCCGGCACGCCTTCCAGGTATGGCGACTCGGTCACGCCTTCGATGGAGGTGGCGTCGATGCCGTTTTTCACCATGAACGGCTCGAATGGCGTGCCGGTAAGGATGGACTGCCCCACGATGCCGTGCCTCCACGCCGAGAGCCGGCCCTTGGCGTCGAGCCCCGCCTCGATGCGGTGCAGGAACAGCGGCCGATAGTAGCCCCCGCGCATGTCGTCCTCGCGCGTCCAGACCACTTTCACCGGCACGCCGGCCGCCTTGGCCACGTGCACCGCCTCGCTGACGAAGTCGGACGACGGCGTGGCCCGCCGTCCGAACCCGCCGCCGAGGAACTGCGTGTGGATGAAGACGCTCTCCGGCGCAAGACCGGTGATGCGCGCCGCCGAGGCCTGGTCCATGGTCTGGAACTGCGTGCCGGTCCAGATCTCGCAGCGGCCTGCGGCGAGTCGCACCGTGCAGTTCATCGGCTCCATGGTCGCGTGGGCGAGATAGGGCACGTCGTACTCGGCGACCACGCGCCGCGCCGCCGCTGCCAGGGCGGCGTCGGCATCCCCCCGCTCCGCGGCGACGGGACCTTTGGTGCGAGCCTGCGCGCGGTAGTCCTCGAGCAGCCTGGTGGTGTCCAGGCTCGCCCCGGGGCCGAGGTCCCAATCGATCTGCAGCGCGTCGCGCCCCAGCTTCGCGCTCCAGAAATTCGTCGCCACCACCGCGACGCCGGTAGGCACCTGCACCACCTGCTCCACTCCCTTGACCTGCCGCGCCTTGCCCGCGTCGAACGACTTCACCTTGCCGCCGAAGACCGGCGAACGGGCCACCAGCGCCGTACGCAGGTCGGGCAGGCGCACGTCGATGCCGAACTGCGCCTTGCCGGTGATCTTCTCCGGCGAGTCCAGACGTCGCATGGGCTTGCCGAGGATCTTCCAGTCCTTGCGATCCTTGAGCTGCACCTTCTTGGGCGGCGTCAACGCCTGCGCCGCCACCGCCAGCTGGCCGTAGGAGAGCCGCTGCTTGCCGCGCACCACATAGCCCTTCTCGGTGTGCAGCCGCTTCGGATCCGTCTTCCACTGCGCCGCGGCGGCGCGCACCAGCATGTCACGCGCCATCGCGCCTGCGGTGCGGTAGCGGTCGAACTCGGACCAGGTGGTGGTGGACCCGCCCGTCATCTGCATCCCGAAAGCCGGGTGCGCGTAGACGGGCGCGGCCGGCGCGTGCTCGACGCGGATCTTCGACCAGTCGCACTCCAGCTCCTCGGCGATGAGCATGGCGAGTCCGGTCCAGATCCCCTGCCCCATCTCCGAGTGCGCGAGCAGCACCGTCACCGAGTCGTCGGGCGCCACGCGGACGAAGGCGTTGGGATCGGGAAGCTGCTTCGCCGCCGGCTCCGGAACCGCGCCCGCCTTGCGCGGGACATGGAAGGCGACGAACAGCCCCGCACCGGAGAGCAGCGATTTGGCCAGCAGCTCCCGCCTGGTCAGGGCGCTCATTTCTCGGCCCTCTTCTGCGCGGCTGCGCGATGCACTGCCTCGCGGATGCGCTGGTAGGTGCCGCAGCGGCAGATGTTGCCGGCCATCGCCAGATCGATCTCGCCGTCGGTCGGGTTGGGATGGTGGGCGAGCAGCGCCGCGGCCTGCATGATCTGCCCCGGCTGGCAGTACCCGCACTGGACCACGTCGCGCTCCGCCCAGGCTTGCTGGACGGGATGGCTGCCGTCGGGGGAGAGGCCCTCGATGGTGGTGACCATGCGGTTGCCCACCGCGGAGACGGGCAGCACGCACGACCTCACCGCCTCGCCCTCGAGATGGACCGTACAGGCGCCGCACTGTGCCATCCCGCAGCCGAACTTCGTTCCGGGCAGCCCGAGGACGTCGCGGAGCACCCAGAGAAGCGGCATGTCTTCCTGGACGTCGACCTCGCGCGCGGTGCCGTTGACGTTGAGCTGCATGGGTTGACCTCCGGTTCCAGCGCTGGTGATGCGCATACGATGCGCGCGCCCGCAAGGGGCTGCCGTTGAAGAACCGAATGCGGGTATGTTCGCGGGACATGCTGCGCCCCAGCCTGGACTCCCTCACCGAAGGCCGCGCAGTCGGCCAGTCGCCGGCGCGCCTGGACGGCCGCGACAAGGTGACGGGCCGCGCGCTCTACCTGGACGACCTCACCTTTCCCGGACAGCTCTTTGGCCGCACCGTCCGCAGCACGGTTCCGCACGCGCGGCTCCTGGGCGTGCGCTTCGATCCGGCGTTCGACTGGAGCGGCATCACCCGCGTCACCGCCGCCGACATCCAGGGCGACAACGTGGTGCAGCTCATCGCCGACGACCAGCCCTTCCTCGCCCGCGATGTCATCCGCCACGCCGAGGAACCGGTGGCGCTGCTCGCCTGCGCCGATCGCGAGCGGCTGGAAGCGGCGCTGGCTCACGTCTTCGTCGATGTGGAGCCGCTGCCCCCCGTGCTCGACCCGCTGCGCAGCGAGGTGGTGTTCAAGCAGTACCTCATCGATCACGCGGCGTCCGGTTTGGCCGAGGCGTTCGCGCGCGCGGACCGCGTGGTGGAAGGCACCTACCTGGTCCGCCACCAGGAGCAGATGTACATCGAGCCCAACGCCGTCTGCGCCGTGCCCTCGCGAGGACGGCGGCATGACGCTGCACGGCTCGATGCAGTGCCCGTTCTACGTCCATCGCGCATTGCAGCGGCTCCTGCGCGTGGGCGAGCAGCAGATCTCCGTGCTGCAGACCGTGACCGGCGGAGGATTCGGCGGGAAGGAGGAGTACCCGTCGATGGTGGCGGGACACGCGGCGCTGCTCGCGCGCAAGAGCGGCAGGCCGGTGAAGATGGTCTACCGCCGCGATGAGGACGTCGCCGCCACCACCAAGCGGCATCCGGCGGTGATGCGGCATCGCACGGCGGTGCAGCGCGACGGAACCCTCCTCGCCTGCGAGATCGACGTCGTCATGGACGGCGGCGCCTACGTGACGCTCTCGCCCGTGGTCGCCTCCCGCGGAGTCCTGCACGCAGCCGGAGCCTATCGCTGGCCGCACGCCCGTATCGCCTGCCGCGTGGTGCAGACCAACACGCCACCCAACGGCGCGTTCCGCGGCTTCGGCGTGCCGCAGACCATCTTCGCCGTCGAGGCCCAGATCGAAAAGATCGCGCGCGAGCTGCAGCTCGACCCGCTGGAGGTGCGCCGCCGCAACGCGCTGGAGCTCGGCGACGAGACGCCCACCGGGCAGAAGCTGCTCTGGAGCGTCTCGGCGCGGGAATGCCTGGACGCGGTGGCGGAGCGGAGCGGCTATGCGGAAAAGCGCGCTGCCTTCGCGCGCGAGAACGCTGCTCCCGGCGCTCGCCGCAAGCGCGGCATCGGCATTTCGCTGGCGCTCCACGGCGCGGGCTTCACCGGCGCGGGCGAGGCCAAGCTGAAGGCGCGCGCCGGGGTGGAGCTGACGCCCGATGGCGCGCGCGTGCTCTCCATCTCCACCGACATCGGGCAGGGCACGCTGACCGTCTTCGCGCAGATGGCCGCAGACGCGCTGGGCCTGCCCGTCCCTGCCATCGAGATCGCGGAGTCCGACACCTCGCGCATGCCCGACAGCGGCCCCACCGTGGCCTCGCGCACGCTGATGGTGGTGGGCGGGACCATCGCCAAGGCCGCGCAAGCGCTTTCGCGCACGCTCTGCAGCTTCGCGGCGGAAGTCCACGGCGCCGTGGCCGGAGATGTGCTCTGCGAGAACGGCGTCTTCATCGCGCGTGGCCGCTCGCTGGCGCCCTTCGGGGAGATCGCCCGCCGCTGGCTGGCCGAGCGCGGGCCGCTGCGCGTGGTGGAGCAGTACGTGCACCCGCAGGGCATCGAGTTCGACGAGGTGAGCTATCGCGGCGCCGCGTACCCCTGCTACGGCTGGTCCGCCACGGCGGTGGAGCTCTCGGTGGACGCCGACACCGCCGAGGTGCGGCTGGACCACGTGGTCACCGCCTGCGATGTGGGCAAGGCCGTGCACCCGATATTGGCCGAAGGCCAGATCGAAGGCGGCACGGTGCAGGCCCTCGGCTACGCGCTCCTCGAAGAGGTGATCTGGAAGGACGGACGCATCCTCAACACCCGCATGCAGAACTATCTCATCCCCACCGCGGTGGACGTGCCGCACGTCGAAACCATCCTCGTCGAGAACCCCTACCCGCACGGCCCGTACGGCGCCAAGGGCATCGGCGAGCTGCCCATGGATGGGCCGGCGCCGGCAGTCACCGCGGCGCTGCTGCACGCCACCTCCGCGCTCGTCTGCGAGCTGCCCGCGACGCCGGAGCGGATCCTCCGCGCCATCGACGCGGCGAAGGCGGGCCGGTGACCGTCCGGCTGTCGATGACGGTGAACGGCCAGCCGCGGACGGCGGAGGTGCCCCCGCTCAAGCGACTGCTCGACGTGCTGCGTGAGGATCTGGGCCTCACCGGCACCAAGGAAGGCTGCGGCGAGGGCGAGTGCGGCGCCTGCACGGTGCTGATCGACGGCGAGCTCGCCTGCTCCTGTCTGGTGGCTGCCGCGCAGGCCGACGGCACCCGCATCGTCACCATCGAGGGGATCGCCGGGCGCGACGAAACGCTGGCTCCGGTGCAGCGCTGCTTCGTGGAGCAGGGCGGCGCCCAGTGCGGCATCTGCACGCCCGGCATGATCGTCGCCGCCCAACGCTTCCTCGACTCCGGCGCCGAGCCCAGCGACGCCAACGTGCGCGCCGCCATCGCGGGCAATCTCTGCCGCTGCACCGGGTACCAGAAGATCGTGGAGGCCATCCAGGCCGCGGCCCGCGAGCGCGGAGGCGGCGCGTGATCTCCTCCATCCCCGTCACCAGCGCGCGCTCGCTGGCCGAGGCGTACGCGCTGCTCGCCTCACGGGAGCCCGGCCTGCGGGTACTCGCCGGCGGCACCGACGTGATGGTGCAATTGAACGCCGGCTTCGGCATCGAGCGCTTCGGGCGCGTGCTCGACATCTGGCGCGTGCCGGAGCTGCGCGGCGTGCGAATCGAGGAAGGCACACTCTCCATCGGCGCCCTCACCACCTATACCGAGCTGATGGCGAGCGCCGCCGTACGCCAGACGCTTCCTG
>C688J18823_10000179_pt1 | contig 35217 bp, 31 predicted proteins | sample HopSoiMetagenom1_FD_18823 | JGI IMG/M metagenome (IMG submission 18823) | reverse complement strand
CGCCTCAAACCTTAGGACTTACCCGTCGCCCAAAGTTTTCCACAGCCCGACCCCCCATATTTATTTTCAAATTGTGACATGTGACCTTTACTCTCGATTTTTAAATTGACACTCTGGGTCCATGCACGACCAAGAGCGTCCCCGGAGCCTGTCGAAGATTCCTATATCGAATCAGGAACCGGAATCCCAGCAGCCCTCCTCTGTGGACCTCCATGTCCTCCGTAGTGAGTCCGAAACTCCCTCCAGTAAGCGCACGCCAGAAGCCGACGACCGCCTCCCCGAACCCTGGATTCCCGAATCGAAGCTGCCGAAGCTGCCCGCGAGATACGCGAATTCCAGCTTTATCTCCTTTGTTCGCAAGATTTTACTTACAAACCCTTTGTTCCCAAGATTTTACGCAGATGTCGTCCTCGCAACAGCCCCTAACTCCAATGAAGCCAAGATTTTACGTCCGCAATACCAAAAACTTGTCGAGAAGGTAAACCAGAAGGTCAATCACATGTCCCAATCGAAAACCTGCACTCATATCAAAGTCACCGGAGTCCGTTGCGGCTCCCCATCTCTCTACGGAGAGCAATTCTGCTACTTCCACCAGCACGCCCACCGCGGCGTCCGCAAGCCACCCCAATCCAGACTCCATCCCATTGCGATCATCGAAGACGAAGAGAGCATTCAGGCTTCATTGATGGAAGTGATCAACGCCCTGATGCGCAACACCATCGACCTCAAGCGCGCCGAACTGATCCTCCGCGCCCTCCACATCGCAGTAAAAAACGGCCGCCGCGCAAAATTCGAAGGCCGCTCCACCCAGGTCGTCCGCGAAATCCCCGAGTACGCGCAACCAGAGACGAAGAAGGTCGACATAGCCGAAAACGCGCCCGAACCGGAACTTGACGTTCCCTACACCGCGATGATTCCGCCGCCGAACTACGCGGAAATCGAGGCCGAACGCCTGCATGCGGCCAAGGCGCAGGAACAACGTGAGCGCCAGGCCGCGATCCGCGCCAGGCTGGAACGCGCCGCGCGCGGGATCACCATCGGCCACGCCCAACCCGAGGCGCAACCCACGCCACCCCGGACACAAGCAAATATGGAGACAGCCGCCCCAAGCCGTCCAAGCGGACCAGCAGTACCGCTCCGCAGCGCAGTCAACGCAAGCTCATCCCGCCCAACCCACACCTTCAAAAAAGAAGAAGCCTCAACCCCCAAGCAAGCCCCTGAGCACGTTTCGCAAACGCCAAACTCAGACGCCCCCGTCCAACGCAAACCGGTAGCCAGCACACCAGTTCCACAGGCAACCGCATCTCCAAAGGAGCGCAAGAGTGCCCACGGCACAAGCCGTAGGTAGCCAGATAGAAAGGAGGAACAAGCCCCGAGAGGGCGAAAGCAGAACGGTGAAAGATGGCTCCACTCAGGGCTTGAAGAGGTGCATCTTTGCGATGAGCACAGCGAGGATTGCCACGGCACCTAGCGACGCATTCCATTCGCGGTGTTTCATATACAGCTCCAGCGAAAATCCGCCGGGCTGCTTGGCGAAGGCGGACGTCACCCGCGGCAGCATCCGCGGGACGCGTTGCGCGTACTCTTCGAAGTCGGGGAATTTCTCGCGCAGGAATTTCTCTTCACCGCGAATCACCGGGACATAAATGGCGAAGAACATCACGACTAGCGCCACAGCGACCCACCANCTTCGCGACGCGATGCCGAATCCGATTCCCATCAGCAAGGATCCCAGGTACAAGGGATTTCGCGTGTATGCGTACGGACCGGAGGTCGCCAGCGCCTCGTTCTTGCGCACGTGTCCGGAAGCCAGCGCCCGAATCAGCAGTCCGGGCACGATCAAGAGCGCGCCGAGCGCAAGCGACCGCCATGTGGGACGCGCCAGCCAGAAGTACAGCACGGCGAATGCGAATCCCAGGGGCACGCGGATGCGTCGCGCGACGCGCGACCACTCAGCCATGCGCCGCCTCCGAAGCTGCGCAACCGAGCGAGTTGCGAGCAGCGGCGACGACCGCATCGACGGTGATCTCGAGCATTCCTTCGTCCGGCTGCGCGCGTCGCGCCAGCGAGGTCTCGCTCGCGGGATTGCGCAAGACAACGCTCCGCGCTCCGTACGGTCCGTTGCGCACCGGATCGGTCGGTCCGAAGATGGCGACGAGGGGCACACCAAGCGCGGCCGCGAGATGCAGCGGCCCGGTATCTCCGCCGACGAAAAGCTTCGCGCGCCGGGTCAGCGCAATCAATTCGCTGATCGAGCATCGCAGGACCTTGGCTGCACCCGCGCTCGCGGCCTCTGCTTCGCGGGCAAGATCTTCTTCGCCGGGACCATAGTTCACAATCGACAGTACGCCGCAGCCCGCGAGTGCGCGAGCGACTTGCCCGTAACGTTCCGCAGGCCAGCGCTTCGCGCCCCATCCCGCTCCAGGATTTACGATGGCGAAGTTGCGGTCGGGAACGAGCCGCGCAATTGCCGCCTCTGCTTCTGCGTCATGGGGAAATTCTACCGGCGGCGCCTCAACATGCTTCTCGATGAGTGCTTCCGCAATGGAAAGATTTTGGTCGATGACATGCCGCCCGCGAGGAATCACCGGATGCGTGTACCACATGCTCGCCGGCGCCTCACGCGGCTGCGCCGAGCCGAAGATCATCGGCGCTCCCGACCATCGCGCGAGCACCGCGGATCGCATCGCTCCCTGCAAATCGACAGCGACGTCGTAGCCCACGGATCGGACGTCATTCCACGCGCGCGCGATCTGTTCGACGGTGCTGAGCGATGCGAGCGACTTGCGCCAGCCGACAAGGTTGACGGTGTGAACCCACTCAGCCAGCGGACGCTCCGGGGATCGTGGACCCCGGCGCGGAGTTCCGGGCGCGCACAGCAGGTCCGCCCAACGCTCCTCGATGAGCCACCCGATGCTCGCGTTGGGGAACGCGTTGCGCAAAGCCTGTGCAGCAGGCAATGTGTGAATGACATCCCCCATCGCACTAAGGCGGACGATCAGGATCTTTTCAGTGTTCGCCTTGTCGGAGGTGTGCTCGCTCAAGGCTTCCTCGGCGAAAGCCGCGAGCGGATGATCTCGCTGGTGGAGTGGTCTTTGGGATCGCCCACAATCGCGACGCGTCCGCCGTATTCGCCGACGGTGTCGCGCTCTGGAACGGAGTCGGCCGTGTAGTCGGTGCCCTTGGCCTGAATGTCGGGACGAATTTCGCGAATGATGGCTCGCACATCCAAGTCGGGGAAGATGACGACGGCATCGACGTCGGCGAGCGCGGCAACGATTTCTGCGCGCTCGTTCTCGGGCATGATGGGTCGGCCTTCGCCTTTCAGCGCGCGTACGGACGAATCGGAGTTGACGGCGACGACCAGCTTTCCGCCGAGCGCCTTCGCGCCGCGCAGATATCGCACATGTCCGACATGGAGCAGATCGAAGTTACCATTGGCGAGCGTGATGCGATCGCCTGCGTCGCGCCATTGCGCTACGCGGGCGCGAAGTTCGTTGCGGCTCAGTATTTTTTTCTGTGTGCTCAATGAGATCGTGTCGCGGGCGGCGCCTGCTCGATCGCGTGCAGCAATTCTTTCTGCGATACCGTTGCTGTCCCGCGCTTCATCACAACAATTCCGCCGGCATAGTTCGCGAGTTGCGCCGCTTCTTCGGTGGTCGCGCCGGCTGCGAGGGCGGCCGTGAACGCCGCGATGACCGTATCGCCAGCGCCGGTTACGTCCGCCACCTGGTCCGAACCGCAAATCGGAATGTCCACGGGCCGATGCTTCTGATCGAAGGCGACCATGCCGTCGCGCCCGCGCGTGATTACGAGCGACTGCAGCTTCATGCGGGACATAAGTTGCTCGCCCGCGCTCAGAACCTTGTTCCAGTCCTGCCCGATGCGCACGCCGAGCGCCTCTTCGACTTCGGGTTCGTTCGGCGTTGCAGCGGTGATTCCCTCGTATTCGAGCATGCGGTAGCGGGAATCGAGGATGACCGGCACGTCACCGAGCTTACCTTTGCCGCGCAGCGTGCTGACGATCGCGGGAGTGGCAGCGCCGTACCCGTAGTCGGAAACCAGCAGGGCATCGGACGCATGGGCGTAATTGCGAGCTGCGAGATAGAGTTCGCGTGTGAGGTGCGAGTTAGGCGATTCCTGCGGCTCGCGATCGACGCGCACAACCTGCTGGCGCGCGGTGTGCGTCATGCCCGCGAGAATGCGCGTCTTGGTGACGGTCGTGTAGCTCTTGTCTTTGAGCACTCCACTGACCGCAATCTTCTTGTGGCGGAAATATTTCAGAAGGAGCCGCCCGGGTTCGTCGTCACCAACGATGCCGACGGGGAGGACGTTGACGCCGAGATCGGCAAGATTATTGGCTGCATTGGCCGCGCCACCCGGCATGACGGTCCGTTCGCGGTGCTTCAGAATGAGGACCGGTGCCTCGCGGGACACGCGAGAGATCTCGCCAAACACAAACTCATCCGCGACCAGATCGCCCAGCACCGTGATGGTGACGTTGGGGAAATCTTCGACGATCTTCTTGAGGCGCTCGGCTTCTTTGAGATGTTTGGTCATACCAGCGCAACCGGCTACGAAATTCTACCTTGTCGTTCATCGATCTTGCGCAGCATGGTATCCAGCGCGTTAGCCGCGTCGGTCAGTTCCATTTTTACCGGGACAACTGCCAGGGGTTCCAATGCGCTGAGATACGGCCCCAGATTCACAGCGTCCTTCTCTGTGGTGACGAAGCCTCCGGCGTCGCTGCGCTGCTTGAGCGCGAGCAACTCGCGGATATCTTTCTCGCTGTAGGCATGATGGTCGCGGTAGAAAGCTTCGGCCGCGGGATCGATATTGGCGGTACGCAGTTGCAGGACGAAATTTTGCGGACGCGCGATGCCGCAGAACACGATTGGACGCGGCGGAACCGATTTCGGAATAATTCCGCGGCGAACACGCCATACAAGTTTTCCTTGGATCGGGAAGGCCTCGCCGGTGGCTCCCCCGGAGAGGACGATGGCGTCTGCCCGACGGAGCGAAAGGAGAGGCTCGCGCAACCGGCCAGCGGGCAACATGCGGTCGGTTGCATCCTGCGGAGTCACGAGCACGATGTCGAAATCGCGGGCGAGGCCGCGGTGTTGGAATCCGTCATCGAGGAGGTGGAGCTGCGGCCCGAACTTCGATTCCGCAAATGTTCCCGCCTCATAGCGGTCTTCCCCTACGATCACCGGAACTTGGAGTTTGCGGGAGATCAGAAGCGGTTCGTCGCCGAACTGCTGGGGCAGGCCTGCGGGATCGACGAGGAGGACGCCGCGAGTATCGCGTCCGTAGCCGCGGGAGAGCACGTCGAACTTGAGCCCGCGCGCCTTGAGCAACTCGCCGAGGAGCATCACGAAGGGCGTTTTGCCCGATCCCCCTGCAGAGATGTTCCCGATGCTGGCGACAGGGCCTTCGAGTCTTCGAACGCGCGCGATTCCGTGATTGTAGAGCGCGTTGCGCGCTCGAACTACGCTGCCGTAGATGGTGGCGAGTGAGTTCAAGGTTTTTGGGCAAGCAACGTCTTCAATGAGTCCATGGTCCGTGAGGTCGCGCCCGTTTGCGACTCGATGGTCTCTTTTGCGCGGCGGCCGAGTGCGGCTCGTTCTGCGTCATTGTCGGCCAGTTGCATCAGGGTGAGCGGCAACTCTGCCAGGCCAACGATCCGCACGGCATCGCGGCTTTGAAATAGTCCCACGATATCGCGGAAGTTTTCCGTGTGATTGCCGGTTACGGTCGCAACGCCGTGCTGCGCGGGTTCAATGATATTGTGTCCGCCGCGCGGCACGAGGCTTCCGCCGACGAACGCGATATCGGCGAGCCCGTAGAGCGATGCGAGCTCGCCTATTGTGTCCACTAGCAATACTCCGCCTGCGAGCGGCTCGCCGCGCCAATTCGAGCGACGGTGCGACGAGATGCCCATCTGCTGCAGCAGAGCGGCGACGCTGTCGAAACGTTCAGGATGGCGAGGAGCGAGAATCATGACGGCTCGCGGGTGACTGACGCGCAGGTTTTCGAAGGCTTTCAGAAGCGGGGCCTCTTCGTTGTCAACCGTGCTGCCGCAGACGAGCACTGGACGGGCACCTTCGGACGCAAGAGACTTTCGAAGGCTCTCGACGATCGGTGGAGGTGAGGGCAGGCTGACATCAAACTTCAGATTCCCTGTGACTTGAATGCGAGCAGGGTCAGCGCCGATTGACTCAAGCCGGGTTCTGTCCTGCTCAGTCTGGGCGAGGAACAGGTCGACATGCGCGAGCATTTTACGCAGCGCCCACGTGTAACGCCGATACCGGGGCAAGGAGCGATCGGAGATGCGCGCGTTGACAACGGCAAGACGGGATCCACTTGCGTGCACGAATCGCAGGAAGTTCGGCCAGAATTCGGTTTCGGCGAGGACGACTAATTCCGGATTGAGCGCCCGCAGATAAGAACGGATCGCGAGAGCGAAGTCCATGGGGAAGTAGAAGACGTTCTCGGGGCCGAAGCGCTTGCGGGCGAGGTCCTGACCGGTGTCGGTCGTGGTGGACACGACTACGCGGTGCTGGCGGAGAGTCCGTCGGATCTGCTCGACGAGTCCGCAGATGGCGAGCACTTCGCCGACCGAGACGGCGTGAATCCAGATCACGCGGGCGTTGTCGAGATTACCGAGCCGGGCGGGAAGTTTGCCGATGCGCTCTAGAAAGCCACGGCGATATTTGCCATGGCGCAGCATCTGGTAGAGCCAGTAGGGAAGGCTCAGCAACAAGGCGAATGCCAGCGCCACGCTGTAGAGGAAGTAGGGCAAGGCGTCATTCTAAACCGCGAGTTCGCGCATGGGTCCTGAAAGAGAAAGTCAAAATCCGGAAGCCGGATGTCCCCAAATGTTCGGACGCTCCATTGCGGAGTGCCCGCACAGCAGATTCCTCGCGCCCTCTGCGCGCTGCGCACGGCTGCGGGCACTCGAAAATGACAAAAGGCCTCGATCCACGTCGTGCTCTGATAGGTGGACTCGTCTTGCGGCGCCTCACGCAGACTCAAAATCCCCACTCTAAACTTCGCAAAAAGCGCGAAGTTTAGTGCGGAGCACCCGAAAACCATTTCACCCGTAAAACCATATAATGGCGGGATGCGGCGATCAGAGACTTTGGGTCATCGTCTTTTCGTGCTTGCGCTGTGCGCGGGCGTGCTCGTACCCGCTTTGTTGGCGTCGAAAACTTTCGTGAAGCCTGAGGCGAAGGCGGCGTTCAACTATCCTGCGCATGATTTTCATCGGGACGAGAAAGTTTCGATCGGGGCGGATCCTTACGACAACGCGGAGAAGGCGAAGATCTTTTCGATCGATTTCGTGCAGTATGGATATCTGCCTGTATTTTTCGTCGTCACCAACGATGGCGACCAGCCGGTTTCAATCGCGCGGATGAAGATCACGCTTATTACGGAAAACCGGTCCAAGTTGACCCCCGTGGACACCGAGGACTTGTATCGCAGGTTGACGAATCCGCAGGCGCAGACGCGGCCGAGTCCGATTCCCTTGCCCCGCAAAGGGGTAAAAGGCGCGGTCAGCAAGAAGCAGATGGACGAGATCGAGGCGGCGCAGTTCGCGGCGAGAGCGGTCGAGCCGCATTCGACGCAGTCGGGATTTTTGTTCTTCGATATTGGCGGTCTCAATTCGCCCCTGCGTGGGGCGAACCTCGATGTTACGGGCCTTTCCGACGGTAGGGGGAACGAATTGATGTTCTTTGAGATCCCGATGGATAAGTATCTGGACGCGGCCGCGAATCCTTAGACAAGTCTGAATCAAACCTTTGACCACAGAGGGCACAGAGGTTCACCGGGCAAAACCGTGGTCGCCGGTCGCCCGGACTACTGGCGATTTCCGCTTATAATTTTTCTCTATGGCTACGACGGCGGCTACTTCTATTGCGGCGCATCCTAAGTTTGAGCCGGTGATTGGACTGGAGGTGCATGTCCAGCTTTTGACCGCGACAAAGATTTTTTGTTCGTGCTCGACACGCTTTGGCGCGGCTCCGAATACCAACGTCTGCCCAGTGTGTTTGGGGATGCCTGGCGCGTTGCCCGTGCTCAACAAGAAGGCGGTTGAGTTCGCTACGCTGGCGGCGATGGCATTGAACTGCCGCATCAACGAGACTTCGATTTTTGCGCGCAAGAATTATTTCTATCCCGACTTGCCGAAGGGATATCAGATTTCGCAATACGACAAGCCGCTGGCGGAGTTTGGGTATATCGAAGTTCCGGCGAAAGGTGTGAAGAAGAAGATTGGGATTACGCGCGTACACATGGAAGAAGACGCGGGGAAGAGCCTGCACGAGGGCTTTCCGGATTCGGAGTCGAAGACCGCGATCGATCTGAACCGCACCGGGACGCCGCTGATCGAGATTGTGAGCGAGCCGGATATTTCGACTCCAGATGAGGCGTACGAATATCTGACGCGGTTGAAAGAGATCATTCTTTATACGGGGGTGAGCGACTGCAACATGGAAGAAGGCTCGCTGCGCTGCGATGCGAATGTGAGCGTGCGTCCGAGGGGGCAGAAGGAGTTTGGGACGAAGACGGAGATCAAGAACGTGAATTCGTTCCGCTTCATTCGGGAGGCGCTGGAGTACGAGATCGGGCGGCAGATTGACGTGATCGCGTCCGGGGGAAAGATTACGCAGGAAACCCGGCTGTATAACGCGAATGAGGGGAAGACCTACGGGATGCGGTCGAAGGAGCAGGCGCATGACTACCGGTATTTCCCGGAGCCTGATTTGTTGCCGCTGGTTGTGGATGAGAAATGGAGGTCCGAGATTTCCGGCTCCTTGCCTGAACTTCCTGAGGCGCGGCGGTCGCGCATGGTAAGCGATTACGGCATCACCGAATATGACGCGCAGGTCCTGACCTTTTCGAAATCGCTGGCCGATCAGTTTGAGCAAGCGGCAAAGGCGGCGAAGAATCCGAAGCGGGTTGCCAACCTGGTGCAAGGCGAGTTGATGGGGCGGCTGAAGGCGAAGGGGATTGCGATCGCGGAGTCTCCGATCTCAATGGCGGGGATTGCCGCGTCGGCCGACCTGGTGGAGTCAGGGACAATCTCGGGCAAGATGCTGAAGGACTTGTACGATCTCTGCTTTGACCGCGGCAAGGATTTTCCGGCCGTGTATGAAGAAGAGGGGCGTCCGCAGCAGTCGACCGATACCTCGGCGCTTGAGAAAATTATCGACGAGATCCTGGGGGCGAATCCCAAGCAACTGGAGCAGTATCGTGCCGGGAAGAAGACGATGCTGGGATTCTTTGTGGGGCAGGTCATGAAGGCTTCGAAGGGGCAGGCCAGCCCGCAAATTGTGAATGAGTTACTGGCGAAGAAGCTGGGGTAGTTTGTGGAATCGGTGTTTGATACCAAACCCAAAAGCATCAAGCACGAAGAGCAGTAAGGTACACGAAGGAAAACCTCTCTCCTCTGACTTCGCTTCGGAGGCGGTCGGTCATCCTGATAGACTTCCGGCCATGACCGATGTGAAAGCCAGCGGGCCGGCGCTGTACCTGGTGGGGACGCCGATCGGGAACCTGGAGGACATTACGCTCCGGGCGCTGCGGGTGCTGAAGGAAGTAGATGTCATCGCGTGCGAGGATACGCGGCAGACCCAGAAACTGCTGAATCACTTCGCGATCTCGACTCGCACGACCAGCTATCACGAGCACAACGAGATCACGAAAGCTGCAGAACTGGTGAAGGACATCCAGGAAGGCGCGAGCGTAGCGCTTGTGACCGATGCAGGGATGCCTGGGATCTCCGACCCCGGGTACCGTCTGGTCACGCTGGCGATCCGGCATCAGGTGCCGGTTGTGCCCGTACCCGGGGCATCGGCGTTCCTGGCTGGGCTTGTGGCGAGCGGACTGCCCACGGATTCGTTTCGGTTCAGCGGATTTTTGCCCGCCAAACGCGGGGAGCGTCGGGCGGTACTGCACGAGATGAAGGATTCTCCGCGGACGCAGGTTTTCTATGAGGCCCCGCATCGTATCGTCGAGGCACTGGAAGATATCGCTGAAGTGCTTGGGCCCGAGAGGCGCGTGGTGGTTGCGCGAGAGGTGACGAAGATCCACGAAGAGTTCTTGCGCGGTACGGCGGGCGGAGTTCTAGAAAGTTTGAAGGCGCGGGCGAGTGTGAAGGGCGAGATCACACTGCTGATCGGGAGGGCAGAAGAAGGGGCTGTGGCGGACACCTCGGGCCATCTGAGCGTGCGGCAGCGCGTGGAGCAGATTATGGCTGAGGATAAGGTAGATGAGAAGGCCGCGCTGAAGAAGGTCGCGAAGGAACGGGGAGTTTCGAAGAGCGAGGCTTACCGGGAGTGGCAGAGGGAGAAGTAAGCGAGCAAGAAGGCAGCCGAGCGCGGCTGTCCCTACATGGACTCACTTTCCTGCCAATTCTTGCTTCACCAGGTCGCTGACTACTTTCCCGTCTACTCGCATGCCTGCCGCGTTGAACTTTGCCATGGCGTTCTTCATGACCGTGCCCATGTCTTTCATGGTGGGTGAGCCCATTTCGGCGATTGTGGCTCTGACTCCCGCGGCAATGTCCGCTTCGCTGGCGGCTTTCGGCAAATAGCTTTCGATTACCCCGATTTCGGCCGCTTCTTTGTCGGCCATCTCCTGGCGTCCGCCTTTGGTAAATTGCTCGACTGATTCTTTGCGCTGCTTGATCAGGGTGGCGAGAACGGCTTGTGATTCTTTGTCGTCGAGTTGTCCCATCTTTTCGACGGCCTTGAGTTGGAGTGCGCTCTTCACCATGCGCAGCGTAGAGAGGCGGGCCTCCTCTTTCGCCTTCATGGCAGTGACGATATCTTTCTGGATTTGATCGACCAAGGGCATGGTGGGAATTATAGATGGTGGGTCAGTTTCGCGTGAATGCGCGCTACAACACGGTCCTAGATACGATTCTACTTTGCGCGCAGGAGCAGGACCGGGACGCTGATGTGGTGGCGAACGCGGCTGGCGGTGGCTCCTAAAAACAGATCTCCGAGGAAACGGTGGCCATGGGTGCTCATGGCGACCAGGTCGCAGCCTTTGTTGTTCACCCATTTTATGATTTCATCGGCGGGGCTGCCATAGGCGAGTTCGGCGTCGGCGGAGATTCCGGCCGCCTGAAATTCGGTCTGGACCCGGTGAAGGTACGCTGTGTCCTCTGCAATTTCGGGGCTGACGGCATCACGGCCGTAGGTTCTGGCGGCCCATCCATCGGCGACATGCAGAAGTACGATACGGCTGTGAGCGAGGGACGCCAGCTGCTTTACATGTTCGATGATGGCCCGGTCGGAAGAAGTGCCATCGAGAGTGACCAAGATGGTTTGGTACATGGATCGGGTTGCTCCGATTTGTGCTCCCGTCGTCATCTTCCGAGAACCATGTGCCACGCGCTGTGGAGCGATTCCGGCAGGCCGTAAATGTCCATTGCGGTGATCAGGATAGCACTGGCCCATCCGGCGGCAAGAAGGAGCGGCCCATTTTTCCAGCGGCCCATGCGCGTTCTTGAGCTGGTGAAGTGCAGCAAGGGAAACATGGCAAATGGAAGTTGGAGAGCGAGCACAACCTGACTGAGCGTCAGCAGATCGGTAACGCTGCTGTCTCCACGCAGACCGATGATGATGACGGCCGGCAGGATCGCCACCGTTCGCGTGATCATGCGGCGCAACCAAGGTTGGATGCGCCAGTGCATGAAGCCTTCCATCACTACCTGGCCCGCGAGGGTACCGGTGATCGTGCTGCTTTGACCGGCGGCGAGCAATGCGACGGCGAAGAGAGTGCTCGCTACGGCGGTTCCCAGCAAGGGTGCGAGCGTGAGATAGGCGACGCGGATCCAATCGCTATCGGGACTGAAGGTGACGACGTGGCCTCCGGCAACCGAGACGGTTTGCCGGCCGTAGAAGACAAGTGCGGCGAGGACCAGGATTGCGGCATTCACGAAGAAGGCGATCGCCAATGCGACCGTGGAATCGATGGTGTTGAACTGAAGGGCACGGCGGATGGACGCGTCGTCTTTTTGCAACTTGCGGCTCTGCACCAGAGCTGAGTGCAGATACAGGTTGTGCGGCATGACCGTGGCGCCAATGATTCCGATGGCGATATAGATCATCCCGGGCAGGCGGAAGTGAGGGGTGACCAGCGCGCGTCCGAGTTCGAGGAAACCGGGCTGCGTCTCAGGAAGCACGAAAATCTCGATGAAATAACAGGCGGTGATGGTCGCTACGAGCACGAGGACGATAGCTTCGATGGTGCGCATCCCGAAGCTCTGCAAGGCGAGAAGCAGAAGGACGTCGAGGCCGGTGATGATGACCGCCCAGAACAGCGGGATGTGAAACAAGAGATTGAGGGCGACCGCACTGCCGAGCACTTCGGCTAAATCGCAAGCGCCGATGGCCAACTCACTGAGCAACCAGTTGGGCCAGCGCGTCCATGCGGGATACCAGTCGCGACAGCATTGGGCGAGGTCTTTGCCGGTGACAACACCGAGCCGCGCTGAGATCACTTGCATAAAGACGGCCATGAGACTGGCGAGTCCCACGACCCAGAGCAGGGCGTATTTGAATTGAGCACCGGCTTGCAGGTCGGTGCCCCAGTTGCCGGGATCCATGTAGCCGACGCTGACGAGAATGGCTGGGCCGACGAACGCGCGCCATTGCTCCCAGAAGCTGGCCTGATGGTGCGGGACGTTTACGGAGCCGTGTACGTTTTCGAGGGATAGATGACTGCTGCCGGGCGCGAGACTTGCAGGGGAATGCGGGCCGGCAGATGGTTCCGGATTGATTCTCCTGCTCATAAGACTTCGAGGCCCCCAGAGACGCTTTCCCACAGAAAATTGATGTTAACAACTATACACCAGGATAATTAACCATAGTTAACTATTTCAAGGGAGGAGTGGCCGGCGCCCTCAGGTGGTGCTCAGGCGGAGCTGCCATAGGGCAATGATTCCGAGAACTATGAGGTTTGGGAATAGCAGGGGGGCCATGGGCGGAGCGCCATAGATGAAGTTCTCGAAAGGATGGACTGAGGGACCACGAAGATTTCCGGCGGCATGGAGGAAAAATCCCCAAAGGCCGACGCCAGCCTCGAGCAGAAGGATCGCAGCGCAGAGGTCAATGTAGGCGCGGGATACTCGTCTTATTAGCGGGACGGCCAGAAACCCTATTGCGATCGCGCTTGCGAAGACTGGCACCCACTCGAGCGCATTGAAGAATCCGTTACCGGCGTGATCGGCGAGGCTGAAGATGAAATTGCCGATGAAGCCTCCGAGCGTGAGCAACAGAACCCAGTGGGACCATTCTTCGCTTTCGGGGTCGACCATGCGGTTCATGATGAGGAGGAAGCCGAGGCCAGTGTAGGCGAGCGGAGCGGCGAAGGGTGCCGAGTAGGTCAGGCTGCGGATAGTGCGCTCGTAGAAGAAGTGGCTTTCGAGATGGAGAACGACGCCTATAAGTCCGACAAGAACGGCGATCCAGCCGACCAAATATCCGAGGTCTTTCCAGACTGCGGGCCAGCGGTAGCGCACGGCCAAGGCGAAGATCAGCACCACTGGCGCAGACGCCGAGAAGAAGAACGGGATGTATTCGGCGTGGTTGCGGAACTGGTTGACCGAGTGTGCAAGAAAGATGTCGAAGGTGAGAAAGCCGATGTTGAGGATGGCGAAGAGTTCGATCCAGATTTGCGGGCGAAGGAACCAGCGCTCGGGTAGGCGCGCGGTTACATTGCGGACAAGGTCCTTCACTCCGCCGGAAACACTGTTGCGCTCAGGGTGACCTTCCTCACTGGCAAGACCTGGTTTCATGAGTTCAGTCCTTACCTCCCTTTGCGGTGTTGCTGGCGGAGTTCGGCGGCGATGGACTGAAGTTCAACGGTTTTCTGCAGCATGGGGTAGTTGCCATGCCATTGCACGAAGTCGGCTCCGCCCATGAAGGCGCCGTGCTTGCTGGTGCGTCCGTCGTAGTGCCAGAGATCGAAGTAAATGAAGTCGATGGGCTGGGAGAACGGTGGGCCGCTGACCGTGCCGTCTTTGCGAAGTCCGTTTACGAGATCTTGCGCGGAACGGACGCGGCCGTTCGTGAATTGGACAACTTGCTCCGCCTGCGTGTACACGCGGTCGATCAATGCGGGCGTGTGGCACTGCATGCACACCTGCTTCATCTTGGCCTGGGCCGCGGCGTAGTTCGGGCGCTTATCGGTGATGGCATTCGCGAGGTAATAAGAGAGCCGTTCAGAGGGATCGTGAGTTACGCCAATGCCGTTGATGCCGCTCATGTGACAGGTAGCACAGGTTGGGACAAACATATCGCGGGTGGTCAGGTTCTTGGGTGCGGCGTCGAGGTTCAGAAGGCGTTCCTGGGCCTGGAACATTACACCGTGCTTCGACTCTTCGTAGATCTCGATTTGCGAATGATCGGGGCCCATGTGGCATTGGGCACAGGTGCTGGGCATACGCGCGATGCGGACTGAGCTGGTATGACGCGTATGGCAGGCAGTGCAGGTGCCGATGGTGCCGTCGGGGTTGGGACGTCCGACGGAGTGGCACTGCTCGCATCCGCTAGTCATGGCGGAGCCGCCTTCCAACTGGACGAATGGATGCGGCGGACGCCTGGTTCCTCCGGGCTGATAATTTTCGGAGAAATTCACTTGCTCGGGCGTCAGGCCCTTCTCGCCGTAGATCGCGGCCCAGGACGGGGCGGCGTGGCGGCTGCGCAGGAACTGCTGGTAGATGGTTTCGTGACAGCTGCGGCAGTTGCCGGCAGTGAGTTTGGTTGCGATCACGAATCCGTGGTGGTCTTTCTTATCCTGACCAGCCGCGGGCTGATGGCACTCGAGACAGTTGATGCCTTTGCGGGCGTGCGCGCTCATCTCGTATTCATGAACCACGGAATACTGCGTGCGGGCGTGGCACTCGGCGCATTTTCCGGTGGCGCGCACCAGGTCGGCGGAGGGCTGGTCGGTTTCGACTCTTGGGCGCGCGCGGTTAATCACAAATGCGGCGAGGATGAGGGCAAAGGCGATAACGACGGCGATGAAGACGGAGCGAAACGACATGATGCCCTCAGCAGGAATGGATGGCGTTCGCGTCATTGTAGCGTAACAAGATGTAGGCAAAGCTCAGGGCCAACACAGAGGTGAGAGGAAGGATCGGGTATCGGTGAACTCAGTGGAAGCACCACAGTGCCACCATGGCTCCGACTCGAACCGCGACGATGATCACCGCAAGGACAATCGCGATGCGAAAGAGGATGCGTTCGAAACGGTTCAGTTGGTAGCTGGAGGTCGCGGACATGACTGGATCCTCGGTTTCAGGGTAGGAGAGATGACTTTGTTTGGCAGTGAGCGCAATCACTGATAGCGGACGCCCTGTGACCTAGCCCGGAGCTAGGGTGAGGGTTCGGCTGTGCCGGCGAGAGGCGGCGCTACTGTGCCGATACACTGAGGGCCCCTCTGGGGCTGAAGCCCCGCACTCATTTCAGGCTCTTGCGGCACGAGCAAACTCGTGCCCTTTCAAAACATAGGACTCTTCATCAACATGAGGATGTCCGCTGGGGGTGACATATTGGGGGTGGCATATAATGCTGCGCACACATGGGGTTAGCTGCGGGCACAAAGCTGGGTCCTTATGAGGTTCAATCGCCGCTGGGTGCGGGCGGCATGGGAGAGGTGTATCGGGCTCTCGATACGCGGCTCGATCGCACAGTTGCGATCAAAATCCTTCCTTCGCATCTCGCAGAGAATTCCGAGGCGCGGCAGCGGTTCGAGCGCGAGGCGCGAGCCATCTCTTCGCTGAATCATCCAAACATCTGCACGCTGTATGACGTAGGGCACCAGGATGGAGTGCACTTCCTGGTTATGGAGTGCCTGGAAGGGGAAACGCTCGGAGAAAGATTACGCAAGGGACCGCTCCCGGTGCAGCAGGTTTTGAAATACGGGATTGAGATCTGCGACGGGCTGGAGAAGGCACACCGGTGCGGCATTGTTCATCGGGACCTGAAGCCCGGCAACATCATGCTGACAAAGTCCGGGGCCAAGTTGATGGACTTTGGGCTGGCCAAGGCTGCGGCTGTAAAGGTTGATTCGTCGTCGAGCCTGACAGTGACGTTGTCGACGCCCGCAGGCAGCCATCCGCTGACTACGCAGGGAACCGTCATGGGAACGTTCCAGTACATGGCGCCCGAGCAGGTGGAAGGCAAGGAAGCGGATGCGCGCTCAGATATTTTTGCGCTCGGAGCACTGCTATACGAAATGGCGACAGGCAAACGCGCGTTCGAGGGCAGGACCGCGGCCAGTGCTATGGCGGCAGTGCTGGAGCGTGAACCGGCATCAATCTCATCGGTGCAACCGATGGTGCCGGCGGCTTTTGATCACGTGGTCAAGGGCTGTCTGGAAAAAGATCCGGAGGAGCGCTGGCAGAGTACGGCGGATGTCAGGCGCGAGTTGCGCTGGATTGCTGCGGGGGGCGGCGCGGCAGCCGTTCCGGCGAAGGTCCAGGCGCGGAGGAACTGGCCTTGGGTTTTGATCGCTGTTGCAGTCCTACTGGTGCTGGGCGCGCAAGTCTTCTCGAGTCTCCGCAGCCGAGAGCCGGAGCGCATGCTGCGGTCGTTCTTGCCGCCTCCGGAGAAGATGAGCTTCGATTTCACAGGAGACTTCTCCGGGCCTCCAGTGATTAATGCACAGGGAACTGCGGTCGCATTCTCGGCGCGCAACCTGAAGGAGCGGGATTCGCTCTGGGTGCAGTCTCTTGGAGAACTCGCAGCGAAAAAACTGGATGGAACAGAGGGTGCCGCATTCCCCTTCTGGTCGGCGGATGGAAAGTGGATTGCATTCTTTGCCGACGGACACCTTAAGAAGGTTCAGGCGTCGGGAGGTCCGGTCACAATCTTGACTGACACCCCAAATCCTCGCGGAGGAGCTTGGAATCAGGACAACGTGATCATCTACGAGCCCGATTATCGCGACACGTTGTGGAAGATCAGCGCGTCAGGCGGAACTCCGATCCGCTTGACGCAGTTTGAAGGCGGCAAGCACACGACGCATCGCTGGCCGCAGTTCCTGCCCGATGGCGAACACTTTTTATTCTTCGGGACTAATCATTCGGGAGAGTCGGAAAGGGGGATCTACCTCGGCTCGCTCAAAGATGGCTCCTACAAACATGTGATCGACGCGGATTCTCAGGGCATGACTGCGTCGGGATACCTGCTCTACCATGTGCAATCGCAGCTGCTGGCGCAGAAGTTCGATGGCAGTAGTGGAACCGTTTCTGGGGACCCGGTGTTGCTGGCGAATACCGTCGAGTATGACTCCGGAACATGGCACACGACTTTTTCAGTGAGCCAAGACGGCCTGCTGATCTACGAACCGGGGTCCAAGGTTCTCGGAACGGACCTGGTCTGGGTGGACCGCAAGGGAAACAACCAGGGCAAGGTGGCGGAGCGGGCGTTCTACAAAGGATCGGGCCGCATCTCGCCGGACGGAAAGCGGCTGGCCGTATCCTCGGGAGATCCCCAGGCGGACATTTGGGTACTCGACTTCGCGACGGGCGCCCACACGCGGTTGACGTTCGGTGGAGCAACGCACCTTGCACCGTCATGGTCGGCCGATGGCCAGCGCGTGGTGTATACGCGCCAGAACGGTTCGACAGTCATCGCCGGTACTTCCGTCCGTGCCCGGCTGGCGAGCGGGGCTGGCCAGGAGGAATCGCTGATTGAGACAACTCCGGAGACCCCTGCGACCCTGCTGGCACCAGAGCTTTCGCCGGATGGCCGCTTCCTGGTGTACACATCGCAAAAAGGTCCCACAGGAATTGGCATTTGGGCGATGCCGCTAACTGGGGATAGACATCCGTTTGCGGTTGTACCGCCGCCGGCTTCTCCTGCGCGGCTTGTCCAATACAGACTGTCTCCTGACGGGAGATGGTTGGCATACAGTTCGACGGAATCGGGACGAGAGGAGGTCTACGTGACGCATTTCCCGAGCGGCCAAGGGAAATGGCAGGTGTCGCAAATCGGTGGAACGTTCCCGGGCTGGAGCGGTGGCGGCAAAGAGATTTGGTTTATTTCGACAGACTTGAATATGCACGTGGCCAGCGTAAATCCGAAGAGCCCGGAATTCGAGATGGGCCCGTTGCAGTCGCTGTTTCAGATCACCTACACCTCACCTGTGGGAACGCCCTATGACGTCACTCCCGATGGTAAGAAACTGGTTCTCACCACGTTTCCGGAGAGTGTGCCAACGCCCATGGTGCTGGTGACGAACTGGGCGGCGGAGTTGAAGAGGCAGTAAAGAAAACCGTCATCAGTCATCAGTCAGTCTTCGGTGCTGGATGAGCAATTCGTCGCGCTGCTGACGGCCGGTCTATATACGGATCCAGTTCATCAGGATCAGCGCCAGGGTTGCTGTGCCTACGATGATCCAGAGAGTCAGGCCCTGAAGCAGCGGGCGGACACCTACCTTTTTCAGCGTGGCCTTGTTCAGGCTTGTACCAATCAGAAATAGCGTGACCGTGAGTCCAATCTTGCCCAGGTGATTGAGGGCGGCAAATCCGGTATTCAGGGATGGGAGCAGTGTATTGAGGAGCGCCGCCAAGCAGAAAAACAGGATGAACCATGGCCACTGGATACGGGCCTTGCTTTTCAGGGCGACCGCAGTCGCGATTGATAGAGGGACAATCCAGAGGGCGCGAGCCAACTTCACCGTGGTGCCAACTGCCAGAGCAATGGCGCCGTAACGAGCGGTTGCACCGACTACAGAGCTTGTGTCGTGGATGGCAAGGGCAGACCACAGTCCGAATTGCGACTGGCTCATGTGCAACGCTACACCCAAGAGTGGAAACACGAATAGCGCGACGGAGTTCAAGATGAAGACGGCTCCCAGCGAGACGGCCATTTCTTCTTCGTTGGCGTCGGCGATGGGACCGACGGCAGCGATGGCGCTCCCTCCACAGATCGCGGTTCCGGCAGCGATCAGGAAAGACGGCTTGTTGCCGACGCGGATCACATAGCCAAGCCCGAGTCCGAGCAGCATGACCGTGGTGATGCTTACGGCTGTGTAGAGGAACCCGGAGCGGCCAGCGTGGACAACTTCGTGGAGATTCATTCCGAAGCCGAGTCCGACAACTGAGGCCTGGAGGAGGAACTTCGAAAGCTGCTTGCTTTCAGCGTGGTACGGGTGCGTCAGGGTGAGGCCATAGATCAGGCCTCCTAAGAGCGCGAACGGGGGCGAGACGAAGCCGCTGGCAGCGAGGATCACTCCGATGAAGAAGAGCTTCTTATCCACGTAGACAGTGTGGCGTGTGGGCGAGGGCGCGTCCAAGCAGCAATTTCAATTGGCGATAAGTTGGGCTTATCGGGCGGCAGCGGGATTGCGGGCTTTGCGTGCCGGACTGGAGAGAATGCGTCCGCGGGCGAGAGCAAACTCCCGGAAGGCGCCGGGAGCACCTTGCTGTTCTGGCCCGGTGCGGGTGACGAGCGAGAAGTGCCGCGACATTTGAAGCCCTCGAATGTGGGCGGTTTTGAGAACACCGAGCTCGAGTTCCTTCGAGATCGCCCACTGGGATACGAATCCGATGCCGAGTCCAGCCTCGACCGCAGACTTGATCGCTTCAGTGGAGTCGAGGTTCATGACCGCACGAAAATTGTTTAGGTTGAGGCCTGCCTTGTCGAGTGCGGTCTCGACGACGCGTCGTGAACCGGATCCCTGCTCCCGCATGAGCAAGTTGCAGGAGAGTAGTTGCTGCGGCGACGCGTGCAAGGAATCAGAAGCGGGAGGCGCGATCAGGACCAATTCGTCCCGCATGAATGGCTCGATGTGGATGCCGCGGTCGCGGGCTGGTCCTTCAATGAGTCCTATGGAGACCTTTTCGGCTAACACGAGCTGCACAACTTCTTCGGTGTTGCCGCTGTGCAAGCAGAGCTGCACGCGTGGATGTTCATGGAGGAATGCCCCGATCAATCGCGGCAAGACGTACTGCGCAATCGTCGTGGAAACACCCAGGGATAATTCGCCGGAAAACTGTCCGTCTGCGGAATCGAGCTTCTGCTGGGCTTCTGCGGCGAGCGAGGCGATCTTGTTGGCATAGCGAAGGAGAGTCTTCCCTTGCGCAGTCAGGGTGACGCGGTTGGCGGAGCGATCGAAGAGGCGCGCTCCAAGATCGTTTTCAAGGGCCTTGATCTGAAGAGTAATCGCTGGTTGCGTCAGGAAAAGCTGTTCGGCGGCTTTGCGGAAGTTCAGGTGCTCGGCTACGGTGCGGAAGACCTTGAGGCGGAAGCTCTCCAGTTGGGCCACGGAGAGATTATCTACGGGGATTGGATTTTGTCACCCGCAAAGGCACTCACCACCGAGTAACAGAGGAACGCGGGGAATATTCGTCTAGTCTTTTGCCGCTCTAAGCCAGACGCGCTCGGACGCTGCTGGTCCGAGGGAGATGGTTTTGCCGGACGTTGTCAGGGAGACCGTCTGATCGTAGTTCCGCTCAATCACTTTGAGCTTGGCTCCAGGGCGAATGCCGCGGTGCTCAAGAAACTCGAGCAGGCCGCGATCGCGTTCGTAGATTCCGCTGACTGTATAGTTGGTGCCGATTTTGGCTTGCGCGAGCAAGACCAAGCCGCGCTTGCGGCGACTGGCGGAGCTTTCGAGCTCGCTCAGGTTGCCGTGAGGACAGGCTCCAGAGGATCCGAGCTTCGCCAGAAGTTTGGATTCGAAATCCGGGGAGACAGCGTGTTCAAGGCGTTCGGCTTCGTCATGCACTTTCCACCACTCCATGCCGAACATTTCCGACAACATGCGCTCGATGAGGTGATGCCGCAGGGTGAGCTTGCGGGCAATGTTGCGGCCCTCGGGCGTGAGGCGAATTTCGCCACGGGATTCCACGCAAACGAGGCCATCTTTCTTGAGGCGGCGAAGAGCCATGGTCACGGCGGGCGGAGAAACTTTGAGCATCTGCGCCAGACGCGCGGAGATGACCGTTTCGCCTTCAGTCTCGGCTTCGAGGATGGACTTGAGGTAGTCCTCCTTGGAGACGGTGATCATTGCCGGGATTATACGATGTGGGTTGCGGAGGAGTTGGGCCGCGCTCGGTCTTCACGATGAAGGACAGAGGAGATTCCTCTCGCCCTCTCCGCGCTTCGCGCGTCTGCGGACGCTCGGAATGACAAGACCATCAGGCCGCTGAATGAGTATCCCGTTGAGGAATAAAGCTGAGGCGGACGGCAAAAAGCAAAAAGGAACAGTCCGGAGCCCCCGAGACTGTCCCCTCCAAACCCTCCCGGTTAGAAGGGCATCTTGATGACCCCACGGTACTCTGGGGATGTTGCAAAGTGGTTTGAGAATGGTGAATATCTGATGAATTCGCGGCTGCAGCCGCTGCTATAGTAGTCGCTTGCTGCGCTGACATCCATTTTCTCCGTGTCGAGAGGAGTTGATGCCGACCACCACAACGCGCAAAACCGAGGAGTCACGGCGCCTGCAGGAGAGGGCGGAAAAGCTGATCCCCGGCGGCGTGAACTCGCCCGTGCGGGCGTTCAAGTCTGTCGGAGGAGATCCCCCCTTTATCGTGCGCGGGAAGGGCTCGCACATCTGGGACGCAGATGAGAACGAATACATCGATTACATCGGATCTTGGGGGCCACTTATTTTGGGGCATGCGGAGCCGAATGTTCTTGATGCCATCGTAGGTGCAGCGTGCAATGGCACGAGTTTCGGGGCGTCGACACCTTCGGAAGCAGACCTGGCGGAGTTGGTGATTTCCGCGTTTCCGCACGTGGAGAAGGTTCGGTTCGTCAGTTCGGGCACGGAAGCGACAATGTCGGCGATACGGCTGGCGCGGGCTTACACCAAGCGCAAGTACATCATCAAGTTTGAGGGCTGCTATCACGGGCATGCCGATGCGTTGCTGGTGAAGGCTGGGTCCGGCGTGGCCACGCTGGGAATCCCCGGCTCGGCGGGCGTTCCGGACGAGTTCACGCAGTTCTCACTTGCATTGCCGTTTAACAACCTGTCGGCGGTCGAACATGCCTTCCAGAAATACAAACATCAGATTGCGTGCGTAATCGTGGAGCCAGTGGTTGGGAATATGGGCTGCGTGCCGGCGGCGGACGACTATCTTGTGGGACTGCGCCTGATCACGGAGCGGGAACGGTCTGTATTGATCTTCGACGAGGTGATGACGGGATTCCGCGTGGCATTTGGCGGAGCGCAGGAGTTGTACAACATCAAGCCAGATCTCACAACGATGGGAAAGATTATTGGGGGCGGTTTGCCGGTGGGCGCGTATGGCGGGCCGAAGGACATCATGGATCTGGTTGCCCCACTAGGTCCGATGTATCAGGCAGGGACGCTATCCGGGAATCCTCTAGCGATGGCGGCGGGATGCGCGATGCTGAAACAGTTGCGAGAGCGGAAGGCGGAGATTTATCCGCAACTGGAGAAATTGAGCGCGCAGTTAGTGGACGGAGTTTCAGGGGCGGCGAAGGAAGCTGGGGTAGCGGTATGTGCGAACCGCGTGGGATCGATGTTTACCTGGTTTTTCCAGCAGGGTCCGGTGACGGATTGGGATTCGGCTTCGAAGTCGGATACAGAGGCGTTTGGGAAATTCTTCCGTTGCATGCTGGATAGCGGAGTTTATCTGCCTCCGTCGCAATACGAGGCGGCATTCCTGGGAGCGGCGCACACGGAAGAAGACGTGCAGAGGTCGGTTGCGGCGGCGAAACAGGCGTTTGCGGCCGTCCGGGGATGAAGCGCCTTCCCCCACTTTAGGCGCGCTTTACGGCGGTGCTGAAGCGCCGCTCTTCCACGTGGCGCACGCATTTCGTTGTGCTAACGAAAGCAGATTCCTCGCTTCGCTCGCAATGACATGCATCAAGGGGCTATGCATTGGTTGCTGCTTCTTGCCCCCGGGGCATCGGATGCTTGCGGGAGCATCTGCGGGATTGTGACGAACTCATAGCCCTCGGACTTGTATCTCCCGATCAAGTTATCGGTGGCTAATACTGTTTGCGATCTGTCAGCGCCCATCTGCTTGTGTCCGCCATCGTGAAGGAGAATCACATCGCCTCCCCGAATTTGGCGTACGCACTTCTGCTCGATCGTTGCCGCCGGCGGGGCATTCCAGTCATATCCGGTTACATTCCACATGACGGGCAGTAGCCCTAGTTCACGCGCGATGCGCAGGACCGCNGGGCGCCGCGCGCCGAACGGTGGCCGAAATAGATTTGAGGGTTGGCCGATTGCATCCTGCAGGGCCTGGTGGCAGGTCGTGAGTTCATTGCGGATCTCGCTACTGCTTTTCAGACTCAGCGCTGGATGAGTAGAGGTGTGGTTGCCGAGAACGTGTCCTGCCTGAAGGACGTCGCGAACAATGTCGGGACGCTGCCGGACATAGCGTCCGATCATAAAAAATGTAGCGTGAACATTGTGCTGCGAGAGCACTTCGAGAAGGCGAAATGTGTACGGGTCATTCGGGCCGTCGTCATACGTAAGTGCGATTCTCTTCGTGCCCCGGGGAAGACCGATGAACGTCCGTCCGTACCACTGGCCGGTGGGCGCCATGGATTGATAGCCGGCGACGACAGCCGCAGCGCTTACAACTCCCGTGGTCCCGAGTGCAGCGAGCATGGAGCGATTGTAAATGGATTGAAGAAACGTGGTCTGGAAGCTGGTCCGCAGCTCGAAGCTACATCAATGCTTGCTTTACGGTCTCCATGGCTCTCGACCAGGGATTGACTCCAACATGCATCATGAAAAAACGGTCCACAGAGAGATGCTCACGTTCAACAGCGCTCTGCACCTCATACACAGTCTGCGGATAGAAGAGATTCCCATCCATCTCCTGNAAGGGATCGCTGCCGTAGAGCAATTTGTGCTCGGGGAAGTACACCATCATCTGGCGTTCGCTGGTTTCGCCGTGAAGGGGATAAATCTCGAGCCGATTCGTGCCGGAACCGACGATGGTCTTGGCAGACACAGGCCGAAGGTCAGCTCCATGGGGTGACTTCGCCAGGGTGTCGGGATACTTTGTACGCGGCGCGCGCAAGAACCGCTGGATGAGAGGGACTGTGCGGTCCAGCGCGTAGACAGGAACGCCGTGCGCGACATACTCACGGACTCCACCGATGTGCGGCCATGAATCCGAGGTCGTGATGACGGCCTTAAGGGGCACGCCAGGGAATTTGGATTGCGCAATCTCCAGCACCTTTGCGGAGTAACCGGAAGACATAGGGGCTTCGACGACAACAATGCCGTCATCCTGTCGAACCAGGGTGCTGTTCCATGGTCCGGGAATGAGGACGATGCCAGGCGCGATTTCGGTTATGTTCTTTCCCGGGGCACGGTCGTCGATCGTCTTTGTCGCGCGCGGAAGAAATGCCTGTCGCGTTTCGTCTGGAATTGCAAACGTGTCAGGAGCAAACGAAGGATTGAAGTCGATCTTACTGATGGTCGCGGTCTGGTCCGGCATGCCGTTTCGGATGATGTCGGTCTGCAGGGGAAAGTGAATACCATTCTGCAGCCACCATATGGAGTAATACACGCGCGTGGTAATGTCGCCCCAGACACTCCAAAAGATTCCAAAGGGATACGCAGTTTCCCACTCGACGGCGGTCGGGAGATTCGTCTCCGCATTGAGATAGATACGAACAGGCGCCGCATGCCAGGTGAATTCAACTGCATGGTGTGGGACGCCTTGCAAGGTGAGATCCGGGAGCCGGCGAAGATCGGGGCTTTCGAGAGCCGTGACGAGCACGCGCTCCGGGGTGAGGGCTAGGGACTCCTCGGCTAGCTGTAGTTGCTCGCCAGATGCCGGAACAGAATGGCCGTCGAAGCTGCGCGACGCGGCACCGCCCGAGACGACTGATGTATTAACAAACTCCGGCTGCATGGGTCCATGCACCTTGCTGGTGTTCTTCCAGGATGAATGAGCAAAATCACGCCACTCTTCGACTGTATCGTTCTCGATGATGTAGGGGCCTTCGGGACGCTCAGACTCTTCTAATTCATTGCGAACGATCGAGAATTCCAGGTGGACTCCGGTGAGATTTCGAATTTTCTCCTCCCCGCCCATGGCCGACAGTGCGGAATGCAGCAAGGCTGCCGCAGATTGAGCACTACTCGGAATGCAAAGGATGAGCGCCACAAGCGCACACGCGAATGGACGAACTCTTGTCATGAGGATCCCCCAGAGCAAAATAGACGATTGGGCTGAGCTAACGTGAGCGAACGAGCGAAGCTGAGCAAAGGCTTCTGGCTGTTAACTCTTCGCGCAATTGCCACTGGGACGCATCCGAGATATCCTGCCATTTCTGAAATTCGTCTAGCCCATGGCCAATCTTTTTGAACTGCCCCGGTACATTGCAGTGGAAGGTCCCATCCGAGTCGGCAAGAGCACGCTCGCGCAGATTTTGGGAGAGCGTTTGAATGCGCAGAGGGTGATGGAACCGGAGCAGAATCCGTTTCTTCACGGGTTTTATGAAGGGGAGCGGGGCGCAGCGTTTCAAGCACAATTCACATTTTTGATCCGGCGGTTTGAGCAGTTACAGTCGCTCGATCTGGGCGCGAGGTCACAAAAGACCGTCGTCGCGGATTTCATTTTCGAGAAGGACAAGCTGTTCGCTTATCTGAACCTCACAGATCAGGAACTCGACACCTACAACCGGTACTACAACTATTTCCGCGAGCAACTGCCGACGCCGGACCTGGTCATTTATCTGCAGGCCACGCCAGAGGTCCTGAAGAAGCGGCTAAAGAAAAAGAACGCTCCCGGCGAGCGCGGCGTGAGCGACGAATACCTCGAAGAAGTGGTCAAAGCATACGAACACTTCTTCTTTCACTACACCTCGTCGGACCTGCTGATCGTGAATACCTCGGAGATTGATTTCGTGGATCGGAACGAGGATTTGCAAGAGCTGCTGCGCAAGGTCACGGAACCGATCAAGGGCACGCAATACTTCCTGCCGCTCGGCGGACATGAGGCGGCGAGCGCGTAAAAGCGATCGTTGGACGATTGTCGTCCTCGTTCCCACAATCGTGGTTTGGCTGCACGGAGGTCCTAAGTGCCTGAAAACACTGAGACATGGGATATCGACGGACGGGTGACATGCAACTACAATAATCGGAGCGTCATCGAAGATTCAGACGCGCAGATGCGCACAGGCTCTATCCGCCAGAGGCGGAGGGGCACTGGAGGACATCATGAGTATTACCCCAATCGGCGGAGCATTTTCTGACCGATCCGGCCGAAAAGTGACGACCGCAACTCTGCGGGAGTTGAAACTCCACCGGAATCCGATTACCTGCCTCACGGCTTACGACTATTCCTCTGCGCGCCTGGTCGATGAAGCTGGCATTGACATGGTCCTGGTGGGGGATTCACTCGCGCAGACGATGCTCGGGTACGAGAACACCCTCTCGGTAACCGTGGACGAGATGCTGCATCATGTCAAGGCGGTGCGGCGCGGCGTAAAGAATGCATTGCTGATCGCCGACATGCCATATGGCTCGTACCATGTCGATCCGAAAGAGGCATTGGTCAATGCAACGCGGTTCGTGAAGGAAGGCGGCGCTGAGGTGGTGAAGATCGAGGGCGGCGAGAAACGCGCCGACCTGATCCGCCACATCATTGATGCTGAGATTCCGGTGGCCGGGCATATCGGGTTGACGCCTCAATCCGTCAACGTCATGGGGGGCTACAAGGTTCAGGGCAAGGATCTGAGCGGAATTGAGCAACTCATGCGAGATGCCGTGGCGCTGGACCGGGCGGGAGTGGCTTGCTTGTATCTGGAAGGCATTCCGCGCGAGGTGGCGGCGATGATTACGGCGGAGGTCAGCACGCCCACAATTGGGATCGGCGCCGGGCCCGAGTGCGATGGACAAGTGCTGGTGTTCCACGACATCGTGAACCTGACGTTCGGGCCCGCGGCGAAGTTTGTACGGCGGTATGGCGATGCGGCGGCGTTGATCAGTGAGGCCGTGCACGCATTCCGGGCGGATGTGAGGTCGCACCAGTATCCGTCGGACGAAGAGTCGTACCATCTGCCGAAGGATACGAAAGTGGCGCTGGATACGGTGATGGAGCGGAAGCGGGCGCTGCGACGGTAACTTCTTTTCCGCAGATGAACGCGGATCAACGCGGATTCAGGCTAGGGAAAAAAGCGGAACCCCGAGTTGTTGGATCGCGTATCTCCTGCTGTGGATCAATGGTGGAATCCACTGATTCACCAGCGCGTGGATAATGCTAGGCTAATTGTGGGAGGTAGCCAATGCTGACATCGACATTCTTCTTTTTCCCGTTTTTCGGCATGGGATCGGTGTTGTACTTCCTGCCGTCGATTATTGCGTTGGCGCGCAGCAAGCGTGACACGCTCGCGATCTTCCTGCTCAACCTGTTCCTGGGGTGGAGCGTGATTGGATGGATTGTCGCGCTGGTATGGGCGGCAAAACATGATGCTCCCATGGTTGCGAGGTACTGAAGGCCCTTGAGATCGATACGCGCGCACTTTGCAGCAGCTTTGCTGGTCTGTCTGACACTGGCAGCCTGTTCGCATGACAAGGCCGCAAACGCACCTGATCCGGCCGCGACGTTGCTGAGTATTCCACCCGCAGACGCCGCGAAATACCAGCAGGTGAAGGATATGAAGAACTGGCGGAATCCTTATTTGATCGTTCGCACAGACGGAGTGGCTCTGCTCGATGTCGAAGACAGTGCGGAGATCATTCTGAAGGACGACGAACTATTGCCGGCGCTGGCGAAGTTGCCCGCTTCGGAGTGGCCGTATGGACGAGTCGTGGCGGCGACGGAGACTCGCGTGAATGGCTCCGACCAGGACAAGACGACCCTGCGCAAGAATAAAGGAATTGTCGGTGGAATGCTGCAGAGCGCGCATATCGCGGTGACATGGGTGCCCTCCACCTGATTTAAAAGCGGTCGAGCTGAGCTCGACGATAGCCGAGCGCGGCTGCCCCACATGACTGAATAAATATCCNTTGAAAATCTGCAGCACAATCNGCGAGATGCGGCATGCATCGCGAGCAGCCCGGCACGCAGGCAGGCGTGTGGGATTCGTCCCGACCATGGGCGCGTTGCATGAGGGACATNTGTCACTGGTTCGGTCCGCACGCGNCGGAACTGACCTGGTTGCGGCGTCCATCTTTGTGAATCCGACGCAGTTCGGNCCCAATGAAGACTTGGCAACGTATCCGCGGACCTTTGATCGCGACTGCGAAATGCTGGAGCGTACGGGGGTGGATGTGGTGTTCGCGCCGTCAGTCGAGGAGATGTATCCGGCTGGAGCGTTGACCTGGGTAGTTGTCGAGGAGCTCAGTAACAAGCTGGATGGGCGGTCGCGGCCGGGCCACTTTCGAGGCGTCACTACCGTCCTGTCGAAGCTGTTCCACATCGTCGAGCCGGATAGGGCATTCTTCGGGCAGAAGGATGCGGCGCAGGTGGCGATCATCCGGCGCATGGTGCGAGATCTGAATCTGCCGGTGGAAATTGTCGTGTGTCCGATCGTGCGGGAGAGCGATGGTCTGGCCATGAGTTCCCGGAATGCATACCTCAATGCTGAAGAGCGGAAGCGGGCACTGGCGCTACAGCGGTCGCTGATGCGAGTGCGAGAGATGGCGAGTGCGGGGGAGACAGATGCGACGGCCATGGTTGGCGCCGGGCGGGAAGAGATCAATGGCGAGCCGGGCGTCCGGCTCGACTACTTTGAAATCGTAAACCCGGAGACGCTCGATCCCGTGCAGAATGTTGGCGGCGGTGCCCTGGCTGCCGTCGCAGCCTATGTCGGGAGTACGCGTCTGATTGACAATATTCTGCTGCCCGCCCGATCCTGAAGGCCTCTAAAGAATTTCGCGCGCATCGCCAACCCGGCGAGTGATTCGCTCGCGGTCCAGGTATTCCAAGAGAGGGATCGCGTACTTGCGGCTCACGCCGGTGAGTTCCTTGAATTTCGCTACGTCCATCTTGAGGGATTTCGCCTTCTGGGCAGCGATGAGGCGGCGCAGGTCTTGCAGTGCGCTGCGGTGAAAAACGAGATCGTCCGTCACCTTCAGCAGCACCTTGTCACGGAGTAGCAGGGTAACGATTTTTTGCGCGCGGGCTTTGTCGATCTTGAGGCCGGCCAGCACTTCCTGTAGAGCAGGAACTTTCAGACCCGCACTGGAGAAGGCCTCTTCGATTTTCGTCTTCGATTCTGCCTCATCATCTTTAAGCGTGACGCCGCGACCGGGAAGGCGCACCAGATCTCCCGCAACTTCGAGCTTCCGCTGTTGAATGAGACGGTCGAGCGCTGCCGCAAACACCTCAGGCGACGCCTTCGCCTGTTCGCGGAGTTCCTCTTTAGACACACCCGCCGCAAGCGAGTTCCTCGCGTGGAATGCGGTCAGTAAATTCAGGAACGAGCGTTGCAGGTCGGCGAGGGCAGGGGCATGCACGAACAGGTCCCCNATGCGCGCGATTTCGTTTGCTTTGAGGGATGAGGCGAGGCTGGCGTCGATGGAGTTTCTGGTCCATCCGGCCTCAGAGATCAACTGCTTCAGCGAGACACCATCTGCTCCCCTACGCTGAACACGGAGTCTCAGGATTGATGCGAAGTCGCCAGACGCCAGTGTCTCCAGAGATTCACGTTGATGGGAGGCACGTGGGCGGATGGCCGTGTCGAGCACAACTCCGCCGCCGATAGTGATCACAGGAGAGAACTGACGAATGATGAAACGATCTCCGGGCAGCAGCATTACAGGCTGGGGCAGTTTGAGGCGGGCAAAGGCCTGCATGCCGGGATCAACCTGCNTTGCATCGTGCAACTGGAGTTCGGCGACGGTCTCCATCGTGTTGGAGTGAAAATGAACGCGGGTGCGATTCTTCAGNGCACGTGGGGCGGAAGAGAGAAGTNGGAGGCGGACATCGGCGCGGCNNGTGGTTGTAAACGTGTCGGGAGAAGCCAGCATCATTCCGCGTGACAGATCGTCTGTGCTCGGACCGGCGAGGTTGAGCGCGGTTCTCTGCCCCGCCATGGCCTGGTCAGACGAATGTCCGTGTACTTGAATGCCGCGCACGCGGACACGTAGTCCTGTGGGAAATATTTCCAGTTCGTCCTCACGGTGGATTGTGCCGGAGATCAGTGTCCCAGTGACCACCGTGCCAAAGCCCTTCATCGTGAACACGCGATCAATGGGAAGACGTGCCAGCGCATTGGAGTCCCGCTGCGTAACGGTGGCTGAAGCTGCAGCAATCGCCCCTTTGAGCTCTCCGAGGCCCGAACCAGTCAGAGAGCTTACGGCCATGATCGGCGCTTGGGGCGGCGCGAGGAACGTGCCGTGGAGAAAGTCTTCCACTTCGAGGCGGACTACATCCAGCATCTCAGGATCGACGGCATCGGACTTTGTCAGGACAGTGATACCGCGTTGAACGCCGAGCAGCTGCAAGATGTCGAAGTGTTCGCGAGTCTGAGGTTTGATGGATTCGTCGGCGGCAATCACCAGCAGAACGAGATCGATTCCGCCTACTCCGGCGAGCATGTTGCGGACGAAGCGTTCGTGGCCAGGAACATCGACGAATCCGAGATGAAGAGTACCGTCGGGAGTGGGCAAGTCCATATGGGCGAAACCCAGATCGATGGTGATCCCGCGGCGCTTTTCCTCTTCGAGACGGTCGGCATCGATTCCGGTCAGGGCTTTCACCAGCGCAGTTTTACCGTGGTCGATGTGTCCGGCAGTGCCTACGATGATCGACTTCATTCAGGGGAAATCGTAGCAGGTGCAGGGCGGCGGGGCTAAAGGCACAGAGTTCTTGCGGCTCGAACGCGGCGGTGGCGGGCGACGTCAGGGTGGAAGTCGCCACATTATCAGTTCGCGGTGATCACACCGCACGCCGCCTGCGGATGAAACGCGATTCACCCGGGTCTAGTCTTTGCGCGCCGGAAAATGCGACAATAGAAGCTCCTTCCCATGTCGAATCCCACGAATTCTGCCTTTTCCCCGGAGACGATCCGGCAGCATGGCCTTACTCCCGACGAATACGAGAAGATCAANCAGCTTCTAGGAGGGCGCGAGCCTACGATCACCGAGTTGGGCATCTTCAGCGTGATGTGGAGCGAGCACTGCTCGTACAAGTCTTCGCGCGTGCATTTGAAAAGGCTGCCGACGCGCAGCAAGCGGGTGCTGCAAGGCCCTGGAGAGAACGCCGGCATTATTGACATTGGCGAAGGGTGGGCCTGCGCGTTCAAGATCGAGTCGCACAATCATCCATCATTCATTGAGCCGTTTCAGGGGGCAACGACCGGAGTAGGCGGGATTCTACGGGACATTTTCACCATGGGAGCGCGTCCCGTTGCGGTGATGGATTCGCTTCGGTTCGGTCCCATAGAGGGGTCGGAAGGCGTTTCTCAGAAGGAACTTCATAGGAACCACTCGGTCATGGAGGGTGTCGTCAGTGGGGTGGCGTCGTATGGCAACTGCTTCGGCGTGCCGAACCTTGGCGGAGAGACGAAATTCGAGCCGTGCTATTCGGGGAATCCGCTGGTGAATGCTTTCGCACTCGGACTGGTAAAGAAGAACGAGATCTTCTATGCACGGGCTGCGGGCGAGGGCAATCCCGTCATCTACGTTGGAGCAAAGACAGGCAAGGACGGGATTCACGGCGCGACCATGGCGAGCGAAGAATTCAGCGAGGCTTCGGAGGCGAAGCGGCCTAATGTGCAGGTGGGCGATCCGTTTCTGGAGAAGCTCTTGCTGGAGGCCTGCCTGGAAGCCATGCAGACCGGCGCGATTATCGGGATTCAGGACATGGGCGCTGCCGGGCTTACTTGCTCGACCTGTGAGATGGGCGGACGAGGGGGGGTTGGAATCGAGATTGAGTTGGACCGGGTGCCGCAGCGCGAGACCGGCATGACTCCCTACGAGATCATGCTCAGCGAGTCGCAGGAGCGAATGCTGCTGGTCGCGCAGAAGGGCCGCGAGCAGGAAGTCTACCGTGTGTTCGAGAAGTGGGGACTCGATGCAGTTGAAGTCGGAAAAGTCACTTCGGACAACAAACTGCGTGTACTGGAACACGGGAAGATTGTCGCGGAGATTCCGAATCCGGCATTGACGGATGAGGCACCGGTTTATAAGCGTCCGCTGGCCCGGTGGGAGCCTTCGGTCGAACGGGAGATGCCGGAGAACGTACGCCGCGAGATGGCAGATTCAAAGTTTACGGAAGATCTGAAGGGGCTACTGGCGACTCCGAACATTTGCAGCAAGCGGTGGGTGTGGCAGCAGTATGACCACATGGTGCAGACCAACACGGTAGACAGCCCAGGGGCTGGTGACGCCGGAGTCATACGCATCAAGGGCACGCAGCGCGGCTTGGCGATGGCCCTCGACGGGAATGGGCGCTGGTGCTATCTCGATCCGAAGCTGGGCGCGATGCACGCCGTGGCTGAGTCGGCGAGGAAGGTCGCTTGTGCAGGCGCGACTCCCGTGGGCGCGACGAATTGCCTGAACTTTGGCAATCCCGAGAAGCCGCACATCATGTGGCAGTTCTCGCAAACGATCGACGGAATCACCAAAGCTTGCGAGGAACTGGAAATCCCGATTACGGGCGGCAATGTCAGCTTCTATAACGAGACGCTGGGTGAGGGCATTTATCCGACGCCTGTGCTGGGGGTCGTCGGCATTCTCGAAGACGTTCACAAGAGTGTGAAGATGCACTTCGCCGCCGCTGGACGCACCGTTGTGCTATTGCACTCTGGGGAAGCGGGCGATATCACGGATGCCGAGACGGAGTTCGGATCCTCAGAGTACGCGAAGGAAGTGTTGGGAACTTTCTGGGGATATCCGCCGCAACTTGATCTGGAGAAAGAAGCGGGGCTACAAAAAGCTGTGGTCGAGCTCATCCAGCATGGATTGGTAGATTCGGCTCACGACTGTTCCGAGGGTGGAATCGCGGTGGCATTGGCGGAGAAGGCGTTCCCCAAGGGGGTAGGTGCGCGGGTGAACCTTGCCTCTGGAGGGCTATTTGCAGAGTTTGTGCTGTTCGGGGAAGACGCCAGTCGCATTCTGGTGTCTTGCGACCCCGGCGATGTGGCGCGAATCAAACAAGTAGCGGAAAAGCACGGGGCGGCGGCCGACGCTATCGGAAAAACGATTCCTGACAAGTTGGAAATTTTGTTGGATGACAATGTAGTTGTGTCCAGTACAGTTGCGGAGTTGAGCCAGGCGTACGAAGGAGCTCTGGAGTCGGCGCTTCGGACGGATCCGGAGCTGGTTGCGGCGGATTAGAGAGCGTTTTACCAATGGTACAGGGCTACCGAGGATATAGGCGCTAATGCAGATTTCTGACAAATTTCATGACGAGTGCGGAGTGGTGGCGATCTTCGCGCATCCTGAGGCGGAGAAGCTGGCGTACCTGGGACTGCATGCGCTGCAGCATCGCGGACAAGAGTCAGCCGGCATTGTCACGTCTGATGGGCTGACCTCGCGCACACATAAGGCGATGGGATCCGTTGCCGACATCTTCACCGAGGAAGTGCTCTCGAAGATTCCTGGATCCATCGCTATAGGACACACTCGTTATTCGACGGCCGGGGACTCCGCGCTGTTGAACGCACAGCCGATTCTGGTGCAGTCGAACAAGGGTGCGATCGCGGTCGCGCATAACGGCAACCTGGTGAATGCCACTCCGATCCGCGCCAAGCTGGAGAGCCAGGGATCGATTTTCCAGACAAACAGCGACACTGAAGTGATCGTGCACCTGATTGCTTTGTCGAAGGAGCAGACGCTGCCTGAGGCAATGGCGGACGCGCTCCGGCGCGTGGAAGGCGCGTTTTCGCTGGTGATGATGAGTAATGACCGTATCTTTGCGGTGCGTGATCCGCGAGGATTCCGTCCGCTTGCCATGGGGCGAATTCCGGCATTAGAGGGCCACAAGCAGGACACGATTGTGTTCGCATCGGAAACCTGCGCCTTCGATCTGATCGGCGCTGATTACGTGCGCGATGTGAAGCCGGGCGAGTTGGTCATTGTCGGTCCGGAAGGCGTGAGTTCACGGTTTTATTCGACAGCGGCCCCGCAGTCCAGCTGCATCTTTGAACACGTGTACTTCTCGCGTCCCGACAGCCTGGTGTTCGGACGCCCGGTACAGACCAGCCGCGAAGAACTTGGCCGGCAGTTGGCTCGTGAAGCCGGCGTGGACGCTGATCTGGTCGTGCCTGTGCCGGACTCAGGAGTCACGGCTGCTGTGGGTTATGCGGCCGAGAGCGGAATTCCGTTCCGCTTTGCGCTGATTCGAAATCACTACGTAGGCCGTACATTTATCGAGCCGAGCCAGAGCGTGCGTGATTTTGGGGTGAAGCTGAAGCTGAATCCCGTGCGATCGTTGCTGGAAGGAAAACGTGTGGTGCTCATCGATGATTCGATCGTCCGCGGCACGACGAGCCGGAAGATCGTGCGCATGATCCGCAATGCTGGGGCGAAAGAAGTTCACATGCGAATTTCGTGCCCGCCAACGATTTCTCCCTGCTACTACGGCGTGGATACTCCGTCGAAGAAGCAGCTGATTGCGGCGAATAAATCGGTGGACGAGATTCGGGATTACATCGGGGCAGACTCGCTGGCTTATCTCTCGCTCGAGGGACTGAAGAAAGCATGCGGCGAGGGAGAGAAGCTCTCATACTGCTCGGCTTGCTATACGGGGAAGTATCCCACGGACATTGTCGATGTGGAGGAGATTCTGCCGGCGGCTGCCAGGCGGTAGGCTGTGGGTGCGGGCAAGAGTACAGCAGATTCCTTCTTCGTCACTACGCTCGCGCGTCGGAATGACAAAATAAGGGGCAGCCTTTCGGCTGCCCCTTAGCTCTTCGCTGTTCTGCGTTGTCTTATGTTCCTTTTACTTCATTGAGTGGGCATCCACGTCGGGATTTCCGCGATTCATTTGATTCTGGAAGGCTCCCACGAATCCCGAGTTGTAGTTCAGGAAGTCGCTGGTGAGCTGATCGTAGTCGCCCATGTAGATGCGATTGATGAACAGATCGATCCCGTGCGTTGGAGCAAAGCCGGGCATTCCGATGTCGCTGTCGGAGAAAGACGCTCCACCGTTATTGGATTCGCCGCAGTGACGCCGGATCGCAAAGTTCTCGTTATCGGCACGGCGATCGTACCAGCACACTCCGACATTCCCCGACCTATCAACCGCAACACCCGATTGATAGTGGTCGTGTCCGCTGCCGTGCGCAGGCTGGG
>C688J18823_10000176_pt1 | contig 35383 bp, 34 predicted proteins | sample HopSoiMetagenom1_FD_18823 | JGI IMG/M metagenome (IMG submission 18823) | reverse complement strand
ACGCGCGCGACAACTCCTGCATGCTGGATGCGATGAAGGCGATCCGGCATCCGTGCCGCGGCATCGTCGATGTGGACGAGAACGCGCCCGACCGCTTGCTTTCCGAAATGCATGAAGCGGGCGTGCGCGGCGTGCGCATCAACGTTTCGCCGATCCATGCGCGCGAGGCGGGGCTCGGCGAGCGGATCATGCCGCGCATCGACCGGCTGGAAGCGCGCTGCGCGGAGCTCGGCTGGCAGCTGGATTTTCTTTTTCCCGGCTGGCTAACCGAGGAGATGCTGCCGCGCATGGCGAAGCTCAAAGTCGACTTCACCTTGGCGCACATGGGCATGTTCCTCGCGAAAGACGGTCCCGGGCAGCTCGGCTTCCGTCGGCTGATCGACATGCTGAAGTCCAGCTGCGGCTACGCCAAGCTGACCGGGGTCTATCGCATGTCCAAAACGCCGGGCTTCACGGACGCGAAGCCCATGGCGCGCGCGCTGATCGATGCGGTGCCCGATCGCCTGATTTGGGGCAGCGACTATCCGCATCTTTCGTTCGCCGATCAGGTCGGCTCGGACGAGCTCTTCGCGCTGCTGGCAGACTGGGCGCCGGACGAAGCGACGCGCCGAAAAATCCTGGTCGACAATCCCGCCAGGCTATTCGGCTTTTAGCCCTTCTCGCGCGGCCGCGCGGGATCGGCGATCCATTCGCTCCACGAGCCCGCGTAGAGCTTCGCGCCGGAGAGCCCCGCGACTTCCATCGCCAGCAGGTTGTGGCACGCCGATACACCGGAGCCGCAATAGTTGATTACCTCGCCAGGCCTGCGGCCGCCGAGCGCCTTTTCAAGCTCGGCCTTCAATTGCGCGGCGGGCTTGAACGTCCCGTCGGCCGCGTTATTGTCGGCGCTCGAGCGGTTGAGCGCACCGGGAATGCGGCCGGCTTCCGGATCGATGGGCTCGGTCTCGCCGCGCCAGCGCGGGGCCGCGCGCGCATCGAGCAAAGCGTGCTGGCCTAGCCGCCGATGCACCGTGCGCACGCTTACCGCGGCTTCTTCCTGCAGCTCGATGGGGTAATCGGTCGGCGAAGGAGCGGGGATGTCGGTGCTGACCGGCCGGCCCTCGCTCTTCCACTTCGCAAAGCCGCCATCGAGCACCGCCACATTGCGATGTCCGACCCAGCGAAGCATCCACCACAGCCGCGACGCATAAAGGCCGTTGGCGCCGTCGTAGCAAACCACCTGGTCTTCGCGCCGCAGACCGGCGCGTCCGAGCCATGCGCCGAACGCTTCCGGATCCGGCAGCGGATGGCGGCCGTTCTTGCCGCTCTTCGGCGCCGAAAGATCGCGGTCCAGGTTTGCGAAGAATGCGCCCGGGATGTGCGACTCGCGATATTGCTGCTCGCCGACTGGCGGCTTCATCAGGTCGTGGCGACAGTCGAAGATGCGCCAGTCGTGCAGGTGATCGGCGAGATCGCCGGTGCTGACAAGGGTCGTGAAAGGCATTACCTACAATAGCACCATGCCCGTCGATCGAGCACGCATCGCCTACATCGAGAAACTCATCCGGCCGCACGTGCGGCGCACGCCGGTGATCGAGGCGGAGGGTCTCACGCTCAAGCTCGAGCTGCTGCAGCACTCGGGCTCGTTCAAGGCGCGCGGCGCTTTCGCGAATCTGCTGACGCGCGAGGTTCCTCGCGCCGGCGTGGTTGCAGCATCGGGTGGCAACCATGGCGCGGCGGTCGCGTACGCAGCGCAGAAACTCGGCAAGCCAGCGCGCATCTATGTGCCGACCGTGTCGTCGCCGGCGAAGATCGAGCGCATCCGTTCCTACGGCGCCCATCTGGAGGTCATTGGCGATCGCTATGCCGATGCTCTGGCGGCGTCCGAGAAGTGGGCTGCGGAAAGCGGTGCGATGCAGATCCACGCCTTCGACCAGGAACCGGCGCTGCTCGGGCAGGGCAGCGTGGGCCTCGAGCTCGAGGAGCAGGCGCCAAAGCTGGACACGTTGCTGGTGGCGGTCGGTGGCGGCGGGCTGATCGGTGGCATCGCCGCGTGGTACGAAAAACGGATACGGCTCATCGGCGTGGAGCCGCGCCTTGCGCCCACGCTGAGCAAAGCATTGCAGGCGGGCAGGCCCGTCGATGCCGAAGCGGGTGGCATAGCGGCGGATTCTCTCGCGCCGAAGCGCGTCGGCGAGCTCATGTTTCCGCTCGCGCAGAAGTACGTCGAGCGCGTGTTGCTGGTCGAAGACGATGCGATCCGCGCGGCGCAGCGCGCGTTGTGGGAAAGCCTGAGGATTGCGAGCGAGCCCGGCGGTGCCGCAGCCTACGCAGTGCTGCTCACGGGCCAATACAAGCCGCAAAGCGGGGAGCGCGTGGGCGTGCTGGTCTGCGGCGGCAATACCACCGCGGTGGATTTCAGCCGCTAGCGGCCCAGCCTGACGTGCAGCCACTCGTGGAAGTGCACCTCGGCGTCTTCCATGGGTGATTGATACGGGCCCTGGTCGTCGAGGCCGGCTTCGTACAGCGCGCGGCGGCCGCGATCGAGCTTTTCGCAGATGACGTTGTCCTCGATCGCGGTCTCGACATATGCCGCCTGCTGCGCCTCGACGAATTCGCGCTCGAATAGAGCGATTTCCTCGGGGTAATAGAACTCGACGACGTTCGTCGTGCGCGTCGGCGAGCGCGGGATCAGCCTCGAGACGATCAGCACGTTCGGATACCACTCGAAGGTGAGGCCCGGGAAATACGTCGCCCAGAGCGCGCCGCGCTTGGGCTCCTGGCCGTCGAGCTGCTTGAGGCAGGCCTCGTGCCACTTGCGATACACCGGCGTGCCCGGACGGCCGAGCGCGGCCTTCGCCTCGACGATCTGCACCGAATACTCCTCGCCATAGTCGACGCTGAAGTTCTCGCAGTCCGTGAAGTTGCCGAGCCCAGGATGGAAGTAATCGACGTGGTAGACCTCGAGGTAAGTCTCGATGAAGGTCTTCCAGTTGATGTCGTATTCGTCGACGCGCACCGACTCGAGGACGTAGCCGCTGAAGTCCCAGTCGGCCATGGTGGTGACTTTCGCGAGGTCCTTGCGCGCATCGCGCGGCCCGGCGAAGAGGAGGCCGTTCCAGTTGTGGAGCGGCGTCGAATGCAGCTTCACGCACGGCTGCGACTCGAAGCGCGGCGCTCCGAGGAGCTCGCCCTTCAGGTCGTAGGTCCAGCGGTGCAGGGGGCAGACGATGTTCCGGGCGTTGCCCTTGCCCTCGAGCATGATCGCCTGGCGGTGCCGGCAGACGTTTGAAAGAAGTTCCACGCCGCCTTCGTTGCGAACCAGCATCTTCGAGTGACCGGTCCACGGCAGCGTGTAGTAGTCGCCGACGTTCGGCACCATCAGCTCATGGCCCACGTAGTTGGCGCCGGCGTCGAACAGCAGCTTCTTCTCGAGGGCGAAGATCTCCGGATCGAAGTACCACGATGCCGGCAGGTGCGGGCTGGCCGGTCTTATCCTGCGGTGCGTGAGAATGTCCGCCATTCGTGTCAAAGGGCCTAGAGAAACAGCATTTTAGCAAACGCTAAAATATCGGCATGAGCCAGCCTTCAGACGGGTTGTCCTTCGAGAAGGCGCTCGCCGAGCTCGAGAAAATCGTGCAGCGCATGGAGTCCGGCGAGCTCTCGCTCGAAGACGCCCTGGCGACTCACAAGCGCGGGCTCGAGCTCGCCCGCCTGTGCCACAAGCAGTTGGAGGCGGCCCAGCAGCAAGTCAAGGTCCTCGAAGGGGAAATCCTCAAGCCGCTGGCGAAGTCGGAACTTCCCGAGGGTGACTGACGCGGCCTTTCAGGCCTGGATGGGCGAAATCCAGGCGCGCATGGAAGGGGCGCTGGCTCGCTTTGTTCCGCCCGCGCACGTCGCGCCCGCGCGGTTGCACGAGGCGATGCGCTATGCCGCGCTCGAGGGCGGCAAGCGTGTGCGGCCGCTCCTCGCGTTTGCAGCCGGCGAGCTCGTCGACGCTCCGTTGGAGCGGCTGGAGGTCGCGGCCGCCGCGGTCGAGCTGATCCATGCCTACTCGCTCGTGCATGACGACCTGCCGTCCATGGATAACGACGTGCTGCGCCGGGGTAAACCGACGGTGCACGTCGAGTACGACGAGGCGACCGCGCTCCTTGTCGGCGACGCCCTGCAGACGCTTGCCTTCCAGCTGCTTGCCGAGCACCGCGTCGCGGACGACGCGGCCGCGCAGCTCGAGATGGTGAAGCTCCTCGCGGTGGCCGCGGGCTCGCGCGGCATGGCCGGCGGCCAGCAGATCGATCTCGAGAGCACCGGGAAGGCGCTCGCGCTGCCGGAGCTCGAGTTCATGCACATCCACAAGACCGGTGCGCTCATCCGTGCCGCGGTGCTCCTCGGCGCCTCCTGCGGCAAGGCGCTCGCCGAGGCCGAGCGCACCAAGCTCGATCGCTATGCCAAGGCCCTGGGTCTCGCTTTCCAGGTGGTGGACGATCTTCTCGACGCCGAGGCGAGCACGGCCACGCTGGGCAAGACGGCCGGCAAGGACTCGAAGCAGGGCAAATCCACCTACGTCTCCCTCCTGGGCGTGCACCGCACCCGGGAGCTGGCCCAGGAGCTGCGCAGGGAGGCCCACGGCGCGCTCGAGGGCCTCGGCGCTCGCGCCGCCCGCCTTTCGTCGCTCGCTGACTTCGTGGTTCTGCGAAAATTCTAGGTTCATGGCCTCCCTTACCGGCGATCTCCCCCATGCGCATGGGGCAGATGCGGCCAACCCCTACGACGCCGCGATGTACGAGCTGCTGAAGACGATCGACGAGCCGGCCGAGCTGCGCTCGCTCGAGCGCCGCCAGCTGCAGCAGCTCGCGGACGAGCTGCGCGCCTACGTGCTGGAATCGGTGTCGAAGACCGGCGGACATCTCTCGTCGAACCTCGGCACGGTCGAGCTCACCATCGCGCTGCACTACGTGTTCGATACGCCGGAGGACCGCATCGTCTGGGACGTCGGCCACCAGACCTATCCGCACAAGATCCTCACCGGCCGCCGCGAGGCGATGCCGCGCCTGCGCATGCTGGACGGCATCTCGGGCTTCCCGCGCCGCGCGGAGTCGAAGTACGACACCTTCGGCACGGCGCATTCGTCGACGTCGATCTCGGCGGCGCTGGGCATGGCCGTTTCGTCGAAAATAAAAAATGAAAAGCGCCATTGCATCGCCGTCATCGGCGACGGCGCGATGTCGGCCGGCATGGCCTACGAGGCGATGAACAATGCCGGCGCGATGGACGTGGATCTGCTCGTCGTGCTCAACGACAACGAGATGTCGATCTCGCCGCCGGTGGGCGCGCTCACCAATTACCTGGCGCGGCTTCTTTCCGGACGGATGTATTCCTCCGCGCGGCGGGCGAGCGAGCATCTCCTGAAGCGGATCGGCGCCTGGGAGCTCGCGCGGCGCGCCGAAGAGCACGTGAAGGGCATGGTGACGCCCTCCACCTTGTTCGAGGAGTTCGGCTTCAACTACCTCGGCCCGATCGACGGCCACGACCTCGACGCGCTGGTGCCGACGCTGCAGAACATCAAGAAGCTGAAGGGCCCGCAGTTCCTGCACGTGATTACCCGCAAAGGCCAGGGCTACAAGCTCGCCGAGGACGACCCGATCGCCTACCACGGCCCGGGCAAGTTCAACCCAGCGGAGGGCCTGCAGAAGGTCACGGGCGCAAGGCCGACCTACTCCCAGATCTTCGGCCAGTGGCTGTGCGAGGTCGCCGAGCGCGATGCGCGCATGGTGGCGATCACGCCGGCGATGCGCGAGGGCTCCGGGATGGTGGAGTTCTCGGAGCGCTTCCCGAATCGCTACTTCGACGTCGGCATCGCCGAGCAGCACGCCGTGACCTTCGCCGCCGGCATCGCCTGCGAGGGCCTGCGGCCGGTACTCGCCATCTATTCCACGTTCCTGCAGCGCGGCTACGACCAGCTGATCCACGACGTCGCCATCCAGAACCTGCCGGTGCTCTTCGCGCTCGATCGCGGCGGGCTCGTTGGCGGCGACGGCGCCACGCACAACGGCGCGTTCGATTTCGCCTTCCTGCGTACCGTGCCCAACCTCACGGTGATGGCGCCATCGGACGCGGAAGAGTGCCGCCAGATGCTCAGCACCGGCCTGCAGCTCAACTCGCCCTCGGCAGTGCGCTACCCGCGCGGCGCGGCGATGGGCGAGGTGAGCAAGCAGCTCGGCACGCTTCCCGTCGGCAAGGGCGAGGTGCGCCGGCAGGGTAAGCGAGTCGCGATCCTGGCGTTCGGCGCGATGCTGAAGCCCGCGTTGGACGCCGCCGAAGCGCTGGATGCCACCGTCGCGAACATGCGCTTCGTGAAGCCGCTCGACGTCGAGCTCGTGAAACGACTGGCCGAAAGCCATCATCTAATCGTTACCGTGGAAGAACACCAGGTGATGGGCGGAGCGGGCAGCGCCGTATGCGAAGCCCTTGCCGCCCTCAAGGTCGAAAAGCGGGTGTTGCTGTTGGGCCTGCCCGACCGCTTCATCGACCACGGCGACCCGGCCAGGCTGCTCGCTTCGGTCGGACTGGATGCGGAAGGCATCCGCGCAGCAATCCAGAAGGCAATGCCCGACTAAATTAGTCGGGATGGTAAAATCCGTGTTGATGAAAGCACGCGACCTCCAAAACATACCTGACGTCCAGGCGAGCCCGGACTCCCGCAAGCTCGCCATCGACCAGGTCGGCATCAAGGCGATCCGCCATCCGGTGCGTATCAGCGAGCGCCTCGGCGGCGCGCAGCACACCATCGCCATGTTCAACATGTACGTGGGCCTGCCGCACCACTTCAAGGGCACGCACATGTCGCGCTTCGTCGAGATCCTCGCCGCGCACGAGCGCGAGATCACGGTGGAGACCTTCCAGGTCATGCTCCGCGAGATGGTCGAGAAGCTCGAGGCGCAAGAGGGGCGCATCGAGATGTCGTTCCCCTACTTCATCGAGAAGAAGGCCCCCGTGTCGGGCGTAAAAAGCCTGATGGACTACGAGGTCACCTTCACCGCCGAGATCAAGAAGAAAAAGCAGAGCTTCACCATGAAGGTGCTGGTTCCGGTGACGAGCCTTTGCCCCTGCTCGAAAAAGATCTCGGAGCGCGGCGCCCACAACCAGCGCTCGCACGTCACCGTCACCGCGCGCACCAATGATTTCGTCTGGATCGAGGAGATCGTCGATCTGGTCGAGAAACAGGCGTCCAGCGAACTCTACGGCTTGCTCAAGCGTCCGGACGAGAAGTACGTGACCGAGCGCGCCTACGACAACCCCAAGTTCGTCGAGGACCTGGTGCGCGACGTGGCGGCGGTGCTCAACCTGGATGAGCGCATCGAGGCGTACGTGGTCGAGTCCGAGAACTTCGAGTCGATCCACAACCACAGCGCCTACGCGCTGATCGAGAAAGACAAACGGGCGGGTTGATCCTCGCTCTCGGGGCCATCATGGGTTCCGAAGCCAACGGCCAGGATTACGCACAGCAGCGCGCGCGCATGGTGGCGGAAGTCGATGCCACGTACGCCGAGACGCAGCGCGAGACCGGCTTCGCATCGATGTCGCCCGCGGTGCGCGCGGCGCTCGGCAAGGTCGAGCGCCACCGGCTCATTCCCGCCGGCCAGGAGGACCTCGCGTATCAGAACCGCCCGCTGCCCATCGGCAACGGCCAGACCATCTCCCAGCCCTATATCGTCGCGCTGTCCGCCGATCTACTGCGTGCCAAACCGACCGACGTGGTGCTCGAAGTGGGGACCGGGTCGGGCTACCAGGCGGCGGTGCTCGCGCAGATCGTGCAGCAGGTCTACAGCATCGAGCTGATCGAAAGTCTCGGCCAGCAGGCCGCGGAGCGGCTTGCCGCGATGGGACATCGGAACGTCGAGGTGCGGATCGGCGACGGTTACGCCGGCTGGCCCGAGAAGGCGCCGTTCGACGGCATCGTCGTCACTGCCGCGGCACCGAGCATTCCGCCCGCGCTCGTCGCACAGCTCAAGCTTGGCGGACGCATGGTGATTCCCGTAGGCAGCGAAGGCTTCGTCCAGTATCTCAAGCTGATCACCAAGCGCGCCGACGGCGGGACGGACGAGCGCTCGCTGATACCGGTGCGCTTCGTTCCCCTGGTGCCGGGAGGGAAGTAGCTAGAAGCGCTGGATCAGCGTCATGGTCGCGCCTTCGCGCTGCATGTTGACGCGATTGAGAAAGCTCATGCCGAGAAGCGCCTGGTCGAGGCCCGGGCCTTCGTGCACCAGCGCGTCGATGCCATGCAGGTCGATGCCGCCGATGCGGATCGAATCGATCTTCACGAGGTACACCGTGGCGGCGCCGTTCGCGGTCTGGCTGGAGCCGCGGCGGCCGGCGCGATAGTCGATGCCTAGGCGGTCGGCATCGCGCTGCGGCAGCGAGACCATCGTCGCGCCCGTGTCCACCAGGAAGCGCACCGGCACGCCGTTCACCGCGCCGTCGATGTAGAAGTGGCCGCGCGTATCGGCGGCGAGCAGCACCTTGCGCAAATCGCGCGCGATGGCCTCGGCATTGCGATAGTGCATGCCGCGCTGCAGGACGCGCTTCTCGCCGTCGACCTCCACGGTGGCCTTGTCCTTCTCGACCGTGAGCACCGTGATGCCGCGCCAGCTCTGGCCGATCTTCACGGTCTTCGGATCGCCGCCGTCCACGGCGAGCACGACCGCCTTGTCGCCGATCACGCCGATTAGCGCAATGTCGGCTGCGGCGGCTGAGCCGCAGGCGAGGGCGAAAAGCAAAATAAAATGGCGTGTCATGAAACCCGTCGCTATTTTCCGCATGTCCTCGACTGAGGGTCCAGGGTATTTTGCCACCTACCTCGAGCGCCGCTCGATTCCCTGGAAACTCCTGTCGATCGATGCCGGCGATTCCGTGCCGCGGGACGCGCGCAAATTCAGCGGCCTGGTCTTCATGGGCGGGCCCATGAGCGTGAATGACCAGCTGCCGTGGATTGCCCCGGCCGTCGACCTCGTGCGCGACGCGGTGCACAAGGACGTGCCGCTGTTAGGTCATTGCCTTGGCGGCCAGCTCATCTCCAAGGCGCTCGGCGGCAGCGTGCGCCCGAACGCGGTGAAGGAGATCGGCTGGGGGGAAGTGCGCGTTGCGGGCAACGAAGTGGCGCGCGAATGGTTCGGCGAGCTGCAGGCCTTCGAGTCCTTCCAATGGCACGGCGAGACCTTCAGCATCCCGCCCGGCGCGACGCGCGTGATGGAGAACACGCACTGCGCGAACCAGGGGTACGCGCTCGGCAAGCACTTCGGCATGCAGTGCCACGTCGAGATGACCGAGGAGCTGGTCAATTCCTGGCTGACGAGCGGAGCCGACGAGATGCACGCGAGCTGCGCAAGCCCCGCGGTGCAGGACGTCGACGAGATCCAGCGCGACCTGCGCGAGCGCCTCGGGCGCCTGAACGAGGTCGCGAACAAGATCTACGACCGCTGGACGGAAGGCCTTAGTCGCGGAAGTTGATGTACTGCAGCGGCACGTCCGTCACTTTCGAGCGCACGAGCTGGATCGCGCCCTGCAGGTCGTCCTTCTTTGCACCGGACACGCGCACGGCGTCGCCCTGGATCGACGCATTAACCTTGAGCTTCGCCTCCTTGATGAGCTTCTGGATCTCCTTCGCCTTCTCCTGGCTGACGCCGACCTTGACCGTGATCGGGCGCTTCACCTTGTCGCCGGAGATCTTCTCAATCGCGCCGAGCTCGAGGCAGCGCACGTCGACGTTGCGCTTCGCAAGCCGCCCGCGTAGGACGTCGGTGACCTGCCCGAGCTTGAACTCGTCGTCCGCATAGACGGTCAGCAGGTTCTCGCCCTGCTCGATGCGGGCGTCGGAACCCTTGAAGTCGAAGCGGTTGGCAATTTCCTTGTTCGCCTGGTCGACGGCGTTCTTGACCTCCGGCTGGTTCACCTGCGAGACGATGTCGAAAGAGGGCATGGCGCGGGCCTACCGGTTGTTCAGCCGCTGCACGTCCTCGACCCAGCGCAGCGTGGTGGCGCGGATCCAGTCGAGGTCGGCCGGCGTGTCGTAGGCCGAATAGAGCGACAGGTTGAGCACGCGGCCGCGCACCAGCAGCAGCGTGGTGCTGGACAGCAGGTACTTCGTGCCCGTCTGGCCGCGCGGTTGGTCGGGCAGCCGCGCGCCCTGGAGGATCGACTCGACCTCCTGGTCGCGGCGCAGCTCGGCGATCAGCGCTGGACGTCCTTTCGCGCTGTCGAGGTGCGGGCGCGCGTCGGCGCCGGTCGGCGCCGGAGCGCCCACGTCGCGCAGCGCGTCGGCGACGAGCTGGCGAAAGGCGACCTGCGTGACGCGCGCGCCCTCGAACGGCTTGGGCGTCACGACCAGGCAGTAGCGGCGAAGATCCGGCGTATCGCCTACCGTGAAGCGGCGCACGTCGAGGTCCTCGAGCGCGAAGAGCAGGATGCGATTCGAGGCCGAGGTGAGCGCCTCGGCGAGCTCGAGCAGGCGTGGCGAGCCGGTGGCCTGCACGTCGGAGAAGCCCGCCGGCGTGTCGAGCGCGACGCGCGTATCGCCAAGCTGCACGGCGAATGGCGCAGCCAGCGCGGACTGGACGAGAAAGACGGCGAGGAAGACGAGGGAGCGCACGCGGCGGCATTCTAGCCCCATGACTTATCATTCGCCTTTCATTCGGAGACCGCTTGGCCACCATCCTCGGCACGCTGCCCAAGGGCGAGAAGATCGGCATCGCATTCTCCGGCGGCCTCGACACGAGCGCCGCCGTGCACTGGATGCGGTCCAACGGCGCGCGCCCCTACGCGTACACCGCCAACCTTGGCCAGCCCGACGAGTCGGACTACAACGAGATCCCGAAGAAGGCGCTCGCCTACGGCGCCGACAAGGCGCGGCTGGTGGAGTGCCGCACCCAGCTCGTCGCCGAAGGCATCGCCGCCATCCAGTGCGGCGCCTTCCATATCTCGACCGGCGGCAATACGTACTTCAACACCACGCCGCTCGGCCGCGCGGTGACCGGGACGATGCTGGTCGTCGCCATGCGGGAAGACGGCGTCGGCATCTGGAGCGACGGCAGCACCTATAAGGGCAACGACATCGAGCGCTTCTACCGCTATGGGCTCCTCGCCAATCCGGCCTTGCGCATCTACAAGCCCTGGCTCGACCAGCGCTTCATCGACGAGCTCGGCGGCCGCAAGGAAATGTCGGCGTACCTGAAGAAGGCCGGCCACGACTACAAGATGAGCGCCGAGAAGGCGTACTCGACCGATTCCAACATCCTGGGCGCCACGCACGAGGCCAAGGACCTCGAGTTCCTGGACAAGGGTATCGGCATCGTGCAACCCATCATGGGCGTCGCGTTCTGGCGCGACGACGTGAAGGTGAAGGCGGAGCGCGTCAGCGTCGCGTTCGAGGAAGGCGCGCCGGTCGCCCTCAATGGCCAGCGTTTCTCCGATGCCGTGAAGCTGATGCAGGAGGCGAACGCCATCGGCGGCCGGCACGGGCTCGGCATGTCCGACCAGATCGAGAACCGCATCATCGAAGCGAAGAGCCGCGGCATCTACGAGGCGCCCGGCATGGCGCTGCTGCACATCGCCTATGAGCGCCTGGTGACCGGCATCCACAACGAAGACACCCTCGAGCAGTACCGCGCCAACGGCCGGCGCCTGGGGCGGCTCCTCTATCACGGGCGCTGGTTCGACCCGCAGGCGCTGATGCTGCGNGAGACCGCGCAGCGCTGGGTGGCGAAGGCGATCACCGGCGAAGTGACGCTCGAGCTGCGTCGCGGGAACGATTACTCCATCGTCGATACGAAGAGTCCGAACCTGACGTACAAGCCGGAGCGGCTCACCATGGAGAGGGGCGACGAAGTCTTCTTCACGCCCGCGGACCGCATCGGCCAGCTGACCATGCGCAACCTCGACATCGCCGACACGCGGGACAAGCTGCGCGTCTATGGCGACGCCGGGCTCCTCGGCGATGCCGGGGTGCCGCTGCTGGGCGACCCGAAGAAAAAGAAATAGGCCGTCGTCCCCGCGAAGGCGGGGATCTCGTTTCAAAAACGGAAATTCTGACTGGGCCCCCGCCTTCGCGGGGGCGACGAATCTACTTGCCTATGGCTAGCTTTACGCCGAACCCCAGCAACATTGTTCCGGCAACCCGGTTCAGCCAAGCCGCGACGCGCGGGCTGGCGCGCATGCGGTCGGCGGCGAAGTGCGTGATGGAGATCACGATCACGCAGTAGAGGAAAGTGAGCGCGGCGATGGTGAGCGCCATCACGCCGAAGGTGGCGAGTCCCTGGTGGCGCGCCGGGTCGACGAAGAGCGGGAAGAACGCCATGTAGAACACGATCGCCTTCGGGTTGAGGAGGGTGATCAGCATGGCTTGCTGGAAGAAGCGGCGCGGCTGCATCTTCAGCACCGGGGCGTCGCCGGGCTTTGCCAGCACCATGCGCACGCCGAGGTACGCGAGATAAATGGCGCCGGCGTATTGCACGACGCCGAAGAGCCCTGGATTGGCGGTGAGCACGGCGGCGACGCCGGCGACCGCGAGCCACATCAGCACTTGGTCGCCGACGATGACGCCCAGCGTTGCTGCAAGGCCGCCGGTGATGCGGCCTTTAGTGGTGGAGGTGATGATCGCCAGATTGCCGACGCCGGGAATCGCGAGGAACACGATGACGGCGATCACGAAAGCCCAGTAGTCGGCGATACCGAACATCAGAGCCGCTGCTGGAGAAAGCGCAGAAGCTTGGGTGCCAGAAACCCGTTGGGGTTGGTGTCGTCGACTGGATCCCAGACCCAGAAGTGCGGAGCGCCTTCCACGGGAACCGGGCGCACGAAGTAGCCCGCCTGCTTGAGCGCCAGCATGAACGCCTCCGACTGGGACTTGAAGTCGACGATGTCGTCCCGCGTGCCCCAGACGACGAGGAAGGAGGTGGCGTTGTTCTTCGCCGAGACGTAAGAGAGCGGCGAGGCATCGAAATAGGGGCGCTTATCGTCGACGGCGCTAACGCCGACGAACTTCTCGACGATGGAATCGCGCGGCCGCGACTCGAGATCGTGCAGCCACTGCTGGTACAGGTCGAACACGCCGTAGATCGGAATGGCGACCTTCACCTTGGTGCTTTGGGAGCTGTGGGCATCGCTCTTGTAGGCGCCGCCGAACGCGGAATTGTCGCCCGCGAGCGCAACCAATGCTGCCAGGTGAGCGCCGGCGGAGTCGCCCATCACGCCGATGCGTTCCGGATTGATGCGCAGCTCGCTCGCGCGCCCTTTAAGGAACTGGATAGCGGCGCGCACGTCATGCAGCGCCTCCGGGAAGCTCTTCTGTCCCGGCTTCGACAGCCGATAGCTGATCGCGTAGACCGCGTAGCCGCGGCTCGCGAGATAGGGCCCCCAATACTGATAGCCGAAGGGCCCGCCGATCTGCCAGCCGCCGCCGTGGATGGCGACGATTACCGGATGCGCACCGGGCGCCTTCGGCAGATACAGGTCGCCAGCGAGCTTGACGCCGTCGTGCGTGGCGTACTCGAGTGATTTGCGCGTTTCGAAGTCCTGCGCGAGCGCGATTGAAGCGAAGGCGAGAAGCAGCCAGCCAATCCAACGCATGCGACCTCCTTGGGTTACTTCCTACCGAGCACGAGGAATTCGAGCAGGGCCTTCTGCGTATGCAGGCGGTTCTCCGCCTCGTCCCAGACCACGCTCTGCGGGCCGTCGATCACCTCGGCGGCGACTTCCTCGCCGCGGTGCGCGGGTAGGCAGTGCATGAAAAGCGCGTCCTTCTTGGCCGACTTCATCATCTCGCCGTCGACCTGCCAGTCCTGGAAGTCGCGCTTGCGCTCCTCGTTTTCCGACTCGAAGCCCATCGAGGTCCAGACGTCGGTGGTGACGAGGTCCGCGCCACGCGCGGCGCGCATCGGGTCGGCGAAGGCCTCCGCGTTGCGATTCATGCGCTCCGGCTCGATCTCGTAGCCCGGGGGCGTGGAGATCTGCAAGCGGAAATCGAAGATCGCGGCAGCCTGCAGCCAGGTGTTGCAGACGTTGTTCGAATCGCCGATCCACGCCACGGTGCGCCCCTTGATCGCGCCCCGCTGCTCGATGTACGTGTAGACGTCGGCGAGGATCTGGCAGGGGTGGTACTCGTCGGTTAGGCCGTTGATCACCGGCACGCGAGAGTTGCGGGCAAAGCGGTCGATGATGTCCTGCTCGAAGGTACGCACCATGATCACGTCGCACATGCGCGAGATGACCTGCGCCGCGTCCTCCACCGGCTCGCCGCGGCCGAGCTGCGAATCGCGCGAGTAGAGATAGATCGCAGCCCCGCCGAGCTGGTGCATTCCCGACTCGAAAGACATGCGGGTGCGCGTCGAGGGCTTCTCGAAGATCATCGCGAGGGTGCGGTCTTCGAGCGGCCAGTAGCGCTCGTAGCGCTTGAACTTGTCCTTGATCGCCTTGGTGCGCGCGAAGAGGTACTCGTGCTCCTCGCGCGAAAAATCGCTGAACTGGAGGAAGTGCCGAACGCTCAAGCGGTGACGCGGTTGCCGACGAAGCTCTTCACGAGCGGCACGAGGCGCGCGAGCACCTCGCGCGCTTCGGCCTCTTTCATGACGAGCGGCGGCAGCAGGCGCACCACTTTATCGACCGTCACGTTGATGACGAGGCCCGCCTCCAGCGCCTGCTTGACGAGATCGCCGCAGGCGTCCTCGAGCTCGACGCCGATCATCATCCCCATGCCGCGCACCTCGGCGACGCCCTTCATGCCGCCGAGCTGGTCCTTCAAGCCTTGCTGGATCAGCCCGCCGACGCGCTCGGCGTTCTGCAGCAGGTTCTCTTCCTTCATCGTGTCGATGGTGGTGCGCACGGCCGTCATCGCGAGCGGGTTGCCGCCAAAGGTGGAGCCGTGGTTGCCCGGCTTGAACACGCCCTTCGCGCGGCCGCCGATGACGCAGGCGCCGACCGCCACGCCGGAGCCGAGGCCCTTGGCGAGCGGCACCACGTCGGGCATGAAGCCCGCGTGCTGGTAGACGAACCATTTGCCGGTGCGACCGAGGCCGCACTGCACTTCATCCGAGATGAACAGCCACTGCTTTCTCTGGCAGAGCTCGTAGAGGCTGCGCAGGTAATCCAGGCGCGAGACGTTGATGCCGCCTTCGCCCTGGATCGGCTCCACCATCACCGCGCAAATGTTGCGGTTGTGCTCGCCCGCCAGGCGCACCGCCTCGATATCGTTGAGCGGCACGCGCACGAACCCGGACACGAGCGGCTCGAAGCCGGCCTGCACCTTGCGGCTGCCGGTGGCCGAGAGCGTGGCAAGCGAGCGGCCGTGGAACGCCTTTTCCATGACCACGATCGCCGGCTCGGCGATGCCTTTCTCGTGGCCGTACTTGCGCGCGATCTTGATCGCGCATTCATTCGCTTCCAGGCCGGAGTTACAGAAGAACACCTCATCCAGCCCGGTGATCTCGGCAATGCGATCGGCCGCCGCCTCCTGGTCCGGAATGCGCCAGAGGTTGGAGGTATGGATCACGCCGCTCTCGACGCGTCGGCGCAGGGCTTCGGTGAGCTTCGGGTGCGCATAGCCGAGCGTGTTCACCGCGATGCCGGCGAGGGCATCGAGGTACTTCTTGCCTTGGTCATCCCAGAGCCAGACGCCTTCGCCGCGGACGAAGGCGACGTTCTGCCGGGCGTACGTATTCATGACGTGCGACATAAGCGCCCCTTAAAAAAAAAGCCTAGCATGTTTCCTACGGCAGGCGCTGAAGGGTTTTTTCCTCGCCGCTCTTGAGCACCCGGATGCACGGCAGGTAGCCCTCGTACACGATGCCGTGCATCTCCATCTGCTTATGCGAATGCAGGAGATCCCCGACGTAACGCGCGATGGGCTGGGTGATCACCTGGCCGGGCACCAGCACCGGGATGCCCGGAGGGTACGGGACGATCTGGTCGGCGCACACGCGCCCCGCGAGGGAGCGGTTGAAGCGCTCGCGCTCGTCGAACACGGGCACCAGCTCGCCGCCGCAATAGTACGCATCGCGCGGCAGGTAGCGCAGCCGGGTGAAGCCGGGAATCTCGGGCGTCTGCACCAGGCGGCGTGGCGGGCGCCCCTGGCGCGAGATGCGCATGAGAGCGTCGTACAGCCGTGAAACTTTGGAGCGCGTCGTGCCGATGGTGAGGAGCAACGTCAGCGTGTTGAAGGTCGATTTCTCGACCTGGATGTTGTAGCGCTCGAAGAGCTCCTTCTGCAGGTCCTCGACGGTATAGCCGCAGCCGGAGATGTCGATGGTCACCTTGGTCGGGTCGAGGCGAATGCCGTCGTCCCTCACCTCGCGCGGCAGCAGGTCCTCGAGCTCGAGCACCCGGAACACCTTCGTGGTGTTCACGAGCTGGCGCACTTCCTTCGCCAGCTCAAGCGTGCGGGTGAGGAGCTTGTAGCCCTCCATCACCGCCTGCTTGCGCGCGATGTCGAGGCTCGCGATCAACCCGTACTGCGGGCTGGTCGAGGTATGCATGTTGAAGTTCTCGCGGAAAAGATGCTCGCGGAACGTAGGGTCGTTGACGTGGATCATCGACGCCTGCGAGAACGCGGACAGCACCTTGTGCGTGGACTGCGTGGCGTAATCGGCCCCCGCTTCGAGCGCCGTCGGGCGGAAATCGGGATGGAAGCGCGCAAAGCCGTACCAGGCCTCGTCGATGATCACCTTGATGCCGCGCGCGTGCGCCGCCTCGATGATGGGCGGCAGGTCGTAGCGCAGCCCGTCATAGGTGCAGGAGGTGATGATCAGCGCCTGAGCGTCGGGATGCTTCTTGATGGAATTGAGCAGGACCTTTTTAGGAACCGGGCCGTGCAGGCCGTACTTCGGATTGAGGGACGCGTCGACGTAGATCGGCTGGGCGCCGGAGAGCACCACGCCGTGGTGCACGCTCTTGTGGCAGTTGCGATCGAGGATCAGCTTCTCGCCGGGCGCGATCAGCGTCTGGAAGATGACCTTGTTGGCGGTCGAGGTGCCGTTGGTGGCGAAGAACGTGCGCTTCGCGCCGAACGCCTTGGCGGCCTTCGCCTGCGCTTCGGCGATCACCGCCTTCGGCTCCATCAGCGAATCAAGCATCGGCACCGACACCGAGAGATCGGCGTCGAATACGTGCTCGCCCATGAATTCGTAGAAATCGTTGATCCAGGGGCTCGCGCGCAGCGATTCACCCGAGGAGTGGCCGGGCGTGTGCCACTGGTCCTTCGCCATCCAGACGTAGTTCTTGAGCTGGTCGTAGAACGGCGTACGCGCGCGCTCCTGGATCTGCGCATTGAGGATGCGGTAGATGCCGCGGTAATCGCGCTCCTCGCGATAGAAGTAGCCGTCGACCGCCTCCGCGAAGAGGGCGTTGACCACGTCGTCCTCCTGCTCCTGCGCGATCAGGATGTAGACGTCGAGCTCGGGGCGAAAGCGCGTGATCCGCTGCACGAGCTCGAGGGCGGACATCTGCAGGCTGCGCTCCTTGGAGCCGTTCTTGCGCTCCAGCGAATACAGCGTGTCGTCCACCAGCACCGCCTGCAGATCGCCGTCGCGCTCGATCACCTCGAGCGCCTCCTTCGCCGTGGTGACGCCGACGAAGCTGATGCCGAGCGGGTTGTCGAGCGAGCGTGCCGCCGCGTTCAGGCCCTTGACGAACTCGCGCAGCACCAGGTTCTCGTCGTTGATGACGAGGATGCGGCTAACCGGCTTCACCGCGGCTGCCCCCTATAATCGCCCGCATGCCCGAGGCCGCGATCTGCGAATTCGTCATTCTGGGAGTGACGAAGGACGGCAAGCCCTTCCGGCCCAGCGACTGGGCGGAGCGCCTCTGCGGCGTGATGTCCGCGTTCGGGGGCGATCACCGGATGCAGTACTCGCCGTTCGTGCATCCGGTCACGGCGAACGGCGTGCGCTGCGTGGTGGTGGATGTTCGACTGGAAGAGATCGAGCCGATGGCCTACCGGTTCCTGCTCAGCTTCGCCAAGGACAACGAGCTGCGCGTGCGCGACGGACGGGTCGAGGAACGCACCAAGCTCGCCGAGCTGCAGCGTGTGGGCGATACGGCTTAGGCTACAGACGCAGTTACTTCAGTCCCTTGACCGCTTGCGCGAGACGGCTCTTGTGCCGCGCGCCGGCGTTGCGGTGCAGGATGCCTTTCGCCACTACGCGGTCGATCGCGCTCTGCGTCTCTTGCATCTCTTTCTCGGCGGCGCCTTTGTTGCCGGCGGCGAGCGCCTTCTTCACGTCCTTGATCGCGCTGCGCACGCGCGTGCGCAGGCTCATGTTGTGGTCGCGCCTTACCAGCGCTTGCTTGGCGCGCTTGCGCACCGATTTGATGTTGGCCATGGATTAGCTAGGTCCTTGAAAGGGCGCGAATTCTAACATGAACCTGCTGAGGGCCTTGCTCACCGTCAGCGGCCTGACGCTGATTTCCCGCGTCATGGGGTTCGCGCGCGATTTCTTCATCGCGCGGGCCTTCGGCGCGGGTGTCGCGACCGACGCCTTCTTCGTCGCCTTCCGGCTGCCCAACCTCCTGCGGCGCCTGTTCGCCGAAGGGGCGTTCTCGCAGGCGTTCGTGCCGGTGCTCGCCGAGCAGAAGAACAAGACCTCGGCCGAGGAGGTGCGCGGCGTGATCGACCGCACGGCGACGCTGCTCTTCCTCGCGCTGGTGGTCACCGCGCTGATCGGCATCGCCGTCGCCCCCTTGGTGGTCTACATCTCGGCGCCGGGCTTTGCCCACGATCCGGCGAAGTTCGATCTCACGGTGACGATGCTGCGCATCACGTTCCCGTATATCGCGTTCATCTCGCTGGTCGCGCTGGCGGCCGGGATCCTGAATACCTGGAACCGCTTCTCCGTCCCGGCGTTCACGCCCACGCTGCTGAACGTGGCGTTCATCGTCGGCGCGCTGTTTTTCGCCGACCACTTCAATCCGCCGGTGCTGGTGCTCGCCTGGGCGGTGTTCGCCGGCGGCATATTGCAGCTCGCCTTCCAGGTGCCGTTCCTGTTGCGGATGGGCCTGCTGCCGCGCTGGCGCCTGGACCTCAAGCACCCGGCGGTACGGCGCATCCTGAAGCTGATGGCGCCGGCGGCGTTCGGCGTTTCCATCAGCCAGATTTCGCTTCTCATCAACACCATCTTCGCTTCGTTCCTGGTGACCGGCAGCGTGTCGTGGCTCTATTACGCCGATCGCCTGATGGAATTTCCTTCCGGCATGCTCGGGGTGGCCCTGGGCACGATCATCCTGCCGAGCCTGTCGAAATACCACGCCGACTCGAACCATGAGGAGTATGCGCGCCTGCTCGACTGGGGCCTGCGCGTGACCGTGCTGCTCGCGCTGCCGAGCGCGGTGGCGCTGGCCGTTCTCGCGTTGCCGCTCATCGCCGCGCTCTTCCACTATGGGCGCTTCAGCGCCGAGGACGCGTGGATGACGCGGCAGGCGCTGATGGCGTACAGCGTGGGCCTCGTCGGCATCATCCTGGTCAAGATCCTCGCGCCCGGGTTCTACGCGAGACAGAACATCAAGACTCCGGTAAAGATCGGCCTCTTTACGCTCCTCATGACGCAGGCCATGAACCTCGCCTTCATCGGGCCGCTCAAGCACGCGGGGCTCGCGCTCGCCATCGGCCTGGGCGCCTGCCTCAACGCCGCTCTGCTCTATCGCGGGCTGCGCAAGAGCGGCATCTACCAGCCGCAGCCCGGCTGGGCTGTGTTCCTGCTCAAGGTACTGGCGGCGAACTTCTTCATGGCGGTGGTGCTGTTCAGCACGATGGGCGAGGCGTCGTGGTGGTTCTCGGCGACCTGGNGCAGCAAGCTGCCGGCGGTTCTCGGCCTGGTGGTGCTCGGCGTGCTGGCCTACGGTGCGGTGCTCGCGCTGCTCGGCTTCCGGCCGCGCGACTTCTCGAGACGCGGAGCGACCTGATGGGCGTCGCGCTCGAGGCGTTCGGGGAGCTCCTCGCGCGCGATGACGTGCGCATCGACCTCGCGCATGCCTGCCTGATGATCGCGCAGGATGCGTATCCCAAGCTCGATGTGGAGCGCTATCTGGGCGAGATCGAGCGCATGGCGATGCGCTTGCGCGGCCGCATCACGCAGACGCTGCAACCGGAAGAGCGAGTGGCTGCGCTGAACGAATTTCTTTTCGACGAGCTCGGCTACTCGGGCAACACCGAGGCGTACTACGACCCGCGCAACAGTTACCTGAACGATGTGATGGAGAGGAAGACCGGCATTCCGATCACGCTGTCGGTCCTCTACATGGCCATTGGCCGCCGAGTCGGCCTGCCGCTCGAGGGCGTCTCGTTCCCCGGGCACTTCCTCGTGCGCCTGCGCCTTCGCAATGGCGTGCTGGTGCTCGACCCGTTCGCGGCCGGCGCGCCGCAGTCGGTGACGGACCTGCGCGAGCGCCTGCAACGCGTGATCCCGCCCGGCGCCCTCGACAAGGTCGCTGCCGGCGAGCTGCCGCTCGACCAGTTCCTCGAGCCGGCGAGCAATCGCCAGATCCTCGCGCGCGTATTGCGAAATCTTAAGGCGATCTATCGCGACACCGACAAGCCGCAGGAACAGCTCGATGTCCTGAACCGCATGCTGCTGGTGGCTCCAGACTCGAGCGCGGAGCTGCGCGACCGCGGCATCGTCTACCAGCGGCTGGAATGCCATCGCGCGGCGCTGAAGGACCTCAGCGACTACGTCGAGCGCGAGCCCAACGCGCCGGACTTCGAGGATGTGCGGGTGCGCATGATGGAGCTCAGCGCCCTTTGCGCGCGGCTCAACTAACGTCCTACAATCGCCGCTCCTAATCCGGAGGGGCAGAATGAAACGCAGATCATTCCTCAAACAAGCAGCCGCCGGCGTCGCNGTCGGCGCCGTGGCCGCGCCCGCGATCGCGCAGTCGCAACCGACCATCAACTGGCGCATGGCCGCGAGCTGGCCGAAGAGCCTGGATACGCTNTATGGCGGCGCCGAGCTCATCGGNAAGCGCGTNGCGCAAATGAGCGGCGGCAAGTTCAACATCAAGGTGTTCGCGGCCGGCGAGATCGTCGGCGGCCTCCAGGTGATGGACGCGGTGCAGAACGGCACCATAGAGTGCGGCCACACCGCCGCGTACTACTACTTCGGCAAGGACCAGACCTTCGCCTTCGGCACCAACATCCCGTTCGGCCTCAATTCGCGCCAGCAATACGCCTGGTACAACCACGGCGGTGGCCTCGAACTGATGCGCGACTTCTACAAGGAATACAACTTCACCACCTTCATCGCCGGCTGCACCGGCTGCCAGATGGGCGGGTGGTTTCGCAAGCCGATCAAGTCCGTCGCCGATCTGAAGGGCCTGAAGTTCCGCATCGGCGGAACCGGCGGCACGGTGCTCGCCAAGCTCGGCGTCGTGCCGCAGCAGATCGCGGGCGGCGACATCTACCCCGCGCTGGAAAAAGGCACCATCGACGCGGCGGAATGGGTCGGCCCGTACGACGACGAAAAGCTCGGCTTCTACAAGGTGGCCAAAAACTATTACTACCCCGGCTGGTGGGAAAGCGGCTCGACGCTCGAATTGTTCATCGGCAACAAGGCGTGGGAGTCGCTCCCCAAGGAGTACCAGGGGATGCTCGAAGCGGCGTGCGGCGAAGCCTACGCATGGATGCTCGCCAAATACGACGCGCTCAACCCGGCGGCGCTCAAGCGCCTGCTCGCCAACGGCGTGCAGCTGGCGCCGTTCCCGAACGACGTGCTCGCCGCGAGCTACAAGGCCTCGGAGGAAAACTACGAGGAGATCGCGGCGAAGAACGCCAAGTTCAGGAAAGTGTACGAGCCCTGGAAAAAATTCCGCGCCGAGCAGGTGCAGTGGTTTTCGATCGCGGAAGGCCGCCAGGACAACTTCATGGTCAGCGCACAGCGCACTGCGCAACGCGGCTCGGGCAAGAAGGGCTGACGTATCGCGGCGCACGATGAAAAAAGCCCCGCTCGCCGGGGCTTTTGTTTTTGTATTTCCCCTCGAGGAGCTCAGCCATGAAACGTCGATCCTTCCTGAAAAATGCCGGTGTGGCGCTCGCCGCAGGTACTGCGACCGCAGCGCCGGGCAGCGCCCGCGCGCAAACGCCGGCCGTCTCCTGGCGCATGGCGCTCAGCTGGCCGAAAAGCCTGGACGCCCTATACGGCGGCATGGAATTCCTCGCCAAGCGCGTTTCGGACGCGACGGCCGGAAAATTCAACATCAAGATCTTCGCTGCCGGCGAGATCGTCGGCGGTTTGCAGGTGCTCGACGCCGTGCAGAACGGCACCGTGGAGTGCGGACACACCGCGAACTACTATTACTTCGGCAAGGATCCGACGTTCGCCTTTGCCGCTGCCATCCCGTTCGGCCTTAACGCGCGCCAGCAGAACGCATGGATGCGCCACGGCGGCGGCCTCGAGCTGATGCGCGAATTCTTCCGCGATCACAATTGCTACAACATCCCCGCCGGCAACACCGGCGCCCAGATGGGCGGCTGGTTCCGCAAGGAGATCAAGACGGTTGCCGACCTGAAGGGCCTGAAGATGCGCATGGGCGGCACGGCCGGGCTGGTGCTCGCCAAGCTCGGCGTGGTGCCGCAGATCATTGCCGGCGGCGACATCTACCCGGCGCTTGAAAAGGGCACCATCGACGCGGCAGAGTGGGTCGGGCCTTACGACGACGAGAAGCTCGGCTTCTACAAAGTGGCGAAGAACTACTACTACCCGGCGTGGTGGGAAGGCGGCACCGAGCTCGATCTGCTCGTGAACATCAAGGCATTCGAGGCCCTGCCCAAGGAATACCAGGCGATTCTCGAGTCCGCGTGCGCGGACGCGAACGACTGGATCCAGGCCCGGTACGATTCGGCGAATCCCGCCGCGCTGAAGCGCCTGATCGCGAGCGGTGTCAGGCTGCTGCCCTTCTCCAACGAGATCATGGCCGCGTGCCAGAAGGCGTCGGCAGAGGTATTCGACGAGATCGCGACCAAGAACGGCAAGTTCAGGAAGGTGTACGAACCCTGGAAGAAGTTCCGCGACGAGCAGGTGCAGTGGTTCTCGATCGCGGAAAACCGCTACGACAACTTCATGGTATCGACGCAGCGCGCGTCGCAGCGCGCGCCGGCGAAGAAGTAGGCCTCTTATTTCTGCTCGGCGGGGGCCGGCTCGCCTTCGAGCGGCGCGCTGTCGGCGCCCGGGTCCTCAGCCGGCACCTCGATCTGCATCTGCTCGATGTTCACGGCCGCCTTCTTCGCGAGGCCCCCGCTCACCAGACCCGGGAAGGCGATGATCAGCGTGACCATGATGAGCTGGATGAGCACGAACGGCACGGCACCCCAGTAGATCTGGCCCGTGGTCACGCGCGGGGTCATCTTGCGCGTGACCCGGTCGACGAAGTCCCTGGCCGGCGCCACGCTGCGCAGGTAGAACAGCGCGAAGCCGAACGGCGGGTGCATGAACGAAGTCTGCATGTTGACCCCGAGCAGGACACCGAACCAGATCAGATCGATGCCGAGCTTCTCGGCCGCCGGCCCGAGCAGCGGGATGACGATGAAGGCGAGCTCGAAGAAGTCGAGGAAGAAGGCGAGCAGGAACACCAGCACGTTGACCACGATGAGGAAGCCGAGCTGGCCACCGGGCAGGTTGAGCAACAGGTGCTCGACCCACAAGTGGCCGTCGACGCCATAGAACGTCAGGCTGAACACGCGCGCGCCGACCAGGATAAACACGACGAACGACGTCAGCTTCGCCGTCGTGTTCATGGCCTGGCGCAACAGGCTGAACGACAGGCGCCGGCGTGCGAGCGCCATTGCCAGCGCCCCGGTCGCGCCCATGGCGCCGCCTTCGGTGGGCGTCGCCACGCCGAGGAAAATGGTCCCGAGCACGAGAAAAATGAGCGCGAGCGGCGGGATCAGCACGAAGGTCACCCGCTCCGCGATGCGCGACAGAAGCCCGATCTTGAAGACGTGGTTGGCGACCGAAGCGGCGAAAGCCACGCCGACCCCGACTGCGGTGGCCAGGACCAGCAGCTCGTCGATAGGCGGATCGGGCTGGGGATAGTAAAAGTGCGCGAATATCACGGCGGCCAGCACCGCGATGATGGTCAGCACGATCAGCGAAGGCGTGCCGCTCGAGCCGTTTGGCTCTCGGAAGGTGCGCGCTTCCACCGGAAGCGCAGGGGCCCATGACGGCTTGAAGAGGGCGATGCCGACCGCATAGACCGCATATAAGCCCGCGAGGGTGATGCCCGGAATGAAGGCGCCGGCGTACATGTCGCCGACCGATTTGCCGAGCTGGTCGGCCATCACGATGAGGACCAGCGAAGGCGGGATGATCTGGGCCAGCGTGCCCGATGCGGCGATCACGCCCGAGGCGAAGCGCCGNTCGTAGCCGTAGCGCAGCATGATCGGCAGCGAGATGAGACCCATGGAAATGACCGAAGCGGCCACCACGCCCGTGGTGGCGGCGAGCAGGGCGCCGACGAAGATGACGGCGAAAGCGAGGCCCCCGCGCAGCGGCCCGAAGAGCTGCCCGACCGTGTCGAGCAGATCCTCGGCCATGCCGCTGCGCTCGAGGATCAGCCCCATGAACGTGAAGAACGGCACTGCCAGCAGCGTGTCGTTCGACATCACCGCCCACATGCGCTGCGGCAGCGCCTGGAAGAGCGCCGGTGAGAGCAGGCCGAGCTCGACACCCAGGAGACCGAAGAAGACGCCGGTGGCGGCGAGGGCGAAGGCCACCGGATAGCCGATGAGCATCACCACGATCAGCGACGCGAACATGAGCGGCGCCATGTTCGCGACGAGAAACGCGCTCATGCTGCTTCCCCCCGCTCCTTGCGCAACGCCTCGGCAAGGAGCTCCTCGTCGGTTGGGCCTTCATCCTTCTCGGCGGGATCCGGGATGAGACCGCGCAGGAATGCGACGCGCTTGATGAGCTCCGAGAGGCCCTGCAGAATCAGGAGGAAGAAACCCACCGGCAGCATGAGACGCCCGGGCCACACGGTCAGGCCTCCCGCATTGGTGGAAACCTCGCCGCTGCGGTAGGCGTCCAGGAATACCGGCCACGAGAGCCACATGATCGCGATGGCCATCGGCATCAGGAAAAAGACCGTGCCGAAGATGTCGATCCAGGCTCGCGCCCGTCCCGACAGTTGGCCGGAGATGACGTCGATGCGCACATGCTGGTTATGCAGCAGGGTGTAGCCGGCGCAGAACAGGAACACGAAGGAGAAGAGGTACCACTGGATTTCCAGCCAGGCGTTGGAGCTCATGTTTATCGTGTAGCGCACCACCGCGTTGCCGGCGCTGATGAGCACGGCCGCCAGGATCAGCCAATAGGTGAGGCGACCCACATGCTCGTTGAGCGCGTCGATCGCGCGGGACAGGCGAAGCAACCCCTTCATCATCGCAATCCCTCCGTTTGCGAATCAGGAACTACGTCGAATCAGCCGGCCGCGCGCATCTGCAGGGCGCGGCGCTGCACCGCCTCGTGCAGGCGCGGCTTGTAGCCTAAGGCAAAGAACAATTCCGCGCAGAGGAAGATCGGCGCGACGAAGATCTGGAAGAAGTTGTCCGCGAGCGCGGGCTTGCGGCCCTCGAAGACATGGCCGACGAGCTGCAGGATCCAGCCGCCGACAAAGAGCACCGCGAAGCCTATCCATGCCTGCACCATGCCGAGCGCGGCGATGCGATCGCCGGCCCAGACGAGCGCCGCAGTGATCACCAGCATGGTCAGGCCGAGGGCGAGGTCGAGCACGAAGTAGTAGGTCAGCACGACGGCGCCGAGGACCATTGCGGCGGTCACGGCGAAGCCGCCGACATCGACACGCAGCCAGGCGAGTGGAATGAAAAGCGAAAGCATGATGATGGGCACGCCGACGAAGTGAGTGGCCTTGTTGCGCGTGTCCTGGTGGTACGCGGCGTAGAACGCCATCTGGTCCTCGAGTGTCTTCACGGCCTCCCCCAGCCCAAGGAAAAACACAAAACCACTATAATTCAGGATTTTAACGACTCCATGGTGGTCACGCACGGCTCGTTGCAGCCCGCCTTGGGCCCCTGCGCGCTCACCATCGGCAATTTCGACGGCGTGCACCGTGGCCATCGCGCGCTGCTCGACCGGGTAGGGGCCAAAGCCCGCGACATCGGCGTGACCTCCTGTGTACTGACCTTCGAGCCGCATCCGCGCGAGTTCTTCGCGCCGCAGTCCGCGCCCGCGCGGCTCACGCGACTGCGAGACAAGCTCGAGCTCATCGCCGCCGCGGGCATCGATCGCGTGCACGTCATTCGCTTCGAGGCGCGCTTCGCTGCGCTTACCGCGGCGCGGTTCATCGAGGAGGTGCTGATGCGCGGCCTGCGCACCGCGTGGCTCCTCGTCGGACGCGACTTCCGCTTCGGGGCGCAGAGGAAGGGCGACTTCGCCACCTTGCAGGGTCACGGTTTCGACCTGGGCGAGATGCCCGACGTGCTGTTGGAGGGCGAGCGCGTGTCGAGCTCGGCGGCGCGCGCGGCGCTCATGGCCGGCGACTTCGAGCGTGCCGAGCGTCTCCTCGGGCGCGCTTATTCGATCAGCGGCAAGGTAGTGCATGGCGCGCGCCTCGGACGCGACCTCGGTTTCCCGACGGCCAACATTCCGCTGCCGCATCGCCCGCCGCTCGCGGGCATCTACGTGGTCGAGGTCGATCGGCACGGCCGCGGCGTGGCGAGCGTCGGATACCGCCCGACCATAAACCCGGTGCCGCAGCCGCTGCTCGAAGTGCACCTGCTGGAAAGCAATCCCGCGCTGTATGGACAGCGGCTCCGGGTGCGCTTCCTGCGGAAGCTACGCGACGAAGCGAAATTCAACGACCTCGACGCGCTGCGCCAGGCGATCGCGCAGGACGCAGCCCAGGCGCGCGAGTACTTTGCCCGACATGGCTGACTACAAAGACACCCTCAACCTTCCCGACACCGCTTTCCCCATGCGCGGCGACCTCGCCAAGCGCGAACCGCAGTGGGTAAAGGAGTGGGACGAGAAAGGCGTCTATCGGCGCCTGCGGCAGATCGCCAAGGGCCGGCCCACCTTCGTGCTGCACGACGGGCCGCCGTACGCGAACGGCGACATCCACATCGGCCACGCCGTGAACAAGATCCTGAAGGACGTGATCGTCAAGTCGAAGACCATCGCCGGCTTCGACGCGCCTTACGTGCCGGGCTGGGACTGCCACGGCATGCCGATCGAAGTCCAGATCGAGAAGAAGTACGGCAAGAACCTGCCGACCGAAGAGACGCAGCGCCTCTGCCGCGCCTACGCCACGGAGCAGATCGAGAAGCAGCGGCAGGACTTCAAGCGCCTCGGCGTGCTCGGCGACTGGGATAACCCTTACCTCACGATGGCGTACTCGAACGAGGCGGACGAGATTCGTGCGCTCGCCATCGTGCTCAAGAAGGGCTACCTGTACCGCGGCCTGAAGCCGGTGAACTGGTGCTTCGACTGCGGCTCGGCGCTCGCCGAGGCCGAGGTCGAGTACGAGGACCGCAAGGATCCGGCGGTCGACGTCGGCTTCGCTTTTGCCGAGCCCGAAAAACTGAGCCGCGCCTTCGGCGTGAAAGTGGAAAAGCCCGGCTATGCGGTGATCTGGACCACGACGCCCTGGACCCTGCCGGGCAACCAGGCGCTCAACGTGCATCCGGAGCTGGTCTACAACCTGATCGACACCAGCAAAGGCTTGCTGATCCTCGCCGAAGCGCTGCAGGAGGCGTGTCTCAAGCGCTATGGCCTCGAAGGCCGCACGATTGCTAGCTGCAAGGGCGCCGCGCTCGAGCACATCCGCTTCAAGCATCCGTTCTACGACCGGCTCGCGCCCGTCTATCTGGGCGACTACGTGACGACCGAGACCGGTACCGGCATCGTGCATTCGGCGCCCGCGTACGGCGTCGAGGATTTCGAGTCGTGCCGCCGCTACGGCATGAAGGACGACGAGATCCTCACGCCGGTGATGGGCGACGGCAAGTACGCGCCGTCGCTGCCGCTCTTCGGCGGCCTGTCGATCTGGGACGCGAACGGCAAGATCATTGCCGAGATGGACCGTCGCGGCGTGCTGTTCCATAAAGAGACCTACACGCACAGCTACATGCACTGCTGGCGCCACAAGACGCCGGTCATCCTGCGCGCCACCGTGCAGTGGTTCGCGTCGATGGACAAGAAAATCCGCGGCGAGAGCCTGCGCGAGGCGGCGCTGAAAGGCATCGAAGAGACGCAGTTTTTCCCGCCGTGGGGCAAGGCGCGGCTGCACGGCATGATCGCCAACCGGCCGGACTGGACGCTGTCGCGCGCGCGGCAATGGGGCGAGCCGATTCCTTTCTTCCTGCACAAGGAGACGGGCGCGCTGCATCCGGACATGGTGGAGATCCTCGAGCAGGTCGCCGAGCGCATCGAGAAGGGCGGCATCGAGGCCTGGCAGCGCGTCACCGCAGAGGAGTTGCTGGGCGCGGATGCGAAGGACTACGAGAAGGCGCGCGAGACGCTCGACGTCTGGTTCGACTCCGGCACCACGCACTACACGGTGCTGCGCGGCTCGCACAAGTCGGAGTCCACCTATCCGGCCGACATGTACCTCGAAGGCTCGGACCAGCACCGCGGCTGGTTCCATTCGTCGCTTCTCACCGCGTGCATGATCGACGGCCATCCGCCCTACAAGAGCCTCCTCACGCACGGCTTCGTCATCGACATGGAAGGCCGCAAGATGTCGAAGTCGAAGGGCACCGGCATGGCGCCGCAGCAGGTGTCGGGCACGCTCGGCGCCGAGATCCTGCGGCTGTGGGTGGCCTCGAGCGACTATAGCGGCGAGCTCACGATCTCGAACGAGATCCTCAAGCGCGTGGTGGAGAGCTACCGCCGCATCCGCAACACGCTGCGCTTCCTGCTCGCCAACGTCGCGGACTTCGACGTCGCAAGACACTCGATGCCGGTTGCCGAGATGGTCGAGATCGATCGCTATGTGCTCGCCCTCACGCGCGAGATGCAGGAGCAGGTGGCGGCCGACTATGCCCGTTACCAGTTTCATCTGGTGGCGCAGCGGCTGCAGAGCTTCTGCTCGGAGGACCTGGGCGCCTTCTATCTCGACATCCTGAAAGACCGCCTGTACACGAGCGGCGCCGAGTCGAAGGCGCGCCGCTCCGCGCAGCAGGCGCTGCATCACATCACGCACAGCCTGGTGCGCCTGATGGCGCCGATCCTGTCCTTCACGGCCGAGGAGCTGTGGCAGTCCTTCACGGCGAAAAAGGACGACAGCGTTTTCTTCCACACGCTGTACGAAGTCCCGCACGTCAAAGAGGGCGAGGCGCTGCTCGCCAAGTGGCGGCGCCTGCGCGCGCTTCGCGACCCGGTGAGGAAGGAAATCGAGACCTTGCGCGCCGACGGCAAGGTCGGCTCGTCGCTGCAGGCCGAGCTCGACCTGTCGGCGGAAGGCGAGGATTTCGAGGCCGCGTCGAGCCTCGGCGAGGAGCTCAAGTTCCTGATGATCACCTCGTCGGCGCGCGTGCATAGAGGCAAGCCGGCGGTGAAGGTGACGCCGAGCTCCCAGTCGAAGTGCGATCGCTGCTGGCACTACCGCCCCGACGTCGATGCCGAGGGTCTCTGCGGTCGCTGCCGCCTGAACCTCAGCGGCCCGGGCGAGCCGCGCAACTATGTCTAGGGCGTGGCGCTGGTTTCTGCTCGCGGCCGGCGTGGTGGTTGCCGACCAGGCGACCAAGGCCCTCGTCCTCGCGCACTTCAATGTGGGCGAAGGCAGGGTGCTCGCCCCGTACTTCAACCTGGTGCTGGTGTACAACAAGGGCGCCGCGTTCAGCTTTCTCTCCGACGCCCCCGGCTGGCAGACGCCGCTCCTCGTCGGCTTCGCGCTCGTCGCAATCGGCGTAGTGGCCTATCTTCTGGTGCGCTCCCCCGGCCGCTGGATCCTGAGCGCGGGGCTCGCGCTGATCCTGGGCGGCGCGCTCGGCAACGTCATCGATCGCCTGCGCTTTGGGCAAGTCGTCGACTTCCTCGACTTCCACGCCGGCGCCTGGCACTGGCCGGCATTCAACGTCGCCGACTCGGCGATCACCGTAGGGGCGGTGCTCCTCATCCTGGATGGTTTCCGGAAACATGAAGGGCGAGCTGGCACTGCTTCTTAAGGCGCTGTCGTTCGCGGCGCACAAGCATCGCGATCAACGCCGCAAGGACGCGGAGGCGTCGCCTTACATCAATCACCCGATCGCGCTCGCCGACGTGCTGGTGAACGAGGGCGGCGTGACGGACTACGAGGTGCTGTCGGCGGCGCTCCTGCACGACACGGTGGAAGACACCGCCACCACGCACGAGGAGCTCCTCGACGCGTTCGGCTCGCGCATCGCGCGCATCGTCGCCGAGGTCACCGACGACCAGGACCTGCCCAAGCAGGAGCGCAAGCGCCTGCAGATCGAGCACGCGCCACATCTCTCCGACGGCGCGAAGCTGGTCAAGCTCGCCGACAAGATCTGCAACCTGCGCGACGTCGCCGAGCGGCCGCCGGCAAAATGGGATCTCGCGCGCCGGCGCGAATATTTCGACTGGGCGAAGCGGGTGGTCGACGGACTGCGCGGCATCCACCCCCGCCTCGAGGCGGCCTTCGATGCTGCCTATGCGAAAATCCCTTCCTGATGGAAGTCGTCCTCGCCAACCCCCGCGGCTTTTGCGCCGGCGTCGAGCGCGCAATCGAGATCGTCGAGCGCGCCCTCGAGCTGCACGGCGCGCCGATCTACGTGCGTCATGAGATCGTGCACAACCGCTCGGTGGTGGAGAGCCTGCGCGCCAAAGGGGCGATCTTCGTCGAGGAGCTCGACGAGGTGCCCGCCGGCAGCATCGTCATCTTCAGCGCGCACGGCGTCGCCAAGGCCGTACAGGCCGAGGCCGACCGGCGCGGCCTCAAGGTGTTCGACGCCACCTGTCCGCTCGTCACCAAGGTGCACATCGAGGTGATGAAGATGCTGCGCGAGCACTACGAAATCGTCATGATCGGCCACCACGGCCACCCCGAGGCCGAAGGCACGATGGGCCAGTCGCCGGCCGGCATGCACCTCGTCGAGACGCTCGAGGACGTGGCCGCGCTGCAGGTGCGCAATCCCGAGCGTCTCGCCTACGTCACGCAGACCACCCTTTCGGTCGATGACGCGCGCACCATGGTTGCCGCGCTGAAAAAGCGCTTTCCGTCCATACGCGGGCCGAAAAAGGACGACATCTGCTACGCGACGCAAAACCGCCAGGACGCGGTCAAGTTCATGGCGCCGCAGTGCGACGTAGTGATCGTGGTGGGCTCCCCTAACAGCTCCAACTCCACGCGCCTGCGCGAGGTCGCCGAGCACATCGGCGCCGAGGCCTACATGGTCGACAGCGCAGCCGATCTGAAGCCCGAATGGATTGCCGGCAAGACACGCATCGGCGTCACGGCCGGCGCTTCCGCGCCGGAAGTGCTCGTGCAGGAGCTGGTAACGCGCCTGAAGAAGCTGGGTGCGCAAAGCGTGCGCCCGCTCGACGGCATCCAGGAAACCGTGTCGTTCACGCTGCCGCGTGAGCTGAAGCCCTGACGCGGTCTTACTTGGCCGGTGCTGCCGGCGGCGCTTCGGCGCGTTCCTTCGGCGGGATGTAGCCTTCCGGCGCGGCCGGGGCGTCCTGCGAAGCGGACGGCACATCACCGGGCTTGGGATAGCCCGCGGCATCCAGCGCGTGATCGTACTGGGCCTGCTCAAAGCCTTTCACGGCGGCGCGCTCGCCGACCATCAGCACCGGCACCTCATTGCCGCCGGAGACGCGCTTGAGCTCCTGGTTGGTTTCTTCGTCCCACACCTGGACTTCCCGAAACGGCACGCCACGCTTGTTGAGCGCCGCGCGCGCCGCTGTGCAGGCTTCTGTGCACGTCGGCGACGAGTACAGCGTCAACGGAAACTTCTCGGCCGCGCCAGCGAGGGCCTTGTTCGCCGCGCGGCTGCGCTCTTGCTGGGTCGGACCGAACCGCTTCTTCTCTTTCGCGGTGGGCGGCGGCGGCGTGTCGGAATAGCGCACGCGGCCCTGCTCGTCGATCCAGCGGTAGACCTGTGCCGCCGCCGAGGCGGCGAGCAGCATCGCAACTAATGCGACTAATAGGCGCGTCACGGCTTTTGCGCCGCCTCGGCCGGCTTGAGTCCCGCACGGATGCGCTCGACCAGCACGCTCGCCTGCTGGTTGCCGTTGCGCGAGGACTCGAGCAGCCAGCCGTAAGCTTCGGAGGCGTCCTTCTCCACGCCGTGGCCCTCGGCATAGGCGAGGCCGAGGGCGAATTGCGCCTCGACGTGACCCTGCCGCGCCGCGCGCCGCAGCCACAACACGGCCGCTTTGTCGTCCTTCTTCAGGCTACCGCTGCCGATCGCATAGAGCGCGCCGAGCACGTACTCGGCGTTCATCTGGCGCTGCTCGGCGGCCCGCCGCACCCAGCGCACCGCCTGCGCTTCGTCTTTGGCCACGCCGATGCCGTTGCCATGGAGGAGCGCAAGCTGGTACTGGGCGTCGCGATCCTTGCCCTCCGCGGCCTCGCGTAAAAGCTCGGCCGCGCGTTTCGGATTCTTCGCGATGCCGGCGCGGCCCTCGAGGGTCAGCATGCCGAGAAGATACAGTCCTCGCGGCTCCTTCTGCGCCGCCGCTTTCTCCATCCAGAGCCGCGCCGCGTCGACGTCGGCGGGGCCGCCGGCGCCTTTCTGCAGCATCTCGGCGAGATTCGCCTGCGAGCGCGCGAACCCGCGCTCAGCCGCCTGACGATACCAGCGGCGCGCTTCCTCGGGATTGTGCAGCGGCGCCGGCGCGCGCTCGTAGATGACGGCGACGTTGTGAATCGATTCGAGGTGGCCGGTGCGCGCGGCGCCGAGGAACCAGTCGAGCGCCTTCTCGTCGGAGCGCGGCACGCCCTTGCCCGCGAGGTACAGGACGCCGAGGTAATGCATCGCGGCCGGCGTGCCGGCGCGCGCTTCCTGCTCGAGCGCTTGGCGGCTCTCGGCTGAACCAAGCGCGGCTTGGCGCGCGAGCTGGGAGAGCTCGGTGTCGGTGCGCGCGGCGAACGCCGCGCTCGCGGCTGTGACGACGAGCGCGGCGAGCATGAAGCGCAATCCGGTCACCGCTCGCCTTCCCCGAAGCTGACCTCGAGAGCCATTTGCACCCTGACCGCCTGGCCGTCCTTCATGCCGGGCGTGAAGCGAGCCGCGCTGAACGCTTGCTCCACGGCGTATTCGAAGTAGCCCGGCGGCTCGGCGCGCACGATGGCAACCTTCTCCACCGTGCCATCCTCGCGCAGGAAAAGCTGCGCGACTACGCGGCCGCCGACCGAGTCCTGCTCCGCTTGTACCGGATAGCGGGGCTCGACGTGGACCATGATGCCTGGCTTCACATCGAGCTCGCTCGGCCGGTAGTAATGCTTGGCCACCGACGGCTTGCCGGCCCGCGCATCAGGCGTGGCGCGAGGGCGCGGCTTGGTCTCGGAGACCAGCGCCGCTTGCGGCTGCAGCAGCACATTCAGCTGCTGCCGTGCGCTCTCTGATATGCGTGCCGGCGTCGCCTGCACCAGCGCCACCGCCGCCGCATGGGCCGCGAGGGAAACCGCGACGGCCCATGCAAGGCGCGGCGAGCCGCGCGGCCGATCACTGCTCCTGGAAGAGCTCACGCCAGGAAATGCGCTTGCCGGTCGGGCCGGAGGCCGCGGTCGGCGTGTCGGAGGTCGAGTGCTGGTTGTCCGCCGTCGTGACGATGGTCTTGATCACGTTGCCGGGCAGCTGCACCACGTTGATGCCGACCACCAGTGACGAGGTGATCTTGCGGCTCGCCATGTTGCCAGCCGCGCCCGGCACGAACTTGCCCGTCTTGTAGTCGAGGAAGTTCAGCCAGCCGAAGCCGCCCGCGAGGCAGGTGTCGTTGGTCGGCACGTTCGACGGCACGACCAGCGTGCCGACCTGCAGCACCGGATCGTTGTTGACGCGCTCGCTGGCGTCGGACCCCGTGCCACCGTCGGGCAGGTCGATGAACCAGCCTTTGGTGCTGGCGACGTCGAAGTCCGGGTTGGCCGGGCAGGGTCCCGGCGGGTTGATGCACGTCGTGCGCTCGGTGGTCGGGTTGGTGGTGCTCGCCACTAGCGTCTGCTTGGTGAAACCGGTGATCGTGTCGTTCGGATAGCTTCCCGTGCGTGTCATCGATGTCACCGCGGTGGCCGCCGCCGGATCCGTGCACAAACCCGAGCATGCGGCGTCCAGCGCGTCCTTGATGGCATAGATGCTCTGCCGCGCGACCGTGGTCTTGTCGGTATCGCCGATGAACTTGCCGGTGCCGAAGAAGATCAACCGGTTCTTGTTGCTGCCGACCTCGCCGAGCTCCGGCTTGACCGTGATCGGCTGCACCGTGCCGCCGGGGCCGGTGACGGTGGCGAGCTTCGTCACGGAATTCACCGGTACGGCCGCGCTGTTGTCGAGCTGGAACCGCCAGAGGTTGCCGAGCAGGTCGCCGCCGTAGATGGCCTTCGCGGTGTTGTCCGAGGTCGCCTCGTCCACCCAGGCGTTGATGCGGCCGAGGCCGCTCGGCGCCGTGGTGCTGCCCGCGTTGGTCGTCAGGCGCTGCAGGATCAGTCCGGTTTCGGCGTCGACGATGTACAGATAGCCTTTGCCGTCGCCGGGGCTGACGTTGTTGTAGCCCGAGGTAAAGATCACCACCCACTTGCCGTCGGACTTGCGCTTGACGATGACCGGGTTGCCGTAGCTGAGGCCGATATTGCAGTCCTCGCTGAAGCTGCCGCCGTTTGCCTGCGCGGCGCTGAGGCAGGTTGCGCCCGTGCCGCCGCGCACTTCCCACAGCGCCTTCGGGTTGACCGGATCGGTAACATCGAGCGCGTAGTAGCCGCGGCCGCCGCTATTGGCGCCGGCTACGACGATCGTGTGCCAGTTCGTCTGGCCCGGGCAATCGCCCGCGGTGACGCCGAAGCACACGTCGCCGAGCACCGGCGAACCATCCGTGTAGTACTGGTGCACATAAGGCGAGTCGGCCAGCCGCTTCACGTGCGGCAGCACGAACGATGGGATGTACGCCCAGCGCTCCGAGCCTTCGCCCGTCATCGGGTCGGTGCTGATGGTGCCCTGGAACGCATCGTCGTTCGGGGTGATCGTCGCTATGCCGGCGGTCTGGAAGTACGGCACGTTGTCCGGGTCGGTTTCGAAGGCGTGCAGCATGCCGTCGTTCGCGCCGACATACACCGTGCCGCGGCGCGTGGCAGTTATGCCATTCGTGGTGTTCTTGAACTCCGGGTAGTACGAGTCCCGATAGTTGAAAGGCGAGGCCTTCGCGTAGGCCGGCTGCGAGTCGATGATGTCGCCCATCACGCTGGTGCGCCTGCGGAAAAGATC
>C688J18823_10000174_pt1 | contig 35429 bp, 55 predicted proteins | sample HopSoiMetagenom1_FD_18823 | JGI IMG/M metagenome (IMG submission 18823) | reverse complement strand
TGATTGCTGACCAATATTCATTGTCTCGGTTGCCGTTAAAAAGTTTCATAATTTTTTGGACTTCAATCAAACCTTGATCAAGGCTTTTCATATAGGATATGCTAGTCATTTTTCATTTTCCCTTAACAATAACGCAGCCAGGATAATCTAAAATCTCACCTAGAATAAATATGTCCAGTGATGCTTCACGATCACCATTCTTTGGGTCATCTATTGTATACTCAATTGAAATCTGAAGTTGCTTCTGTTCGTCTGTAAGTACATTAAACATATTTATAAACTCAATTACTGTCATTCATTTTCCTTTTTAATCTCCAAAAGCATCACTGCAACTTCTTCTGGCATAAATTCTTTACAAAACTTTCTTAGATCATACCCAAACCTCCAAAGACTAATGGCTATTTGAGGGTCACTACCTTTTGAGTCAGTATAAATATCATATAATCTATCAAGACTTGAGATGGCGTGCCTGATACCTGAAATGCGGAGATCAGTAGCACTATAGTTATTCATAAAGACAGAAGCTTCAGCTTTTAATCTTATGGCTCTGTTCTCTCTAGATTCTCGAGGTTTTTTTATCATTTTTCACTTCCTTCGCACATTTTACATTTAGCATGTACTAAATCTTCAGGTGAACCATCAAAACTATAGTAGGTTCTTTCATGCTCTATGGTGGCACTATCAAAGCTCACAAAGCGACCGCAGTCATCGCACCTAACTCTTTCGAGTTTGTCATCATATGCCACTCTTTTCACTTTCCACAATCTAACTTGTCTTTTAAAACGATCAGAAAAAACATGAGTAATGACCCATACAAAATAGGTCTTATTGAACTCCCTATACAATGTATTAAATGATCCATTCTTCATTTTCCATAATGATGGTTATCCGATCGCATTAAATTGAAAGTGACATAATATTCTACCTCTCTTAAAAAATTTGGAAATTCATCTTTATAAATTTCAAGCACTAACTCTCCTAACTGTCCCTGACAACAATTAAAATGCACAGGAAGATCACTTTCAAATGCTTTCAATTTCTCAATCAACCCCCCCACGGTCATCGGCTTCTCTTCAGTCATGGGAAAGTTCCTCAAGGTATTTTCTCAATTTTTTTATATTAGTAGCTGGCAAACTCGTAATCATAGCTGATATATCAAAGGGTATTCTATGAGCGAGAGACAAAAGATGGTCAAGGTCTTCTCCTAAAACAATTGACATATTCTTTATTTTATCTTCCCCAGGTGAAGAAAATATACCTGTTTCAAACTGAGACATCATTGTTGCACTTAATCCCACCTGTTTCGCAAACCCTCTAAGGGAAATCCCCTTTTCTTCTCGCTTATGCCTTATATATTTACCTAATTTATCGTCTATCATGTTTTGATCCTTTTATAGATTAATAAACGATAAACGATTGTCAATCAATAAAAGTTTCTGGCTTATCTTCACTCATCCCTAAAACTCTCCTTTATTCTGAGAAGGTCTCTAAGGTCTTTAAGAAATTCAAATTGATTATATCCTTCAACAGTATGGTGTTTACGCGTAGATCTTAAAAAATCAATCCTATTGTCCACAAGGTCAAAAGCTTCGTCGACAATGTCCATAAGGGTCTCAGGGGGTTTTGGCTTATCAGTCATGAATCTAGCCTGGAAACAAAATAATCTTCTAAGAGCGTTACATCACTATAGGTTAAGTCTAAAGGATAAGTTGACTCCGGTGTTTGTTCGTAATTGCATTCCTTCATATGATTCTTTATTGCAATTATTCTATCTTTGAGGCTCGTTCCCTGTGTAATGTTATCCACCGTCATTGGCTTGGCTTCACTCATCTTTCCTCTGGGTGTCTCTAAAGGAGCGTTCATCAGTAAAGCCTTAAACTTCTCAATGTCCTCCGGCGACAGTCCACCCACAAGGTTGCCATCCTCATCGAGATATTGTGTCGTTCCTTTGGGTAAGTCTTTAATCATAAAAAATTCCTCGCAATCTCTATGAGTCTATTATCAGCTTTTGTGAGAACATCTAGCATTAGCTTTTTCTCTTCCAAGTAAACTTTTGCAAACTTAGGATCATGTTGAACGATTGAAGAGGTGTTACTAATTAAATCACATACCTTTATATCTTGAACCCAATCAGGAGCACTTTCTAAACGAATTCTTGATAATTCTTTTCTTTGTTTCCTATTACCAGTTTCAATATCAGACAATAGAAAAACACCTGCAGCAACATATTCTCCAAATTTTTCATTTATGGTACATATTGCAACGCCACAATCTTCAACGCAATCATGAAGCCAAGCAGTAGCCAAAACGCTATGATCTTTGTGAACAGAAGATACAAGGCCGACTACTTCAGAAAGATGAGTAAAGTATGGAGCATTAGTATATTTTCGTTTTTGATCTTTATGGGCTTCTAAAGAAAATTGCATAGCAGACATACAAGAAAAAGGGAATCCAGTTATCATTTTAGAAATAAATCGCTCTGACGATTCTCTAAGATCTTCTTTAGAAAATTCTACGTCAGTCATTTCTTTTCAACCTGAAAAAGCTTGATTTCATGGATTTGTTTTAAAAGATCAGCCCACAAAGCATCGCGCTTGGAAAACTCCTGTCTCATATCCTTTAGTTCAGCATCATGCCTTTGAATGTCCTTTTGAATCATCAAATAAAAGGCGTAGGTAGAACCTACCATAGAAAATATAATCGTTAATGTGTGTGTCCAGTCCATATTTTTATCCTTAACCGATACTCACCATAAGGGGACTTTACATATCAACCCAGCTGTTTACAATGATAATATAGGAACTTTTCTGATAGGTTTCAAGCAATGGCCAGATTCTTAAAAAGACTATCCAGGAAGCTATTTAAAAAGAAACCAAAGAAGAGGTTTCTTATGGATGGGTCATTAATAACGAATGTCTACCCCTTTTCAGTATTTTGACAAACCATTAGTTGATCTCTTAATACATATAGTCTGCTTATCCATTCCCAAATATATGGGCATTTTTCTTGAGGTGTGCAATTCTTCTCAAGCTCATCTGCAACTTTAGAATTTGGTTCTGGCCAAGCAGGGCAGCTATTTATCGCCGTCGGGTTTGATGTCGCGCATCCGGTTAATAAGCTCATTAGAACTAGCAGCAGGACGGCTAGAGATTTGGCTGTAGCGATCTTGGATATAATCTGTTTTGCGCGCCTCTTCAATTTCTTCAACAAGCTCACCTCCCTTCTTCGCATTTTTAATCATAACGGTTAATAGAATGAAAAATCCTAGAAAAAAAGCGCCGACTATTAAAAACCAGATATATAAAGACATCTATGCCCCTTTTAATGTATCTGGAAGAGCAGAATTCAGAATACCGAGTGCCACTAAGCCGTTTTTGATGACCAGATCAATATTATCAGGAGTAAAATACATGACGACATAGGCGACGAGTAGGATAATACCATTCCAAGTCGATAATTCTTTGAGCCGATTTTTAATATATTCCATTGTCGTCCTCTCCTAATCTATGGGAAATTTTTCGTCAAATGCCTTTTTGTTTAACCAACCAATAATGTACTTCTCATTGTTACTGTTTTTCTCCGTGATATCAATATAGTATGAGCATAAGACTCCCCTTAAGGCAATCATCAACCTCATGGGGTTCGACCGATTAATGGCATCGATGGTTTTTGTCCCAAAAACACCATCGATCTTTAAATATTCCTTATTATCGATCGGCAAGATGTTTAAGGCTCGTTGAATGAGCATATGGGCACGGACCGCACCCATGTTTACCGACCAATCGAGAATCTTAGCGGCAATGTCATCGTCTTTAATGAGGTTGTATCTGAAGAGGTTCCACCATTCTTTCTGATAAATAAAGGATGCTCGGTCAATGTCGATGATCTTGATATCATCAACATCGACATCGCCATCGCCATCAAAATCACCAAATTGACCCAACGTTTTTAAAAATCTCAAAGAGATTCCATAATTGGTAGCTCCCCCAGGGTCATTCGAGTCATTAGAAAATCCACCCTCATGGTTAAGGAGGAGTCGTATCGCTTTTTTAAAATCCGCCATTGGGTCCCTCTATTATTTTAAGTGTATGTTTATCCACAAGAATAATCCTAGAACTCCTCCAAAAATTAATTCACCCCAATCTGAACCAACCCATTCATATCCATCCCTTTGCTTATGATGGAATGGCAACTGATAGGATAACCAATAAGATAACCCCATTAGAGCACCAGAGAACCCAAATACATAAAGCTCACAGATAAACCCAGAAGGCGCCGTTAAGAGTAGACCTCTTAAAGTTAATATGGTTATATCCCTCAAAGGGTCATCCATAAATTGCCACGGCGCCCATCTGAATAGGAGACCTATAAATAATAACCCAAAAAAAGTTAAAGAGATCTTTATGGGCTGTGTAAAAAACAGCGGGACTGATAAAACCCCAGAAAAGAACACTCTTGATGGGAGTGTTGCCCATATAGGAAAGAATCGCCGAATATCATTTGCCAACCAACCCCCACGAATGCGATTGGCTATAGCACACGGAATGAACCAGAGAAGTTCTATCATTGAGGTGGCTTCGGTATATCTCGTTGAACCGCTACACGAATTAACTGCAAGGCATCAGCATCCGTTGAGTCGTTTTCTACAATTTTTTCCCAAACAGCAACCACCAAATTTTGTATTGTGGCACCTCTCTTGGTATATTCCTCCTGCCTTTTGGGAATATAATCAAACTTATATAATTCCTGATCAGCTAAATCGATCTCTTCTTGTGTAATTGGTGGTAAGTTATCATGCCACACAACATCTTTAAGGGTTTCTCCTGAACAACTGTAAGAACGATCAGAAAACATTTTCGCTAATATGGTGTGTAAACTATGTTCCATTTATGTACTCCTAAAAACTATATATTTATGCGTGGTATATTTCAATTACTGTAATTGTTGTAGCTACCCTGCCGCCCAGGGCACTGTTCGGATCAGAATATGAACTTCCAATAAACGTTGTTCCACTAGTTGCCAAGGCCTGTAGTTTATAGGTAGTGGCACTTGTCGTGGCAGGAGAATCTAAGTAGGAACCAGAAACACCGTCGATGCCCGTAGGAACTTGGCTAGATATTGTACTCCCTGTACAGGGCGTTCTACTTCCTGATGCAGTTCCTATATCAATAGCTGTAGAAGTACGCACTAATTGTATATAGCCGTGGTCATTATTGTTACCCCCTCCAGTCTGAAACAAGACCAATACATTACTATTAGCGCTTGTAGGGGTTATAGTCACAGATGCGCTGGTAATGTCTACGAATGTGGTGGAAGAAGTACTGAATATGCCAGCAACTGTAGTAGACTGGGCATTAATAGCCGCTCCATCTGGTACTGTACCTCCTGCAACTACAACAGCCGCACCACTTTGCTTTGTATAGCTAATACACTTCCAATTTCCAGACCCTAGTGACCTGAATATAGCTGTATCACCGTTAGCTGTGGTGATAGAAGCCGATCCAGGCAAGATTAGAGAGGTCGCATTATAGGTGAGCAAAAGAGCCCCTGTGAATCTTACCGTAACTGGATAGCCCGCAGGTGCAGTCCCCAATCCCGTGATTGTTGTGGTTCCAGTCACATCAACGAAGTCACCTGTTGCGGTGGATAAGTCCGTTGTGGTGGCTGAGGCAATGTTTGCTCCTTTAAATCCAAATGGGATGGTTGCTCCGTTTGCTCCTTCATAATTGACACAAAGCCAATTTCCAGACCCTAGTGACCTGAAAGTTGCCCTATCATTAGCTTGTGTAACAATGGAAAACGCGCCTGGCAGAATTAAAGAAGTCGCATTATGCGTAAGGGTTAATATGCCTGTAAATCGAACAGTGCGCATTACCCCAGAAGCTATCGTCCCCAATCCCGTGATTGTTGTGGTTCCAGTCACATCAACGAAGTCACCTGTTGCGGTGGATAAGTCCGTTGTGGTGGCTGAGGCAATGTCGGCTCCCTTCCGTCCTATCGTTGTAGGGATCGAAATATTTGAAGGAGAAATAATTGAACGAGCAACGGAGGTTAAGCTAGTCGTTAAAGACCCTGAGTCTGTCCCAACAGTGACCGTCGTATCGGGCGCAGAATAAGCAATAGCTGTGACAACACCATAAAGTGTCGTAGCATCATAAAGCTTCAAGCGGGAGTTAACGGGATATCTGGTGGTAACATCCCCTGTAACTTTAAAGGTAGACGCTGAAGCCCTTGATGGGGTATCGCCTAAGTTAGCCCATTCAGCATCCGTATACCAATCGCGGATGTCTTTTTGAACGGCTCTCATGCCGTCGTTGACCGCACTTGGGGCCATCCCCTCGGGGAAGTATGTCGTATTGCTTGCTGCTACGCTCGTGTAGCTTTGTATACCTGGAACCCCTGGCATTATCTAACTCCTTATCCATAAAGTGGTGAAACATATTGTGCAAAAATTGAATTAAGCTTGTCTGCATAATTGGGGTCAGTTGCATAGCCTGAGTCTCCGAGCGCAGAAAAAGCTTCTCCTGGACTTTTTGCTTGAAGAACAGGAGAGTACCGTGAAGACCCATTCATTAGGGCTGCATGCTGCATAAAGGAATCATTCATGGAGTTATTCGATGAGAATCCTTGATTCATGGTCGTCGGAGAACCACCAACATATTCTTGCGTTGGCATGTCCACTGTTCCCCCAGTACCAGGGAAAGAGCGGTTTGATTTTATCCCAAAGTAATTATTATATTTTGTTGCCAATTGTGATGGTCTGCCATTTAACCCCGATTCCAGAATGGCTTGCGTCATGGCAACTTGCTGCATCGTAGGATTGTCTGGATATGCAGATTTCGCAGCAGATGAAAGTCTTGGAATCATTTCTGAGAAACTTGGTGATGGTGCTGGTGGTGTCATTGTTCCAACATCATTCATACCAAATCGTTGTTGAGGAATCGGCATGCTCTGATTCAATGGCGGGATTTCCGTGTCTGGCTGTTGCGTTGGGACAGGTGTCGTTCCCCAGGATAGCGGCTTATTCGATGGCGAGGGCGAAGGATTATTTTTATTAATAAGATTCTTTAATCCATTGGAAAACTGCCCCATCGGCATACCGCTCTTATTGGCTTCAGCTTGGTTTCTGGCGGCTGCATCTTCATAAATCTTTGCCTGCATGGCTTGTTGAGCTTGGATTTGTTGAAGCAATCCGGCAGCTTGCATCGCATAGGGATTCGGACCCTCATTCTTGTTTTGTTCATTTAGAATGCCTGCGAATGGATCTGATAAAATCATGGGTTACTCCTATCAACGGTTGCTTGCTGTGCTGCAATTTTAGAAAGCAGGTTCGCATAGCCATAAGCTTTAGTTTGTGGGTTTTTAATATTTTTGATTTGCTTGACATAAGGAACCCATTTATCTGAGGTAATAAACTCAACGGCGGCTTTATCATAATTTCCACCCGTCATTGCTTTCGCTATTTTAAGCATGGCTTGGATAGGTTCACGTGGAACATCTAGGGAAGACTTAGCTTTACCAGCGGCTCCTTTCACCGATTCATTATTGATTAGATTTTTAAACGCCGCTCTCATATCAATAAAATTCTGTTGAGCTCCAGGAATATCTTCTAATGATTTAAGATATTGATTAAATTGACGATCTGTTGCCATTGTTGCATTATAGAAAGCCGAACCAGGTTTGCCTGCAGAAGCCATTCTTGAGGCATCCAAGGAGCTTTCCATAGAATTCCGGACGAGCTGACTCCATAATTCAGGGTTTTGCTTGGAGATTTGATCTTTGATTCGAGAGAGAGTTTTTATATCTGTTTCTGCGGGATCGAAAATGATTTTAGATACACGTTGAAGGCCAGCATCATTCAAGTTGGCTATACGTCCCACATCACCCGTCTCTAAGGCTTTAATGGCTGGCAATTCTTCCGAATAAATTCCCCGCGCCGTTTTATATTCAGGGCTAACGGCATCCAATGTATCAACAAGTTTTTGTTTGGCCCCCATTAATATTCGGGCTTTATTTGGTTCTGCTGAACTGATCTTGTCGTCGAGTTCCCTCTTAACCAAATCAAGGACTTTAACTTGATTGTCTTTGAACCCTGCAAGTTCATCCCTATAAATAGGATCATTCTTCACCCTAGCTAAAGCAGATGAAATGTTGGTATTTTTGAGAAGATCTTGATGCACTTCTGGGGGAATTGTTTGAGATTCCGCCGCCGTATAAAAAGGTTCAGCCTTTTGCCTTAAAGATGCTTTTGAATCATTTATCGCTTGCCGCGCTGCTGTCCTTGCCTCAACATTGGCAATGTCACTATTCGGCGATATTCTATCGAATAATTTACTAATGGCATTTTGCTGCGCTTCGGCCTGTTTATTGTTAAAATTGGACAGCATTAGTGCGCTTGTATCCGTAGATCCAAGAGTACCTTGACGAGCTGCAATAATAGAATTTATAGAATTTCCTGAAGCCTGAGCTGGCGTTAATTGCAAGCCGAGTCTCTGACCGGCATCCATGGTATCCAGAGTCTTTTGAATGGCTTGTTGAGCATCTTGTGGAGGAATGGCTTCTAAAGCTTTTCCATTCATTCCAGCCAAGATGTTGTTGGCAATTGAAGATTCTGGTTTTCCTGTAAAATAGCTTAATATATTTTTTGCGCTATCAACCCCTTTACCGATTAATTTGGAACCGCCTTCAATAATTGGTGGTAATAAAGCATTGCCTGCGCCTCCCAATATACCTCCAATGAAAGCATTATCTCCGCGAGATCCATTTTCAGGGACAAATTGGGAAGCACCAATTGTAGCTCCTCCCGCAGCCCCCATTCCAAATCTATTAAGGATTCCAGCACCCGCATTTGAGCCTCCTAAAGCCTCGCCGATCATTGGAACACCTTTTAGGGCCGCACCGCCCATAAAATATGGAGCTATACCCCCACCAAATTCCCCAATGGATGCCATGGTGCTTTGTCCAAGGTTTCCTTTATCATAATAATCTAAGCGCGCCTGGGCTTTTTGACTATAAAGTTTAGCGGCTTCGTCAGAAATGACACCAAGCTTAGACAAGCCATTGGCAATCATTTGATTAGGGCCCTGCAGGGTTCTCTCAAGCCCGACCATAGCGCCGCGGCCAATATTTTCTAGGGGCGTTCTCTGAGCTTTATCATACCCGAGTCCCTCATTATCAAGCTTAATAGGGGGTGCATTTGATCCTGTAACTTGGAAATCTTCTGCATTCCCAATTAAGGGTTTTGATGTGCCAGAATCAGCATTTAAATTAGAAGTTTGAAGATTTTGTGTTGAATCTTTAGTTTGTTTGGTCAAATTCTTGGAATTAGAAAACAATCCTCGATTCATCGCTTCTTCATAAGCGCTCTTCATGTCGGGTGGAAGCATGCCTCTATTATAGGCTTCTGATAATGCTTCTTCTTTTGAGATAGAAAGTTCAGCCATTATCCTATTCCTAAGAGGTTTTTAAGGTCGGCATCACTCATGGTTTTGACATTACTATTGGCTTTATTTATATTCGCCTGTTGCTCGGTCATATTGGGTACCAAAGACGGATTTTGTGGATTATTATTAATTCCCCTTGCGCCACTTGGATCGATGATATTCAGGGCATTTCCAATAAAGTCTTTCAGAACTTTATGTTTTTGAATAATTGTTTGGAGGTTGTCCCCCTTCTCTGGTAGGAAGTCATTAACTCTTTTTTCCATATCCTGTGTACTCATTTTCATTTGGGAGGCTCTTCCAACTGCCTCTACCATTTGTGAAAGAATATCTTTCATTTCTCTACCTTCAGTCCAAGGAATACTTTTCTCATAAAATGGGATGCTTGTGCTTCCATTAAAAACGTTCAATCTATTTGGAGAAGAATAATTTACTGATCCATCAGGATTTTTATTAAACAAAAGTTGTTCATATCTTGGCAGTAATTCTTTTGCTGTTTTCAGCAATGCAGTTTTACCAGCTTGGATCGCATTCTTTTCACCTTCTGCGGGGCCACCAGGAATGGCCTTTAACCCAGCCCCAGGGTTTTTATCATCTAATGGGATATACCCTGATGGGATACTGATATTATGGACAATATGTTGAGCATCCTGTAATTGCTTAACCCTATTCTGAAACTCTGGAGTTCCAGGTGTTAACCCTTCAGCCAAAGTTTGCTTGATCATGGGCGTATAAACGTCTTTAGCATTATTAAGCTCAATCATCCTGGCCTGATAGGCAGGAGTTCCAGGTGTTAACCCTTCAGCTTTAATCTGCTTTTCTATTTGGGTGGAAGTGTCTTTTGGTATTCCATAAGCCACAGGTCTATTCTGCTTGTCATAACGGACTTGGCCTTCGCCCAAGCTATATGGCTCCTCTGGCTTACCTAATAAAAACTCAGGTATTTTATCGGCATGGCCTGAAAGAATCATTAAACCAGCCAGTTGCTTTTTCTCGGGTGGAAGGTTGTTTAAAAGGCCACCTGAGTTTGAAGCCGTGGCTTGTTGTTGTTGCGAAACGCTGGGGTCATTGAGTATGCCAGGTTGTTGGGGCATTGAAGGAGTGGAAGGAGTTGAAGGAACAGGGGGGGAGCGATAAGGGGCTAACATATCCGCGATATCTTTATCAGCCTGTTGCTCATCTAAGTTATTTGTTTGATTGGGATTTGTTTGATTGGTAGAAGATATATTGTCCTGAAAAGAACCCTGGTTTGTTTGTGGGGCTAAAAACGGCGCACGGGGTTTCTTGTCATCACCAAAAAATAGGTCGTTCAATTGCTTTTTATTTGAAAGGTCTGCTTGATGAAGTTGCCTTGTTATATCATGGTCTTCTTTCTTAAGGTCATACTCCCTTTGGTCATTAAACTTGCTATAAGCAAACTTATCTTTGTCAAGTTGTTGGTTACCAAAAGAAAGTTTTGCATTCAGCATCGCTTCTCCACCCATACCCATTGCCTGACCGAAAGAAATGGGTACGCGTGAAGGGCCACTTGCTTTAAGCATTGCCGATGCATAAGCCATAGCTTCAGGGCTTCCAAGCCAATCGGTAAATGATGGCGTTTTAGCAGCAGCAGGAGCTTGCGCGCCAGGCGACCCAGGCGACCCAGGCGGCGTCGCAACTTCCTCTGTTTCGCTTAAACCATCAACATAGGCCATCTTAGATGTTTCCTTCTGGGTAAAGATTCAAATAAGCGCCGAACATTTGATTCTTGAGATTAGCGAGCGAATCATCACCAGGCTTTTGAGTTTGATTTTGGCCCATGCCCAGAGCTGCCATACCTGGGGCATTAAATTGATTTGCAAACGCCTGAGCAGGATTTGACATTCCACCCATCATTTGAGGTGCATTTGCCCCTAATCCCATCCCTTGAGCGTTATTAGGAATTTGTGGGCCGCTCATTTGAGGAAGTTGGCCAGGCATTACAACACCCGAATCCTTCGGCATGGTATCCGCAACAGACATCGAGCGCATCCCCTCATTTGGCTGGTATTGCTGTTCCCAGAATTCCTTTGGTTTCGCCATCGGCGTTGGTTGAAACGGCGGCATCATATCCATCCCTGGTTGTTGAGGGGGTCGCATTGTAGCTGCCAACATTGGATTGCTTTGTGGACTCATGCGCATTTGAGCCCGTTGGGCTAGCTGAGCGGCTAATGTGGGGGGTAATTGAGGTACACCGCCCCCTGCCCCCATACCAGGCCCCATGCCTCCCATTGCTTGTTGCTGTAACCTAGGGTCTGTCCCAGCCCATAAATTTGAATCAAGTAAAGGCATTTTCTAACTCCTATTTATTTAAAAGAATCCACCAAGAAGACCACCAAGAGCAGCACCACCTAAACTACCGCCCATACCAGGAAATATCATATTCCCGAGCTGTGCGCCTTGCATTGCACCCCCAAAAGCGCCAGCCCCCTGGTTTCGATAATATGTAGGTTGTTGCATGGCTGGGCCCGTCGTCGTTGTAGTGCCCCCATAATTTCCTTGAATAACGTTCATAAATTCTTGCAACTGGCGTTCTGCTACGCTTTGACTAAAATCATGGCGTGCAACCTGATCGGCGACTTGTTCTTGTTGAAGAGACTCTTTTTGAGCCCCGACGGCTGCGAGTTTTCCATAATCGTCATATTCACTTGAAGCCACTTGAGGCGCAAACATCATGGCGCGCATTTGGTTTGTGCGCTCGGCACCATATTGATCAGCGAATGAATCAGAAATGGCCCTCGTTTGGGCTTCTTGATTGAGACCCGACCCATATCTGCCAGCCAATTCAAATTGACTATTTATCCCAGGTATAGCCTTATTGGTGGCAGCTTGTATTGCTGCATCAAACCCAGGGCTACCAAATAAATAACCACCATTGAGCGTTTTTGTAAGTTCATTAGTTGAGGCTGCTGTAACTGGTGATCCACTTAATGCGCGCTGCTTTGTTAAGTCCATGGCTTGCAAGGTTTCTGGGGAGTAAGGAACAACGGTATCACCAGGAAAATACGCTGGAGTATAATCAAGCATACGGGATTGAGCTTCAGAGAACCCCGTAGTCAAATAACCCTGTTGCCCTGGCCATGGATCAGATTTTTGAACAGTCGTCGTCGTTGCAGGAGCTCCTCCGCCACCGCCTCCCTGTTCGCCACCACCACCGCGTGCAATGCTATTCCAATGACGATCCCAAAAAGATAAACTCATATCTTTGCCCTCAAGACTGTATAGATTTTTTCATAGCCTTCGTTTCCCAGCATTTTCTCCCAACCCATACGTCCATAAATTTGAACCTCACAGCACCCATTCTCTTTTGCCCAAGCGTAAATGACCGGCTTAAATTGAATCATGAGTTTTAGGCTTTCTCCGGCATATAGCATGATTAAAAGGCTCTTCTTTTGAGGGTAGTTGATGATCTTGGTGACCATAATCGTCGTCGTTTTTTGTCCTCGAGAAGCTGTCCATAATTGTAAATCGCGGGTTTTGATTCCTTCGAGAATGTCTTGCAAGGCATATGCTTGATCTGAATATCCAAGCGCTTTTTTGATGAGGTCTCTGACTTCCATCCAAATGAAATCAACTTGCGAATATAAAACACCAGAAAGCTTAGGTTCATTGTTTTTCTCCATTATCCCACCAAAATATAGTTAAATATCCGATCAGTTTGAGCATTGTTTGTATGTGTTATCGTGAAGGTGTTATTGGCAACGCTTCGCCCTGAAACATAAACATTGGTCATGGCAGTAGCGGCATTAGCGGTGGTCGGCATGAATAAAATTACCGTTCCATCGCCGATGCGATTGGGTGCCTCCGTTACGGTTGTGCTTGCTGCATTAGCCGTTAAAGTAGCTGTGCCCGTATTGTTGGTTTTTCCTTGCAATATTAGATTGATGGCTTGAGCCATGAGACGGCTCCATTTCTTGACGTCTTCTAATTGAGGAGGAACATTAAGAAAAGCCATTATCGTACCCCCGACTTCTTAAAGTCGACGACCTCGATGCCTTGCGCATCATCAAATCCGCCGGTGATGTTTACCCTTGCCCGATGAAATCGGGCATTTGTTCGAACAGGGGCGTCACCTGTAGAGTTGAGGGATACCGCTGACTCCCAAGTGACGGATTCTGATAAGAGATTGCGTGTGCCAAGTTGAACAGTCGTCGTTGCACTCGTTCCATCAACAACTGGGCGCACCTTTGTTACTTTTGAGCGATGATTTTCATGTAGGGTGGCCTCGCCTGTCTCAATAACAGCATCCAAGGCCGTTCCTGTATAATTGACAAGTTTATGGCTGGAATTAAAACCGGACAGATTATTGGTGTTTCCTGTCCATATTTTGGAATCCAAAGAAAATGGAAGTGAATCAAGGTTTGTGCTTATGGTGTCCAGACTATCAAGTGTATATCCTTCGCCAGCCGAAAGATAAATAAATTCTGTTTCCGTTTCAGCAAATGCCCAGCGTTTGGTGGCATTTGGAGAGTAATTGTACATGTAGATTTTATTGGGGCGGCCATTCGCATTGCCCGTGACTGGTATAGCCCAGTAGATCACTTGAGCTGCTGGATCGACCGCCGAGGATATTCTATGCAAATAATTTTGATCGAGCTCTGCAAAGAAAGTCTTGTTAATTCGGTTTTCACCGATGGGGATAGATTGTTGTCCGTCAAAGATGTAAAATCCATCAATTCCAAGATAGGCTATAAAATTGCCTACTTTAACCACAGAGCTAGGGGCTGGAGTGCCGCGACCAGACTCAACCTGATCAAACTGGAAAATGGCTGGAGAGCCCACATAGGTCATTCTCCATATAGCCCTTTCTTGGAAGATCACCCCGAATTCGCCACCAATTACCTTTTGGCACCAACCACCAGGGCCATCAAGATTTTGATAATCGGATTGCGTTACGCTTGAAACAGTCCAACTGGCTTCATTTCCAAGAGCAGACCACCGCACGCGATAGGGTAATGAACCATCTGTATCATTCGTATTTGCTGTAACAACGAAATCACGTACGACACCTATATGTCTTGCTTTAGGAGGCGTGCCACCTAAATCGGCGAAGTTTGTGCTCGTTCCCATTGTAAATGTTTGAATATTATCCGTATAATTTGTTGCCAACATCTGGCTGCCCCATTGGGCAAATTCCCAAATATCATCAGAGGCGGTCGTATATCCCCCTCCTTTCGATATATCACTGTAGGCCCCACCTTGGAGGCGATAGAGTTTGGCTGCATCCCCTGCAAAATTAAAGGCCGTGCTATTCGCAGCCCTGCCCCGCTCCGCTCCTTGGCAATAAGCATCAAGACCATTGCTTGAATAAACCGACGGCCCTGAGAATTGATGATAAGATGTCCCGAAAGGAATAACATTTTTAGCAACTGTAGCGCCCGTATTGAGATAGTCGGGAAGGTCGGGTGTATATTCTCCAAATGGAATGAACGCCATCGCTAAAACTCCGTCGATCTAACGGTTGCACTCGTTCCATTATGTTGCTCCGTCTTTGAGCGCAGAGCTTGCAAGGCATCTTCTTCTGCTGCCTTGTATTTATTAGCTTCTTCATCGTCTTTTATTGTTCGTGAATAAAGTGTCCATAACGCACGACATTCAATGAGGTCTTCGGCTTCCGTTGTCCAATCATTTGTATCGGAATCAGCGGATAATTGAGCATATGTTTTGGTATAGGCAAGACGTATGGTATATGTTCCATTCGGAATGGGATAAAGATAAATGCTATTGCTATAAAAAGCAAACCGATCGGGAATACCTGTTTGATGACTGAAATCGATATCTTCAATTTCATCGAAGGTTACCTCTGTCAAGGGTTGATCATTGCCGCTAACAACAACTTCCATACGATCTATTTTTGAAATATCTGTTGGAATCGTTGCGGTTGTATAGATTTTGGTGCCAGAAGATGTTGAGAAGGTACCCGTCGTCTCCTTAAACCAAAATGGCTCTTTCTCATAATATTCAATTGCTCGATTAATGGCGCGATTGATCTGAGTGGTCATATCTGACCGATCTAAATCATCAGCAATCACAGCGCGCATTTGAACAAAGGTGGACATTACTTTTTCTTCCTCCTTTTCCCAGGACAGACTTTCTTATGGGAAAACATGGCTCTTGCTCGTAGGGATATTCCACAATCTGGGCAATCAATAGGCTTGTAGCCCTGGGATAATTGACTATTTGCGACTTCTAAGGGCTTGATAATTTCATCCGAACCAAGAGAAAGAACGCGGCTTTTCTGACGGCGGCGCAAGAACTTAGGAAACTCCATATTTGGACTCCTTAAGTTCTTTAATTTTCTCTATAAATCCTGGCGCTATGCTTTCGCCACTTTGATGAAGATAATATCTTGGCACACAAAGAGTTTTCTCATCTCCCATATCAAGATGAATGCTGTGCACTGATCTCCCCATAAGGTCTTCCCAGTTTGTGGCGCTATTTGCACGAAAATTTGCTTGATGCCAAAGATCGGCATGTTCAGAATTTTCTGTTTCTGGGAAAGCGGGGATGCCTTGTGTATAATGGATAAGGCTTGGATTTTCTCGATGGATGTCATAGCCGACAAGATGATTCCATTCAGGTGGTAAAGACCCGATGTCTTCATCAGAACACCACGAGATTCCGTGAAGATTCTCCGCAGTTTCTATGTGGTCTGGTGTGAGATTTTTACATTTTGCGTTATTAAACATCATGACCGACGCCCACTCAAATCGTTTTTCGTTCTTCGAAACAAAAACGTGATATCGGTCGTCAACCAGATCAAATAACTTACTTATATCGTCGTTTAAAATAATGTCTATGTCAAGAAATAATGCCCATCCTTTGTAATCACATAGATAGGGCACTAAAAACCTTGAAAAAGTAAATGGAGTCAACCCACATCTCTTTATAGGCAATTGATTTAATACCAGAGGCGTAATAGAAACGGGCTTTGAGGAACGGGATAATATTGAATGGGCAAGTACTGTATGGGCTACGGGCTGCCTTTCGTCATAGCCTATGAATATGCGTAATGGTTGCATGAAAATTCCTCAGTAATATAAGATTGAAGGGGAGTCGTCCTCATGGCAGCAACCTTGAAACGGGGCGACTTCTTAACTATTTTTTTCCAGGCTTAGAAGCACCAATAGAAGCACTAGCGGTTCTTTTCGTAACATTATCGGCAGATTTGGTAGATTTTGGACCTGCCATGCTGACCATTTTTCCACCATAAGCCGTCGGGGAACTGGTAGATTTTTTTATCTGCGCACCAATTTTTGAGCCTTTCATTGCCATTTCAATACTCCTTTTTATATAGCCATTAAAAGATTTACGCTGCCTGGCTATTGGCATTGCGTTTCAATAAGATTGCGGTGAAGTTTGTTTTAAATTGTGCGAAGCTCATTACGTCAAAACGATCCCAGAGGTGATCCATCCACCATCTGGCAGGTTTTTGAATAAGGTGGGCATTGCGTCCATCAGGCAGGCTTTTCTTAGCAGAAACCGTACATCCAGAAACAAAACAGGCTTTGCGTGTTAATCGTTCAATATCGTCAAGGACCTCTTCCAAACACCAAGGCTCTATATGCTCAATAACATCTGTACAAATGACAATATCGGCGTCCCTTGGTGGGTTAGCGTATTTTGGAATGGCTGGATCATATTGGTTAATTTTGAAAGGTAAGTTTAGAGCCAAGGTGGATTTTCCACATCCATAATCAAGGATGTCCTGTGTTTTAAACATTCCAGCCAGGTTAATGACATCCTCTAGATAAGACTTGCCTTGTGTCCCATACCCAGGGTTTTGTTCATGAAGTTCTTTATTTAACTCTAAGTATTGGTCTGTAATAAGCTGCATAGCTTTTCCTTTGCTTTTAAAATGACGGGTTCCCATGTACACGAATCATCTTGCCAAACGTTTTCAACACATGAATACCAAGGCATGTTTTGACCGTATGGCCCCATCTGCCACATAGCGCGCTTTGGACAAAGTTGGAGGGTTGGTGTCCCTATAGCCCCTGCCAAGTGGACTACGCTTTGAGGAACTGAGATGATATAATCAAGGTTTGATACAAGGGCTGCGGTTTCATCATAATCATCAAGGATATTCTGCCAATGGTGAATGACCTTCCCAAAATTCTCTTTCAGGTTTTCTATGTGAATCAATGAGTCTTCATGATATTGCAAACTTATGAATTCAGCTCCCTCAACATCAAGGATAGGCAACAATTGTTTAAGCTTAATCTTGCGTTCATTCATCCCAGTGGAGGCAGAACCTCCCTTCCAGCTAATCCCTATTTTCTTTTTGTTCCCCATTGAACCAAGAAGGTCTTTGTATTTTTCAATAAGAAGAAGGTCTGGCTTCAGATAGGGGGTTCCTGGAAAATCTTCTTTCTTTTTTCGATAGTATTTTCCCAAGGTAGCTATTGATATTTTAGCGTCCACCTCGTAATAACGAGCCCATTCTAAATTGGAGAACTTACGCGTACCAAACACCGGAATGTTTGGGTAAGTGTTTCTGAACATATCGGCAAGACGAGGATGCATGTCGAGGATGACGTTACAATCCTTCATTACATCTGGAATCATGGAAGCAAACATCAACTCATCACCAATGCCTTGTTCACCGTAAATAGCTACAGTTTGACCAGGTGTGCCGTCCCAAAATGGTGTTATCTCTTTGCTATAATTTCTATTTTTGGTTTCATGGATTCGTTTTCCATATTCATAATCAGCGAATCCCTTCTCATAATCCCCAAGCTCAAGGTAAGCCAAGCCTCTATTCCAGAAAGCATTCATATTGTTTTGGTCTAATTCTATGGCCTTGTTAATTTCAATCAAGGCTTGGTCTGGTGAACCAGTGGCGGTGAAGGTCGAGGCATAATTATGGAAATATGTTGATTTTTCCTCGTTTGTTATCGTTGAGTCTTTTATAAGGTCAATGGCTATTTTAAATTGATTCCTTGATGCATCAATCATTTGCATCTCTTTGTAAATGTACCCTAAATTCATACGGCATTCTGGGAAGTCTGGATTTAATTGGAGGGTCCTCAAGAATAAAACTTCAGCCGTTGGAAACAGCCTCTGCTTCATAAAGCAATTACCAAGTTGAAATATTAAAATGTAAGAATTTGGATCATTAATCAGGAGGGTATTTATAATATCTTCTGCGTGGTTAAGGTTTTCACTCTTGATGATAAGCCCTACAGCTTCCCTGTAAAGATCATCAGTTTTTGCATAATGCTCTTTATAGTGCTTCATAAAATCCTTTTTCATTATAATAAAAAACACCCCTTTTTAGGGGGGTGTTTATTCTAAATCAGTAACCTAGCTCTGTTGGTCAAATGTATAGAAAACAGAGCATTGGACACGAACAACTGCTGTGTCAGTACCAGGGGTGATACCGAATTTCATTGTTGCATATCCTTGATCAGTCGAACTGGTAATGCTTATCTTCTGAGGAACCTGCAAGCCACTTGGTATTGCTGTCCCTGCGCTTTGTGCAAATTGAGAAGCCAATGCAGAAATAGTGTCATCAAATCCGATATCAACCGGACAGGTGCCAGCACCGCTGGATATTCTCATAAGAACCTGATGGATTGTTGCTTGGTTTGGAATCCTCGGACCGAACAACACAGTGGAGTTCGCAGATGCAGACAAAGATAAGCCTGCAGCAGTTGTGTAATCAAAGGAAGCAACATTCATCCCAGAGTGAATCTTTTTAGGGACCGCACTGTAAGCTGTTGAAGTAAGTGTTTGAGCCATAATATTTTCTCCTTAATTATCTACGGATTGAGTAGACAGGTATGGTGATTGTTGAGAAGTCCGCCGAATTAAAGACAGTCTTCTTCGCTCCCCAAATTAGCCCCGCAGACACACCAAGTTGATTCGAGTAATCGAACAGCTCTTCCACCCACGTCATCTTATTCTCAGAATTATTCTGACCAAATCCGATCATTGCTGCTTGCGCACCACAGAACACGTTTCGATAAACGCCTTCAAGGTTAGTAGCTGAATATGTTGCGGAGTTAGTCGTCCTTGGAATACGTGAGGATTCGTGAAGTACGACGCCGTTGTATTCACCGAGAGCACCCGTGTAGATTGGACTCTTGGAAATTTGTCCGCCTTGAATTGCTGCCTTTTGGATGTCAAGCCATTGACCAGTCGTTGTGCTCGTTCTCATGTCCGTTACAGTGAATGGGTGCAAGAACATAACAAACTTTTCCTCACCATTGACCATTAGGGGACGAATGGCAGGGGTGTTTGTTTTGGCTTGCGCTACCGCATAATCAATGTACTTTAGGTTCATGATTGCAGATGCAGAGTGTGAGGCAACTGTTGCTTCAGTTGTTTGACCGTCTCCATAGATAATATTCCCTGAAGATGGAGCAATTGTTGCATTAGAGCCCGTATAGCGTGTATCAGATACGCCAGTATTTCCGGTTATCTGATTGATCAGAGCGGTATCTATCCGATCCGCCCACCAGTCTTGAAGACCCATTCTTGCTTCCTCACGGATTTTAAATGGAATGCGTTGCTCAGACATTTTACCGTCGGAGCGGACTGCGTGGCGAAGTTGATCAATCAATAGATTGTCGCTGTAAGTTGACAGAGCTTCTTCGTTACCCTCTAGCGTTCCGTCTCCGGAAACACCAGTACCAGTTAATTGCATGCGAAGTCCTTGAGTGATCCGATCACCAGGGCCTTTGCTTGTATCTTCTAGTTTTTGAATGAGAGAACTTGAATCATTTCCGATGAATTTGGACATCCAGCATTGTTTCAAGGCTTCCTGAAACAGCTTGCGTGACCAAAGCTTCACCGCCAGGGGGTGATTTACCCCATATTGTGATGTAGCCATGATTTACCTCGTTAAAGTTAAAATTTAAACAACTATTGTTCTTTAACGCGAAGAACAGCGTAAAAATTTTCACCTGTAACGTTGGCAATCACGAATTAATGACAGATATCGCTTGTCAGGCGAATGAAGGATAGTTGGTGAAGTCGACATGGAGCCAGCCATCAGTGCTTATCCTTCATATAAAGTCTAATATGGGAATGGTTTATTTATCAATAACTTATTTGACAATCTTTCATCGGCCAATTCTTTATCTTCATGCATACTTAACAACCTTTTTCCAATCGACCTTATCAAATTCGTCATCATCCATATCTGCAATAGATTGCAATGAGAGACTGGACTTTGTGTCGGCTTTCCCCCCTGCTTGGCTTAAAGATTTATTCGCGACAATGGATTTTTGAATCTGTTCCAGCTTTTTAGAAACTTCAGAATTTTCATTTTGGCTTTTAGGCTGTATGGAATCAGTTGGTTTGGTATATCCACTTGCTTTTGCCATCGCAAAGACACGCTCAGCTGGGTTTACACCTTGCCTAAAGGCCAATCCAACGACTTTTGCTTCTTCATAGGTAAGTTGTTGATTTGCCTGTTGGGGGGATAGACCTGCTGCTATATATTCATTCATTTTCTTGCTGACAAGGTAATTGTAGGCGTCCATAAACTCAGGGTTTGATCCTGCATATTCCCTGGCTTGATCGGCATAAGCCGATTTGAAATTATATTCATTTTGCTGCGCTTCTAGGGATTGTTGCTGCTTGTTCAAATATTCATTTTGTTGAATCACATAGTCTTGTAACTCTTTGATTGTATGCTGTTGATGACCTAATGGGTCTTCTTCATACGATGGGGGACTTGGCTGTGATTCCTGCTCTGTTCGATGAATAAATTGTTGAAATCTCTGCTCCATAACAGCGACTTTTTTCTCAAGCTCTTGACGCATGGCCATCTCTTGTTGACGCCTTTGACGTTCCTCCTTCATGGCCGCCTGATAGTTTCGCGTCAGATCCGGCTTTTCTTCTTCAGGTTGTGCTGGATTATCATTTTGTTCTATATTCTCGGTGGAGGGTGAGGTTCTGTCAGTGCTCTCACTCTCTTCATGAGAAATAGGTGCTTCTTTTCCACCATTCTCGAAGAATTTATCAACATGTTCGTCAGTAAGGTCTTGGCTTACGTTTTCTTCAATTTCCTGTTCCTGATTAACCGTTTCATTTGCCATTATTCGACTCCGTGCTTTGCTTTAGTTGAAAATTATGAAGTTCCTGGGCGTGGGTCATTTTCATGTCATGCTCCTTCTTCAGCCTTTCCTGCTCCAAGAGGAATTCAAGTTCTTTGCGCTTTTCATTGATGACCATTTCTGAATTCTTGCGCTGCATATCACTTTGAGTTAGTTGATTTTTATTCGCTTGCTGAGCGTTAGCTATCCCGAGATTATTGGCAGCTAAAGCCTGCTCATGTTGGCCTTGAGCTCCTGTCTCTTGGGCTTTAGCCATATTAAGAGTTGTTTCACTTTCAGTTTTAGCAATTTCTTTTTGCTTTTTCTGAGCTTCAAATACAGCCATTTGTGCTGTGATTTGCTTCATTTGTTGATCTTGCTGTTGTTTTGAAGGATCGTTGAGCATTTCCTTCCATTTGGTCTTTAAGGTCTCAGGAATAGGCGCGTAGTCGATAATTTCGGGAGGTACAGGAATGCCAGCCTGCAAGAGGACGGGCAATAAACCAGACAAGACCCCGAATACTCGCTCTTGCATATTTGGAGATTTAGGAGATTCATCGATGATGACATCATATTTAAGGCTCAGATGATCCTTTAGAAGAGGTATAAATTGCTTGCGACGATCACCAACGATGCGAATCAAACGACCATCAGCAATATATTTTTCAATAAATTCAGCAAGAATGCGGCCTTGCTCTTTACGAAAACGGCGTAATCCATCAAACAAGGTTGAAAGAATCGTAACGCCAGCCTCTTTCCTTGAAAGCTCTAAGGATGCTGGTTGGTCTCTGTTTGCAACCCCGAGCATTTCAAGGTTAACACCAGGAATATCGCCGATACTTTGCATAGCCATCTGCAAAAGCTTATCGACACCATCAGGATAACGCGGAGCTTCTCGTTGCTGTACCTTCCCTTGGGTGAGTGCCCCGTTATTAAATATGGCAATTTTATTTGGTTTAGACCAATTATCCTCAAGATCACGAATACTCTTGGCAGCCCCCTCTTCGAGCATTAATCCCCCTTTTGCATTGGAATTAATGATGTGGAGAATTTGCGAAAGCCATTTGTTTGCCCACATTTGTGGGTCTTTCATTGGGGTGATAATACCGAACCATGTATTCGTATTGCGATCACGGAAGCCAGTGGTACAGTTAAAAGAAAAGCGGCTAATAGGACAATCACCCATTTCAAGGATTTGGTTCCCATTGATAAAATATTGTTTAAAGACCTTTCGAGGTTGTTTGATATATTTCTTATTCTCGCTTTCAACAAAATCACGAACTTTTTCAAACTTATGCTCTTGAAGGCCAATGATTTGGCCATTATCATCGACAATCCTATAAACAGTCTCTCGCATCCATTCTTGATATTGAAACACACCAATGCATTTTCTTTTCTTAAGGGGATCGGCCTGATCATTTTCATATTTCCAGGCATCTGTAGAATCATGGGGTTGATTTTCGTTTTGCGACCAGAAGGCGCCATATTCTGGCTCTTTATCGGGCCAGAGTTCTTTAAACTCTTCTTTAGTGAATTCTAGATAGCGAGCTTGCCATCGCCGATCAGCTAGATTTCTTTTGCGCGCATTTATATCCCAAAGCATTTGTAAGGGATCAATACGTCCTTCCGTAATATCGCCGTCAAGGTTGGAATCATAGTCAACGCGGGTTTCCGCCCAACCCATGCCACAGATACCCGTATCTTGAAACATCTCTGATTCTTCATCTTCTGCATCGCAGTTACTTCGAACCCATTTAATAGCAGCATCCCATACTTCAGCTTTACCGCCATCATCCTCTTCCATAGGNTCGAATCTTATTTCTTGTCGATTTTGAGTCTCCAAGCCAGTGATGCCATTAATAGTTCTGAAAACGCGGTTGAAAGTAATAACTGGTCTTTCTTCCTCTTGAAGCTTTTGGACATCTCGTTTATCCCATTGATGCCCCGCGTAATAGTCATAGCAAGATCGGGCTTCCTCTCTCCATTCAACGGTATGATCTCGAGCATCTTTAAGGTTTTTGGTAATGCGTCGAACATTTTCTTCTTCCTCATCGCTTAACGATTCCTTGTTTTCCTCAGTGGGTGAATCAGATTCATTTTCATTTTCGCTAAAATTTACGCTGCCCATGAGCTTCCTCCATTTCGATTCTTAGGTTGATATCGTTTAGGTCTGTCTTCTTCATAGGATATGGGCCAATGAGTCCCTAAATCTTCATCAAGGATTCTGGCCATGCAATCGAACATGTCGTCGGTGATAGAAACAGGAAAGGCGTCGTATTCTTGAGATAGGAAGATTTCGATGAGATCTTGGTATTTGCCTTCGTAATCGGTCTTATACAGGCTATGCGGCAAATAAATACGCCCTTGTTCAAACAATGGAATCAGCTTGGCAATGCGATCTTCTTTAGCCAGGTTCCCCTTAAGCTCAGTTATTGGAAAGTGGTAGTTTTCACGTGACATGCGGTCTTTGATGTAGTCTATATCCGCCTGCATGCCATAGTGTTCGTATCCACAATTTATGGGGAGGGACCATTTGCGATGCATCTTGAACAACCAATCACCGCGCTCTGTAAGACTTAATCGGTCACGAATCATATCCAATAGATAATAGTTTTTGTCTGAGCCGAGTCCCCAAACTTGCATGACCGTAAAGTCGCTTGTTTTCTTCTTGGAGTTGGCTGGGTCTACCATGATGTACTTATTAAGGCTGGCCCCATCTGAGTGGTTATAAAAGCGCAGCCAGTCCCGCTTAAAGCCCATAGAAGTATCGGCTTTGGGGTCGAGGAGCATTTGGGATGCAAATGAATATATGCCGAGCGTTCGTCTCTTTTCTGCCAAAGAGTCTTTCGAATGTAATACAGGCTCACCATCAACTTGGCCATTATGCGTTGCTGGATATACACGCGGGATGGCAGCTCCCTTTTTAATCATCGTCCCATAAGTGTCGTTGAAGTGATAACGCGTGCCGATATAGCGCTTGTGTCCGCCCTCAGCTCCAAGGAATGTGGACTTTTCCCATGAATCCAATACTTTTGTTATCATATCAGGGGAGCGAACATGGTCTAACGTAATCAGATCATCGTAATTCAGGATGAGAAAGTGTTTCGATGTTGGCTGCCCCTCAACAACGCCCCATGCCTCAACTGTAGCTTCTTTAGGGTTATCCTTGCGTTTTACAACAAGGCCATCGTCTTCAGACCATTTAGGAGCTTCTTTTTGAGGATTCTCCCATAGAATGTCTGGAAAAAGGCTTTTCAATATGCCGTTCGTCTCAAGCTCAACCTTAATTTGTCTCAAGAATCCTTTGGCCAAGGGTCGAGTACAGCTGAATATTCCTATAGTGACTTCTCTCCCGAGCCATTGAGGCAATGGCTCTTTTCCATGGCTTGATAAGATATCTTGGATGTTTTTACCAAATGTAATGATGGTGCTTTTGTAATGCTCCCGTGCCCATAGGTCGAGGTAACCATTTGGATTTGCTTGAACTTCCTTGCATCGATCAATAAGCCATTGATGGAGCATATCCTGGCGACCGCATCCCCACCATAGGAGAAAGAACAGGTCTGTTCGGCACATATGGCGTGCGATAGCTTTCATTTCATGTTGGGGAAGCTTATCGAACTCACGAACATACTCTTGATAATGGCGTACAATCTTGAGTTCAGCCATTACTCACCCACAGCTTTCTTTATCAACTCAAGGTTGCGCTCTTTCATCGGTGTTTGGGCGACCTCTATAGCACCACCGTCTTTACCTGTGGTTTCTGTGCGTTCGACATAACCACGGTCTTTCATTTGTGTTTTGGCATAAAAGATGATCATCGTCGTCTCTTCATCAACGAACATCTTTTTATAAATCAGGGATTCTGTGCGATCTTTTAGGCTTTCAACGGCGTTGTGACAGGCTAAATCGAACCCTGGATCATTTGCGCGCCAGTTATAGTATGTTTGCCTGTTTATATTTGATTTCTCACATACAGCCGATACATTTCCGAGATTTCTCTTCAGGAGTTCTGGAAATTCTTTTTTTATAGTGTCGAATTTGTCTATTTGCGACATTCAGGATTAGCTCACGCACATCTGATATTTGTAGAAAGAAAACAAGATCATAAAAAAGCATGGCATAATACTATTTATAATAATAGAAGAATTTTAATAAGATTTTTTATTGTTGATTATCGTGGTCGCAAGAACCAATTCTCTTGATTGATCCTCATATTCTTTGATGAGTTTCCTGAGCTTCTTTGTTCTAGGATTCGCATAGATATGAGGGTGATTTTCCTTGAGCTCCTTGATTAGGTCTTCAGCAGTGAGCTTGATATCCATCAGCTTCCTGGCGCTTATGATTACGGCCACAGCATCGTTCTTAAGCTTCATAATGGCTTCTTCAATCTCTAATTCGTCCATTTTTCTTTTTCTCACATAAAGCATCATATTGTGCCAAGGATACTGTAAGATTATCATAAGCTTGGAAGAATTCATCAGAATCAGTTGAGCCATTGAAATCATCCCCGATAACCTTCACCAAGTCTTTGGCAGCAGCCCGAATGTCATGGAGCTTTTCTTTGAGGAGGTTTGACAAAAGAAGTCGGTGGGGATTGGGAACGGTGGACATTTCATGAAGGGTCATTTTCATTTCTTTATTCTCCCAGTTCTTTTGAGGTATTGGCAAATTTCAGATATTGTGGGTTGGGCTAAGTCTAATCTCTTCGCAATTTCCTTTTGCGTTAATCCTTTATTTCGAAGGCGTTCGATTTCGTTATTCCTCCGCACCTTTTTATTCCCCATATTATTGAAACGACCGATAATCACTCAATAGCTTTCCCACAGTGAGGGCATAGTTTTGTGGGGGTTTCTTCATGTTCATCGTTGTAGGGCACTACCCCGTTATATCCTTGAGGATAAAAATTATTTGGGTCCTCAATAATTGACCATGAAACTATTTTATTTGGATTTTCCTGAATACTATAATATGCACTCATAGTGAATTTTTTGGATTTAGCCATAGAAACATTTCTTTTAGGTGGTGCGGGTTACATAGATATTGACGGCACCGCCTGTAGCACCAACACCACCCGTTAGGGTTGCGTTAAGAATGTCTCCAGCAACAAAGGTGTTGAGAGCGGTTGGGGTACATGTCGCAGCGCTTCCAAATGCCGATGCTGCGTTAGCTATGGTCATTGAGCCATTGGTCACGGCTGTCGTATTGATACGTAAAGCGATCGTGATATCAGTTGCCGTAATGGCCCCATCAATAGCGGCCTTGCCGCCGGTAATGGTTCCAGCAAAGGGTGCTACACAAACAATTTTTGCGCCCCCTGCTATGGCTGTAATGGTTGGTAGCGTTAATTGAAATGTTTCAGCGGTACCAATAGGGACTGAACCGAACGTCTTAACACCAGTTAGTGTTTGATTACCTGTGGTTAGAGTGTCCCCATTTAGGAGAGATGCGAGAACGCTCATGTCAATTTCCTCATAATGAGCTTAATTATCCTTGATCCCCCCTCGGTAGACCCGCTGGTAAGTTTTAGATGGCGAATGCCTACGAAATCGCCTGGGGTAAATAAAATGCATTTTGAGGCCGCCACTGTTGCGCTCAATGCTGTTCCCCCAGCATTTGTAATCGCATAAAATGTGCCCGCATCGTCACTCATTGAAAATGTAATGGATGTCCCTGTAAAGGCAGCAGGCATGATCAACCCGACAAGGGTGTATCCTGAAAGGTCTGCTGCACCTGATAACGTTGCGCCGCTTGCTATTGTGACGGTGGTTTCGTATGAGATATTATTGATAAATTCAGTCATAAAATGGCCTCAGATAGAGTGGACTATCTAAAGCCTAACAAAAGATACAATTATAGGAAAGTTTTTTTTATTAGAAGATCAATTAAGGCATAAGTTCCGCTGTCTTGCCCGTGAAGTCTTCCCAACGCTTGACAATGTAAGTTGCGTTCTTCGGGGCTTCTTTATCCCATTTTACATGACAACTCCTACAAAGCCACCTTACATCCAATGGCCTTGAATAATCCTTGTGTGCACCTTCAATTCTCTTATTATTGCATCCGCAAGAATCACATGTTTTTGGTCTTACTATAGATCCTTTGTTCACGTGATAAATTAACATTCTTTGAGCTGATCTCGCTTTATCAGTTGTTTTTCTAAAGGTTTTTCTACCCGTAGTTTGGGCTTTAATCTTACATTCTTGAGAACAGAATCGGGCAGAGAGTCTTTGCAATGGCCCAAATATTTCATCACATTGTATGCACTTACGAAAGGTCTGTGGCTTTCTATTTCCACCATATCTTTTTCCAGAAGAAGTTACCTTTTCACTCTTTATTTTTATGTCTTGCAAATGTCACTCCATTTACTCCCATCGTTTAACCTTACAACTTCTTTTCCTGTAAAATCAACGTATCTCTGAATTATGACATCACAATAGTTTGGTGATATCTCCATCATGAAGCACTTACGGTTGGTCTTTTCGCACGCTATGAGGGTAGTTCCACTCCCACCAAATGGGTCATAAATAGATTCAATAAATGGAAGGCGATCAATAAACCATAAAGGAACGTATAATGGCATTGTTGCAGAATGTGATCCATCCGTAACATTTTCATTCGCCGCTGTGCTTCCTTCAATCAAGTTATGATATTTTCCTTGCCATTCGACTGGGAACCCTCTTATTGGATTGTTTTTTTCTAAACAAAGAATAAATTCAAACCTATTTGTAAAAACCCCTTTGTTTACATTGGGCGGTGCTGTGTTTTTAATCCAAGGGAAAACTTCTTTTAGTTCATTGCTATAATGGCCTATATATTTAGCAAGAGCCGTTCTATTGTTAGATAAAAATTGATTGTTTATAAAAATAAATTTACTTATCGTCATACAAATATTCGTAAAGGAAAACAAAAAATCTAGGTATTCTTCCTGGTTCTTGTTGTCTGATTTTCCTTTGTATTTATCCTTTCCATTATCATAACCAAGACATCCAACATTATATGGTGGTGATGTAAATGTTATATCAGCCTTCACGCCATCCATAAGCCTTTCAACAGCGTCAATAGAAGTCGAATCACCACAAAGAATCCTGTGATTCCCAAGAATATAAAGATCACCAAGCTTAGTGGTAGCCTCTTTTTGCAATGCGGGCACGGCATCATCGTCTGTTAATCCTTCTTCTGGAACTTCCTCAATTGTCGGCAACCACTCTTCAGGCATACCCCATTCGAGAAGTTCATCAATATCGAAGTCTGCCGTTAACATATCGAAGTCAAATTCACCAAATGGAAGGTTATCTCTCACATTAATGCGTTTAAATTCTTCTTTATCGAGCATCTCACTCGGCATGAGCACGGGTATTTTATCTGTTGGTTTGAATCCCGCCTCTTGAAGGGCCTTCTTGCGTTGGTGACCACCTATGATTGTAAAATCTCGGTTAACAACAAGGCGTTGGTGGTATCCGTCTTCTTTAAGGCTTTTGACGAGGTGTTGGAACTGAGCCTTAGACATACGGCGTGGGTTGCGGTCGTAATCTTTGAGGGCTTTGAGGGGAACTTCGGTTTCAGTCCACTTTATGGGCATGCGGTCTACCTGTTGTTTTAATCATCTTTATTAGTCTCTTGTTGATACTTTGACCTTAAGTTCCCCGTTTTTCACAAGCGTCCCTCGCTTAATAATGATCTTGTCGATCTGTGAATCGTCATCAAAAAGTCCTGTAAATTCCAGAGAATCGATCGTTATCTTAAGGAGGTTGTCTAGGTCTCTTTTGCGTCGGTCTGGTGGATGAGCTTCTATAGCAATTGATAAGTGCCCATTTAGACGTCTAGGTATCCATGTATAGGAAAGCCGTCTGATCTCCTTCTTGTACTCTCTGGCATCGGTATTAACCACAAACCTGCCTCTCCAGTACCTCCAATACTTATTAGCCGATGGGGGCCAGGGGAGAGTGGTTTTCAGATACATTCTTGCCGCCTATTATCATTAGCTGCATCATAGAATTTGAGGAACTGATGTAGTAGTTCAACCCATTCCTGATCTTCTTCAGGGCGTCGGCTTTGCACTAAGGAGGCTAAGTCTATGATTTCTGCGGACATTTCAAAAATCCTTAAGGCCACTCTCATTATAATTTTAGATAAATTTTTTTGGATTTGTATAGCCATTTATTGCCGGCACTTAACCTATTGAAATTTATTCAAAAATAACTATGTTTAGTTGTATATTAAGTATTAAAAGGAAATGTCATGTCATTATTTAATGGTATACTAACAAAATATTGGTTTTTTATTGAAATATCATATTTTCATAAATACCTCAACGAAAAAGCTAATGCTCAAGCCGATGTTGATGGGGTTAAATATGAAATAGACTTATCCTTAATCGAGGAAAAGGGGGAAGACCCTATTATTGAGGCCAGAATTAGCCCAATTAACCATCAGGAAGGATGCTATGAGGATAGCCGGAGGGTCTATATTAATGGGAACAAAATAACCCAAGAAACGGCTAAAATAGCCATGGCTAAGTATTTACACTGAATACCAAAATATTAATCATTATATATTGACTTTTTACTTAATAATCCTATCTTAAGTAGTGTAGAGATAGGAGGTTATCATGGAAAACATACGAATCACCGACAATTTTATAGAACGGACGATAGATAGGTCTTTTAAGGCAAATCCTATGGCGGGTGAGCCTACCTATCCTACAAGTAAAGAATCACCCGCCTCCAAACTTTCAGCCATGATGGATATCGCCGCAAGGCAATTTATAGATCACCACTACCAGGAATTGTCGTTTGATTTTGATCAACGGGCACTAGATGATGGCATGGAAAAAGCATATGACGATGCTTATAACGAGTTCTTTAACCCTCACTTTAAAATTAGGGAGAAGATATCATGTGGGAATTGATAGGGATAATATGTTTGATTTGGCTCATTCTGGGCATCATTGACGATATGATTGTTCGTAAGTAGTTGATTTAAGGAGTAGGTGTTATGGAAAGAAAAGATCAAATATTGGATAAAATAAAAAAGATATATATTTTGATAGCTGACAATGACATAGAAATTAAGATGTGGGAATTGTGTGACAATCCATCAATGGTTAAGGAGATTCAACACCAGCAACTTATTCTTAAAAGACAAATAACAAGGCTTATGGATGAGAAGGCCAAAATAAGTGAACAATTGCGCAGAAAATAACCGACGTCAACTTCTTATGCTTTTTGATGCAACGATTCAGATCAAAAAAGAAAGGATTAAGGAGATAAAAAACCTTTTGGCGAGCCCTTAGCTTATTTATTCAGTGATAGAGATAGATTTATCCGTCCCCGGAACCTTAATAGTCAACTTAATAGTTGGTTCACCAGGGTTGTTCCTTTCCATTTCGTCCCTGATTCCTCTCATGAAAGCAGAGAGAACGCTTGCTACGCGTATCTTGTAGAGATGCTCGCGTGATAGGGCGTGATTGACCATACTTGCTCCCACGATCTCAAAAAGAACCTCATAAAAATCTGATTGAGGAAAATGTTGGCACAACCATTCGATATTACTTTTTAGACCATTGGCATAAATTAGCCTGTTTGTTTTTTTTGTGCGGTTATTTGACACCTTCTTATTCCTTAAAAATTAGGTTATTGTTGGTCAGTTAAAATTTATCCACAATTTTAATTGTCTTTTATCCAGCAGCTCTGCGTGTATTGGGGTTTTTCCCCAAAATGTTCCCCTTTTTATCCACAGAAATTGTGGATAACTCATGTGACTTTCATCCGTGATTTATTCTCTAGGGCGGTTTTTTTGAGCTCTTCACAAAAGGAATCTAAAATATCTATCATCTGTTGATCAGAATCGGTGTTATCGTATAGGAATGAAAGAATGCCACTTCCTAGGGCACCAATCACAACCTGAACTCCGTATTCCATTTCAGATAATTTGTCTTTTTCTAACATGAATAGTGCTTTGATTTTTTTATATAATTCTAACGTTTGGTATTTTTGGTCTTCATTGATGCTCATGCTGCTTTCCTTTCTTCCTGATAGGATCTCCACCAGGATTTTTCCCAATAGGGAACATCATTTGCCATTGTCGCTGACGCTTCAGTCAATGCATGGGGGGCTCTATCCCTGAAAATTTCTCGTTCATGTTTGCCATAATCATCCAACCATCTAGCATCTTTTAACCACCCATGAGAAGATTTTATGTATTTCTCTGGGATGGCTTCCGCATAAATCTTTTGCCTATAGGCTCGAAGTTTTCTCATGATCTCGTCATGGGTGGTGTGTTTTAGGGCTTCGATGTATTGTTTTAGGGTTTCTCCCTCAAACAGTCTTCGGGGATGCAATTTCCAATATTCTTTGAAACCACTTTGCACCTCTTCGGGGAGGCTCTCACGCGCGTGCGCGGTATTAGTATATATATTATTATTAATACTTGTATTTAGGTAGGGTGCACAGCCTGCACCACCCCTAGGTTGTAAGGAAGGGTTTCTGCGCATTTGCGGGGGACTCTCTTTGGGTGAGGGGGGTGCACGTTTTGCACCAACCCAGGGTTGTGTGGATAACTTTTCAAGATTTAGGGAATATACCACCGAAAATCCTTTCTTGACCATGGTTGGCAAAAGATAGCCCTTGATTCTGAGGGATTTTATAAGGTAAATCACCTTTCGCCGCGAATAGCCAGAGATTCTAACCAAAGTTTTGATTCCCGGGTAGGCCATTGTGCCATCAGGATTGGCAAACGAGGCGTAAAGTTTAAAGATGTTTTTTTCGGAGGGGTTGAGTTCCGTGAATGCTGTTTTAACGATCGTGGCTAGTAAATTGCAAGTCATTGTTTTTTCCTCATAATAAAATTTTTTACTTATGACTGAAAAAAACCCTTGCCAAGACAACTTATTTATTGTATTAATGCGTTACGAGCTTGACTTGTGGGGTTTTTTCCTCTCATTTCAAAAAAAGGCACCCTCTTCGGAGGGTGTTTTTTTATCTCTTTATCTCTTTATCTCTTTTTTCATACCAAGCTCCCTTCCATAAAATTGTACATAAACATGCTTCAATCAAAAGAGATTGTCAAGTCTCTCGTTCTCTGTTATGAAGCTGGAAATTTAATGATATTTTGACCGTAACCCTTAAAATACTTGAACAGCTCAACGTTAATGTGAACAAGGGCGTCCTCTACGATGCTCGACAGCCCCTCCCCATAGGCGCCATCAAGTTGGGTTAATATACCCATATCGAGTGCTGTTAGACGGCCATTATCTATGGGGTGATTGAGGATCTTTTTAAATACGGATCCCCTGTTAAAGACCCTTGCGATTCCAAATGGAATATCATCTTCAGGGATAATAGTTATGATAACCGTAATATGCGGCTCATTCTCTATCTCATAGAAATCTGAGCTTATCCTTAAGATTCCTTCCCACTCTGGCCTATTAAGGCCGAGCTTGTCTGGTTTATTTGCGGCCACGGCGCTCCCCTCGAGTGCATGTGACCAATATACAAACAAGAATGGCAGCAATAAAAGACATTGTTCCTATTCCCACCCACGTCCAATCTCCATGCATTTTTAAACCTCCAATTTTAAATAATTCACTTATTCAATTTTTCCATTCACCTCACATCTAATTGCTATTATTATGTTTTACAAATAAAATAATTTAAATAAAATTACACATATTGACTCATACCCATAAGTTGTTGAAAATATATATTGAAACGAGTGTTAGTAATGTATATATGTTTATTAACTGATATTAAGCCTAGAGGTAAATATGCTTACAGATGAACAGAAAAAAGAGAGACTTTTAGGAATTGGTGGAAGCGATGTTGGTTATATAGCCGGTCTTTCTAAGTACAAATCCCCCCTTGATCTTTACCTCATTAAAATTGGGGAGATAGAAGACGAAGAGATCGATAACGAAGCCATTCGATGGGGAAACAAACTTGAACCCATCGTTGCTGCCGAATACGCTGAACGGCATGGCGTAGAGATTTTTAAGCCAGAAAAAGCCATTGTTCATCCAGAATATTATTGGATGCGCTGTAATCTAGATTTTGTGGTTAAGGATTCTAGAATTGTTGGAGAGGTTAAAACAACAGGATTTTTAGGGGGAGATTGGGGGGAAGAGCTAACAGAAGACATCCCATACCCATTTTTATTGCAATGCGCCCACAACGCTATAGTCTCTGAGCATCTATATAATACAGAGCGCGTTGATCTGCCTGTTCTTTCGGGAGGAATCGGGGGTTTAAAGCAAAAACTTTATAGATACCACAGAAACAAAAAACTTGAAGATAGTGTTATCAACATGGAGCGCGAGTTCTGGCAAGAGCATGTTGAACAACGTTTACCCCCTATCCCAAGAAACATAAAGGAGGCCGGTATATTGTGGCCTGGCAGGGATGGACAGGTCATCATTGCCAATGATAATCATTTAAAACTTTACGATTCCATTAAAGAAATCCAACAGAAGATTAAGGAACTGGGGGATCAGGAAGACAAGCTAAAGCTTGATCTTATCAAGGAAATGGATAAAAACTCAGAGCTTAGAGAAGACGAAAGGTGGCTTGCTAGATGGCGCAAGGAGACCCGAAAGCGCCTTGATCAAAAAGCCCTCAAAACAAAGCGCCCAGACATTTATCAAGAATTCCTTGTAACAACAGAATCAGATGTATTAAGACTAGCATAGGAGAACGCATGTCAACGCACACAACACAAGTTCAAGTTAAGCAAAAGACCACCATGGATTGGTTGAAGGACTCCGGATTAAAAGAACGAATCCGCATGGCGCTCCCCAAGCACATGACCCCCGACAGGATGCTAGGGGTTACTATGACAGAGCTTCGTAGAACCCCAAAACTTCAAGAATGTCAGCCCGCATCTTTCATAGGAGCCATTATCCAATGTAGCCAACTCGGTCTAGAGCCAGGAGGACACCTAGGTCACGTTTATCTCATTCCTTTTGAAAATAGGAAGAAGGGTATCGTCGAGTGCCAGGTCATTGTTGGCTATAAGGGGATGCTTGAGCTTGCAACGAGATCGGGCAAGGTTCATAGCCCTCAAGCACACGGCGTTTGCGAGAATGATTTTTTTGAGTTTGAGTATGGCCTAACCCCAAAACTTCGCCACATCCCCGCAAGAGAAAATAGGGGGAAGCTTATCTATACCTATGCTTGTGTTTCCATTACGGGCGGTGGAAATCAATATGAGGTCATGTCCATGGAGGAGATCAACTCTATCAAATCTAGATCTAAAAACTCCAGTTCAGGCCCGTGGCAAACAGACTATGAAGAAATGGCTAGAAAAACCGTTATACGTAGGTTGTTTAAATATCTACCAGTAAGTATTGAAATGATTCAGGCCATTACACTTGATGAAGCCGCAGACAGGGGTGATCAAAACAATGAGATTTTGGCAACAGCGGCTTATGAGACCATCGATTCATATGTTGATAGCAATGGGGAAGTCCAAGAAGTGCCACAAAAAACAAAAGCAGACCTTCTAGCTGAGAGCCTAGAGGTTCCTAAGAAAACATACTCTCAAAATGTTGCGGAGAGCTTAGAGGAATGACCAAGCAGAATAAACGCACCGCTATTTGGATATCCAAAGAATCCAGGGAGATCATCGAAAAATACGCCAAGGATAATATGTTGGGTCTAGGAGAGGCCATAGATAGTATTTTAATTGAGCGTGATAAAGGATATAAAATGCTTTACGAAGCGGTTCAAGCACTTACGGAAGCATATAAAGAACTTAAAGCACTTATAGAAAAACCTTGGTGGAAGATATGGTAAAAGTAGTAGACACAAAGGTAAAAACCTCGGGCCCATGGCTCATTTCCGCTGGAGTTTCTCTAAAAGCACGTGAACTCGCAAAAAAATTATCAAAAGAACGAGGCGTCAATATAGGAGAAATCGTCAATGAAGCCATA
>C688J18823_10000173_pt1 | contig 35521 bp, 29 predicted proteins | sample HopSoiMetagenom1_FD_18823 | JGI IMG/M metagenome (IMG submission 18823) | reverse complement strand
AGGACTAAAGAAGTAACAACAATAATAGATATATAACCATGAGCAAAGAAACGAAAGAATCAAAAAGCGCAGCTGCAGCTAAAGAAAATGTGAACAAAGAAAAATTGAAAGCATTGCAGTTGACACTCGATAAGCTCGAGAAAACATATGGAAAAGGCGCTATCATGAAAATGGGAGATGCTGCTGTAGAAAACGTAGAGGTGATTCCAACCGGATCCCTTTCATTGGATATCGCCTTAGGTATTGGCGGTTTACCAAAAGGAAGAGTCATTGAAATATATGGACCAGAATCATCCGGTAAAACAACCTTAACCTTACATGCTATTGCAGCTGTTCAAAAGGCTGGTGGTATTGCTGCTTTCATTGATGCAGAGCATGCATTTGATCGCAGTTATGCAGATAAATTAGGTATCGATACAGAAAACCTATTGATCTCACAACCGGATAATGGGGAACAAGCATTGGAAATTGCGGAAAACTTAATTCGTTCCGGAGCAATTGATATCATTGTTATTGACTCCGTTGCCGCACTTGTTCCAAAGAGTGAGATAGAAGGTGAAATGGGTGATTCTAAAATGGGTTTACATGCTCGTTTAATGTCTCAGGCATTGCGTAAGTTAACAGGGACCATCAACAAAACAGGATGCTGCTGTATTTTCATCAACCAGTTGCGTGAAAAAATCGGTGTGATGTTCGGTAATCCGGAAACAACAACCGGTGGTAATGCCCTTAAGTTTTATGCTTCTGTACGTTTGGATATTCGCAGAATAGGACAAATAAAAGAAGGCGATAGCGTAATTGGTAATCGTACCCGTGTAAAAGTGGTGAAGAATAAAGTAGCACCTCCATTCCGTCAGGCAGAGTTTGACATCATGTATGGGGAAGGTATTTCAAAAATAGGTGAAATTGTAGATCTTGGTGTTGAACATAACATTATCAAGAAAAGCGGTTCTTGGTTTAGCTATGGTGATACCAAACTAGGTCAAGGAAGAGATGCGGTAAAAGCACTGTTTGCTGACAATGAAGAATTGACACTGGAGATTGAAGATAAAATCAGAGCAGCATTAAGCAGTACAGAAGCTGCGCCTGTAGTTGCCCCTGCTGCAAAGGCGGAGTTGGAAGCTGTGAAATAGATGTTGAAATATGAATGAAAAAAGGTCGCCTCTTTACAGGCGGCCTTTTTTCATTTTTTATGTTAATGGAATAAAAATTTTCTCAATCTCTTTAAACTAGTTTAATAAATCCAAAACAAAATAAGATGGAGTTACAAGAGCCATCTTTCCACCTGTATTGCAGATTATAGTTAGTTTTACGCCAACGTCTGGCAACATCATTTTCCCAATCCGTATTTGAACCTGGCTCAAAAGCAATTATAACTTGAAGAGCGAGTGTGAGAGCAAGTATCGAACTTCCGCTTCCGCTCCAGTTGTGAGGTTAAAATCAGGAATGGTGTGAGTGCTCTCGCTCTCACGCTCATTCTTAAAACTTATACCCTATTCCAATTCTAAATTCCAACAACTCGGATAGTGTCTTAGCATTGTAAAATGTCCGCTTCTCCAGTGATCGTTGCACAGATGCAGGATTGAGGTAAGTAGATCTTGAAAAATCGATCATTGTTAATGAAAAACCTGCGGTGATAAAAAAACGTTTGTTGAAAAAATACGTGATGCTTGGATTAAAAGCTGCCCTTATACCCATCACCTCTGAACCTGTTTGATAAGAAACAGAAGAATCACTTAAGGCAGAACGAGTATGCTGGTAGTAAGGAGTTACTGAAAAACCAAGTGAAGGAACCCAGCGGCTTTCTTTATTTGTACAGAAATTAATTTTGTATTCATACCGAAAGGAAATCGCCGTTTGAACAGTTCTATCAGAAAATGCGTTGTTTCCCGGAGAAGGATAGTTTTTGATAGATGCCCTGTTTAAAATCAAATCAATTAACTCCAGTTCGTGCGTGTTTTTTCTTTTGGACTGCCAATCAAAAGCAAATGTTGGATGCAGTAACTGAATTTGTTTACTCAATCGATTGTCTTTAACAATGTTTGTAGCGTAGGGGTTGGAGCCAAATACAATGATATTGCTGGAAGAAAGCGTACTCAGATTATTTACTTTCCAGGCATATTTATAATCTGTCAAATAAGGGTTTTGAGCGATTGCTAATTGGGAAAAGGTAATTCCAATTAACAGGAAAAAAAAATTTCTCATGGTATTTTGTTTGTTTGTTTGGTTCATGCGACGAGATGGGGAAATTTTTGTTACAGGTTAGAGTGTGAAATTCCGAATAATGTAGGTTATAAAAAATTTGCTGTGCCTTTATTATAGATAGGCAGAATTCTAAACGTCTTTGTTTTTGAGATTTATTAAGAACAGTTTGATGGTTTTATTTTTGTGAGCTTTCTTGTCAAGCCCTCAATTTAAAATCTATATAAAAATATAATAATGAAACATGAAAATCAAAGACGGAAGTTTATTAAAACAACAGCGACATTCGGTGTATTTTCATTAGCAGGATTAAATTTGCTATCAAGTTGCAAAGAAAAAGAAGGTGATGAAGGTCAACAAATATCCCCACCAGAAGATTTGATGCAAGAACATGGTTTGCTAAACAGGATATTGCTTATTTATGATTTCAATAGAACCCAACTTATAAATAAACAAAATATTCAACAGGAAGCTCTATACGATGCGGCCCAAATTATAAAAACTTTTGTTGAAGATTATCACGAAAAACAAGAAGAAGATTATCTTTTTCCAAGATTTGAAAAGGCAAACCAATTAACGGATCTTGTAAAAACATTAAGAGAGCAACATGAGGCAGGTCGAATAATTACCCAACAAATTTTGCTGTTGTGCAAAACAAAAATATTATCGGATAATGAGAATGAAAGACTTACTCAATTGTTAACTCATTTTAATACAATGTACCGCCCTCATGAAGCAAGAGAAGACACTATTCTTTTCCCTGCCTTTAGAAAAATAGTATCTAAACATGAATATGATTCTCTTGCTGAAGAATTTGAAGATAATGAACATAAACTTTTTGGAAAAGGTGGTTTTGAATCAATGGTTGAAAGAGTTTCCATTATTGAAAAAGACTTAGGTATCTACAATTTAGAACAATTCACTCCTAAAATATAAGTGATGTAGATATCTGTGGTTTGGGCGTAGCGTCCCGCTACGTTGAAGTACCTAAGGCGTCTCGCCTGTATATAAACATTACAGCTTATCATCTAATATATCACATCTCATATCCACATCTCACATCTAATTCTTAAATTTGATCACTTTTTACGGTCAACCCATTTTCATACATGATAAAAAAATACGCATTCTTATCTCTTGTTATTTTCTGTTTATTCATGCAGTCCTGTAGTCCGGATCAAAAGGCCGATTCAGAAAAAAAGAACGATTCTACGGTAATCAATGCATCGGCATCACTGGAAGTATTAAATCAGAAAATCCTTGCTGAACCTAAAAATCCTGATCTTTTACACGAACGTGCAAAATACTATCTCGATAAAAAAGATTATCCCAATTGTTATGTGGATATGATGAGCGTACTTATTCAGGACAGTTCAAAAGCTGCCTATTACATGACACTTTCCGATTTATACTTTTATACCAATAAAACAAGAGGCTCAAAAAAAGCGCTAGAAAAAGCAATTGAATTGGATGGTAAGAATATAGAGGCACTCCTAAAGCTTGCTGAATTGCATTTGTATGTTGGACAGAATAAAGAATCCATTGAATACATCAATAAGGCATTGGCCATTGACATGTACAATGCAAAAGCCTATTTTATGAAGGGAATGAATTATAAGGATTTGAAAGATACATCCAAAGCTATTTCCAGTATGCAAACAGCTATTGAGCAGGATAAAACCTATTATCACGCTTATATGCAGGTAGGACTTTTGCTGGCAGCAAAAAAAAATCCGCTGGCCTTGCAATACTATAAAAATGCACTTCAAATCGTTCCGAACAGTACGGAAGCTTGGTATGCCACCGGCAAATTTTATCAGGATATGGGGGATTGGGACAATGCCATCAATACCTACAATGCATTGGCTACCGCGGATGCAAAAAATAAGTCGGCCCGCTATAATTTAGGCGTGATTTACCTTCTTAATTTAAAGAAATATCCACAGGCATTGGAGCAGTTTACCAAAGCTATACAGGTGGATTCCAACTATGTGGAAGCCTATTACTGCAGAGGTGTTGTTTATAAGACATTGAGAGACAAAAAGCAGGCAACAGCCAATTTTGAGCAGTGTTTGCGTATTAATTCCGGCTATGAACCTGCTGAAACAGAGCTGAAACAATTGAATAAATTGAATAAATAGTTTCAATTTTGTATCTTTGCGCCCATGCAAGAAACAATATTAATACTCGATTTTGGTTCCCAGTATACACAGCTTATTGCCCGCAGAGTGCGTGAATTAAATGTTTACTGTGAAATTCACCCTTACAATAAAATTCCTACGATTACAAAAAATATAAAAGGTGTTATCCTTTCTGGTAGCCCTTTTTCCGTGCGTGACCCTCAATCTCCGAATCCTGATTTGACGGACATAAAAGGTAAATTACCTTTATTGGGCGTATGTTATGGAGCGCAATTAATGGCTCAAAAATTTGGTGGTGAAGTATTGGCGTCTGAACACCGGGAGTATGGGAGAGCGAATTTATCATTTGTAAATAATGACAATGATTTATTCAAAGGCATTAGTAATCATTCGCAGGTATGGATGAGTCATGCCGATACGATTACAAAGATTCCGGAAAATTATGAAGTCATTGCCAGCACAAAAGAAGTAAAATTTGCCGGTTATCGCATTCAGCAAGAAACTACGTATGGAATACAATTTCATCCGGAAGTATACCATTCCACAGAGGGTAGCATGTTATTGAAAAACTTTGTGGTGAGTATTTGTGGTTGCAAACAAGATTGGACACCGGATTCATTTGTAGAGACAACGGTGAAAGAATTAAAAGAAAAAATCGGTACAGATAAAGTGGTGTTGGGATTAAGTGGTGGAGTAGATTCCAGTGTTGCTGCTGTATTGTTGCACAAAGCCATTGGCCAAAACTTATATTGCATTTTTGTAGACAATGGTTTATTGCGCAAAAATGAATTCGAAGGCGTATTGCAATCCTATAAACACATGGGATTAAATGTAAAAGGGGTAAATGCAAAAGAGTTGTTTTATGCTGAATTAAAAGGTGTAAGCGATCCGGAGAAGAAACGTAAGGCAATAGGTAAAGTATTCATTGACGTATTTGACAGCGAAGCAAAAAGCATTGAAAATGTAAAATGGCTGGCACAAGGCACTATTTATCCCGATGTGATTGAATCGGTTTCTGTAAAAGGTCCTTCCGCAACCATCAAATCCCATCACAATGTGGGAGGTTTACCTGATTTTATGAAATTGAAAATCGTTGAGCCACTTAACACTCTTTTTAAAGATGAGGTGAGACGAGTTGGTAAAACATTAAATATAGACGATGCTATTCTAAGCCGTCATCCTTTTCCAGGACCTGGATTAGCCATTCGCATATTAGGAGATATTACTTCAGAAAAAGTAAGGATTCTTCAGGAAGTGGATGCTATATTTATTGATAATCTAAAATCATACGGATTATATAAAGATGTTTGGCAAGCGGGTGCTATCTTTTTACCGGTGCAATCGGTAGGAGTGATGGGAGATGAGCGTACGTATGAAAATGCGATCGCTTTGCGTGCGGTAACAAGTACGGATGGGATGACTGCAGATTGGTGCCATTTACCTTATGAGTTTTTAGGGAAGGTATCCAATGAAATCATTAATAAAGTAAAAGGAATTAATCGGGTGGTGTATGATATTAGTTCTAAGCCACCAGCCACAATTGAGTGGGAGTAGGTCTTCGCCAAGGCTACGTCCTGCGCAGTAAATATCGTTTTGGAGTGGGGTCTTAAAAGTATATTATTAATATTTAAACGGATTGAAACGAACAATTTTAATGAGAAGGTTAACCACATATGTAATTTTTGTTTTTCTTTTGCATACCTCGACTTCCTATGCTCAGGATTCAAAGTCGGCACAGGTACGCAAAACAAAGAGTTCAGCCATTATTAATGGTTCAAAATATTTGTTACATACAGTTGAGAAGGGGCAAACATTATTTGCAATCGCCAAGTTTTACAAAAGAGATGTCAATGAAATTGTATTGGAAAATCCCGAAGCTATTAATGGTATAAAACCGGGGCAGATATTGCGTATTCCGATTGACAAAAAAGAGAAAGAGACCGTTGCATTAAATGATACCTCCAATTGTATTGTACATACCGTTGAAAAAGGGGAAACACTTTATTCCATCACAAAAAAATACAATACTACAGTTGAACGATTAAGAGCATTAAATCCGGAATTGAAAGAAGGCGGATTAAAAACTGGACAACCATTAAAAGTGCCATCACCATTTCCAAAAGTAAAAAGCACAACAGCTCCTGTAGTACCAACTGAAAATAAAATTATCTATAAAGGTGAATTAAAAACAGAATACAGCATCGCTTTGTTTTTGCCATTTAACATTGATGCTGAAAACACATCGGATCCTGAAAAAGGAGCAACTGCAACTGCAAGCGCAGAAGCAATAAGCAAAACTGCTATTGCACTGAGGTTTTACGAGGGAGCATTGTTAGCAATTGATTCGGTAAAAAAATCGAAATTCAATGCAAAAATATATGTGTATGACATCGATGATAAAGATTCCAACAATATCACTACGCTTTTAAAAAAGCCTGAACTCCTAAAAATGGATTTGATTATTGGTCCACTCTATGGAAGCAGTTTCATTCCTGCAGCAAAGTTTGCCAAAGAACACATGATTCCTATTGTTTCACCATTTGCAAAAGTCAATAAAATATTATTCAATAACCCATACGTATGTAAGGTATCACCATCTGAAATTTTACAAGTTGAACAAATGGCACATTTTGTAACAGATACATTTAAATTGCAAAACATCATTGCGGTAAGCAGTCAGAATATGGAAGAATATCCCATTTTCAATGCATTTAAAAGAGTTGCAAATGATGGCTTATTCAAAGCAGGAAGAGCAGCCGCAGATACGGTGAAATTAGTTTATAATATCAATGCTCTGCAGGGAATGCTGCAACTTGATAGAGTAAACGTGATTGTATTGCCATCGAATAATCAATCCTTTGTAAGTGATGTGATTAATAAACTAAATGTATTAAATGATAAATACAAAATTGTGTTGTTTGGTATGCAAAGGTGGATGCAATACGACAACATGGACTATGAATATTTCAATGAATTAGATGTGCATATTCCTTCTAATGGCTTTGTAGATTATGAAAAAGCTGACACAAAGAATTTTATTCAAAAATACCGCGATCGTTTTAAAACGGAGCCGGATATGTACGCATTCCAAGGCTATGATGTAACATATTATTTTCTTTCTGCACTACAAAAATACGGAAGCGGATTCTTGAATAATTTATCATCAAATTATTATAATGGCTTGGAGAATGGGTTTCGTTTTGCGCAATTTCCTTCGGATAGCGGCTTTGAAAATAAATCGGTACTTATGTTGAAATATCATAATTACCAATTGATAAAAGCAAATTAAAAATACATACTCTTCCAAACTAAATCGTCAATTGTTAAAACTGCAAACAGTTGATAAAACAAATTAAAATGATTCAGAAAGAAGAAATTTCTCTTTGGTTTCAATCACTTCAAGACAGGATATGTACTTCATTGGAGCAGGCGGATGAGACTGGTAAATTTATGGAAGACAAGTGGATCCGTGAAGAAGGGGGAGGCGGTCGTACCCGTATTTTACAAAATGGCAACATTATCGAAAAAGGAGGGGTTCTGTTTTCTGCAGTACATGGTCCGGTCCCGGCATTTATAACAGGAGAAAATAACAGTATAAAACAAGAAGATACTTTTTTCGCTACCGGTGTTTCCATTGTTATTCATCCCAACAACCCAATGGTTCCTATTATTCACATGAATGTCCGGTATTTTGAAATGAGTAATGGCATATGGTGGTTTGGAGGAGGCATTGATCTGACACCACATTATGTAAAAGAGGAAGATGCTCATTTTTTTCACAATTCGCTCAAAACAGTTTGTGATAAACATGATCCAAGCTATTATGAAAAATTTAAGAAATGGGCGGATGATTATTTTTTTATTCCACATCGAAATGAAACAAGAGGGATAGGAGGGATATTTTTTGATAAACTTTCCGGAACGGATGCATTATCCAAAGAAAAATTGTTTGAATTTGTGAAAGAAGTAGGGAGTGCCTTTGCACCAATTTATACTTCTATTATGCGTAAAAATTACCAGGAAAAATTTACCACAGAAAATAAACAGTGGCAATTATTAAGAAGAGGCCGTTATGTAGAGTTCAATTTAGTGTATGATAAAGGAACCAAATTCGGACTGGAAACAAACGGTCGTACCGAGTCAATTTTGATGAGTTTACCCTCCAACGCCAGTTGGTTTTACAATTATATCCCCCGCCCAGAGGGCAAAGAAGCCCAAACCCTGACTTTCTTGAAAAAAGGTATCCAATGGTCAAATTGATCGTATAAATCATCATGAAATTGAATAGGAGCTTGAATTGTTGAAAAGTTGTATGGTATTACCAGTGCAACCTTTTTAATTTTTATTGCATCTTTTACTCAGAGACGTAAGAAAACGCGAAGAGAATTAAGTTTCTATCAATTTAATTGTAGAAATCATGAGGAAACAACATTACAAATTTACCATTGGAATTGTCATTCTAATTTCATTGTGTTGTTTTCAGCTAAAAGCTCAAAAGCAGCCAATTCCAGTTAGTCATTCCAACACTTCATTTACAGAAGAATTCTTAAACAATGCAAGAGGATTATTTGATTGGCCAACCATTCAAACTGAATTTTCTAAGCAAATGAAAATTGATGCAGAATCAACAACTTCCTTTTTTGTTGATTACCTGCACAGAGAAAAAAATGCCACCTATTTTCAATATTGTCACGACTATTTTGAAAAAGTTAAGGACGGAACAATTACCGCAACCAATGCAACACAATATTGGTTGGATTTACTTCCTTCTCTTGAAGACATATATACCAACAAAGAAAATACATTTAAAAAAGGTTTAAAACCTGCTGATCAAAATTTTTCACCTTCATTTGCAAGCTGTAATAATCTGGATTTTTCAGCCGGTACAACAAGCTGGACAGGTCGTTGGAACAACAACGCGAATTCAAATAATTATAATACCCAGCCAGCTTCTTTACCTACGAACGGACTTAATTCAAGCGGAACCAATAATACCGATTACGTACATGAGCTCGTAACCGCGGGTAATGATCCTTATGCAGGAATTTCCAGAGTACCACCCGGGCATTCATCTGCATTGCGCTTGGGTGACGATGAAGCATATAACCTGGATCCTCCGGCTATACTGCCATTTAATCATCAAATGATTCGTAATACATTTACTGTTTCATCCGCTAATCCAACTATTACGTATTGGTATGCTGTTGTCTTTACTCAGGAAAAATCAACTTTAAATGCACATACACAAGGTGATCAGCCTTATTTCAAGATTAAGATGTTTGATAAAAATGGGAATGAGATTAAGTGTGCCAGCTATGACGTAGATATCTCTGGTGGTATCAGCGCAGGATTTACCGTTAAAGATATTCCTTTTACCACTGGTTCACAGGAGCAAGTTATATACAAAGATTGGCAGCCTATTTTTATTCCATTAATTGACTATGTTGGACAACAGGTAACGATTCAATTCGAATCAAGTGATTGCAATGGTGGCGGTCACTTCGGTTATGCTTACGTAGCGGTAGATTGCGGTCCTTATGAAGCCATCACGTCCACACCTTTTGTATGTGGTAGCAGTACTATTCAGATAACAGCTCCACTTGGATCCAATACTTATAAATGGACCGGGCCAGGTGTTGTACAACCCGATAACACGCGTACCATTACCGCAAACGCTCCTGGTAAATATACCGTGACAATGAGCGTAGTTGGAAATAGTGGTGTTACTTGTAATTATACATTGGATACGGTGATTGCAGGTAGCAGCGCTCTTCCAATTGCTAATTTTACAAGCTCGGTTGTTTGTGTTGGAAAACCCACTGTATTTACAGATTCCTCTACCCCAACCGGTTCCATTACAGAATGGTCTTGGGATTTTAATAACGATGGAGTTATTGATAGCAAGCTACAGAATCCTTCTTACACTTTTTCATCGTCGGGATCATTTGATGTGCAATTAACAATCAAACAAGGCCCATGTGAGGCTGTCATTACTCATAAAGTAATCGTGGATCCTTTGCCTGTGCTCAAAATTAACAATCCACCGGCAGTATGTTTACCAACGAAAGTTGATATTACAACAGGAAGTGTAACAACCGGAAGCACCGGTGGTGGAACATTGACCTATTGGAAAGATGCAGCAGGAACAATTACATTGGCAAACCCTTCTGCAATTGGAACATCAGGAACGTATTATATTAAAACAACCACTACAAATGGATGTACAGATATTGAACCGGTTGTGGTAACCCTTAATCCGGGAGCCGTATTGGTAATTACAGATCCTCCTGCCGTGTGTATTCCAGGAACTGTTGATATTACACCAGCAAGTGTAACAACGGGAAGTACCGGTGGTGGTATATTATCGTATTGGAAAGATGCAGCGGGAACAATTCCATTGCCTAATCCTACAGCAATTGGTACAAGTGGAACCTATTATATTAAATCAACACCTTCAACAGGTTGTATTGATATTGAACCAGTTGTTGTGACGATCAGCCCATTGCCAACATTAAACATCACCACACCAGCTCCGGTATGTACGCCGGGAACTGTTGATATAACAACTCCTGCCGTTACAACAGGAAGTACTCCTGGTGGAACATATAGTTATTGGAAAGATGCTGCAGCAACAATTATATTGCCTTCACCGAATGCAGTTGCTGCAAGTGGAACCTATTATATTAAAATAGTTGTAGCAGGAGGTTGTGCAAACATTCAACCGGTAACTGTTGTCATTAATCCATTGCCAGTTTCAAATGCAGGACCGGATGTGGTTATTTGTACGGGAGACAATGCAACACTTGGTACAACAGCAATAGCGAATTATGGATATTCATGGAGTCCTGCAACAGGTCTTAATAATGCAAACATAGCAAACCCTACAGTTAGTTTAATCAATTTAGGTAAAGTTCCTGTATCATCTGCTTATGTTGTAACAACAACTAATACACTTACAAATTGTGTTTCTACCGATACGGTAAAAGTTACAGTGAACTCTGTTCCAACAGTAAATGCAGGTTCTGCAGCAAGTGTATGTCCAGGTACGGTTATACATTTGAAAGGTTCTATGGGCGGATCGGCTACAAGTGCAACCTGGAGTGGAGGAGCGGGTATTTTTGCAAACAAAAATGATTTAGAAACAACCTATACACCAACAGAATCTGAGTTTGCAGCAGGTACAGTTACCCTAACACTTACCTCAGATGACCCTGCCGGACCGTGTACATTTGCATCTTCGGATCTGGTGTTGACATTTTATAAAAATCCGGTAATTAAATTTTCAGCAGATAAAAAAGAAGGTTGCCCTATACATTGTGTAAATTTTATGGATTCTTCACTAATAGTAGGAACAACTGATTATGTTGAAAAATGGCTTTGGAATTTTGGAGATGGAACAGTAGCACCGGCAAACAATACCAGCGAATTAAAAAGTCCTAGTCATTGCTATGAAAATACGGGTTATTATGATATCAAGATTACCGTAACTTCCAACCATGGATGTGTGAGTACACAAACCGTAGCAAAAATGATTCATGTGTTTGCAATTCCAATAGCTGAATTTACACCTACACCAAACCCGGCTTCTGTACTCGATCCTACGGTTACGCTTGTGAATGGTTCTTCTTCGGATGTTGTTTCATGGGTATATCATTTTGGAGATGGCGATTCAGTTGCACCTTTAGTTTCAAGTCCTGTTCACTTGTATCCGGATGTAGCCTCTACATCTTATTTGGCCACATTGAAGGTTACAAATGCAGATGGTTGTATAGCCTATGTGGAACATATCGTTGAAATAGGTCCTGAATTTGAATTCTATATACCGAATGCATTTACACCTGATGGAGATGGTGTCAACGACTTTTTCTCAGGAAAAGGAATAGGCATTGTAAAATATGATTTCATCATCTTCGATCGCTGGGGAAACTTAATTTTCCACTCCGAACATTTGGAAGATCAATGGAATGGTAAAGCCAATAACGGAGCAGATATTTCTCAACAGGATGTATTTGTCTGGAAAGTGAAACTGACAGATGTTTTTGGAAAGAAACATAGTTATATGGGACATGTTAGTTTAGTGAAGTAACACTGTACTAAATGATATTTAATACAACCCGACAGGTTTTTCAAACCTGTTGGGTTTCTTTTTTATAAGTATTAATCTCGACCGTATGTTATTAAAGTAAAAACCCAACAGGTTTGAAAAACCTGTCGGGTTGTGCCAACTAAATTCTAAAATCACATCCGCTCCGGAACTTCAATACCTAACAGACTCATCGATGTTTTAATAACAATTCCAATGGTATTGGAAAGTTGTAAACGAAAATTTATCAGGTCCTTATTTTCTTCTTTTAAGATAGGTGTATCGTGATAATACTGACTGTATTCCTTTGCTAAATCATATACATAGTTGGCAATAACTGCCGGGCTATATTCTTGTGCCGCTTGTTTTATTGTATTTTCAAATGCGTAGATTTTAATAATGAGCTCCTTTTCTTTGTTCATCAAATGCACTTTGCAAGTGGACGAATCAAATTCAGCGTTCCAGCTACCTACAGCTTTTCTTAATAAAGCCTGTATACGAACATAATTGAATTGAATAAATGGAGCGGTATGACCATTAAAATCAATAGATTCAGAAGGGTTAAACAGCATTTTTTTCTTAGGATCCACTTTCAACATAAAATATTTTAAGGCGCCTAGTCCAACTGTTCGATATAAATGTGTTGCTTCCGCTTCAGCTAAACCCTCTGCTTTACCAAGTTCTTTGGTCATTGCAGCTGCTGTGTCAATCATTTCCTGCATCAAATCATCTGCATCTACAACTGTTCCTTCACGTGACTTCATTTTTCCCTGAGGGAGTTCCACCATCCCGTACGATAAATGATGCAAGCCTTCTGACCAGTCATACCCTAATTTTTTTAAAATCAGAAACAATACTTTAAAATGATAATCCTGTTCATTGGCCACCACATAAGCCATCTTATTGAAATGCTCTTCCTGATGACGTTGAACCGCTGTTCCTAAATCCTGTGTCATGTACACAGAAGTCCCATCTCCGCGCAACAGTGTTTTTTCATCCAAACCATCTCCGGTTAAATCAGCATAAATGGATTTATCAGGGCGTTGTTTGAAAATACCTTCCTGTAAACCTTTTTCAACAATATTTTTCCCTAAGAGATAGGTATTGCTTTCATAATATACCTTGTCAAAATCAACACCCAGCATTTTATAAGTAACAGCAAAACCATTGTATACCCATTGATTCATGGTGCTCCAAAGGTTTCTTACCTGTGTGTCATTGGCTTCCCATTTCACAAGCATTTCCTGTGCTTCCAGCATTAAGGGTGCTTGCTTCTCAGCCTCTTCTTTTGTTTTGCCTTGTGCAATTAATTCAGCAATTTGATTTTTATAATGTTTATCAAATTCAACATAATATTTACCAACCAGGTGATCCCCTTTCATACCTGTTGATTCAGGTGTTTCGCCATTTCCCCATTTTTGCCAGGCCAACATACTTTTACAAATATGTATTCCACGATCATTCACAATATTTGCTTTTACAACTTTGTTGCCGGCCGCTTTTAAAATTTCTGCCACAGAAAAACCGAGCAGGTTATTGCGAATATGTCCTAAGTGCAGCGGTTTATTTGTGTTGGGGGAAGAGTATTCCACAATAACGGTAGGAGCATTTTCAGGTGCTTTTTTAGAAATAAATTCTTTTCCGTTAACGGATTTAAAATAGTTAAGCCAAAAAAGTGAATCAATGGAAATGTTTAAAAAGCCTTTTACCACATTAAAGGCAGCGATTTCATTGACATGCGCTTTTAAAAAATTTCCGATTTCCGTAGCCGTATCTTGTGGGTTTTTCTTAGAAGCTTTTAAAAACGGAAATACCACCAAGGTTAAATCGCCTTCAAAATCAGCATTGGTTTGTTCAAATGCTACCTTTTCAACGCTTACATCATAAAGCGTTTTCAACGCGATGATGGTTTGTTCAGAAAGTCTTTTTTCAATATTCATATTGATTTTAAGTGGTTGAGTTTGGAGCATGCAAAAGTATTAAAACATTGGTAAAATTAGGGTAGAAAAATAGTTTTATTATTTCTTCTTTTTAAATCCTTCAATTGCTTTCCGTACGCTACCGTATTTCAAAAGTAATTCATTTGATTTTTTATAAGAGAGCTTTAACTCTTCAGCAATCATGAGGGTACCGCGATCCACCAGCTTATTATTGCTCAATTGCATATCTACCATTTTATTCCCAACAACACGACCCAATTTGATCATTACAGAAGTGGAAATCATGTTTAACACTAATTTTTGAGCAGTACCGGATTTCATGCGGGTACTTCCCGTAACAAATTCAGGCCCTACAATTACTTCTATCTTATATTTGGAAACCTTTGCCACCTTGCTTTTTTCATTGCAGACAATACAGGCACTAGTGATCCCATTTTCATTACACGCTTCCAAAGCACCTATTACATAAGGAGTAGAACCGGATGCAGCGATGCCTATTACCACATCTTTCTTTGTGATTTTGTAGTGTTGCAAATCTTTCCAACCCTGTTTGGTATCATCTTCTGCAAATTCAACAGCTTTACGGATGGCTTTATCACCACCAGCAATAAGCCCAATTACCAATCCTTGTGGAACACCATATGTTGGCGGGCATTCAGAAGCATCCACAATTCCCAACCGGCCACTTGTACCTGCACCTATGTAAAACAAACGACCACCTGTTTGCATTTTTTTTACAATAACAGTAACGAGTTTTTCAATTTTAGGAATTATTTTTTCAATAGCAAGCGGAACCGTTTTGTCTTCTTTGTTGATATTGCTAAGCAATTCCTTGACACTCATTTTTTCGAGTGAATGATAGTTGGAAGATTGTTCGGTTGTTCTTTTTTTCATAAATTCCATTTCAAAAAGGTATCAAAAACAAAGGGCGAAAATGCTCGCCCTTTATCTTAATATAGTTTTGGATATTTTGTTGGATTACTTTCATGCATCATTTCATACACCGCATCAAATACATCATCCGCACTTGGTTTCGAGAAATAATCTCCATCGGTTCCATAAGCAGGACGATGATCTTTTGCTGCTAATGTTTTTGGAGCTGAATCCAGGTAGTTATAAGCACCTTGTTCTTCCACTAATTTTTGCAGGATATAAGCACTTGCTCCACCAGGAACATCCTCATCCAATACCAATAATCGACTTGTCCTTTTAATGGATTTGATTGTATCGTGATTTAAATCGAATGGTAATAAGGTTTGTGCATCAATTATTTCAATGGAGATATCAACAGCTGCCAATAATTTTGCAGCATCTAAGGCGATGCGACAACATGAACCATACGTCACAAGGGTAACATCATTTCCTTCTTGTATCGTTTCTACAAGACCTAAAGGAATTGTATATTCACCCAAATTGCTTGGCATGTTTTCTTTTAATCGATATCCGTTTAATGGTTCAATCACCAAAGCCGGTTCGTCCGCTACTAATAAGGTGTTGTAAAATCCTGCAGCTATTTGCATGTTACGTGGTACGCAAACATATATTCCTCTGATGGAATTAATAATCATTCCCATAGGAGAACCGCTGTGCCAGATGCCTTCCAAACGATGACCACGTGTACGAATAATCACCGGCGATTTTTGTGCTCCTTTTGTACGGTATTGAAGTGTTGCCAAATCATCACTCATGATTTGCAAAGCGTATAATAAATAATCTAAATATTGTATTTCAGCAATAGGACGTAATCCACGGAGAGATAAACCAATTGCTTGTCCGATGATTGTAGCTTCACGAATACCCGTATCAAACACACGTATTTCTCCGTACTTTGTTTGTAATCCTTCCAAGCCTTGATTCACACCACCAATTTTACCACTGTCTTCACCAAAGATCACCACTTCGGGGTATTTAGATAAGATGAGATCAAAATTTTCACGAAGAACTTCACGTCCGTCCATCACCTTTAATTCACCATTAAATTCAGCTGGTACATGTTTAATCTTTAATGCATTGTGATCAGATTCACTAAATAGGTAAGAGCTGAAACGATCATGATTCGCAAGCTTTGTTTCATTCAACCAGGCAATCAATTGATTTTTTGCATCACTATTTTCTGCACGTATCAAGCGCAATGCACTTTTTACAGCGGTATAAATATCTTTGCGAACAGGTTCTGTGATGGCAATTAGATCATTTTTTATTTTTAAAATAAATGCATTGTTAGCAGATTGTGCAGCGATGTTTTCTAATAGACGTGCAGCATCTTTCAATTCATTTTTTATCGGAGTCAGATAAGCGTTCCAGGCAGCTGTTTTTGCCAGGCGCACATTTTTTCTAGCTTCTTCCTGAATGGCTTTTAATTCCTCAGCAGTTGCAATTTTATTTTCAATGATCCATTCACCCATTTTTATGATGCAATCAAAATCCTGTTCCCATTGCAAACGTTCTTTTGATTTGTATCGTTCATGTGAGCCGGAAGTACTATGTCCTTGTGGTTGTGTTACTTCTTCCACGTGGATAAGCACAGGAATATGTTGCTCACGGCATACTTTGCTTGCTTTTTCGTATGTTTCACACAGGTGCACATAATCCCAACCTTTGGTTTTAAATATTTCATATCCAACACCATTGTTCTCTCGTTGAAATCCTTTTAACACTTCGGAAATACTTTCTTTAGTGGTTTGATATTTTTTAGGAACGGAAATGCCATGCCCATCATCCCAAACGGATACCAGCATCGGTATTTGCATAACACCGGCGGCATTGATGGTTTCCCAGAATAAACCTTCTGAAGTACTAGCATCTCCGATTGTTCCAAAAGCAATTTCATTTCCTTTATTGGAAAATTTTTGAAAAGGAGCTGTTTGTAGGGCAGGGTTTTGTTTAAAATGTTTGGATGCCATCGCAAGTCCCAACAAACGTGGCATTTGTCCACCAGTTGGTGAAATATCGGCAGATGAATTTTTAATTTGAGTCAAGTCTTTCCAGGATCCATCAGGATTTAAGCTGCGTGTTCCAAAGTGTCCACCCATTTGCCTCCCGGCAGTCATTGGTTCTGCATCAGCATCAGTATGTCCATATAGTCCGGCAAACCATTCCTGCAGTGTTAAGTTTTCAATTGCAAACATGAATGTTTGGTCACGGTAATATCCGGAACGAAAATCACCTTTTTCGAATACTTTGGCCATGGCCAATTGAGGAAGCTCTTTACCATCACCAAAAATACCAAACTTGGCTTTACCGGAAAGTACTTCCCGGCGGCCTAGCAAACTGGCTTCACGGCTTTCATTCGCAACACGGTAATCTTTTAGTACCAATGCGATAAATTCCTGTTTCGAAAAATTTTGTTTTTTCTCTGTTGACACTGCTTGTTCTGACATATTAACTGTTCTAATAATTGCAAATATAAGTATTTGTAGATGCAAAAATCAGGGTTGGGAAATTTTAAAAATGATTCGGAAAAGCGCTTGTTTTATTAGCAGGAAATGAGTATAAAATAGATAGAGAGGTTTGCCTTAAGATACAGGCAATTGGGACAATTAAACGGTCTATCAGGGCTTAAATCAAATAAACCGATTAGATATTCCTGTATAAAAGCAGGTATCCAATCGGTTTTAAAATTTCAACTAAAATCAAGTATTGTTTCGAAGCTTAGCTAAGCGACTTCACACTTGAGCTATAAGGCATTAATCGAAATGGTATAGACAGTTGCGTGTTGAGTTTTTTATCATCTTTATCTGTATGTATTTCTTTTTCAATGATAATTTTCTCTCCTTCATCCTCTTCGTCCCCTTCATTTCTATTGCGTAATTTTTTATGGATAATGACTTTTTTTTCATCAGCAGGCTTTGTTTCTAGCGTTTCGCCATGCTCATCACGTCGGATAATAGTTGTTTTTCCACCATGCGTTGTTTCTATCGTTTCGCCATGTTCATCTTTCCGGATGAAGGTGTGTTTCTCATCATCGTCATCATCATCTCCACGAATATCAATTGTTCGTTCATCTCCTGTGCAATCAACACATTCCAGACCTTGACGGGTCATGATCCAGTTGCGATCCACCATATCCGCATCCAGTGTATTGGTTATATTGTCGATATCATAGATAATGCGTTCCATTCTGTTGCTAAGGTGAATACTACCATTTATAGGCACTTTTAGTATAATTTTTACATTTTGTCCACGAAATTTATCATCTTCAGAGATATCAAAATAACTGTTTAACAGTAGTAAAGAATCTCTCTGCAAAACATCATACGTAATGTTTTTTGCGAATACACTTGCTTCTTTTTTATCAGGACCATGAGCTGATTTGATAATGACTAACTGAAAGCTATCGGTTTCACTTTGAACAATATCAAGCTGCGGATACCCCAAGCGATAATGATTTTCTTCTTTTGAAAAGATGGTCCAGTTGTGATTGTGCACCCTTCTACCGTTGCGCTGAAAATGAATGAATGTATTGTTGTTGTCTTCATCGGAAGTAGTTACATCCAGGTATAATTTTTTACCGGCAGGTTGAATGATCGTTATCTTTTTCTTGGTATAGGTTTGAGTTGAAAAATCAGTTCCGACACGTACGCCGACATAAACCACCATAGCGATACCAATCACCCATAAAAGGCCACCCACAGAGTTTACAATTCGATTGCGATGTTGAATGTTGAATAAGAATCGAACACAACGGTAAATAATCATCATAAGTGGGACTCCAATAAACAAAATCAATGTTGTCACGATCAACTCGGATGAAATATCTGCCGGCAAGACTGCTTTAGAGATTTCATAAATGGAAAGTTTTACAGGTGTATCATGATCAAAAAACATCCAATTACCTTTTCCAAAAACCGCAGCAAGTAAGGCGGTTAGCAGAATGATGCTAATGATTAAAAAGAATACTGAAAAAACTTTGCCAACAACTCGCAAAGCTGAAGTCAAGAGAGCACCAACATCACGGCTTACAGAACGTGCGTTATGTCTGAAACGTTCTCTTGTTTCCGAAGAATTTATTTTTTCACCAAACTGGTTCATTCTTTTTTTTACATCCGAGAACTCTTCGTTTACAGCTTTTCCAATGCTATTGATGTCCACTTTTTCACCACGCATTTGTAATTTTTCAGCAATGGTTTTTGCTTGTGGCATAATCATCCACAATACAAAATAAAGTAACACACCACTTCCGAATACAAATAATGCAATAGCGAAAGCTGCACGGATCCAAATCGGATCAATGTCAAAGTAGTTGGAAATTCCAGAACAAACACCGCCAATTACTTTATCATCCGGGTCACGGAATAGTCGTCTGTACGTTCTTTCACGTTCAGTATAGTGTTTATCGGATGTTGTTTCTTTTTGTTCGCCATCGCCGGCAAAGTCTTCAGGCTTGCCCATAACAGCGATAACACTTTCAACATCAGCAAGCAATACCGCTTGTTTTGTTTGATTTACTTTTGCTTGCAGCATTTCTGCTATACGCGATTCGATATCACCCATAATCTCATCACGTCCTTCGGTCTCATTAAAGTACCCTTTAATGGTTGACAAATATTTGTTAAGCTTTTCATATGCATCATCTTCAATGTGAAAAATAATGCCGCTTAAATTCATTGTTATCGTCCGGTTCATTTTATGTAAGTTTTAAGAATGTTAATTTTTTGATGTAATTTATTATTGTTTTTTAATTGTTTGATTGACTGATTCTACTAATTCGTTCCAAGTTAATTCAAGCTCTTTTAAAAATTGTTCACCTATTGGTGTGAGTTTGTAATATTTGCGGGGTGGTCCTGATGTGGATTCTTCCCAGCGGTAACTTAAGAGCCCATCGTTTTTTAATCGCATCAACAATGGATAAAGTGTGCCCTCAACTACGATTAATTTTGCATTCTTCATTTTTTCAATTATTTCTGAAGGATAATGATCACCTTCAGAAAGCACAGATAAAATGCAAAACTCGAGAACACCTTTTTTCATCTGAGCTTTTGTGTTTTCTATGTTCATGATTTATATCTTTTTTATTACTGTTAAAAATTTGGATCCTTTTGTACAATGCAAAGATATATCTTTTGGATGGTACCTTGTATCACATAGTACTAAAATAAATCACAAATCATTGGTAATCAGCATATAAAAATTTCATCGGGTTTTAAAAATTCTATGTATTTTTGCGAAAACATCTATTTTTATGCATTTAGCGCAAGATTTTCAGGACTTATTTACCGTTGCATCCCTTATCAGTTTATTGACCTTATCCATCATGGAAGTTGTTTTAGGCATAGATAATATCATTTTTATCTCTATTACAGCAGGAAAATTACCAAAAGCTCAGCAAGGAAAAGCACGTACCGTGGGCTTAATGCTTGCCCTTATTATGCGAGTGGCCTTATTGTTTTCTATCTCTTTTATTGTGGGCCTAAAAGATCCCTTGTTTACGATTATGGGTTTTGGCGCAACAGGAAGGGATATTATCCTGTTTGCAGGAGGTGTATTTTTATTGTACAAAACAACAACAGAGATACACAATAAAGTACAAGGCTATGAAGAGGATGAAATCAAAGTAAAGAAAATAAGTTTCAATTCCATCGTATTTCAAATTGTACTGATTGATATTGTTTTTTCTTTTGATTCTATACTAACAGCAATAGGTTTGGTAAGTAATCTGGTAGTGATGATCCTTGCTGTTATTATCGCTATGATCATCATGATTTTATTTTCCGGTAAGGTTAGTAATTTTATAAATGACAATCCAACTATAAAAGTGCTGGCACTTTCTTTTTTATTAATGATTGCTGTTGTACTTATTTTAGAAGCCTTCCACGAGGAAGTCGATAAAAAATTCATTTATATATCCATCGCATTCTCCTTGTTTGTGGAGACACTAAACATTCGCATGCGCAGAAAACAAGAACGAAAAAGAAAGGATAGGAATAAGGATGAGCGTGATCTTATTTAAATTTGATTTTTTTTGCCTGAACAGTGATGTACGATTTTTCTCGTTTAGCACGATTGATACTTACATTCAAATCGAAGCCAAGTAGGAGAATGAGCGAGTTGATATACAACCACAGCATAATCACGATCAATGTTCCGATAGAGCCGTACAACTTGTTATAGTTTCCAAAATTATTCACATAATAAGCAAAGATCACCGAAGTAATGATGGTGAGTATGGTTGCAAAAACAGAACCTGCTGAAAAAAAGCGCCAGCCTTTGTTACTCTTTGGTCCCATATAATAATTAAAAGAAATAAAAGAATAACAGAGCAATACGAGGATAAACCATTGCCCATAGAAAACCAGATAATATTCCACATTGTCTCTTTTTATAAAGCGCCCAAATGCAAACTCAGTCCCAATGATAAGGCAAATGGCTGTAAGCAATAATACGGTAGTCACAATAACGATCAAAAAAGCTACGAGTCGTTGCATTAAAGGTGAGCGTGTTTCTATCTGATGATACGTTTCATTAAATGCATTGATCATGGCATTGAAACCATTTGTTGAAAAATACAAAGCCGATATAAAACCGAATGATAATAATCCTCCTCTCGGATTTTTAATAATATCCGTAATGGTTTCTTCGGTGGCTTCAAATGCAGATTGTGGTAATAAGGATTTCATTAAATTAAATAATTCATTCTGGAAACCTTCAATTGGAATATAGGGGATCAACGTAAACAAAAAAATGATAGAAGGGAAAAGTGCCAAAAAAAAGCTAAAGGCAAGGGATGTTGCCCGCATGTTTAAGGCTCCATTTCGTATACCTTGATAAAAAAATTTAGAAACAAGATACAATGATAAACCTTCAAAACCAGGAAGAATTACTCTTTTGCTGACTTTGAAAGTGTTACGTGCGGGTTTAAACTTTACTAATCGTCTGACATTCTTTAGCTTCATCGAATAGTTAAAATTAAATTGCTTTCAGGCTTAGATCTAAGCTTTTGATACTATGCGTCAATGCACCAACCGATATAAAATCTACGCCACACTTAGCAAAACTGCGTATGTTTTTTTCAGTAATACCTCCGGATGCTTCCGTTTCATATTTTTTATTGATGAGCTTAACTGCTTTCTCCAGATCCTTCGTTGTAAAATTATCAAGCAAAATGCGGTTCACTTTTCCAATGGCCAATACTTGCTTTACCTCCTCGAGTGAGCGTGCTTCGATTTCAATTTTTAATTTTTTATTTTTCTTCTTCAAATATGCATTTGCAGATTCAATGGCTTGCTTGATCCCACCGGCATAATCAATGTGGTTGTCTTTGATAAGTATCATATCATACAATCCGATGCGGTGATTAGCGCCACCACCAATTACAACGGCCCATTTTTCAAGACCGCGTATGGTAGGTGTTGTTTTGCGGGTATCAATAACTTTACAAGGTGTGCCTTTGCAAAGCTTTACCAATTCATGTGTGTAAGTTGCAATGCCACTCATGCGCTGCATGCAATTCAACACAAGGCGTTCTGCCAATAAAATAGAGCGGGAGCTGCCTTCAACTGTTAAAATGACTTCACCTTTTTTTATTTTTTGTCCGTCTTTAATACTCACTTTCACCTTTAAGGATTTATCGACTTCTTTAAAAATCAGTACTGCAAGTTCAACACCGGCAACAATGCCTTTTTGTTTTACAAGTAATTGCGCTTTTCCTCTTGCAGATGCAGGAATGCAAGCAAGGGAGGTGTGATCCCCATCACCCATGTCTTCTGCTAAAGCGGTCTTAATAAATTGATGTATGTTGAAGTGATAAAGGTGTTCGGGAGAAAAAGGTTTACTCATTTTCATTTTCAATTTTAAATTGTTGAATTAATGTTTGGGCTCCTGTTGTTTTAATTAAGAAATAAATTCGGAATTTTCCATTGGTTGTTTCCAATGTTCCGATGATATATTGGGAACCATTTTTTTCAACACTTTTGTGGGCAACTGAAAATGCCTTTACGGGATGCTTTGTAAAAAAAGTCTTTAAAATCATTTCAGCTTGTTGTTTACTGTAAACATCTTCCTGATCAATGACTTTTAAATCAATATTATCAATAAAATAAGCGGATATATTTTTAGGATTACCACTTCGAATGGCATTGGCAATATCATCTACTACTTCCAGTGTAAAACCAAAAGCAGAAGAAATGATCATAAATCCTATAATTGCTTTACATTTCATTTGTGCGTTTTTTTTCGTGAAACTCAATAATTAAGCCACTTTGAGCTCTACGTGTGATTTTGAAAATAGCAATCGCATCATCTATGTGCTCTATTCCGTAAATAAAGCTAATAAAATAATCAATTATCACAAAAAAATAGTTGTTTTGCATGGATTATACCCATTCAATACCATGAAAATTACACTTATTCTAAACGGCAAAACGGAGGATGACTATATTCAAAAAGGAGTTGCTATTTTTGAGCAACGCTTAAAGCATTATCTGCCCTTTGAGAGCATAACCATTCCCGCTTTAAAAAATACGAAAGCATTAAGTATAGAACAGCAAAAGCAAAAAGAGTGCGAGTTGGTTTTGAAATACCTTCAACCTGCTGACCGTTTGATTTTACTAGATGAGAATGGAAAGGAATATACATCCGTTCAGTATTCCGCTTTCATTCAGCAGCAAATGAATTCAGGAATTAAAAACCTGGTAGTTGTTGTTGGTGGCCCTTATGGTTTCTCAGAGGAGCTTTACAAACGAGCAAACGCTAAAATTTCACTTTCTAAAATGACTTTTTCTCATCAAATGGTGAGGCTGTTTTTTGTGGAGCAGTTGTATAGGGCTATGACGATACTTAAAAATGAGCCTTATCACCATCAATAATGCTGATTTTAATACCGTTTATTTTTTGGTTTACCGGTTTTCCGGGAAGGTGCAGAATTTTTACCGGCGCTTCGTTTTCTTTTATCGGGATTGTTACCGGGTTTGGTAAAGTGGTTACCGGATGAATTTCCAGAGCCAAATTTTTTATGAGTTTTAGATTTAGGTGCTGCGTTTTCTTTTTTTGTTGATGCAGATTTTGATTTTTTCACATCATCTGAAGAGGAGTCTTCAATCATGCGATAAATGGTTTTCACTTCAGTTTCAGTAAGATCTCTCCAGTCGCCTGTTGGCAACCCTTTTAAACTGATGTTCATAATGCGTACACGTTCCAGTTTGGTCACTTCATATCCAAAATGTTCACACATGCGGCGTATTTGGCGATTTAAACCTTGTATCAGTGTGATGCGGAATTTTGTAGCTCCTTCTTGTACAACCTTGCATTTTTTTGTGGTAACACCAAGCATAGGAACACCATTGGCCATGCCTGCAATTACATCTTCTGTAAGATTTTTGTTAACAGTAACAACATATTCTTTTTCATGATTGTTGCCCGCCCGAAGTATTTTGTTGACCAGGTCACCATTGTTTGTTAAAAAGATAAGTCCTTGTGAATCCTTATCCAACCGGCCAATTGGATAGATCCGTTTGCTATGATTTACAAATTTTACAATATTATCACGTATGCCTTCCTCTGTAGTGGAGGTAATGCCTACGGGTTTGTTGAGTGCAATAAAAATATCATCTTCCGCTTGCCTCGGTTCCAGGTCATTTCCATTCACCTGCACACGGTCATTTACATTTACCTGATCACCAACATTGGCCTTACGACCATTGATCAACACCTTTCCTTGTTCAATAAAACGATCCGCTTCACGGCGGGAGCACAAACCACTATCACTTATAAATTTATTGAGGCGCATAAGGGTGAATTTTATTGCAATATTATTTAGTTTTATTCAAATTGATCATCCTATCATTTTATTTTCCATGTTATCAATGCTTCGAACTGTCAGATAACAGTAGCAACCCAAGCCAGTAAGTGTGCTGCCGGTAGAAAAATAAGCTGTGCCAGTAACGTACCTAAAAGCCTCGCAATGGTAAGATAAACTATATACCTTCTAAAAGTAGATTCATTACATTTTCCTAACATAACATCATCTGTCATAGCAGACAAATGCGGATCAATAAAGGTAAACATAACAATGGTAGCAAAGCCATTTATAAAACCAGACAAGTTACTTGCAGTTGTTCGATACTCCGGATTCAAATAAGATGCATATACGGCAGATAGTACACCTATTGTTAAGACTGCTACTGCCAGGGTATTTAAAATAAAAATTCTCCATGGAAACGTCTCGTTTATTTTTAGCTGAGTAAGATTTTCTCTCGTTGGAATGGTTAAACTTTCTTTGAAATGTAAAATACCAGCTTTGGAAAATCCATGTAGCATTATTTTCCCCATTGATTTATGAATGCTGAAATTGATGACAGCTTTTGATAATAAGCGTTGAAATGTAGGAATAAGAAGCGCACCAATAATAGTTGCCAGTGTACAAGAAAAAATTATTAAACGGAATATTAATGTGTTGTCTGCTATACCTGTTTTTATATCATTTTCAACAGTTTTCGCTAACAACGGTGCCTGAAAACTATTGGCAGTGCGCGATATTAAAACAAGAATATTAAATAAGGCAAAGGAAATAGCAATTCTTCCTGTACGAATACCAACCATCCTTACAGAATAAGATAATGTAGTTACCAGGTTAATGATAAATGTAAGTAAAAGAACAATTATTACCTGGGTGGTCATTTCGTGAAAAGAAATAAATTATTGTTTGATAAGTTGTACACCTTTATCAGTAAGTGTTACCAGCTTGTCTTTATAAAGTGAGCCAATCGCTTTTTTAAACGCTTTTTTACTCATTTGCAATTTTGCTTTTACTTCCTCAGGTGTACTGTTATCATGCAATGCTAAAAAACCATTTTCATTTTTCAGCAAATTTAAAATTTTCCATTTCGCATCATCCATTAATTCAAATCCTACTTTTTGCAGACTGATATCAATTTTAAGATCATCGCGGATTGTTTTGACATATCCTTTCAATTGATCACCAATACGTATATTTTCAAAAATTTCATTTGCATAAATCAATCCGCTGTACAAATTGTTAACGATAGCATTGTATCCTAAATTTGTTTTGGAATAAACCAGCAGGTCCACTACATCGCCTGTTTGTATATCAATTTCTTCCCGTTCAATAAATCTGGAGAGCTTGCTGGAAGCAATAAGGCGGTTACTTAATTCATCTTCATAAACAAATACCACATAACTTTTTCCTTCTTCCATTTGGTTGGCCTGTTCACGAAAAGGGACCAATAAATCTTTGTCCATTCCCCAATCCATAAACGCTCCAATATTGTTCACTTGTTTCACTTCCAAAAAAGCAAAGGTGTTGGCTGTCGCAAATGGCTTAACAGTAGTAGCAAGCAAGCGATCATCCGAATCGCGTATAATAAACACGGTTATGGTATCTCCGATTTTTGCATCAAGAGGTACCCATTTGGTGGGCAGTAGTATTTCAAGATCATCGACACCAAGGTAAACTCCAAAATCTACTTTTTTTACAATTTCCAAATCATTGTATTCTCCAATCTTTATCATATTTTGTAGTCGGTTAGGGGTGTTAAATTTATTAATGGTTAGAATCATCGTGTCCATTATCACGCTGATCCTTTTGTTTCAGACTTTCCAAAATAGAAGTAACGATGGAAAGAATAAAGCTGAATAAAAGAGCCCACCAAAATCCATCTACATGAAAACCAGCAACCAGTTTGGATGCTAATAAAATCATACAAGCATTAATAACAATAAGAAAAAAGCCGAGGGTTACAATGGTGATGGGAATGGTAAGGACAATCATAATCGGTTTTACAACAGCATTTAAAAACGCAAGTACAGCGGCGACGATAACAGCTGTAAAAAAATTATTGCCTTCAATGCTCACACCTGGTAATAAATAAGACGATATTAAAACCGCCAGTGTGGATATGATTAATTTGATTATAAAATCCATAGTGCTGTTGTTTTAGGACGACGCAAAGATAGGGATTAACACCATCTAAAATGTCAAAGGTTTTTAAAACCTTTGGCATTTCGTAAATAAAAACTTATTTCTTGATTTGAGAAATTGCCAGGGCACATTTTTGCCCGTCGATAGCTGCGGAAACAATTCCACCGGCATATCCGGCTCCTTCGCCGCAAGGATACAAACCTATAATTTGAGGATGTTGCAATGTTTCGGAATCTCTGGGAATGCGAACAGGAGAGGAGGTACGGGATTCAACACCTACAATAACGGCATCATTGCTTAAATAGCCGCGCATCTTTTTTCCAAATTCAGTGAAACCAAGTTGAAGTCGTTTTCCAATTTCTGCCGGCAGCAATTCATGCAAGGGTGCTGATTGAATACCTGGTTGATAGGATACTTCGGGAAGGGTAGCCGACTGTTTATTCAGTACAAAATCATGCAAGCGTTGTGCAGGAGCTGTTTGTGTTTTTCCTCCTGCTTTCCATGCGAGCTGCTCTAATGCCTTCTGGTATTGCAATCCAGCTAAGGGACCAAATGAACTGTATTTTTTATAATCTTCCGGCTCAATGGTAACAACAATACCGGAGTTGGCAAAGGGGTTATTTCGTTTGGAAGGAGACCAACCATTCGTAACCACTTCACCGGGAGCAGTTGCACAAGGTGCGATGATGCCACCAGGGCACATGCAAAAAGAATAAACACCACGTCCCATTGCCTGATGTACCATGCTATAGGAAGCCGCAGGAAGATAATCCCGTTGCTTTTGAACTTCAGGAATGCTGCAATGGTATTGTAAACTATCAATTAATGCCTGGGGGTGTTCCACCCGAACGCCCATTGCAAATGTTTTTCCTTCAATTAAAATATTTTTTGAATGCAGCAATTCAAAAATATCCCGGGCACTGTGTCCTGTTGCAAGAATTACGGAATCAGCTGTAAATTCAAGTGTTTTGTTGGATGTTACTTCTGTACACTGCACACCTTGAATCTTGTTATCCTTGATAAGGAGATCCGTCACAAAAGTTTGAAAATGTACTTCTCCTCCGCATTCAATAATTGTTTGGCGCATGCCTTCAATAATCTTTGGAAGTTTATTGGTACCGATGTGTGGGTGTGCTTCAATTAGAATTGTGTCATCGGCTCCATGTGCCACAAATGTTTCCAATACTTTTGTAATATCACCTCGTTTGGTAGAACGTGTATAAAGTTTTCCATCACTGTATGTTCCGGCTCCGCCTTCGCCAAAGCAATAGTTGGAATGTATGTTTACAATGTGTTCTTTATTAATAGCAGCAAGATCCCTTCTTCTGCTTTTTACATCCTTACCCCGTTCTAAGAGAATAGGTTTGAATCCATTTTCAATTAATTGAAGTGCGGCAAATAATCCTGCAGGGCCTGCACCAATTACAATAACAGGTTTGCGCTGTGATACAGTTGGATAATTTACTTTATACGATACGGTTTCAGGTGCTGATTTACCAGTGTATACCTCAATGCGTAAATTGATTTTAATGTTTCTGGAACGTGCATCAATAGAACGTTTAAGCACTTTCAGAAAGGTGATGGATATAGAAGAAATGCCTAGCTGACTGGCTGCAATGGATTTTAATTTCTCTTCAGTTGCAGCATCGGTTGGAGAAACAACCAGATTGAGTTCATGTTTCATTACGAAAAATCTGTTGTCATTTTCAACTTAAATTCCTCCTTCAAAAGTGATGGAGATTGTTAACACTTTCGTTTTTAATTTATCAATGGCATTTGCAAAAATGGTATTGTCTTTTTCCAGCATGTTAAGCATTCCCATGGAAACTTTTGCTTCAATTGCAAATTTAAAATATTGCAGATAAAATTCAGCACCCACTCCTCCTTCATAAAAGAAATCATCCCGTTTTAATTTGACAATTTGCTCGTTTACGCTAACGCCTGTGTTGTCAACTTTTCTTTTTGAAGATAAATCGAGAGAATAACCGCCACCGGCGAGAATATAAGCTCCAAAATTTTTAACACGTTTAGAGCGTAATTTTAAATCTACTGGAAAATTCACAAATGCAGATTCAACGGTTTTTATTTTCGAAATGCTATCCTTACCTGCAACATAATAAAAATCAAGACTACGTTCTGCAAAGGAAAGTGTAGGTATAAAACGAAGTGTAAGGTATTTATGCAATGTTAGTTCAGAAACAATGGCCAGGTTAAAACCGGATTTTGGAAAAGAATTAACAGATCGGATGGAATCCAGGCGTTCAAAATGCTCCACACGATCAATAAGGAAATTAGCACGATTTACGCTGAGTGCAAATCCAAAATGAAGGTGCTGTTGGTAATAATTTGGTAGGTTCCCACGCTCATTAGGATCCTGAGCAATAGCTGACAGACTCGCTATAGCAAGGAGGAGAGTGAGTTGATATCTTAAAAAATGTTTCAAATTAATTTCCTGTTGATAACGTTTCTGCCAGGTTATTATTTTATTGAGCTATATATAGAAGCTATTCCAAAGGTTAATGAAAATGCTTTTACTTCTTTTTGTCCCGCTTCTTTTAAAATGGCTAAAAATGCTTCTCCATCCGGAAAGGCGTTTACCGACTCAGGTAAGTAACGATAAGCAGAGTTGTCTTTTGAGAAAATTTTTCCAATAAACGGTGTGATGTATTTAAAATAAACAGTATAAACCTGTTTAATGAAAAATCCGCGTGGTTTAGAAAATTCCAGGATAATCATCTTTCCTCCAGGTTTTAATACACGATGCATGTCGCGAATACCTTTCTCTAAATTTTCAAAATTGCGTACACCAAACCCAACAGTGATCGCATCAAAACTGTTATCTGCGAATGGGAGATTTTCCGAATCCGCTAATTTCAATTCTATTTTTGTTTGCAATCCTAACTTCTCTACTTTTTTCTTTCCCAGTTCCAGCATCCCTGAAGAAATATCCACTCCGATTACTTTTTCCGGATTCAATCGCATGGCTTCAATCGCAAAATCAGCAGTACCGGTTGCAATGTCCAATATTGTTTTGGGTTGTTGTGATTGCAGTAATTGAATTGATTTTTTTCTCCAGCCTTTATGAATTCCCAATGAGAGGATTTGATTTAAGAAATCATAACGATGTGCAATAGCATTAAACATGGTTGCTACTTGCTCTTTCTTTCTTGCTGTTTGATCTTTATAAGGCGTTACGGTAGACAAGTTGATGGATTTAATGTGTGGCTATTGATAAAAAGATAATTGTGATGCTTCCTGAAGTAATTGCTTTTTATTTACGGGAACAACACCTGTTTGTTCACAAACCAATCCGCCTGCCAAATTCGCCAGTGTCGCAGTTATAATAGGATTAAGTCCGGCAGCAATACACAATGCTGCGATGCTGATAACTGTATCTCCGGCACCTGATACATCAGAAATGGTTCGAATATGTGCAGGAATAATTTGTTTGATATCAACGCTGTGTGTATACATTCCCTTATCAGAAAGGGTAACTAGGGCAGTCGTTATTTTTTGTTTTTTTATAAACTGACTAACAACAGTATTTAATTCCTTGTTGTTGTTGGGATCAAAATCAAGCTTAAGTCCTTCTTTCAATTCTTTCAAATTAGGCTTAAACAGTGTAACTCCGGTATATTCCCAAAAATTATTTTTCTTTGGATCAACAGCAGTTGGAATATTTTTTTTGGCAGCGATCGCCAGAACACCTTTTATTACTTCGGGTGTAAGACATCCTTTATCATAATCTTCAAAAATGATAACATCAATTTTTTGAGAAGAAACAATTTTTTTAACGGTGTTAACCAGTTGTTCTGCTTCTTTTGAATTTAAAGGGGCATTTATTTCTTCATCCACGCGCAGCATTTGATGATTATTACCAATGATGCGTGTTTTTACAGTGGTGATGCGATGTTTACTATCAAGGATAGCACTTGTTTGAATTTTTTGTTTTTTCAGTAAATCGGAAAAAAGTTTACCATTTTTGTCGGCTCCAACAATGGAGCATAGAATAGGTGTTGCACCCATTGCTTGTATATTTAATGCAACATTGGCGGCTCCGCCCAGGCGTTCCTCTTTTTTGTCAACAGCCACAATTGGTACAGGTGCTTCCGGTGAAATGCGGGTAACATGTCCCCACATATAGGAATCAATCATAACATCTCCAATGATAAGAACGTTCAAACCATTAAAGGAATTAAAGATATTTTTTATGTCTGCCGCCTTCTTCAAAATGGTTGATTATTTTAATTTGGCTAATGTTGCTTTTATTCGTTTGATTCCTTCTACTAATTTATCATCAGCAGTAGCATAAGAAAAACGTACACATTTATCATCACCGAATCCATCGCCGGAAACAATGGCAATATTTCCTTCCATTAATAAGTAAATGCTGAGGTCGTAGGAGTTTTTTATGTGATAATTTTCGAATGATTTTCCATAATAATAAGAGACATCGGGGAAAACATAGAATGCACCATCCGGTACATTTGCCTTCACACCGGGAATTTCTTTTAATAAACTCAGTACGAGATCCCTTCTTTTTTTGAACGTATCACGCATGATATCAGTCACAGAAGGATCAGCTTTAATAGCTGCCATAGCTGCCATTTGTGAGATGGAGCAGGTGCCGGAAGTAAATTGACCTTGTATTTTTTCGCAACCCACTGCAATCCACTTAGGTGCACCAATATAGCCAATACGCCATCCCGTCATTGCATACCCTTTTGAGACACCATTTATAGTAACCACACGATCATAAATGAAATCGAATTGCGCCATACTTTCGTGAGCACCAACAAAATTAATGTATTCATATATTTCATCGGAGATGACATATAGATTCGGGTATTGAATAATAACTTCTGCCAATGCCTTTAATTCAGCTTTAGTATAAACCGAACCACTTGGATTACAAGGTGTACTGAAGATAATCAGTTTTGTTTTTGGAGTGATTGCTTTTTTTAATTGCTCTGCAGAAATTTTAAAATTGCTTTGTACGGTACTGGGAATGGTTACAGGAATTCCTTCTGCAATTTTGATGATCTCAATATAACTAACCCAATACGGCACGGGTACAATTACTTCATCTCCAGGGTTTACTAAACTTAAAACAGCATTTGCAATGGCTTGTTTAGCACCGGTTGATACCACAATCTGGTCGGGAGCGTATGTCAATCCATTATCGCGCTTGAATTTTTCAGAAATTACTTTTTTAAGATCCAAAAAGCCCGCAACAGGTGTATAATGTGTGATATTATTGTCGATTGCTTTGATAGCAGCATCTTTAATAAACTGTGGGGTATCGAAATCAGGTTCCCCAATACTTAAACTGATGATGTCTCTGCCCTGAGCTTGAAGCTCGCGGGTCTTTTTTACCATCGCTAAGGTTTGAGATTCCGATAATATGCTAAGTCGATCAGATAAACTACTCATAAGATTAGATTTGATGGGCACAAAACTAATAAAATTGTAGGAGAATGCCTATAAAATGGAAATTGTTTAAAATTAAAGCTCTAAAATATCAGCTTTGGAGGAAACCATAATTCATTTTTAACGTAAAGTGGGGGAGTAGTTTTTTTGAAAGACTGTAGATTTGTTGTTGGATGTTCGCCTCTGGCGGATAATATAGAAATGCTTGGCTTTTTTTATGCAACGTAATTTACATCTCCCCGTCTTTTATTATATATTTGTTGAAATTAATAAATATATATTGAATAGTTTGAGTGATGGATGTGAGAAAGTAAGATTGAAAACTATTTACTTTGTTGCATGTAAAACACAAGCTTATGAAAAAGATTTACAAAAAATCGATTTGGTTAATTAGTTTTCTATTTGTATTCCTTGTTCAATTTCCGAATGCACTTTTCGCTACACACGTTCAGGGTGGAGACATTACGTTTAAATGTTTAGGGGGGAATCAATACCAAGTTACGATGTCACTTTACCGCGATTGTGCGGGCGTAGCAGCTCCAACAACACTTACTGTCAATGTCAGTTCGGCTTCTTGCGGGCAAAGCTATAATATAACGCTGAACCCTATTCCCAATACAGGGATTGAGGTTTCTCCAATTTGTACTTCCCTGAAAACAGTTTGCCAGGGTGGAACATTTCCCGGGGTTCAGGAATATATTTATTCGGGAATTACAACGCTTCCTGCACAATGTACCGATTGGGTTTTTTCTGCCAACATAAAGGCTAGAAACAATGCTATTTCTACTATTTTAGATCCTGGCAATCAGAATTTATACATTGAATCCAAATTGAATAACAAGGATTTTCCTTGTAATAATTCACCAACATTTACGAATAAACCGGTACCTTTTATTTGCGTTGGCGAACCATTTTGTTTCAACAATGGTGCGCTTGATGTGGATGGTGACTCTTTAGCTTATTCATTGATAACACCACTAAACGGCCCGGGTTCAAACGTTACCTATATTAGTCCTTATTCAGCAACTCAACCTTTACTTTCAACTCCTGCTGTTACATTTGATGGAACAAGAGGAGATATTTGTATGACACCAACGCAGTTGGAAGTAACTGTGTTTTCAATTATTGTAAAAGAATACAGAAATGGTGTACAAATCGGAAGTATCGTTCGTGACATTCAATTACGTACGGTAACATGCGCAAACAATAACCCATATCTTACGGGAATTAATGGTACCGGAAGTTTCACTATTCATGGATGTATTGGTCAGCCCCTTACATTTAATGTTCCATCCAATGATTTGGATGCGGGACAAACATTGAAATTACAATGGAATGGGGGGATTACAGGCGCTACATTTAATCCTGGATCAGGAGCGCATCCATCAGGAATTTTTTCATGGACTCCAACAGCAGCGGATTTAACGAATGTATCCAACTGTTTCACTGTTCGCGTGGTGGATGACAACTGTCCATTTAATGGAAGTCAAACGTTTTCTTTTTGTGTTACCTTATCTACGCTGGATGCATCTATTACCAGTAAAAATGCAAATTGTGCATCTTCCAATGGTAGTGCAACAGTGATCGCATCCAATGGGACTCCGCCATATACGTATTCCTGGGCACCATCTGGTGGTACAGGTGCAACCACCACAGGTATTCCTGCGGGAACATACACCTGTACTGTATCAGATGCAGCAGGTTGTTCCAAACAAGTTACGACCACTGTCACCAGTATTCCGGGTGGAACAGCAAGTATAAGTTCTTTTTCAAATGTGAATTGTAATGGTGCATCCGATGGATCGGTTACTGTCTCCATAAGTGGAGGAGCAACACCACCATTGACGTATACCTGGAATCCAAATGTAAGTACAACAGCTACCGCTACAAATTTACCAGTCGGTACGTATTCGGTTACAGTAACCGATGTGTATGGTTGTGCATCAACTGTATCGCAAACAATTACGCAACCTACGGCATTAACTGTAGCTCCGTCGAATACAAATGTGAGTTGTTATAATGGTTCGAATGGTACTGCAACTGCAACTGTTTCGGGGGGTACAGGTCCTTATGTTTATTCCTGGTTACCAGGAGGATTTTCAACATCTTCTATTTCCGGTTTAAGTATCGGAACGTATACCGTAAATGTTACAGATGCAAAAGGATGTAAAAAATCAGCAACTGTTACGATATCACAACCTCCCATTTTAGCAATTACAGCGGTAACGGTAGATGCAACCTGTAGTAAGTCAAATGGTAGTGCAACGGTTACAGGCACAGGTGGTTTCGCGCCTTATACCTGGTCATGGTCAGGAGGACAAACAACATCAACTGTTACAAATTTAGCAGCAGGAACCTATACCGTTACAATAAAAGATGTGAGTTTATGTACGATGAGTGCTCCGGTAACCATTAAAAATATTTCAGGACCAACCGCAACCATTACAACATTTACAAATGTTTCCTGCTTTGGCGGAAACACAGGATCAGCAACGATAACAGTAACGGGTGGAAAAACACCTTATAAATATGTATGGAACAACGGACAGACAACACCAACAGCGACAAATTTGATAGCCGGTATCTATTCGGTGATTGCTACTGATGCGAATGGATGTGCTGCAACAGCGAATGTAACGATAACACAACCACCTGTGCTTGTCGCAAATATTGTTGGTACAAACCCTGTTTGTTTCAATGATAAAAACGGATCGGCTTTAGTAACGGCAACCGGTGGTACAGCTCCTTATACTTATTTGTGGGCAATTACAGGATCGCATACAAAAGATACCATTCAAAATGTTGGTTCTGGAATTTATAATGTAACTGTTACCGATGCGAAAGGATGTTC
>C688J18823_10000172_pt1 | contig 35590 bp, 39 predicted proteins | sample HopSoiMetagenom1_FD_18823 | JGI IMG/M metagenome (IMG submission 18823) | reverse complement strand
GTTATAACTACAACAAGAGATAATGGGACACCTTGTCCATCAGTTATTAATATATGATGATGTTTTGCTCCTAGCTAACTTACATCTGTCTGTAGGATTAGGTCCAATCAGTCATTTCTGCCTAGAGATGCCTTTATCGATATACTAATACTATCAAGAGATTATTGTCATTTCTGTTGAATTCCTACTTTAGCAACATACACTTTTTTTTAGCAAGCCCAGTCCATAATCTCTCAAATATATTATACTGACCATTGCTGAAATCTTCTATGACACATCGAACCTGAACCATACTCCCTTGGCAACATCTGTTATCTTACATTGACCTTGACATCCAGTTCTCAAGACATTCCAAAAACATACAAAATGCCATAATACCTTCCTAAATGATACTGCTGCCGTAAGTCAGATGGTATTATTTGGTTTTTCTGATGGAAGTATCAACAATTTGGCCTCATTCCATAACGCATTAGGGATTCTTTTGACAATTAGAAGATACTTGACTTTCATAAGCGTCACTTATGAACAAAACCCCTTACGACATATACTCTATCTATTTTTGGAATTGGTTCTAAATCATCTTGTAGAAACAGATATGGCACTATTATTCGGTTAGATAATCCAGGAGGGCATAAGTTCATTTATTTATAGTTTATTTTATAGTATCACATGTCGGAAGCCCCAAACTTAACGCGCCTGGCTCTGATGATATCTGGAAGAGGGTCCAATATGAAAGCGATCCTTGAAGCTATTCAAGCGGGTACCATTGAGAATGTAATTCCAGAGATCGTTGTCTCAAATCGAGCTGACGTGGCGGGCCTTGAAATTGCAAAGAAATTCGGTGTTCCAACAGTCGTTTTCCAAAATAATGAATTAAGGGGATGGGCCTACGATGTACAGATAGCTAACTTATTTGACGATCTGGGCCTAAAAAGATCCTCCATGCTTATTTGTCTTGCAGGATACATGAGAATTTTAAGCAAGCAATTCGTACAAAAATATAAGACGCGAATTCTGAATATTCATCCATCCCTTTTGCCTTCTTTCCCAGGTCTGGATGCGCAGAACCAGGCCATTAAATATGGAGTCAGGGTGTCCGGATGTACCGTACACATTGTAGATGAGGGGGTCGACACGGGCGGGATTCTGATGCAGAAAGCTGTCCGGGTCTATGACCATGATAGTGCAGAGACGCTTTCTGCTAGGATCTTAGAATGGGAACACAGGATCTACCCGAAAGCTATAAACTCTTATTTGAAAGGAAAGATCAAGATTACTAGGGACACAGCGGCCTAACCTGTATCAACACTTTTGAGGAACACCTAACTCAATCGTGCCTGGAACTAATGCCTTTGCACGATGGAAAACAAAATAAAATGGATCCATTGTATTTTTATTGCGTTGACTGCACAGATAATCGACGGTGTACATGTTGCAAGACACGTTAAATCAAGAGTTATGAAAGAAATCAATCGCTTGAAGGCTCAGAATACTGAACCTTGCTTAGCTACAGTTCTTGTAGGAGACGATCTTGCTTCGGCCACTTATATTAAGAACAAACAGAGAGCCGCGATTGAGTTGGGAATGAAAACGAGGGACCTCAGACTCAATTCAAGTTGCACACAATCAGAGCTGGTAGAATTGATAAAATCACTTAATGATGAAGTAAATGTCCATGGAATACTAGTGCAGCTTCCGCTTCCTGTTCATCTAGATACATATGTTATCACGAACACTATCAAACCCTCCAAGGATGTGGACGGCCTAACCACCACAAATATAGGTTTGCTTGTTAGCGGCCGTGGCAGCTTAAAGCCATGCACCCCTGTGGGCATAATAGAATTGCTGGATCATTATTGTATCAATGTTTCTGGATTACATGTGGTGATAGTAAATAGAAGCCAGCTCGTCGGCAAACCACTTGCCTTCCTCTTCTTGGAGAGGAACGCTACCGTCACGATCTGTCATTCCAAATCAAACGATATTCTTAAGGAGATCAAAGACGCAAACTTAATAGTAACTGGTGTTGGAAACAGGGAAAAGTTTACGTTGACTGGAGACATGATTACAAATGGTTCTATAGTAGTCGACGTGGGTATCACAAGATACGAAGGAAAATTAGGTGGGGATGTAGACTATCCGTCTGTAGCACAGAAAGCAGCATGGATTACTCCGGTGCCTGGCGGTGTAGGTCCAATGACAGTTAGTATGTTGCTAAATAATACCTTGATTGCAGCTTCTCTTTCAAGACTTGATTGACTAGATTTAAGGATGGCTCTGAATGCTAAATCGCATTTGCGTAGGAAATTTCTCGCCAGACGTAATTCTCTATCTAGGCCTGAAATTTATGAACTGAGCAAACTAATTCAGAATAGGGTAATTAATTGTTCAGAATTTTTGTCAGCATGTGTAATAGGAAGTTATTTTCCTATCAATTCGGAGGTGTTGACTCAAAATATCATAAGCGCGTGTCTAGGCAGAAAACAAGTTGGCCTACCGAAGGTAGAAGATGGTGAGATCAGATTTTATGAGATTGCTCGATTCGATTGGATCGAGCAATTATGTACTGGTAAATATGGCCTCAAGGAGCCAAATAAATCCAAAGAAATATCGGATTCCATTAGGTTATTACTAGTCCCCGGAACAGCATTTGATACAAGCGGGCATAGATTGGGGTACGGTAAGGGATATTATGATAGATTCATATCACATTTGAGACGATCCGGGATTCCGCTATTTACCATGGGATTGGCGTTTGACTTCCAACTGATGGAGGGTGCATCACTACCATATACAAAACTCGACGAACAAGTGGACATGGTTGTTACGGAACAAAAGATCATAAAGGTAATGAAACCTAACCCATAACTTTGGCAATATCTTTTCGATAGTACTGTTCATTATTGCTCCAAGAGACCTTTTCTACAGCCTTGTATGCGCGTGCTGCTGCTGTTTCAAGGTTTGATCCTGTTGCTGTGATTCCTAAGACTCTTCCACTACTTGTTAATAGCTGGTTACTTTGGTCTCGAATAGTTCCTGAGTGAAATACAGTCACTTTTTCCCCAAGGTCTGAATCAGCTCCCCTAATTATAAACCCGCTCTTATAGTCCCCTGGGTAGCCTCGCGACGCCATAACTACACAGACAGCATGTTCTATACTCCATTCAAATGGCTCCACGGTATCAAGCAATCCATCTATGGTACCTTGGACATATTGATAAAGATCTGATTTCATTCTCAACATAATCGGCTGACATTCAGGGTCTCCCATCCTAACATTGAATTCCAATACATATGGATCATTAGTAAACTCCTCCAGCATGAGGCCAAAATATAAGAACCCCCTGAAAGGCTCTGAGAAATTCCTAATGCCTCTCATCGTCGGTTCGACAATTTTTTTTAATGTCATATTGCAGGTTTCTTCTGAAAAGAATGGGACTGGGGAAAAACTTCCCATACCTCCCGTGTTAGGACCCTCATCATTTTCTAGGATTCTTTTATAATCCTTTGCCGAAGCAAGCAATTTGAAGCTGCTTCCGTCGGTTAGAATTATCAATGATAATTCTCTTCCAGTTAATTTCTTTTCAATCAAGATTTTGCTTCCTGCCTCTCCAAATTCCTTTTTATCCATTATGTTTTCAATAGTCTGAAGTGCATCATTGGTATGACTGGTTATGAATACACCCTTTCCAGCTGCAAGGCCGTCAACTTTTATGACTGTCTCAGAGTCCTTTCCTTTGACGTAATCAGCTGCATCTTTGCTATTAGAAAAAACACGAAAATCCGCAGTCGGTATGTTATTCTGCTTCATGAACTGTTTAGAAAAAACTTTGCTTGACTCAAGCATGGCGCCTTCCTTAGAAGGCCCGAGGATTGGAAGATCAGCAACATGAAATGAATCTACAATGCCTTTAGCCAGAGGAGCTTCCGGCCCGACTATGGTGAGGCAATTATATTTCTTTGCAAATGCAATGAGACTTGATATTTGATTGGCTTCAATTCCAACATTTATGGATGTACCGCCATTGCCAGGTGCATGGTAAATATTGGAGACGTGCTTGCTTTGACGGAGTTTCCATCCCAATGCATGTTCTCGGCCTCCAGAACCTATCACTAAAATATTTTTTGGATCCTTATCTGATAACTTTGTCATCTATATCATCATAATTAATAGCCCTCAAATTAAATTAAGGAGGCTATCGCCGTTGATGAAATTCTATAAAATACTCGTAGTAGAGTATAGCGCATTTTTCCAGATTTTTCTGTAGAGCATTAATTGAATGGCTTGTAACACATGTTTAATGCACTCATATCTAACAGTGGTATCAAAACTAGTTTGCTAGAGGGCCACTAACTTTTAACAGTTAGAGCTGAGCTCCTTGAAAATTCCACAGATTCCGATTTCAGGCTCAATAGGGGTATCGAATATCATTCTAGGCCCTTTAAATTATCTGATAGTCACCGTGATCACTTAAACAAAAACATATTAGGACATATATAGCGATCTTATGCGATATGAAGATACGAAATATTGAGAAAAATATTCTTCTTAATCATTCCTATTGTCGCAGGAGCGAGCCTTCTTTATGGTTATAATTACTTCTTCCATCTCATAAACATTCCATACCCCGGTGCAGTATCACTCTCGACAGCACCAAACCCAGCTGGGCTTTCCGAGCCTCCCCTAGACAAGAATTCCCACGTGATAGGTAAGCTTGCATCATCACAAAGTAATAGCAACATGGATCTTCCAAGCTTGTTTAAACAATCACAAGATTCTGTGGTTCAGATAACGGCTATACATGGAGCTGAATCTTCGGATAGTGGAAATCGGTTGGGTTCAGGATTCGTTTACGATACGAATAGGCACATAGTTACAAATCATCACGTAGTAAGTGGAAACACCATGCTGGACATCACATTCTCAGACGGCACTATTTATCGAGCAAGGCTGATGGGCTCGGATCCGTTCACAGATATAGCAGTTTTGTATGTACCGAAGGTCCCTGCGCAAAAACTGATACCTCTCCCACTGGGCAATTCTACGAACATAAAGGTTGGGGAACAGGTAGCAGCAATTGGCAATCCCTTTGGTTTATCTGGGTCACTAACCGAGGGAGTCGTAAGCGGACTTGGAAGACTCCTTCCTTCAAATTCTAATTCAAGTTCACGCTATTCCATACCAGATATAATTCAAACCGATGCGCCTATTAATCCGGGTAATTCGGGAGGCCCACTTCTTAACATGAGGGGCCAGGTTGTGGGAATGACCTCCGCAATCTTCTCACATACAGGTGAATTTTCTGGAGTTGGTTTAGCAATATCCTCGGATACCATGAAAAAGGTGATCCCATTATTGATAACAAATGGCACATACGCCCACCCTTGGTTAGGCATCACTGGAACCAATATGACGCCGGAACTTGCAACTGCTCTAGGCCTTAAAGATCCAAGAGGTTTCTTGGTTATTGACGTAATTCCCGGAAGTCCCGCTGCGAACGCTGGTATACGTGGCGGAGAACAATTAGTTAGCATAAATGGTCAGCAGATACCCTTAGGAGGTGATCTCATCCTGCAAATTGGCGACACACCGGTAAGAAAAATAGACGATGTTCTTACTTACTTGGAACGCTATAAAATAATAGGGGATACTGCAGCCCTCAAAATTCTACGTGATGGTCAAGAGAGGAATGTACTTGTCAAGTTGACAGCTAGGCCAATTTCATTGATTCAATAAGATGTTTAACACGGCAAAGGAATTCTAAAACCTACGTCAGGAGGCTACAGACAAAACTAATATGTCGTCACCGATCAACCAAGTTTATTGAAGGACTATGATCACTACATCATTTGGTTAGACTATTTTAATAAAAGTCTGTCAAGGGGCAATGGCCGCAAACTTAAGCGGGAGTTTTCTGTATTTGATCCATCACTCGAAGATCTCATCGATGCTGCTAAATCTGTTGGTTATGAGCCTCCACGTGAGGATACTAATGATCATGCGAGATATCCTAGGCGACCTTATGTAAGGTCTGGCTATGTAATGCTTCCCAAGAAGGAAAAAAAATCTGCTCTGATTCAATCAATAGCAGAAAAACTGATCCAAAAAAAGAACAAGAATAAAATATTAAACCATTAAACCTTAGCCTCCATAGCCCTTAAAGCAGACGATCGAAGTAATATGTCAAGTCACTATTTCTTTATATAAAGGACTTTGTACACCCTTTCTCGGCTTGTTACGCATTGGTGAGGTAATACATTTAGCAGGGAGTGGCAGGTTCGTTGTTAAATTATTCGAGGCAGGCTTTAGAGTGCGCAGCGGGGAAATACTATATGATGAATCCGGAAGGCGAACAGGAAAGGTAATCGAAACGATCGGTCCTGTTTCCGCCCCATATGCTTCTGTCTTACCCTTAATAGATCGCCCAAAAAAGGCAGTGGGCGCAAAACTATTTTCTGGCAACGCAAAACACGTTAAAGTTACTCGCAGAAGGAATTTTGGAAAGAAGAGAATCCCTTCCAGAAAGCCCAATAGGGCTATTTGAGCTAGCAGTTTTGCGTCAGTTGTATTCTTGTATGTTCTGAATACGATTAATGGATACATATTTGGTATTAATTTAAACAGCGATTGGAATTCGCGTGATGATATGCCCGATTAGTGCTTTTATGAATTTTATCTAGTACTTGTGTGCTAGTCCGACAATATCTCGAACATTTCTAAATCCCTTATTTTCTAAATAATTCCTAATTCCCCTTGAAATCGACTTAAAGACACCGATACCTTTATTCCCAATGCCGCTACCAATTTGCACAGCTGAAGCCCCGGCCAACAAGAACTCAACTGCATCTTCCCACGTGAAAATTCCACCGCACCCAATTACCGGCATTCCAAGTTTTTTCGATATTTCATATACACACCTTACTGCTACTGGCTTTATTGACCTTCCAGATAATCCACCAATTCCATTACTTAGTATAGGCGACCCAGTTTGCACGTTGATTGCCATTGCTCTAATCGTATTGATGGCAGTCACACCGCTTGCCTTTTCATCCCTTGCCACCTCAGCAAGCTTGAGTATATCTATATTGCCTACTCCTAGTTTTATAAAAAATGGTTTTGGTGTATTAACTCTCACTTGTCTAACAATACTTCTGACCATTTCAAGATCGTCACCTACTTCCATCCCCATTTTCTTTACGTGTGGGCAAGAGAGATTGATTTCAAAACCTAGTATATTCAATTTATCTAGGCGCTTAACCATATGAACAAAATCTTTTTGATGAGATCCAACAAGGCTCAAAATTAAAGGTGTCTTATTTGCTTGAATTTCCTTGGCAAAGGCTTCGAACCCCGGATTAGCCAATCCAACTGCGTTGATATAGCTTTTTCCATCAAGATCTATTACGGTGGGATTACGATATCCCTCTATGGGCGAGTTGCTCAAGGATTTTGAAACTAAACAGCCTGCTCCTGAGCGATAAATCCTATCTAAGAACTTCTGGCTAATTCCCAGGAAACCAGATGCCAGCATCGTCGGGTTTCGGAGTTCTAATTCGGCAAATTTCACAGTTAAGGATTCTGAGCCTATCATTTCAAATGGACCACAAAGTTAGATCGTAAGAGCTAGATAGCATTACAGTAATAATAACATGTTTGAAGGATCGCACACTGCAATGTATGAAGCCTGCTTAATTATCAAGTTAGGGTCTATTTACTATCAGTATATATTTGTGACACAGAAGACATCGGTGACATTATGAAATTGGCGTTCAGTTCGAATGCATTCAAAGCCTATTCCCTTGAAGGAAGCATTAAAGAAATCAGGGCTATAGGTTATGAAGGAGTAGAAATTTTGTGCGATTACCCCCACGCCTATCCACCAGATATGACGTTAGACAAAGTAGCAGCGTTAAAGGCTTCATTGATCGAAAATCATTTGAAGATCTCCAACCTAAACGCGTTTTCTCTATACGCAATAAATGACGTATACCATCCGTCTTGGATAGATCCCTCTGTGAAGCAGAGAAAGTTACGAATTCAGCATACCGCAAACTGTATCAGACTAGCCAGCGAACTTGGAGCTAAAAGTCTATCTACAGAACCAGGGGGAACCTATGACAAAAATAGAGATAGCATCCAAAATTTGATGAAAATATTTGCTAACGGTATATCAGAGGTTGCCGTTGAGGCTGAGAAGAATAACGTCATGATTTTAGTAGAACCTGAACCGAATTTGCTACTTGAAACTTCAAAGGATTTTCTAGAATTCATAAAAGAAATAAATTCTAGTCATGTTGGATTAAACTTCGATATAGGCCACTTCTTCTGCGTAAGAGAGGACCCATCAGAAATAGTATATAAACTCGCCGACTTCATTGGCCATATCCATTTGGCAGATATTGCAGATAATAGAATACACAACCATCTAATCCCTGGCGAAGGCGCCATTAACTTTAGGGCGGTTCTGAAGGCGATTTCAGACATTGGATATAATGGGTTTATAACAGTTGAATTATATCCCTATCAGCACGACCCGATCTATGCTGCAAAAGAAGCGTACAATTATCTTAATAGTATCATCCACTAACGTTTTATTCACTTCAGGAAAATCTGCATGGGGATTAAATTAAGAGATGTAGACGATCCTGCTTTTTAATTAGACACTCACTAAAAATTAAATTACGACATTTCGGACATCCTGAATTGCATTCAATTAATTGAGTAGTATTTCAGTTTTAATAGAAAATTACAAGAGTACGACCGTCAGTCTCTGGATTTGTTTTCTAGAGAAATAACAGCAGCCAAATAGATCCCTATCCATGGTAAAAACATTATTTCACCGGCAAAAGAGTGAAACGCCTCCCACTCCTTTACGTTAGACGTTACTGTAATTGCGACCAGAGACAATGAAACAATTCTCAATATATTGACTGAGGCTGTTCCCAGGAGGCCTACTACAAAATAAATGAGCATATGACTCACTGGGATTCGTATCCTAAATAGAATAGATAGCATCACCAGAGAATAGATGATTACGCTCTGAACGCCAGCCGAAGGCCAAAAGACCTGCAAGTAGAACGGACCATGATAACCCTTCAAAGCAAGTAAATTGCCACTGGCTGACGCGGGAACATCATTCCCCAGATATACAACGTGATTTCCAATGAAGCGCAAGATAAATTGATCAAATTGCAGGTAAGCAGGAACGATCATCTGCAGTGGACCAAGAGAATCGTAAGGAAAGAAAGAATCTAATGACAGGATTACTGTATTTCCTGCAAGGTATACTAATCCAGCAGACGCTATCTTGTACCAATTCTTTCCTAGAAGCAAAAATAGAGATGCCACTGTATAAATTGTCGCTGCAAAGTACTCTGACATTAGAATCCAACTATTTACTATTGCAACTTTATATGAGTGTCCGATGGAGGTGATCAATCGGTCTAAACCCAAAGGTAAAGCTATAAGATATGATATGGTAAGGCCGGAAAATAGCGCGATAAGAAGAACCCTCACAGCGGAAACGCGAAAATTAGTCCCTGCAATTTCAGCAAGAATAAAGGCCGCAGCAAAAGCAAAACCAGCGTGGCCTATATTCCAAGATAGTAAGAAAGATTGTGGAAACAGCACAAAACAAGCCAGGAACGGACTAATAACAATGATACAAATACATAATCGATAAATATCCCTAGATTGTAACCGAATTTTCTTAATCATAGTAGGAATATACTTTCCAGTTCGAACCTTACGCAACCATTACGTTAGTTTTGCTTCGAAAATAAAAACCTATGAATATTGCTTGGACACATAAAGGTAGACTAATACTAAACGTCCTTTGCTAGTACTATTGCTTCTTAATGAACACTCATGAATTGAAAGAATAAACCTTTGTATGATTTAAACCAAGATTACAGCACTTATTAGCGATTTATCTCGGCAGTTTCGCAAAATATTTTCCCGATTCTCGGGCGATTAACTTGGCAAGTCTTATGGGTTCTGGAATTGAACCTTGAAGAGTGAAGGAATTTAAAAGAGCAATAACTGTTTCATATGACGAACCCCAATATCGAATAAAAATTTTCTTTCCCGTTTTAAGAAGTACTGGTTCTCTGTCACCAAGAATATTGTATCTACTCAATTTATTCATAATTCCGCTTGAAAAATGATGTCGTATCGAACCCTCTAGTCCCATAGAATCTCTGAAAGTTATGGCGATTACAGGAAGACCAGTGGCATCAGATAATTCTCTACCGTCAATTATGTTGTACATGCTAACTATTACTCCGTCTAAAAAAATGCAACTAATGTCAGTACGTTTCAATTTCTTCCACATATACACTATGTTATCAGTGGCATCATCTCCTTCAATTGTTGAACTTCCAAACGACAGGCCATCTACTACCAAGTCGCGCCGCATTACAATTCCTGACCAGTTTGACCTTGTATTTATTCGACTGAAACTTTCAGCTACTCCAAACACCCTAATACCCCTCTTGTCAACATGGATCCGCTTCAGTTTTATTTCGTCGATGTACATCAGCGTATCTCAGCAGATTAAAGTTTGCGTAGACTCAGGTTAAATGTATGACGTTGCAATCGTTATTTTATCACTGCCCGTATACGAGGCTGATCCTCCCATTATATTATATCATTCTTTAACATGAAATGATGACGAATTTGATAAGACATCTATTCGCAGCGCACTAGAGATCAACACGACTTGATCTTGTTATAATATAAAATGCGTGTGCCGAGATGAGAAAGCCCGCTAGAGTCATCTTCGTTGCGAAAACAAGATTCCAAGGAGTGTCTGGGTTAGGATAGGAAATGCTAATATTATCCAGATTTAAATGACCCTTTGCCAAGTTAAATGTTATTAGTGAACTCCAGACAAGGAAATTGTAAACAAACTCGTAAAGTGCAATAACACATGCAACAATAATTACTAGTTGTAGGATTAACCTAACAGAATCTGGTAAATTAGAAAGCTTGCCCCCGACGAGCTTCATAGCGGAATACCAGGAAATAACGGAGAAGACCATTAGATATGTCACAAGCTTTGCAACGCCATGAATCGGAAAGTCCGTACTTACTATTACCTGGCCAATGATCACCATCTTTGTTTTGGTATATTGAAGAGCGCTGGCATAGGCACCGTAGAAACAGATGATGAGCATGGAAATCGTAGAGAAATAAAAAATAATAATGTAAATGTTCAACTTTGGTATGGCGGCAAATAGACTAAGGTTATGCATGCGTACTGTAACTCATGCTTATTAATCTAATATAAAAATAGGCTTTAAGACCGGAATCGGTTCGCTAGTATTAAATAGCAAACACTTGATGTAAAGGAGATGAGTGACTATTTTCAAGCGTGTTCTGAAGTGATCTACTCCTTGAACTTCACTGCTAATGTTGTTAAATTCATACATATGTAAAATGGCTAGTTCAAAAGGATAGATTAGATGTAATGAATCTAGGGTATCCTAGACTAGCTCTCGCGCCACTACTTCAAATTACAATAGCATACGCCTATCGCGACAAGCTCCAAGTGGAACGAACCTAGTAGCTATATGCGCATAATTAAATAGCAAATTTTACTAGGCCCAGGTTAATCCCTAAGGATCCAGGAACACGCTACTACGGGCTAGATAAATCCCATTCAAAAGAATGCAAGTGAAAACAGTATTTCATCTCTGACTAATCGCCGGAGTCCGCATCCGTCTTATAACATTAATAGCCCGAACTCCAGACGTGAAACTATCTTTTTGTTAAGAGCTTTATTATCTTCAATCGGCGTACTTCAGGGAATGAGCGGGCCCGTCGGGAATCGAACCCGAGACAGCCGGATTTCTTCCAACAGATAAAAGTCCGGTACTCTACCTGGCTGAGCTACGGGCCCTGGTACACTTAGGCTCAGACAGAGTATAATTTAATTTTATAGATATAACAGAACTGGTCAGATTGTGATAATAATATTTCAAATAATAATAACTCCGCTATTCGAAAAACCATTTTCACTAGATCAAAACATTTTAATTTGTTTTTAGAATGCGTCCATATATGCCCGGGTAGTATAGAGCGGCTGAGTCGTACTCAGCTTCATACATTCCGGTCCAGTATGGGGGACTGTCACTCCTTCGACCCGGGTTCGAATCCCGGCCCGGGCGTACGTAATTTTTTTTATTTGAAAACTGGGACTTCAGAAGCGATTCTTGTATAGGTTTCATAGTCTCTTACAGCAATAAAAGACAAGGTCGTATTTTGTTCAAAATCATTATCTAGAATTTTGCCATTCATCGTGTAAACTTTACCGCCGGATTCGTTGACAACTAGATAGGCAGCAGCCATATCGGTAATTCTTATTTTGTTTCTAAAATCTAAACAAGCATCTAGAAATCCCCTTGCAAGGTAACATAATTCCAATGCGTTTGCCCCAAAATGGCGGGCGTGTTTAAATTTAGTCAAAAGATATGAGAGACTGCTAAAGACCTCATGCGAGACTCCAGATATATTCATGCCCACAACCATATTTTGCAAAGTATCTCCCGACTTGCGGGTATTTTCAAGCCTTTCTCCATTCATGAACGATCCCTTGCCCTTTGAGGATGAGTATATATCACCTGTTCCCAAGTCCATGACAACAGCATCCGTAATTGAGCTCATTTTATAATCAGTGGCAAAAGCTAAGGAGCAGCAATAAAAGGGAATACCGCGCATCGCGTTAGTAGTGCCATCAATGGCATCCATAATTAGATAACCCGAATCTCCTTTGATAAGTCCGCACTCTTCTCCGATTACAGTTGGCCTAAAGTGGTATTTTTCTATAGTGTCTAGCACTGCCTTTTCGGCAATAAGATCCAGTCCAGTTGAAATATCACCTCCGGCACCTCTGCCAAATTCGGTACAAGCTTCCTTACTCCCAGCTATTTGGTTCGTCTGCTTTAAGACCTCGGATGCTGATTCCTTCAATATATCAAGTACTGCCATAGATGAATCTAGCGATTCGATACTACCTATAAACCAAAAACTTGCATTATATTGGCTAATTATAGCATAGTCGTACTCAGACTGATATCTCTTTTTCGTCGCTTTTTTTCTTGCCTTTCAATAACTGATAAAGCCAAACTTTCAACGCAAGATAAACGCTATAACCGCTGAATTTGCTCCTCATTAGTTATTATCACAAAACATACATTATAAACTTTTTCAAATTAATCGTACCTGAATAACCAGACAGCACCTATGTTGTTTAGGTTATCGTTGTTTAGCAATAAACCTTAACATATATAATATAATGTAAAAAATAATGTGTTCTACTAGCACTATTAATCTTCAGTAGATGAATTAGTTGAGAATTCTAATTTATTACAGATTAATGTTTCAGGATAAGGGCAAGTCTACATAGTTAAATTACAATTGAATGAGAAGTACAGGACTAGGGTAAAGCTGAAGTCAAAAATACAACCCCACTGCCCGACCACAAATTGTCTATCTCGCTCATTCCATTTCAAGACTGAATTATTCGGGTCGTACTTCCTTAGTCATGATCATGCCATAAACATGTAACGGTAATTAAATACTGCTTGTCTGCTTCATAAATTATTCGAAGGATAAATACGAACGGCAAATTTGGTGCGGCCTTAATTCCAACAAAATTTATGTTGAATGGTTTCAGACTCACGAGACTAGTTCTGGGCCTTTGGATAGGCGTAGAATTAGTCTTGACTTTAATGTTAAATCTCCATCTTTCATAACTAAGAGTAGTCGAGCAAGCAAGTAAGATGCTTAATCTGTTGCAATTACAGATCATCATCTTGATCGATTTTCTGATTATTTTGATTGTCATCGCTAACGTCAAGTCCTGGAAACCATCTCTTTATCACTTTTTCCCAGTCTATTCTTAGTGACAGATATATCAATAGTCCAAGAATAGCGATACTAGCTACTGTCACTAGGATGAGCATAATCGGGTCTATACTCCTAGAAATGACTTTTTCAATAAACGGCCTACCTAAATAAACTGAACCCCAAACAATTATTTCGTTTAGGATAAATTTACCCAGAAAAGTAGATAAGATAAACTTCCAGGGAGAATATTTTACAAGCCCAAGTGGAATATAGACTAAGTCATCTGGAATAGGAGTCACCGCTGCGACAAAGGCGCCCAATGACCCGTATTTTGCAACCAATTTTTGTAGCGGATAAATGCGTTTCTTGGTTTGTTTACTAAATGCTCCCCTGCCATAATAGCTAGCATAAAAGATTATTGATTTTGCCAAAACAGCACCTAATGCGCTTGATAATGATATTAGATTGGGATTTAACGCCTCGTTAAGAGCAACAGCAACAAGAACAGGAAAGTAGGGAATTGGAACAAATACTATAATACTCCCAATAAAACTAATTACGAATACACCGAGATATCCCAGATTCTCAAAAACCGCTAAGAACCCGGCTAGGTCAAGCAAATATTAAACCTCGTTCTGTCCCATATATTTACATTGGATTACGCATTTCAGCAACCAGATCGTGGTGGCTCGTCGGCTGAACGAATATGAATTGTAATAGCAAATTAGTTAATTAGACTGTCTAATATGCCCTTGCAAAAAGTACCCTCACGCTAGGTTTTTGCCGACAGAAAACACACTCAATATTTTCCATGATTGAATCATCGTCCTCGGGTATGATTCTGATATCTGCTCCTGTTTGTTCCTTAATCTGCGTCTCACAAAAGTCTCTGCCACACCACCGTGCGGTTATGAATCCGCCCTTCTCTGAAATTATTTTCTTAAAAGTCTCAAAATCGAAGGCAGGAGTGGTATTACTCGAAAGAAATTCCTTTGCCTTTGTATAGAGGTCGTTTTGAATCTGATTCAGCAAGCTACATATTGTTTGAACTAATTCGTTGCGTCCTATAGTTATTTTTTCCCTTGTGTCTCTTCTAGAAATTTCCAGCTTGCTTTTCTCTATGTCCTTAGGCCCAACATTTATTCTGAGAGGTACGCCCCTCAATTCCCAGTCATTGAACTTCCAACCAGCAGTATATTCATCTCTTTCGTCAATTCTAGCTCTGATGTTTGCTTTTTCCAAATCCATAAGAACATATTTAGTATGTTCCTTTACGAGTCCTTCATCTGCCTTTTTGTGTATCGGAATTATAATTACTTGGATAGGTGCTATTTTAGGAGGTAAGATTAATCCCTTATTATCCCCATGAATCATGGCTACTGCCCCTATCAGACGCCATGATGTACCCCAAGAGGTCTGCCACGCATATTGTTCCGTATTATCCCTTCCCAAATATTTTATCTCGAATGGTTTAGAAAAATTTTGACCTAAATGGTGGGATGTTGCCATCTGCAAGGCTCTTCCGTCACCCATCAAACTTTCCAATGAGGCAGTCGATACTGCCCCGACAAACTTTTCTTGATTGCTTTTGAGGCCTTGTCTAACAGGAATAGCCAAATATTCCTCTATCAATTTTTTGTATAGCCCTAGAATGAGGTTTACCTCTTTCTGGGCATCTTCACTGCTCTCATGCACTGTATGCCCTTCCTGCCATAAAAATTCAGAATTCCTTATTAGCGGCTTCGTAGCCTTTATTTCTGCCCTAAGAGCGCTATTCCAGAAATTGATCTTGAGTGGCAGATCTCTGTAGCTAGAAATCCACCTAGCAAATGCCCAGTATGCTATCGTTTCAGAAGTGGGTCTAAGGGCAAGGCTTTCGGACAGATTGTTAGTACCAGCTCTTGTTACCCAGAAAACTTCTGAATTGAAGCCTTTAAAATGCTCTTCTTCTTTTTTTAGCAATGCCTCTGGTATCATGACTGGTAGAAAGCCGTTCTCATGGCCTGTATCTTTTAGATATTTATCAAAAATTTCTCTAATTGACTCCCAAATGGAATATCCATATGGTCGTAAAATAAGAGCCCCCTTTGTTGAACCGTAGTCCGCTAGCCCACTCTTGAGGACAAGTTGACCATACCAATCACTAAAGTTTTCTTCTTTTCTTACAGTCAGGCCAATTTCCTTTCCGGAACTCAATAGTTACGTCGCATGGCATTTGATTTATGAAGCTTTGCTCAGGTAGATTACAATGGATCTCCTTTACAATAAACTTGTCCAGTTATTCTGCTATGAAAATTCTTACAAACGTAGCACTGGATAAATCCAACCTCCTTTTCAAGAACAGGACAGTCTACAGCTTCTAATTTCATCCGTTTCAGCATTTTGGGGCTAACACCTTTCAACTTCAACTTTCCTTTGTCGTCCATCATTCCAACACTATGCAATTCCGCTTTAGCCTGGTCGGTTAGTTTCACTGACTTTTCTACCTGTTTCACTGGAACCACGTATTTTGATTCCGATGTATCATTCATTGAGCAAAGAAATACTGCGGTAGTATAATACTTTTGTTACCTACAATCCATTCAGCTGGCTAATGATGTTAGCTAGCATTAAAATGGTAAACTGTACCAGGTTCGTTTTAACAAATGATTCTTCGACAAGATTAATATATCATAATATGGGCTTTGCCAATAAGCGCGATATATGCTGATTATCTTCGATGTTGAGGGTGTTCTATTAAATGCAGAATATCTTCCGGTTCTAGCTCAAGTCTTTGGTCAGGAAAAGGAAAAAGAGATTTGGGATATTACTAAGCAAGGAATACGAGGTGAAATAAATTGGGAGGAAGGTTTACGGAAACGTGTGGCTGCCTTGCGAGGTATACAATTCGAAAAAGCAAAGCAGATAGCTGAAAACCTTGAAATTATGCCTGGGGCTAAAACATTATGCTCTGCATTGAAGAGAGCAGGTTGGAAATTGATTGCTGTGTCTGGTGGCTTTACGATAATTACTGATAGACTGCGGGATGAACTCGGACTAGATAGGATATTTTCCAACGAACTCCTGTTCAAAAATGGGAAGTTAGATGACGTACGCCTTACCGTGACATCAGATAAGGCGATCGCAGTAATCCCTATGATCAAAGAAATGAAGTATTCCAAAGAGGATATAGTTGTAGTAGTCGATGGGGCAAACGATTTAAAGCTCTTTGATCTATCTGGTTACACTGTTGGATTCTGTCCAGTCGACAAGGTGAAGGAAAAGGCTGACGCCGTCATAGAGGTTAGGGATTTATCAATTTTGCTGCACCTATTGGAGAAAAAATTTGGCGAGGCAGTTTTAGTGGCCAAGTCTTAATTAAATAAAAATTTATAGTACTAAATTGGGTTACATGCTTGGTTGCAAGAATAGAACTAATCCCAATTAGAGTCGAAATAGATGTTTGCGCGGGTGAGGACCTGTGTGAACTAATTATGCGGACAATAAAAGAAATTGGAGAATGCATCAAAGACGGCGACATTCTAGTTATTGCTCACAAGATCGTATCAAAATCTGAAAATAAGTTTGTAAACTTGAAAGATATTGAGCCATCGGAAGAGTCAAAGAAACTGGCAAAGATAAGCTGTAAAGATCCCAGACTAATCGAGCTTATTCGAAGGGAATCCAATGCTATTGTCAGACACTCTGGAGGAATTATAATAGTCGAGACGAAATTAGGATTTATCTGCGCAAATGCAGGAATAGATCAGAGCAATGTTAGTGTCAAAGGAGACTTTGCTCTATTGCTACCAGAGAATCCTGATAAGTCAGCCGCCTCACTAAGGAGTTATATAAGAAATAAGTGTGGAAAAGAAATTGCAGTCATCATAAGCGACACTTTTGGAAGGCCATTCAGAGAGGGTCAGACTAATGTAGCCATTGGATTAGCTGGAATTGAGCCAATAGAAAGTTACATAGGAAAGTCAGACATATTCGGCAAGAAGTTGAAAGTAACCGAAATTGCAGTAGCAGATGAAATTGCTTCAGCAGCAGAATTAGCTATGGGAAAGACAAGCAGGATTCCAGCAGTTATATTAAGAGGATATTCATTTACGAAGTCGAATACTTCTAGTGCTTTAAGCTTGATCAGAAATAAAAAAATGGACCTTTTTAGAGATTGGGACGAAAAATAGTGATACAAGAGTTAAGTTTCTAAACCTTTAATATATTGAAATTGCTATTAATTTTGCTAAACTAAAATGAACAATGCTAGTGATGACCTTACAGACAAAGTTATTGACGTGCGGGGTCTCTTCTGTCCAGAACCTGTATTCAGAACTAAGATGGAGATGGAAAGATTGCATATCGGAGATAGAATAAAAATAGTCGCAGATGATCCGGCCTCCGAAGAAGATATTTCTAGATGGGTAAACAGAAACGGACATGAATTGCTGTCCGTAAGAAAGGCAGACAACGATTTAGAATTTATCATAAAAAAGGCTAAGTAGATTATGACTTCCCTGGCCAGTTCAAATCTGATCGAACGAATCGGCAATACACCGGTTATAGAATTAAAATCATTTTCGACTAGGAATATAAAATTTTATGCGAAGCTAGAATGGTATAATCCGTATGGTTCCGTGAAAGACCGAGCTGCTTATTGGATGATCAAACATGCAGAGAATGACGGCATTTTGAAAAAAGGCAAGAGCATTATTATTGAACCGTCTTCGGGAAATACTGGAATTGCACTGACTGGAATTGCCAGCGCATTAGGATATAAAGTTGAGATAGTAATACCTGATAAGGTTAGTACTGAAACCAAGGATATTTTGAGAAGGTTGGGTGCTACGATACATGAAACTTCTGATGATCTGTGTCCCAGGGTGGGAGCCGGAACAGATCAGAGTATTGCCCTGGCGAGAGCGATATCTAAACCAAGACCGGACGTCTACTACATGCCTAATCAATATGAGAATGAAGCCAACTTCATGGCACATTATGAAAGCACGGGTCCTGAAATTTGGAAACAGATGGACGGACGCTTGACTCATTTCTTCACTGGATGTGGAACCGGGGGGACCATTACGGGAACAGCAACCTACCTGAAGGAACAAAATAGGAATGTTAAAGTCATTGCAGTGCAAGCCCAGAAAAATCATTTACTCCAGGGACTCAGAAATTTCGAAGAATCTGCTATGCCAGATCTTTTTATACGTCGACAACAAGTTGTTGATGCTTGGTTTACTGCAACGAACGATGAGTCTTTTCATATGGTGAAAGAATTGGCATCCCGGGAAAATCTACTCGTTGGACCGTCTTCAGGAGCAGTTATGGCATCGATGCTAAATGTAGCAGATAAATTCGATACTGGAATAATGATCGGCATATTCGCTGATGATGGAAGAAAATTCAAAAGTCTCTATGCTGAGCAAGGTATATTTGATCTTACAGAATATGAGCGCCTATTGCGCGCTAACACATATCTTCCTGAGACGGCCTGCCCTTATTCACGTAACTAGCTTTTTTTCTCTGTGAGCAAATTCATCCTTGCTAGATGTTTCTTTTCTGTCAACCATTTTTCGATGTCTAGAGCAGCCATACAGCCGAAGCCTCCCGCGGTTATTGCCTGTCGATATCGGTAGTCGTGGACATCTCCAGCCGCAAAGACACCCTTTACACTTGTAAGCGTGTGATCCTTCAAAATTATATAGCCTTTGTCATCTAAATCTAGCTGTCCTCTGAAAATTTCGGTATTGGGTTCGTGTCCAATAGCCACAAATAAACCTCCAGCAGGTATAGTTTGTTCCCTGCCGGTTATCGTGTCCCTGGCTACGATACTTTTAATTTTTTTATCTCCAGATATGTCCGCTATCACATGATTCCAAAGAAAATCAATTTTCGGATTTTCGAAAGCCTTCTCCTGAAGAATTTTGCTCGCACGCAGCGACTGTTTTCTATGCACAATTTTAACAGACTTGCCAAACTTCGTCAAAAACGTTGCCTCTTCTATTGCAGTATCGCCGCCTCCAACTACCACTATATCTTCTCCTTTGAAGAATGGTCCATCACATGTTGCACAATATGATACTCCCCTTCCTGCAAACTGCTGCTCAGCCTCGATACCCAGCTTTCTGGGAGAAGCTCCGGTGCAAGCCAGAATTGCTTCACCTCGAAGCGATTGAGAGTTAGTCTCTACCTTAAAGGGATTATTTGTAAAATCCACTTTCGTGACTTCATCATCCAGAAAGACTGCTCCAAATCTTTCGGCTTGTTGTCGCATGTTCATCATGAGTTCAGGACCAAATATGCCGTTTGGAAATCCTGGGTAATTTTCGACCTCGCTAGTAGTCATTAATTGGCCGCCAGGAAGTGATCCAGAAATCACCAGCGTGCTGAGCTTTGCACGAGAGGTGTATATTGCAGCTGTGTAGCCTGCGGGGCCTGAGCCGATTATTACAACATCATAAATCTTTACTGGCTCTGTATCATTGTCTTCATGTACTTCATTGGCTCCAGACATAACGTTCTGAAGAGTAAGGATCCATCAACCTGTTATTAATTCGTTCGGAATTAGTTAATCTGAGATTTACATACCTAGAGCTAGACTACTTATGGGAAAAAACAGAAGCCGGAATTATAGGTCTGATGGACTTACCTCTAATTCTGGTTTCACACTAATATCCCGGAGTTTCTCTACTGCTATCTGAGCGGCTTTCTTGCCAGATAAAAGCATGGAGCCGAAAGTTGGACCCATACGTGCCAGTCCGTGGGTCTCGGTTACGGACATGCCTGATATAATTAGGCCCGGGAATACCTCACCGGTCCGTTCTACTACCAGATCCTCGCCACCATTTACCCACATTGGCTCCATACCTTTCCATTTTATGTATCCGCGATCCATCAAACGCTTAACTGCAACAGAGTCATGTCCGGATGCATCAATTACGATTTTGCTTTCCAAAGCTATCGGATCAACACAGGTAACGTTTCTCGGTAACGCAGAGACGGGCATCCAATTTATGACAACTCCAGATACCCGTCCATTTTTCAAGACCAAGTCATCAAACTTTGATAATTGCAGAAATCTTACGCCTGCATCGCATGCAGCCGCTATAAGCTTTGAACATGCATGAGGGCCCCATGTTGCATATAACCCTTCATTCACCTTCCTGTACGGAACGCCAAGTTCATCCCAAATCTTTTGAGCAGGAGCGCGAACTGTGACTGGGTTCATCATATAACCGCCTACCCAATAACCCCCGCCTAGATAATTATTCTGCTCAATTATTAGAGATTTTACTCCGAGTTTACCCAGCTCCATTCCGGCTGTAAGACCCGATGGCCCTGCACCGATGATGATCACATCTGAATCAGCATAATCTGCCATCGTTTCGCCAAACATTGCGACAATAGTCCTGGTAATGTCCTTCTCCCCAACCTCACTAAATATTTTTGTCATATGAAGAATCAAATAGAAATATTATAAATACATTATTAAGTTTAGCTTCGGTGGTAATATGAAAATAGCTTATACTACGTTCCTAAGAAGGCTCGCACAAATAGACCTAGTGGGTGAAACTTTTATTATCTACAGCGCTGACACTCCAACCTTAGAGATCCTCTGCGTTTTTAGAAACAGCGCCGTTTCTTACCTTGATATCCATTCTGTTTATCAAATCAAGTAGATTTGTCTTATGGGAATTCAGGTAATCCTGTCCTTTATCTCTAAGACGTATTAAGAATAGCCTCAGGTCCCGATGTTCGTCAAAGAACTGTTCGACGATTATATTTCCATGAATTGCAGGATTAATTAACTGCTCAAAGCTCTCCATTGTTTGCCTGATATCTCCTTTTTCTATTGCTTCCCTTGCTTTTGAGAGAATCATGCTGATATCATGCAGCTGCTCTATAGGAGCTAGCATCTGTTGGTTTTTCCTTAAAAATCCGACTTTTTTTGTATAGCCGACCTTTTCTGCTATCTCTTTAGTAAGTTCATAATATTCTTCTTTTCCTCTGAATGGATAGGTTCTCTCCTTACGAACAACCAATCCCTTTATAAGAAGCCTATTCATAGCGTCTTGGATTTCCTCCTTATCCATACTTGTTGTCCACACGATTTTGCCTACATGATCATGGCCCTGTCGTATGGATTCCAAAACTACAACCTCTATTATACGTCTAAATCCATCTTCGTTCCTAGCATTCTGTAGGTCTCGATCGCTTACTGCTTTTTTGGCATAGGTGATATCAATCTCGATGGAACGTTTTAGCGCCTCTAAACCATCATCAACCCTTCCGCTAAGTATCAAGAAGCATGCTTCGTTGTACCAAGACATGGCATCTGTAGGATCGAAATCGATCGCCTTTTCGCATGCCTCGATTGCCTTTTCATAATTTTTCATCTTATAGTACGTAAGCCCCTTTAGATTCCATGCCTCTGGGTTAGTGAGATCTATTTCAAGGGCCCTATCATAAGATTGAATCGAAGCTTGGTATTGTTCCAGGTGAAAATGTGCATAACCTTTCTTTATCCACGCGTCCACATAGTTTGGATCTACTCGTAGTGCCAATTCAAAACTTCGAACGGCGTCTTCTAACTTATCGTTTGCCATCTGGCTCACGCCTCTTTTGTATAGCTCATTTTTTTGAAATTCAGAGTTATGATAAGAAGCACTGTTATCGTGATCAGAGGGCTGCAGAGTATTTTTAGGCTTCCTGCGAAGGAACGGGCCCATCAATATGGCTAGTTCACATCGCAGATAAATAGATTTGGGCTAATCTACTGAATTGGTGATTCCTACTATAGGAAACTGCCACCTCCTCGAAGGTCTCTTCGAAAACTGAACACTGAATGGGCCTTAATAGACCTGAATTCCAGACTTGATACTATTGGAAGAAATGGACCGGAGAATAAAATCCAAAGATACTTTCAAATACTGGAACGTTTGAGAATGGGGCTAGGAATTTAGGGTGAGGAATGGATGTTAAATAGATTAATACAGCCGGTACTGAAGAACATACTAGAATTGTCAGAATGATTAACCAGACTGCTGTCATTTTTTCAACCATTAGCCAGATTTTCTTGATTACATATATAAATTTTCTATGAAGCCTATATTGGATATAGGATTATAAATGACTGAAGTAGAACCCTGCCCTAGATGCGACTACTCGAACATGAGGGAAAGGACCTGTTTAGGCAGTACGGGATCAAGGTGCCTCGCTCCGCATTGGCTAATTCAGTCGACGAAGCGGTCCGATTTGCCACGGAAATTGGATATCCTCTGATTTTAAAACCACAGCTGACAGTAGGAGGCCGCGGAAAAGAGGGTGCCATTATAAAGTGTACTACGGAGCGAGATATTATAAACAAATTCGAGAGCCTAATTTGTAATAGGATTAAAGGGGAACTGCCTAGGGGGATACTTTTAGAGCAAGCCGTTGATATTAAAGAGGAATTATACGTTTCGTTCTTTCTGAATAGAAGCAAAAGATGCTTTTCTGTTATAGCTTCTCCTGAAGGCGGTGTAGAGATCGAGAGTACAGTAAACAAGATAGTAATGGACGTTCCTTTGGCCGGTATCGAAAGAGCAACTGCACAGAATATCACTGCCGAGCTTTCTATTAAAGAATCTCTAAGAAACCCGCTAGTAGATGTAATCTTGAGTTTATCAAAATTGGTTATAGAAAAGGAGGTAGAGTTAGCTGAAATTAATCCCTTGGTGGTCCTATCAGGCGAATCTGTGATCGCACTTGATTCCAAGGTAATTATTGACGATAACTCACTATTTAGGCATCCAGAATTAATAAAATATGAACACCTTTCGGAGCAAGAGGCTCAGGCGCGAAGGAATGGCTTTTCATTCGTAAAGTTGGACGGAAATATCGCTATCGTGGGAAACGGCGCCGGTCTGGTTATGTCAACTCTTGATATGGTATCAGATCGAGGCGGCAAGGCCGGTACATTCTTAGATTTTGGGGGAAGTGCTACTAGAGATTCTATTTACGAAGCTCTCAAATTAATCGACGGACTTCCACAGATAGAAGTTATACTAATAAATCTATTTGGGGGTATAGTGAAAACAAGCCTAGTAGCGCAGGCTATCTTTGATGGATATAAGGAAGGCGTTATCTCGGTGCCTCTCTTTGCTAGGATATCTGGATCGGAGTCTGATAAGGCTAGAGAGATCCTCCGCGAGGGAAAGGCTAGAATGTTTGATTCAGTAGAAGATTCCATATCAGCAGCACTTGATGCTATTAGCCCTAAGGAGAGAAATATCCATGGATAGGTTTGATTTAATGAAGATACTAATAGGAACCCCTGATGACAAGGATTATCAGAATAAGGATGTAATTATCCAAGGCATCACCGGTAGCTTTGGTTCGACGCATACTAGACTTATGAAGGGCTATGGTACTAATGTAACTGCTGGAGTCACTCCAGGAAAGGGAGGCAGTACGTTTGATGGAATTCCAGTGTTTGATAATATGAAGGATGCAGTGGCGTCGACTGGTTCAATAATTACTGGGATTTTTGTTCCCGCCCCATCATTTCTTTCTGCTGGAAAAGAGGCATTGGAATGCGGGATTAAACTCATTGTGGCGATTCCGGAACACGTTCCTGTTCGTGACTCAATAGAGCTATATGAGCTAGCAAGAAAAAATAATGCAAGAATAATTGGTCCAAATACGCCAGGAGTGATTCTACCCAATATAATGAAGATTGGCATCATGCCAGGACAACCGTTTACTAAAGGTAATACCGTTGTATTGTCGAGAAGCGGAACTCTGATGTATGAGGTATCGTACAATCTCTCAAAGGCTGGCTATGGCCAACGACTATGTTTCGGCATCGGAGGCGATCCTATAAATGGGACCAATCTTATCGAAGCAATAGACATGGTTCAACACTATGATGATATTGATTCAGTGGTTATGGTAGGTGAAATCGGTGGCGATGCAGAAGAACAATTTGCCGAACATTTATTGAAAATCGGATATAACAAGCCTGTAATAGCTTATATCGCTGGTAGATCTGCGCCAAAAGAAAAGACCATGGGACATGCAGGCGCAATAGTTTACGGGAATTACGGCTCAGCGGAATCTAAATTTTCAAGCCTAAAGGAGGCGCATATTCCTGTTGCCAAAAGCCCTGCCGAAGTCCCAAGCCTTCTTCGGGAAGAGCTCAGGCGATAGATAATTGAATCTAATCTGGACAAGTCCCCTGCCCAGNCTGCAACTGGTACCAGTTCGAGGATCAAACCTGTCTTCCATAAGTCTAAGACATGTAGAATATTTAGATATCCTTGGCATAAATGTCCTCTGAGATTAGATTCTGTGATAAATGTTTGTCAAAGACTTTACACCAAATTTTGGAAGATCCTGGTATATTGTACACGTATAAACGAAAACGTTTATACCGATGTATTCAATGTGGCAATCGAAGCCTCAAGCGGTCCTTACGGCCGTCTGCTGAATCGGTGTATTGATCTATAAGAATTTTTTCCCATCTCCGACCACCGTAATAATCTCTTGTTATAAGAAGTCATCAAGGCAATTTTAGTTGAGTTGATCTGCGTAATCAGTGTTAGGCCTTATATCCGGTTATTACTAAATTATGATATGAGAAGATTCATGGTCTATCTTTTTAACGATAAATTTACTCCGCATGATGCCAGAGCGGTATTGAAGCAGGCTCGCGACATGGCTATTAATTCGGGTATCATCGTGCGAGACGTCCGAGTAGCGACTGATTTTTTGGAGATTGATATGAGTCTGTCAGATGATATTCAATTGGAAGGCGCGCTGTCCTTACTTAATCCGATTAGCCCGCTTACAGAATATCAAATAGTGGAAGACAGATACATGGAAAAAGAAGCTTCAATCGAATACGCAAGAGATCTCTTTAACTCGCAAAAGTATTGGAGAACTCACGAGGTACTCGAAGCGATATGGAAGAATTCAGAAAATACTGAAAAACTAATTCTTAACTCGATTATTCTGATTTCTGCAGCTCTTGTGCATTATCAGAAAGCTGAAATTGATATATGTATCTCCATTCTGAGAAGGGCTTTACTCAAGCTTGATAAGATTGAGGGCAGTTACTTTGGAATTGATCTACATAATATTAAAGCTAAGGTCTCGAAGATAATTGAGACGGGAGTCGTAGAAAAACTCACCATCTAATCAGAAAATAATGGTAAAAATAAGATCACCATAAATGTTAATTTTAGTGTCAGGAGGCCACTCGGTTTAAGCCTGGCCCTATGAATCAGTCCGCTTGGGAAGATCACCTTAAACACATGCTGTAATACATTTGTCAATTTTCAATTCAAATCCAAGACGTAATAAATAAAGGGAAGCTGATGTCAAGTCATGATAGGCATGGCTATGGAACTAAAGGTTCATCCGTCCTTTTTTAGGGAGTTTGCGACTAAGACCTGGATTTCCCCAAATGAGATAGTTAAAGAGCTTGTAGAAAACGCCTTTGACGAAGATGCGACAAAGGTCCTACTTACTATTTTAACCAATGGATCCATAATTATAGAGGATGACGCAGGAATGAATAAGTTTTCTATGGAAAAATTCTTGCTATTAGGTTCACCGCACAAGAAGTATGACCATATATCCCCGAAGTTTAAAAGGGTCAGAACTGGTAGATATGGAACCGGTAGACTATCTTTTCTGACATCATTTGAAAAAATGAAAATTAGAACGAAAAATGGTGATTTTGTCAAGTCCATAGTGATAGATGCTGATACTCTTGACAAACTCTACAGCGGCAATGTGGTATTACCCGAAGAATCTGGGTCTGCTCTGAGGAGGAATGGTACTGAACTTTATCTAAGCAATCCAAAGGTTGCGATTGACAGCAATAAATTGATAAAAGAAATTAGAAAGCTCGCGATACTTCGACATCCAATGTTTGAGGTTTTTTTTAAGCTATCTGAAAAGTTTGAAGAGTGGAATTTCCAAGATGCGCAGGTGATCAGGCCACCAGAAATTCAGGGACACAGAATTCCAGTAAACCTAGACAGCGGTAGAATAACCGGTGAAATAGTTATCGCCAGAAGGCCCCTGTCTGATGATGAAAGAGGAATAGCTATAATGATCGGAAGTCATATAGTAACTCGAAGTAATTTTGGCTTTGAGGCCAAATTAAACAGAGTATCAGGATATATAAGATGCGACTCACTAACGTCTCGATTTGCTGATAAATCAGCACTCATAGAAGATGCCGAGTATTCAAAATTTATGGAAATAATGAAGTCATTTGTAGACATGACTGTTCTACCAAGCCTAAGTCAGTATGAGGATGTATTAATTACCCGTGAAGAATCACGAATTTATAAGGAAATTGACAAGGTATTGGGGCAGGCCTTAATTGAGAGTTCCGAGACGCAAGAGGAAGTAGAAGAATTGAGTACCATTGACGTTACCGAGGTGGTAAGATCCGACAGGCCCAAGGATCATCTGGGCAATTCCAACGAAAATGCCGTTATTGATTCAGAAATAGCGATGCCAGTAAATGAATCCCATGGTAAATTTGATCAATCTTCAGCTGATCTAGTTCAAAGTAATGTCGCTATTCCGGCGGATCAGTCTATTATCCGCGATGAACTTGAGACTCAAATCACTCAATCTCAAAGCACTACCGGATCAGCTAATGTGACGGGCGGTGTAAATAACGATAGACCGTATGATATCGAAAACTCAGACCGCCAGATGAATAGTAGATCTGATGACACCTCGCTAAAAGTTAGGAAAATCCGAACACCAGTTGTAAAAAGAACGTTCGCCCTAAAAAAAGTGGGTTACAAGGTCATTCCATATGAAGATGGCAGCGATTCACGTTATAGTTTTACTAGCGAAAATGTGGTATTTGTCAACAAAGCAAATTCTACATACAAAGCAGAGGCGAACAGAGGAGACGAATTCCTGTTAAGGCATATTATTAATTTGGTTGCCGAAGCTGTTGCACAAACAAAACATCCAGAAGGAAAGGATGCACTAGAACTTCAAAACCGTCTAATAGCCGAAGCGATAAGAATACACGATGGCTCTATAAATAGAAAGTGAAAAAGTTAGGGCTAGATCCAGTTTGATGTTTTGAATTCGATCCAGAGATTAGCAAACCATCATAGCAAAGTAACACGCTTGTTTAATTCACAATAACTACCTTGAGACGCCTAGTTTAATAGAAACGACTAAATCTAACCTGTATAAGATATATCATGAAAATCTATGGCGTTTCAATTTATGCCGGGTGCAACCGCCGTTGGAATCACTTTTTCTGAAGGTGTTGTGCTGGCCGCTGAAAAACGTGTTTCATACGGAAATTTTGTGATAAATAAGAATACAAAGAAAACCTTTCTGGTAACAGAACATGTTGGGGCTGCTTGTGCTGGAATGATCGCTGACATGCAAGTACTGGTCAGGCAAGTCGGAGCTTTGGCGAAAATAAGAAAACTCGAAACTCGACGCAATGTGGCGCCAAATTCCATTGCAAAACTAATGTCTGTAATAATGTTCGAGCGAAGATTTTTCCCGTTATTGACCCAAGTGATTGTAGGTGGTATTATAGATAAACCCAGCATATATACTCTAGATCCCGTTGGCTCGGTTCTGCCCGATGATTACGCAGCCGTTGGAACAGGAGCAGAAATGGCTTTAGGAGTGTTAGATTCAGAATTTAAAAAACAAAATACCCAGGAGAAAGCTCGAGAATTAGCAATCAAGGCGATCAAGTCATCTGTTCAACGAGATTCAGCTAGTGGCGACGGCATAGATGTCATTGTTACTACAAGTAGCGGACATACAGAGGAAACGATGAGTTTCTANCGTGTCATCTGAGACAAGCGTCACCCTTGCAAGCTGTTAGGACTACAAATGCCACGACGTGATTAGAAAAATAAATATACACGAAATGAGCACATTTTTTTGGTAGAATGTTCGAACCTATAAGTGAAGAAGTGCAACAAGAATTTGAAGATGACTTGGAGGAGGATATTGATGACGAAGAGAATCTGTAACTTATAGAGTAGCTTTTATTATCGATTAATTACTTTTTTCATGACACCGGCAGTTCACTTCTTATCATGGATTTCCTTTTTCAACGATCCCAAATTTGTACAAAACTGACGAAATGCTAGTGCTTATAATCACTTAATATATCCCTGTACCGGGGATCTTTATATGAAATATACTTCACGTACTCGCCATAAGTCATATTAAAAGGACAACTTTTACATCGAACAAATGAAAAATCGTCCGACAATTCAGCTATTTTCTTACAATCTGGACAATGAATCTTCAATAGAGTCTATAAGTTGAACAATAATAAAATTCTAACTAATTTCATGTTTTGTATTTCTTTTCAGCCGATATGAAAAAAGCAACTTGAAGGGCTATACCGCCTTTACCTGCTTTACTATTGGTTGACGCGATTTTCTAAAGACGCGAAAACCACAGATGCATTTAATTTCAGGTAACCGTGAAAGCTCTTCGACTGAAACAGACATGCCACATCTCATACAATCATAAATTACGTCCCCAAGATCTTCAGACATTAATAATAAGAATTAGCTTAAAGTAAATTTAAAGATTGTGAATCCAATTCATACTACTTCATAAAAAGCCCGCATATATGATAGTTATTGTATAGAATTAAATATCAACGCATCTTGAGCTAGAATAAAGTCTAGAATACATAAAAGTAGCGGCTTTTAGGTTTAGCCAACAAATGAACAATTGATCTTTGTAATTAAAAAGTTTGAAGATGAGACATTATGGGAGAAATTGAGCAGCTGCAAAGGTCAGGTTTGCCTCTTTTTTCTAGCTGAGACAATTGAGAGGATATCTCGGTCCTTCAAATGGTAAGAGGTAGGCAGTCTCAAGCCGTCTCGAACATCTATCGCATAGAGCAAGCCTTTGGCTAGATCAGTATGAATATCTTCTGCCAAATCCTTGACTGTGGATCCAGTTTTCATCAAATAGACATCAGGCAAAACATTTCCAGACCTATCAGACATTTTCGTAGGGTCTGCAACAGGATAGACAGTATTCATTCTTAACAATTTAAATACCGCCACATTAATGGCAAACTGAACTCCTGTCCGCATATATTCATTTAGTACGTCTTTTCGAATGAAATTAAGGGCCCATTTTTGTTTATCATTCAAACTTGATTGGTTAGTCATTTCAAATCGTTCATCACCTGGCAGATACTTTATAAGTCCGCGAGCTTGAGCGCGGCGCAATGTAAGTTCAGCGTCTGCACTTGTTGGAACTATAATCGAGTCCTTGTACTCCTCTCGCAACCTTCTAAAATTTTCTGTTGCATCCGGAAGATCCACCTTGTTGGCCACAATGAGTGTCGGCTTCGAAATCTCTCTCAAGCTCCAACAAAAATTTCTCCGATTTTCTGGATTGAAATCATCAAATTTTATATTCTCAAGTTCGTTCACTCTGAGGGCATATTTGACGTGATCTTCCCTAACTCCAATTCCCCTAAAAATCTCGGTGATCGACGAAACAATATCATTAGAAGAATTTACTGATCTTGAAATTTTGTCATAGTTTCCTTCGAGTAATTTCAGGTACCACATTATAACCTCTTCTTCAATATCTGCAATATCAGCAACAGGGTCTCCTGTTCCAGCTTCAGCGATCTTACCGGAGGCGTCAATACTCCCTGAGGCATCTACAATATGAAGGAGGGCATCTGACTGAGCTGCTATAGACAAAAATTGGTTCCCAAGACCTTTACCTTCCCATGCACCTTTGATAAGTCCAGGCAAATCGACGAGTTCTATGGGTATAAATCTCCAACCGTCAATACATTTTGAATTTCGCGGCGAGTCAAGCACTCCTAGCTCCTTATGAACACATAATGTTATGGCACTTGCGTTACCAACATTAGGTTGTTTGGTTACGAATGGGTAGTTGGATATTTCAGCCGATCCCAGTGTAGCTGCATTAAAAAAGGTCGTCTTGCCAGTATTAGTTTTACCAATCAAACCAATCTTTATCATAAACCTTCCCCATTGACTTGAGCTTATAAATATATTCTTCTAGTTGATTATATTAACACAACAGCATCATCTGATGATTAAAGGAATCGTAATGGCTCCGTTTGAAGCCGATTGAACCAAGGTAGAATATTTTGCGAGTGCTCCAGATTTATAACGTGGTCGTATAGGTTTCCATGTTTTTCTTCTTTTCTTTATTTCACTTAAAGTTAATTGTATGCTTAACTTTCCCTTCGGAACATCTATTTCGATTATGTCGCCATTCTTTATAAAGGCAATTGGTCCACCTACAATAGCCTCGGGACTGACATGACCCACCATAAAGCCTCTAGTTGCCCCCGAAAAGCGGCCATCAGTAATCATTGCGACGTTTTCACCCAAGCTTTGGCCAACTACTGCAGCCGTCACGGCAAGCATTTCTCGCATACCGGGTCCCCCCTTAGGCCCCTCATATCTAATAACTATTACATCACCTTCAATTATTCTTTGTTTCGCCAGGGCGTCAAAGGCAGCTTCTTCGGAATTAAAGACTTTTGCACGGCCGACAAATTTTGTTGTGTTGATTCCGGCAATTTTTATCACTGCTCCCTCTGGCGCTAAATTTCCCTTCAATATTTTCAAAGTTCCCTCTTTGTGGATAGGATTTCCAATTGGCTTTACTACTCGTTGAGATTGAGTACCACTAAACTGGATCGAATTTATATTTTCCTTGATGCTTTTGCCGGTCACGGTAATTATGTCGCCGTTTATCAATCCTGCTTTCAAAAGACTATTCATTACAATAGGGATACCTCCAATATCATCCAAATCTCGCATAACATACACGCCACCGGGTCTTAAATCAGCAATATGGGGTACTTTGCGTCGTATTCTCTCAAAATCATCTAGCCTTAGCTTGATTCCGACCTCCCTTGACAAAGCTAATAGATGCAGTACAGAATTTGTTGATCCACCAATAGCATTTACGATTGCAATTGCATTCTCAAATGCATCAAAAGTCATGATATCCTTGGGTCTGATGTTACTTTCAATTAGTCTGTGAATTTGTATGCCAGCGTCGTAACATAACTTTGTCCTTTTTTCACTTTCCGCGGGTGGAGATGAGCTGCCAGGAAACGAGATACCGATTGCTTCTGCTACAGATGCCATAGTATTTGCCGTATACATTCCGGCACAAGAACCTGCAGAGGGGCAAGCGACATTTTCTAGACTAAGGAGTTCGTCCGCTGTCATTTTTCCTGAATCATACATACCTACTGCTTCATAGACATCTTGAATAGTAACTTGCTTACCATTCCAAGACCCGGGTAAAATTGTACCGCCGTATACAAAAATTGAGGGCAAATTTAATCTTGCCATAGCCATCATCGTACCAGGTAGACTCTTGTCACAGCCCGAAATTCCTACTATTCCGTCATACTGGTGTGCGCGCATCATGACCTCTATAGAGTCGGCAATGATTTCTCTGCTAACAAGAGATGCCCTCATACCCTCATGGCCCATAGCTATTCCATCTGAAACCGCGATTGTGGTAAATTCTCTAGGAGTACAGCCCCCGTCCTTTGCTCCCTCTTTAGCAACATGTGCTAACCTTCCCAAGTGAATATTACACGGAGTGGCTTCATTACACGAAGAGCATACTGCGATAATCGGCCGAGCCAAGTCCTCTTCCAGCAATCCCATGGCTTTGTACATTGCTCTCTGAGGCGCCCTTGAAGGACCTTGAAGAACTATTCTACTAGGTAAATCCAATTCGGATCCTATATTCTCTTATATATATTTTAAGATTCTTTCTGCTGAACTTTATTTTACCAGAATTTTATTCGAGCAAGGCAATGATCTTGATTGCGTCAAGGCCTTCCAGCTTGAAGATGGTTTCGCACATTCCACATTCAGCATTGCCACTGGACATATCGTTTGCTGAAATTTCTTCATTCTGATAGTCGCATTTTGGGCATCGGAATGAAAAGGAAATATCAAAACTATCAAGTTCTACTGTTTCAGTCATAGCATTTACTAGCATGAATATATTATATTTAAGATATGCTGTGCGATAGTTATAAAACTCTACAATTCCTAGAGCAATTACCTAGAGGTAGTGCTCGCAGTTGAGTCTCAAATTCTAGCTGGGGTGTCCCTCTTGCTAACCGTTATGGTATTATCATTTTTACCGCCTAGTTTAAGGTGTCTATAGTTAATCTGAAATAAATATATAATATACAAATAACTATCCGTAGAGTAATGCATAAAACAGCTTCATGCATTTTTTGTTCTATAATTCAGGGTCATGCACCAGGTGTATTTGTATACACTGATAATGAGTTTATTGCTCTGATGGACAAATATCCAGTAAATTACGGACACACTCTGCTGGTACCTAAAATACACTACAGAGATCTGTTATCCATGCCTATAGATCAAATTGGTAGAATGTATTGTATGGCTGCGAATTTAGCAAAGGCGATAGTAATGTCAGTCAAGGCAGATGGATTTAATTTGGGTCAGAATAATGGTCGCGCGGCAAATCAAATTGTGCCACACGTTCATGTGCATATTATCCCCCGTTATAACTATGATAGTCCTAACGGAAACTGGCCATCTAGAAAAGTTGCCTCTCTAGCAGACCTAGGTAGCATCGCTCAATCGATCACCAAATCTATTGCTGAACCACTTTCTTCTGGTTATCTTCAGTAGTGGTCGGATAGTGTTTTTCGGCAGACACCAAAATTCGGTTTTCCTCTAAAATTCGGTTTGGGACCATAAGTTCATTCATTGCCCGCGTGTTGTTAAAAAAAACGAAGTAAATTCCTTTTAAGCAGAGTATAGGCAAGGTCTATGGTGGATTCAGTCCAGATAAACAGAAGTTCCAAGTATAACACAGTCGAGTCGGTTTATTCAATGATTCAAAAGCATAGCGGACAATTGACTGCGAAATTATTAGAGAAAGAATTTGGAAATAAATATGTAGTCCATTATGCAATCACTCGCTTGACAAAGGAAGGCAAGATTAAAAGAGTACGTGGATTTGGACCAAATCGAATCGAATTCTTTTATTTGGATATTGCGTAAACTACTGGTTTGTATTTTTTGACTCTCAACTGAATGATTTATCATGATGATAAATTGTCATGTGTGATACTAAAAAATGGAGATAGTATTCAAAAAATAGCTTTCTAAAAGATCTCCTCATCCTTCCGTATTCCGCCCAATCCAGTCTTCACTTGGTTAGAACATTCGAGGCAGATGCTTTCTGAGAAGGGGAAGGTCTTTAAACAGTGTTTGCAAACTGGCTTCTTGCAATTAGGACAGATTAGCATGTATTTCCTAAGGTTACAGATATAGCAAAGGCTCATCATTGGTAGCTTTATGCAAAAATGACGTAAAAGTTTATCGAATTATATTTTATCAGTTAAAAATAAATTACATTACTGTCTCATTCTTCGAAGACTCTCAGATCAAGTTGTTTCTTAATTTTTTTTGTGTACTTGGTTAAATAGGATCTAGCCTCACTCTCTGTATCAAACCGGGCTTCACCCCTAAATGACCCATTTTCATCGATAAATGAAATTGCCGACCATATTCCATTTTTCCCCATTTTCTTTACAACGAACATGTAATTAGGTATTGTAATGATTAAATTAAAAGATACTCCGATTAGCACAAGGCTAGGAGAAAGCTTGAATTAATTGTCAATGGGGGAACGATGCAGACGAACTTACAATAATTCCAAGATAGGCAAAAACATTGCGAGTTACGTGTTAATTATAACGCGCTAATCTGTTACTAAACTCTTCAGTTGGGACATCTGAATGGGCTTTATTATGATCTTTATATCCTTGTCCTTGTAATAGTTATTACGTTTCATTTCTCGTTTTACTTCATCAAAGGCCGTTAGGATAATGATTTTTGCCTCGGGATCTGAAACAAGGATATCTTTTGCGGCCTGAAGTCCGTTTTTAGCTCCAGGTAGCTTATAATCCATTATCAAATAATCCGGTCGGTAGGAATTGTAATCAAGGAGAATTTCCTCGGCGGTAGTGGCGGTGGCCATGACTTCGCATCCAGCCTTCCTGAGGTAATCTTTGTAAAGGATTAATAGGTCCTCTTCATCCTCGACAATCATCACTTTCCTCGACTTCCGAACATTTTTAAAGGCGCTCATATCATAACTGGCCGTTATTTAACCAGGATGCTGCAAAGCTTAAGCATTCTTGGCCCTGAATCTGAGTATAGCACCTATCTTGCCCAAACTCGCTATTTGCATTCCCTCCTCAGATTTACCTGATATGACCTCGATCCTACTTCCAGTCATAGTGGTCAATTCCTCCAGATAGTCAACTATGTCTTGCTCGCTAGTTTCATAATCCAATCCTTGGCATGAGGGACATGCAGTTGAAATTAGTTCCTGCTTCTCTGCAAATACTTTACTTTTATCTATGAATCTTTCGCTAATATATCCACATTTTTTACATCTAGATCTTATTCTGACGGTGGAGACATCGTCTGTAACAATAACCAAGTCTACGGCACCACTTTGCAATGCCTTTATAATATCAGTGAGCCCGTATATACCAAGTCCACTTTCAGAATGGACCTCACTCATAAATCTCTTTACTAGTTTCTTTTCTTCCATGAGCCTATATTCAGACATGATTCCTTGATCATTTATTTTGTCGACGATCTCTCTCACACCCTCTTCGCCAGAATACGAAGTATCTAAAGTTGA
>C688J18823_10000171_pt1 | contig 35632 bp, 39 predicted proteins | sample HopSoiMetagenom1_FD_18823 | JGI IMG/M metagenome (IMG submission 18823) | reverse complement strand
GCTTACCGCCCGGCCGCTGGCTATTCTGCTCCACCTTGGCGCACGAAAGGAAAAACTAGAGCAAGCGACGAGGGAGGTTGACGGGTCGTTCCATATCAGTACTTCGACCGGTGCACCGGGTGCAGCTGCGCCTCGGGCGTGCGCTGCTCCAGCCACGCCGCCAGCGCGGGTCCGGCCTTGATGTGGAAGGCGGCGCACTGCCTCACCAGCTCGACCGCCTGGGCGAAGCGGCGATCTCCGCCGGGGAAGGCGCGGGCCCGCGGTCGGAACGACTTTTCCAGCGCCTGCGCGTGCGAGTCGTCGCAGAAGCCGCTCCCGATGGCCACCAGGCCGGCGCCGTAATCGCGCGGCATGCGCGCGACGATGGCATCGAAGTTCTGGTCGACGAACTCCAGCGCCGCCTGGCGCGTGCGCGGATCCCTCGAGGGACCCCAGACCAGCTGGATGGACTCGCGGGGATCGAACTCGTCGCCCATCGCGATGCGGAATCCCTGCTGGACCAGCGCCGGATCGCGGAAGTCGCCCATGGCCGAGAGGATGCGCTGCCGCTCCACCCGGCCTTTCTCGGCCTTCGCGGCTGCGTGCAGCTTGTCGTAATACGCCGCGTCGCCGGCGATGGCGGAGAGGAAGAGCGCCTCCGCCGCCAGCTCCGGGCTGGTCGTCTTGTGGTCCGCAAGCCAGCGATCCGCGACCTTTCTCGCCTGGGCACGCACGGCGGGATCCTCACCCTGATCGCCCACCAGGCCGAGCAGCAAGGGCCGGAGGAAGCGCGCGTCCTCGCTCTCGCCCTTGCGCTCTGCGAATCCCAGCGCGAGGGCGCGCTTGCCGAAGGTGTCCCGCACCCAGGCGGCGTACTTCGGCCGCTGCGCCTCGGAGACGAGCCCGCGGACCCCGGCGAACTCGACCGCCGGGAAAAGGCCCTGGACGACGTGGCGATCCTTGTCCCCGGCCAGCGCGCGAGCCAGCTCGAACGCGCGCGTATAGTCGAGCGAACCCGCCTGGGCGGCAGCGAAGACGTCGGAGAAGAAGATCATCTTTTCAGCTGCCGTCAGCGTGCCGGCGTTCTGCGTCAGCTTCTCCAGCTGCTGGTCGTCGAGCGCGGTGCGGTAGTAGCCCGACGCGCCAGCGTTGGGCATCACCCAGCGGGGGCAGCCGCCCAGGTCCAGGGTTCCCGTCGCCGCCGTGAGCAGCGTGCAGGCGCGTCCGCGGTCGGTGCGCGCGCAGACCGGAATCTGCCAGGTCTGCGGCGGCGGCGGAGTCTGCGCCGCGCCCAGCGGCAGGTAACGCGCTTGCGACAGCTCCAGCGTGCCCTTCCCCGCGTCGCAGGAGACCTTGGCGGTGACCAGCGGCAGCCCCGCCTGATCGAGGAAGGTGGAGAACGGCACCGCCACGTCGCGGCCCGCTGCCTCGGAGATGGCGGCCAGGAACTCCTTGGCGGTGGCGTTCCCGTCGGCGTGCCGCTTGAGATACGACTCCACCCCGGCGCGGAAGGCGTCCTCGCCCACGTACTGCTCGAACATGCGGATCACCGCCGCGCCCTTCTGGTAGGTGATGCCGTCGAAGGCGGTCTTGATGTCGCCTTCGCTCTGGATGGGCTGGCGGATCCGGCGCGCCGAGAGCAGCCGGTCCGTGCTCATCGCCCGCAACATCGAGTCCGCCCGCTCTTGCGGGGTATCCCAGGAAGGCGCGAACTTCTCGATGGCGTGGAAGGTCATCCAGGTGGCGAAGGCCTCGTTGAGCCAGAGGTCGTCCCACCACGCGGTGGTCACCATGTCGCCGAACCAGAGGTGGGCGAACTCGTGCGCCTGCACGTCGGCGGCGCGGCGGTGGAACTGGGGCGTCTCCTCGCCGGGGCGTGCCAGGTTGATGCGCTGGGCGAAGGTGATCAGGCCGGGATTCTCCATCGCGCCGCCGCCCAGCGGCACCTCGATGAGGTCCAGCTTCGGGTAGTGGTACGGGATGCGGAACCAGCTCTCCAGCACGTCCATGATCTGCGGCGAGCTCTGCGCGGAGTACTTGGCCCAGGAAGCCTTCCCCTTGGTGACCACCACCCCCACCGGCGCGCCGCTCTTCAGCGCGCGCCCCGCGACGCGCTCGAAGGGGCCCACGCCGAATGCCAGCAAGTAGCTGGGCAGCGGCTTCGTCTCGGCGAAGCGGACCACCTTCATCTCGCCGGCGTCCTCGGTGGCCTCGACAGGAGTGTTGAAGTATGCGGCGTCCGCCTTGGGAACGCGCAGCGAGATGCGCCAGGGGATCTTGAAGGACGGCTCGTCGAACGAGGGGAAGACGCGCCGCATGCCCAGGGGCTCGCCCTGGGTGAGCACATACCAATCCCCGTTCTCCTCCTGCCGGTAAGCGCCCTCGTTGTCGGTGCGCGAGAGCTTGCCGGTCCAGGCGATCTTCACGGTGGTCTTTCCCGCGGCAAGCGGCTGGGCGAACTGGAGTCCGGCGAAAGCCGGCGGCGCGGGAATCACCGTCGACGCCGGCTCGGTGGAAGAAATCTCCAGCAGATCTGCGTTGAGCCAGAGGACGGAGGTGGGTTGGTCCAACGACAGCTCCATCTCCTCCGAGCCGGAAAATGAGTCCTTGGTGGGATCGACGGTCAGCTCGGCGGTGACGCGGGTGGGGCGCGCGCCGGGGGGGAGCCGTAGATGCGGCGGCACGATCTGGGCCTGCGATCCTTGCGGCCGCACGAACTTGAGCGCGAATCGATCGCTCTGACCGCGCTTGCCCGCCTGTTCGGCCGCCTGCGGCGACGAGTTCCAGTCGCGGGTGTCCTCCGGGTTGCGGAGGAAGTTGCCTTCGCCGGCCAGCTTGAAGCCGGCCTTGGTGACCTCCTCCTTCACCACCTTCTCGTCGATGCGATGGAGCGACTGCGTGGCGGAGAGGCCGCTGCCGTCCTTGGCGCTGGAGTCGATCACCACGTAGACGCCGCCGGGCTTGAGCGCGTTGAAGATGACCTGGTTCATGCGCACGCGGTCGACCGGCATGTTGGCGATGTCGTGGTAGATGACGTTGAGCACCGCCAGGTCGAGGTCCTTGACCCCGGGCGGCGCCGGGTCGTCGAACGGCACGTCGACGCGGACGGCGTTCTTCATTGCCGGGTGGGTGAGCCGCTCGGCGATTCGATCCTTGAGGAACGACATCCAGCGCGGATCGTTCTGCATGTAGACGACGCCGTCCGGCCCCACCGCGCGGGCGAGGAGCTCGGTGGTGTAGCCGCCGCCCGCGCCCAGGTCCTCCACCTTCATGCCCTGCTTGACGCCGAGGAACTCGAGCATCTCGGCGGGCTTGCGACCGAGGTCGAGCTTGCGATCCGCTTCGGCGCGGTCGGTCGCCGCCACCACCGCATCGGCGGTGGCGCGCGCATCGGGCTTGGCAGCTGCAGCCGCTGCCGGCGCCGGCGCGGCGGGAGGCGCCGATTTGCAGGCAGCGGCGCAGGCGAGCAGGAGGGCGAGGCGCTTCATGGCAGGTCCTTTCGCTGAAGGCGCATCGCTTAGCAGAGGCGGACCAGCACCGCCAGCNGGACAGCGCGCGCGGCCGGGCACTGCTAGAATTTGCCCCATGTTCAGCGTCACGCAGGAGCTGCCCTTCTGCTACGGGCACCGGTTGCTGAAGCATCCCGGCAAGTGCGGGCGCTTGCACGGCCATAACGGGCTCGCCCGAGTCACGCTGCGCGCGCCCACGCTGGATGCGCAAGGGATGGTGGCGGACTTCGATGCCATCGAGCGGTCGCTGCGCGCCTTCCTCGACGAGACCATCGATCACCGCCTGCTCTTGCACCGCGACGACCCGGCCGTCGCGGTCCTGAGATCGGCGGGCGAGCCCTTCGTCGAGGTGGACGTCAATCCCACGGCGGAAAACATCGCCCGGATGATCTTCGAGCACGCGCGCCGCGCCGGCTTTCCCGTGTCCGAGGTGCAGCTGGTGGAACAGCAGGGAAGCATCGCCTCCTACGCGCCGTGACGCGGCCCTGGTACGTGGAGTTCTTCCGCAGCGGCGACTACGGGCGGCTCTACTCGTTCGAAGCCGGGCGGTCAGCGCGGGAAGCGGCCTTCGCCGCGCGGACGCTCCAGCTTCGGGAAGGAGCGAGGGTCGTCGATCTCTGCTGCGGCCGTGGCAGGCACCTGACCTCGATCCCGGGCGCGATCGGCATCGATCTCGATCTCGACTCCTTGCGCGGCCTGCCGGCGGCGTGCGCGGACATGCGCGCCCTTCCGCTGCGCAGCTCCTCCGTCGACGGCGTGCTCAGCCTCTTCTCCTCCTTTGGATACCTGGAGGACGATGCGGAGGATGCCCGCGTCCTGCGGGAGGTGGCGCGCGTCCTGCGCCGCGGCGGGGGGTTCCTGCTCGATCTGCTCAACCGCGAGCACGCATTGGCGGGATTCGTGCCCAGCCAGCAGCGGGTCGAGGAGGACGGCACGCTGGTTGCGGAGCAGCGGTCGTTCGATGCGCTGCGCAGCCGGCTGACCACCTCGTTCGTGATCGTCCCGGCGGCGGGTGCCCGCACCGACTCGGTGGGTCACTCGCTGCGCCTCTACACGCTGACCGAGATCGCCGCGCTGCTCGCCGACGCCGGAATGCAACTGCGCCACGTGTACGGCGGATTCTCCGGCGAGGATTACGCGCTGGATTCGGTGCGGATGATCTGCCTGGCCTTCAAGGCGGGGTAGAGCCCTGGTCGATGCCGCGTTCGCGGCGGTCCTGGCGGCATTCCTTGGAGCCGGGTTTCACCGTCCGGCAGGCCGCGGGACGCAGATCGTAGATGGTGCAGGAGACGCGATCGCCCAGCTTTCCCTCCAGCGCCGCGCAGCGCTGCTCCGCGCCGCGCAGCTTCATGTGCCGCTCGCCCTCGGCGTTGACCACAGTGAGCTTGCGCAGCAGCCGCGGATGCGAGAGCAGGGGCCCGCGCCGCTTCACCTCCACGTAGTCGACGTACTTCTCAGCGCGGTTCTCGTCAGTGTTGCAGCAGCAGGCGCCGCAGGCTTGGCAGTCGAACGTCACGCCGACAGCTTCGCACGCCCGGGCGCGGCAGGGAGCGGAAGTTCCAGCACCTCTGCCGCGGGACGTTCGATGATGCGCAGGGCGAGAAATGCGGCGGCGAAGCGGGCGCCGGCACCCAGCAGGAAGAGCGCGTGCGCCGCCACCAGCGGGCGCCCCAATAGCGACCAGGCGCCGGGAAGGAACCTCACCGAAAACCCGCCTGCCGCGGAGCCGAGGCCGGCCGCCAGACCTCCCGCGGCAGCCACCGCAGCCACGTAGAACGATCGGGTCGCGGGTCGTGAGAGGGCGATGGGCAGCGAGAAGGTGGCGAGCGAGAGGCCCGCCGCGGCGACGCCGTTGATGGCTGCGTCCAGCGCCAGCACCCCGAGACTCCCTTCCGAGGCGAAGAGCCAGAGCGGCGGGGAGAGGCAGAGCAGGAACGAGCAGATGGCGAGGATGGGGCGCGCGCCGTGGCGATCCAGGGTGCGCCCCCAGAGCGGCGCCGCCACCATCTTGAAGGCGGCGATGGCGGCGGCGTAGAGCGCCATCCGCGCGAAGCCCATGCGCAGGTTGCCGATCATGTGCAGCGGATAGAACGCCGCGGCGACGCCGCTGGCGGCGCTCCAGGCGAGTTGGAACGCCAGCAGCCGGCGACCGGATTCGTCGCGCATCGGGGCGAGCGCTTCGCGCAGTGGCACGGCGCGCGGCGGCGTGGCGCTGCGCGGCTGGTGCTGGCGCCGCAGCAGCAAGGTCGTCACCGCGCCTGCGGCGGAGGCGATCAGCGTGAGCGCACAGAGCGCCGCGCCCGCGTGCCCGTAGTTGCCACCGCTGTCGAGCAGAGCTCCCGCCCCCAGCGCGGCGACGGTGGCGGCCAGGGCGCACACGGCTGCGCGGCGGCCGAAGTAGGCGCCGCGCACCGCGCCCGGAACCAGGTCGCCCATCCACGAAGTCCAGGCGTTGTTGCCCGCGACCCCCAGCGCCGACGCGGCGAAGGTGCAGCCGAGGAAAACCGCTTGCCGCGTGGCGGCGGTGCACCGCACCCAGGGCAGGAGCGAGAGGGGAAGCACGCACTGCCGCGCTACCCCGATGGTCCAGAGCGCCGCGCGCCGGCTGCCCAGCCGGCGGGTGATCCACGAAGCCGGGAGTTGGACCAACTGCGCCGCGAACGGGAGCGCGCCGAGCAGGCCGATCAGGGCGGGGGAGAGATCGAGGTAGAGCGCCCAGGCAGTGATCACTCCACCAGACGCGCAAGCGCCCACCAACTCGGCGAACGCGCCTTCCACCATCGATGTCCGGAGCGATCGACGCAGCACGGCGGGAGCACCGTGCCACGCACCGGTCTGTGCGCCGCAAGGGAAGGCCTGTGCGCTCGCTTCCGACCCGGGCGGGCGCCTGCCTGCGCGGCCGGTCCACGGCACGGTCGCCGCCCGGATGCGAGCGCACTAGCTTTGTCCGAAAGGAGGTTGGCATGCTTTGGACCATCACGGTGATCCTTCTCGTCCTGTGGGTCCTCGGTCTCGTCTCGGGCTCCACGATGGGTGCGTGGGTGCACATCCTGCTGGTGCTCGCGATCATCAGCCTGATCTTCGCCGTGCTGCGGCGAGGCGCGACGACAGTCTGAGTTTTCTTCCGGGGAGCGGCAGGTGTTCCTGGGGCGGTTTCCCTTGGGAGACCGCCCCTCTCATTTGTACGGAAGCGGCTGCCGCAGCGACAACAGGGGCGCGAAGAGATCGCCCCGTTCCTCGATGCGGTCCAGGGCGGCGGCGGATTCGAACGAGAGCAACGCGGGGTCCGACTGCTTCCGGCAGCGCTCCACCTCGAGCCAGGTGACGGGCATCGAGACCGTGGGCCGCTCGCGGGCGCGCAGCGAGTAGACGCAGACGGTGGTCTTGTGGGGGTCGTTCTGGCTCCAGTCGACCAGGACCTTCCCCGCGCGCAGCGACTTCTTCATGTTGGAGACGATCAGGTCGGGACGTTGCGCCGCCAGCGCGTCGGCCACCGCCCTGGCGAACGACTTGGTCTCGTCGTAGCTGACCGCGGTGTTCAAGGGAACGTAGAGCTGCAGGCCCTTGGAGCCCGAAACCTTCGCGAGCGTTTGCAGGCCGAGGCGCTCGAAGGTGTCGCGGAGGATGAGCCCGACCTCGCAGCATTGCACGATGCCAGCGGGGGCGCCGGGGTCGAGATCGAAGACGATGCTGTCGGGGCGGTCGGGATGGCGGTGGCGGTGGAGGGGAACGTGCAGCTCGAGATCGGCGAGGTTGGCGGCCCAGGCCAGCGTGGCCACGTCCTGCGCCAGGCAGAACTTCATGGTGCGCTGGTTCTGGCCGCTCCAGACGTCGGCCGTCTTCACCCAGTGCGGCCTGTGCGACGGGCAGTTCTTCTCGTAGAAGTACGGCGCCTCGACACCGTTGGGATAGCGCTTGAGCGTGAGCGGCCGGTCGCGCAGGTGCGGCAGGACGGCGGGCGCGGCCCGCAGGTAGTAGTCGATCACCTGGGCCTTGGTGAACCCGGCCTTGGGGTAGAGGATCTTGTCGAGGTTGCTGAGGGTGAGCCGCTTGCCGCGGATCTCGACCTCCTGCGAGGTCATCCGCTCTTGCGCTTGCGCGCCGCAGCCTTGCGCGGCTTTTTCGCGTGCGCGGTGCGCGCGGCGGCGCGATGGCGCGGCTCCGGCCTGTGCCGGATCTGGTCGCGCTCGCGCAGCTCACCACTCTTGGCGGCGGCGAGGCTCTTCTGCAGCGCCTCCATGAGGTTCACCACCTTGCCGCGCGGCTCCTCGGAGGGCTCCTCGGCGACGATCTCTTCGCCCTCGGCCTTGCGCTCGAGCAGCGCCAGCACCTGCTCGCGGTAGTCGTCCTTGTACTTCTTCGGATCGAAGTCGGCNGCGAGCGATCCGATCAGCTGCTCGGCCATCTTGAGCTCGCGCTCGCCGGGCTTGGTGTGCGCGTCCGGAAGGCCGTCCAGCTCGTCCTGCGCCACCACCTCGTCCTGGTAGAGCATGGTCGAGATCGCCAGGGCATGCCCCAGCGGGCGCACCGCCGCCAGGTACTGCTTGGTGCGCAGGACGAACCGCGCCACCCCAACCTTGTTGGCGCGCTTCATCGCCTCGACCAGGAGCGCATACGGTTTCGCCGCTCCCTTGTCGGGCACCAGATAATAGGTGCTCTCGTAGTAGATGGGATCGATCTGGCTGAGGTCGACGAAGTCCTCGATCTCGATGGACTTGGTCGCGCGCGGGGCGAACGACTCCAGCTCCTCGCGGGCGACGGTGACGTAGCGGCCCTTGCTGATCTCGAAGCCCTTGACGATGTGCTCCCAGGCGACCTCGTCGCCGTCGATGCTGCACACCCGCTTCTGCTGGATGCGGCCGCCGTCCTTGTCGTGCAGCATGTGGAATCGCACTTCCTTGGGAGAAGTGGCGGAGAAGAGCTTCACCGGCACGCTGACCAATCCGAAGCTGATCGAACCGCTCCAGATCGGCCGGGGCATCTACCTGACCTCGCTCGCGCTGGAGTCCGATGCACGAACGGTGAAATCGTCCGCCGGCCCTGCCGCCTCCGCAGCCTCGACGCCGAAGTAGCGGAAGAGCCTTTCCTGGTGCTGCCGCAGGCCCCGCAGCCTCACCTGCTTGTCCAGCGTGTTCAGAGCGTTGGCCATCACCGCGATTCCGTAGTCCACGAACTCGCCCACTTGCGCGAAATCCACCACCACGTGGTGCAGGGGCTCCCGCTCGAGGCGAGCGGAAAGCTCCCAGGCGCAGGCACCCTCGAATCGGCCGGAGATCCGATAGAGGGCGATACCGCCGAGCACTTCACGTTCCAGGTTGCAACCGGGCATGGGAGAGTCTCCAGTTCATCTGTACACGGCAGGCGTAGCTGGCAATGGATGGTCACGGGAAGGCGGCCAGGCAAGCGGGCGAGCGCTTTTCGACACGCTCGCGAACGTCCTCTTTCGTGCACGTGCGGACAGTGCGGATTGATCGAGACCTAAGCCGGGGACTTCCGGAAACGGGCCCAAAACGCCCGTTTCTGGGTGCGCGACGCAGCCTCCGCAGTCTTGGCGGCGCCGGGTGCGGCGATGCTGGGGCGCTCCACGGGAGGCGGGGGAGCCTCGCCGGCGGCGCGGGCGCCGGCCGCCTTGCCTTCGACGGAGGCGTGCTCGAGCAGAGCGTTGACCTCGCCGCCCAGGATGAAGACGAACCCGCTCATGTAGAACCAGGTCATCAGCACGATCACGCCGCCGATGGCGCCGTAGGTCTTGTCGTAGCTGCCGAAGTTTTCGGCGTAGATGGAGAACGTCCAGGCGACGAGCAGCCACAGCACAGTGCTGATCACCGAGCCCGGCGTGATGAACCGCCATTCCTGCTTCACGTCGGGCAGGAAATAGTAGAGCAGCGCGAGCACCAGCATGATGCCCACCGCGGTGATGGGCCAGCGCAGCCAGCTCCAGAGCAGCGGCCAGAACTTGTCCACGTGCAGATGGGAGGCGAGCCAGAGGCCGAGCCCGCTGCCCAGCGTGATGGCGAGGATGGCGAAGAGCATCAGCGCGGAGGTGGCCACCGTCACCACCAGGGCGATGCCCTGCACCTTCCACCAGGGCCGCGACTCCTTCACGTCGTAGGACAGGTTGAGCGAGGCGCGCAGCGCGTCCACGCCGCGGGAAGCGCTCCACAGCGAGAGCGCGAGGCCCAGGGTGAGCAGGTGCGGCCGCTGCTGCGTGGTCAGGGTGGTCAGCTGGGTGCGGACGATCTGCATCGCCTGATCCGGTACCAGCGGGTCGATGCGGGCCAAGAGCCCATCGAGCGCGTTCTGCACCGGGAAATAGGCGGCGAGCGTGACCAGGAAGAAGAGGAAGGGGAAGAGCGAGAACACGAAATAGTACGAGAGCTGCGCCGCGCGGCCCGAGGCGTCGTTGTCGCCGACGCGCTTGAAGAGCTTCTTGAGCAGCTGCCACGGCGAGATGTCGGGCAGGAACCCCATGGTACGAAAAGCTAAGTCTTGGCCACCCCGACCGCTGCAGGCAGCCGGGCGCACGCTCATCCTGGCCGGTAGAGCACGCCGACCACCGCGCCGAACACCACGTGCGAGACCAGCACCACCAGGGGTGTGGTGGCGCCGTAGTGGAGCGCCAGCGGTCCCGGCGGCTCCAGTTGCCGCAGCTCGGTCGGGCCCTGGTGCAGGCTGGCCATCCGCGGGTGGACGAAGGGCAAGAGCGGCATCACCACGACGAGGACGACCATGGCGTGCGCGAGGCCGATCAGCGCTCCGGAGATGATTCCGGCGGCGCCGAGGGCCTGGAAGAGGGCGACGTAGAGCAGCGCAAAGAGCTGGCCGTTGAAGAGGTGGACGAAGAATCCGATGGCCATGGCGCGCCCGCGACTTCGAGTCACGGCAGTGCCGAGAAGGAACGGGATGCTCATGCGCGTGAGGTGGAGCTGCTGCGCTCCGGCTCCGAGCGTCGTCAGCACCATCGTGCCGACGAAGCCGGAGAGCAGCGCGCGCGGCCAGCTCAAGAGCGCGCCTCCTCCGCGGTCGCCCGGGCGGCATCGCGGCCGCGCTCTGCCCGCTCCTGCAGCGAGAGCGCCGCGTTGATCAGGCCGACGTGGGTATAGGCCTGCGGAAAGTTTCCCCGCGCCTCCAGCGTCTCCGGATCGATCTCCTCGGCATAGAGGCCCACGTCGTTGGCGCAGGCGAGGAGCGCCTCGAACTGCTGCTGCGCCTCGGCGAGGGATCCTCCGCCAACGGCAAGGTACTCGGCCGCCCAGAAGCTGCAGATCCCGAACGCGCCTTCGCCCTTGGTCGGCTTGCCCGAATAGCGGCGGAAGAGACCCGGCCGCACCTCCAACCGCTCGCGGATGCGGCGCCAGGTGGAGCGCATGCGCGGCGCGTCCGCGCGGCAGTAGCCGTACCAGGGGAGCAGAAGCAGGCTCGCGTCCACGTCTCCGCCGGCGAGCGTGCGCGTGTACGTCCGCAGCTGCTCGCTGAAGCCCAGCGTCTCGATCTCCTGGCGGATGCGGTCGCGAACGGCAGAGAACTCGTCTACCGGAGCGTGGAGAAGGCCGCGCTGGTGCAGCTCGCAAAGGCGCGCCAGCGCCGACCAGCACAGCACCCGCGAATGCGTGAAGTCGCGCCCCGGGCCGCGGATCTCCCAGATTCCCTCGTCGGGCTCCATCCAGTCGCGCGCGACCTCGCGGCCGAAGCCGACCAACATCCCGGCCGTCGGCCGATCGATCTCGCCGCCGCTCTCGACCAGGTACGCCGCTGCCGCCACCACCTCGCCGTAGGTGTCGAGTTGCACCTGCCCGCGCGCGGCATTGCCCACGCGGACCGGGCGCGCCCCTCCATGGCCCTGGAGGTGCGCGAGTTCCTGCTCGGGGCCCGGCTGGCGGCCGTAGAGATCGTAGAGCACGTGCAACCGCGGCCGGCTCAGCGTGGTGGCGTTGAGCAGCCAGCTCATGAAGGCCTCCGCTTCTGCATGATGGCCCAACCCGTAAAGGGCGCGCGCTGTGAGGGCGGCGTCCCGAAGCCAGCAGAAGCGGTAATCCCAGTTGAGCGCGCCGCCGGGGCGCTCCGGCAACGACGTGGTCGGCGCTGCCACGATGGCGCCGGAGGGCGCGTACTGCAGCAGCTTGAGCAGGAGCGCGCTGCGAACCACCATCTCCCGCGAAGGTCCTTCGTAGCGTGTGCGGGCAGCCCATTCGCGCCAGAGGCGCAGGGTCTCGTCCAACGCGACGTCGCAATGCGGTCCCGCGGGCCGCAGCACCGCGGGCCCCTGCGCGCTCAGCGAGAGCGAGAAGTGCAGCGCCTGGCCGCCGCGGAGCTTGACCTTGGCTCGGCCAGAGGGCGAAAGCGGCGCGTCGGTCATCAGGGCGAGGAGCCCGCTGGACAGCTCCGCTCGCAGGCCGAGCTTGCCGAGGGCGCGCAGCTTTACCCGGCGACGCGCATAGTCCGGCCTCGGGTCGAAGACGATCTCCAGCTCCACTTCGCCGCGCTCGCAGCGGACGACCCGCTGCAGCTCGTGTTCGGGCGAGAGGCCGCGGCGCGAGTCCTCCAGCGTGCGGACGGGCATGAAGTCGGTGAGGCGGAGCTCGCCGCCCGCGGCGTGGAAGGTGGTGTGGAGGACGTTGGTGTCGGGCGCGTAGCTGCGCTGCGCGCGGAAGGGAGCGGTCGGCGCGATGGAGAAGCGGCCGCCCTCCGCAGAATCCAGCAGCGCCGCGAACAGCGAAGGGCTGTCGAACTGCGGCCAGCACAACCAGTCCAATGAGCCGCTGCGTGAAATCAGCGCGGCGGATCTTCCGTCTCCGACGATGGCGTAGTCCTGGACCGCCGCGGTCATGCGCTGGCCCGCGCCCGGCGCTCCCGGACGCGGCCCTGCAACACCGCTTCGTCGAACCAGAGGGCGTGTCCCAGGCGGCCCAGGGTCTCCGCGTCGTGCGGCCAGGTGCCCTCGCGGACGGCGTGCCAGAGCGCGTTCTGGATGTTCCACAGGTCGAGGTGGAGTCCCAGCGCGCCGGAGAGCGAGATCAGGTCGGCGGCATGCAGCGCCGCCTCCTTGCGGCCGGCGAGGGCGCGGTCGAACAGGGCTCGCACCGCCGCCAGGTACGGACCGCCCACGGCCGCGAGGTCGATGCGGGCGCCGAGCCGCTGCGCCACCTGCGACAGCCCGATCAGCTCCCCCTGCGCGAGGCCCGGCTCCAATTTGCCGGCCGCGAGCCGACGTGCCGTCTCCACCGCCTCGTGCGTGACCGCCACGTCCGCGGCGACTTGAAGGGGGCGCGGCACCGGCGAATCGATCTCGCGGAGGAACTCGATCAGCCTGCGGTTGGCGTCGTAGATCTGCAGATANTCGCTCTCGTACCGCGCCATCGTCTCGCGCAAGAGCCTGCCCGCCACCTCGCGGCGCTCGTCGAGGAAGAGGTCGCGCAGCGAGTAGTCGCGGCTGGGGAACTCGCGGTCCACCTCGCGCAGCACCTGCGCGAGCGAGAGCCGGTTGAAGGCGTCGAAGAGCAGCTCGGCGGTGCGGCTGAAGCGCGCCGCGTCGTAGGGCCGCACGCCGCAGCGGAAGTCAGCCCCGGAGAAGTGCAGCACGCTGGTGGTGAGATCGACCTGCTCCTGGGTGATCAGGCTGCGCACTTCGATGCGCGCCAGCGACAGCGCCGCCGTGCCGGCATCCTCGCGCCGGCGGAAGCTGGTCTGCACCTCGTGGCAGAAGATGCGGGCGCGGCGGGGAAAATCCTCGACCAGGCCGGCGATGGCGTAGTGGGCGGCCACCGTCTCCAGCGAGGCGATGGAGGGCTGCACCTCCTGCTCGTAGACGCGGCGCGCGTTGAGCCGCTCTGGCAGGTTGGACGGCGCCTGCTCCAGCGCGGCCTTGAACGGGGCCTCCAGCTCCGCGCCGCAGGCCTCGCGCGCGAGCTGCAACGCGCGGGCGGCGTACTTGAGGATCTGCACCGTCTCCAGGCCGGAGACCTCGGAGAAGAACCAGCCGCAGCTGGTGTACATGAGCATCGCCTGCCGCTGCATCTCCAGGAGCTGCAGGGCCTTGACCCTTTCCGGTGGAGACGGTTCGTGCAGGGCCTGGCGGGCGACGAAGGCGGCGGCGTCGCGGCGCTCCGGGTCCAGCACCACTTCCACGAACTCGTCCCGGGCGCGCCACGGGTCGCGCAGCAGCTGGGCGGCCTCGCGCTCGTACAGGTCGGCCAGCCGATCGCGCAGCCCGTCGAGCGCCTCCCGCAGCGGCGCCCGCCAGCTCTGCCGCCAGCCCTGCTGGCCGCCGGCCGAGCAGGTGCAGTCGCTTCGCCAGCGCTCCAGGCCGTGCGCGCAGCTCCAGGACGATCCCTCGTAGACCTCCGCCTCGTGCGTGGGCGGAAACAGCTCCAGCGCCTGCGCGAGATTGATCAGCCGGATGTCGTCGCGCTGCGAGAGCCTGCGGATCGCCGCCGCCAGCACCTCGTCTCCGCCCTTGCGGTGGTGGCCAAAAGTCTCGCCGTCCACCGCCACCGTCAGCACTTCGTCGTGCTTGCGCGCTTCCGAGAAGCCGTCCTCCAGCCGCTTGACCAGATCGTCGCCGCTGCCCAGCCCTTCGCCGAACGCCACCGCGCGGGCGATGGGGCCGTCGTAGAAGAAGACGGGAAAGAGCGCGCCCGAGGGAAGCCGGACGAGGTAGGGGCGCGCGGGGTCGAAGCGGGCGCCGGTCGCGTCCTCCCAGGCGCCGCCCGGGGCGCGGACGCGCCTGCACTGGTAGGGCGAGAGGACGGTGAAGCGGATGCCCTCGGCATGCACCGCCTGCAAGGTGCGCAGGTCGGCAGCGGTTTCCGGCAGCCAGATGCCTTCCGGCTCGCGGCGGAACCGCTGGCGGAAGTCGGCCACGCCCCAGCGGATCTGCGTGCGCAGGTCGCGGTCGTTGCAGAGCGGAAGGATGGCGTGGCTGTAGGCCTGCGCGATGGCGTTGCCGTGGCCCCGGTCGGCGAGGCTGCGGGCGTCCGCCTCGAGCACGTTCCGGTAGATCTCCGGCGCCTGCCTCTCCAGCCAGGCGAGCAGGGTGGGGCCGAAGTTGAAGGAGAGATGGACGTAGTTGTTGACGATGTCGCAGATGCGGCCGTGGCCGTTCTTCAGGCGCGCCGCGCCGTTGGGGCCGTAGCACTCGGCGGCGATGCGCTCGTTCCAGTCGTGGAAGGGGGCGGCGGAGTCCTGGACCTCCACCTCTTCGATCCAGGGGTTCTCGCGCGGCGGCTGGTAGAAATGGCCGTGCACGCACACCGCTCGCACCGTCATGGTGCGAACGTAGACACTTCGCGCGCGACGGACGAGCGGCTCGGCGGCCGAGCGTTCAGTGCCGTGTGCATTTGCGCATCGCGCGTCCGGTCCTCAACTTTGCGGCGACCCTTTCCAGGAGATGACAGTGGACGCCATCGAGTTGCTCAAGACCCAGCACCAGGAAGTGAAGACGCTGTTCAAGAAGATCGAGAAGGCCGACGAGGGCGAGAAAGAGGACCTGTTCGACCAGATCGCCGACGCCCTGGCGGTGCACGCCGCCATCGAGGAGAAGCACTTCTATCCCGCCACCAGGAACGCCAGGACCGAGGAGCTCTTGCAGGAGGCGGTGGAGGAGCACCTCTCCGTGAAGCGGCTGATCGCCGATCTCCTCGAGCTGTCGCCGTCGGATCCCCAGTTCGACGCCAAGATTTCGGTGCTGCAGGAGCAGGTCGAGCACCACGTCGGGGAAGAGGAGGGCGATCTCTTCCCCAAGGTGAAGAAGATCCTCGCGGCGGACGAGCTGGAGGACCTGGGCGTGGTGATGGAGGACATGGCCGACGAGCTCAAGGCCGGTGGGGCGCCGCGCGAGCAGGTGCCTGCCGAGACCGGATCGGCCGCGCCGCTGGAGTAGCGCCCGCGGTCGGATAGACTCGCCGGCGCGTGATCGTCGACTCGGCGCAGGGACTCTACTGCCCGGCCGGCGCGTTCCACCTCGATCCGGCGCTGCCGGTGGAGCGCGCCGTGCTGACGCATGCGCACGGCGACCACGCGCGGGCGGGAAGCGCCGCCTATCTCTGCACCCCCGAATCCGCGGCGCTCTTGCGGCGCCGGCTGGAGGGCGCGCGCGTCGAGACGCTGCCCTTCGGCGAGCGGCGGCGCATCGGCGAAGTCACCGTCTCGCTGCACCCGGCCGGGCACATGCTGGGCTCGGCGCAGGTGCGCATCGAAGGCAAGGGCGGCGTCTGGGTGCTGTCCGGCGACTACAAGCGCGATCCGGATCCCACCTGCCCGCCCTTCGAGCCGCAGCGCTGCGACGTCTTCGTGACCGAGGCGACGTACGCGCTGCCCCTCTTCCGCTGGGACGATCCCGCGGCGGTCGCGGGCGAGATCGTGCGCTGGTGGGAAGGCAACCCGCGCAAGGCCTCGGTCCTCTTCTGCTATGCGCTGGGCAAGGCGCAGCGGCTCCTCGCCACGATGGCGCGTCACACCGATCGGCCGGTGTGGGTGCACGGGATGATCGAGCCCTTTTCGGAGGTGTACCGGGAGAGCGGCGTGCCGCTCTTGCCGACGAAGCTGCTGGGCGATGCCCGCGGCCTGGCCGGGGAGCTGATCCTGGCGCCGATCACCGCGCGCGGCACGCCGTGGATGAAACGCTTTCGCGCCTTCGAGCAGGCCTTTGCCTCGGGGCTCCTGCGCATCCGCGGGACGCGGCGGCGGCGCGGGTTCGACAGGGGATTCGTGGTCTCCGATCACGCGGACTGGCCTTCGCTCCTGCGCACCATCCGCGAGACCTGTGCTCCCCGCGTGCTGGTGACACACGGCCACCGCGAGTCGCTGGTGCGCTACCTGCGCGAGGCGCTGGGCATCGAGGCGGCGTCCATCGGCAACCTGCAACCCTCCGATCCGGAGGGCGACTGATGCGCCGCTTCGCCGCCCTCTACGACGCGCTCGACTCCACCAACTCCACCAACGTGAAGGTCGCGGCGATGCAGGCGTACTTCGCCGCGGCGCCCCCACGGGACGCTGCCTGGGCGCTGTTCTTCCTCACCGGACGCCGGCTGAAGCGGCTGATCGCGCCGCGGCTCCTGGCGCAGTGGGGCTGCGAGGCCGCCGGCGTGCCCGGCTGGCTCTTCGACGAGTGCATCGGGCTCGCCGGCGACCTGGCCGAGACCATCGCGCTGCTGCTCGACACCGCCCGCCAGGGACGCGTTCCGGTGGGGGAGGATCTGACCCTCTCCAGGCTGATCGCCGATCGCCTCCTGCCGCTGCGCGATTCCGCCGAGGGGGAGAAGCGCGAGGCGGTCCTTGCGCTCTGGGAAGCGCTCGATCGGCGCGAGGTGTTCCTGCTCGACAAGCTGCTCACCGGCGAGCTGCGGGTGGGCGTCTCCGACACGCTGGCGATCCGCGCGCTCGCGCAGCACGCCGGCTTGCCGCCCGCCACCGTCGCGCACCGGTTGATGGGCGCCTGGGAACCCACCGCCGCCGCCTTCTCCGCGCTGATCGCTTCGGAGGGATCCAGCGCGGACATCTCGCGCCCCTATCCTTTCTTCCTCGCCACGCAGCTCGACGAGGAGCCCGAGGCGTTGGGCGACCGCGCCGACTGGCTGGTCGAGTGGAAATGGGACGGCATCCGGGCGCAGATCGTCCGGCGGGGAGGCGGCGCGTTCCTCTGGTCTCGCGGCGAGGAGCTGATCACCGACCGCTTTCCCGATCTGTCCGGCGTCTGGGCCGCGCTGCCAGAAGGGACGGTGCTGGACGGCGAGGTGCTGGCGTTCGAGAAGGGCGCGCCGCTCCCCTTCTCGGTGCTGCAGCGGCGCATCGGCCGGCAGAAGCTGGGTCCTGCCATCCTGGCCGAGGCGCCCGCCGCGTTCATGGCCTACGACGTACTGGAGCAAGAAGGCCGCGACGTGCGGCAATTGCCGCTGCACGAACGTCGCGCCCGTCTGGCTGGGCTGGCGCAGGACCGGAGCGAGCGGCTGTCGCTCTCGCCGGAGGTGGACGCGCGCACCTGGGCGGAACTGCGTGAGCTGCGGTCGCAGGCGCGGGAGCGGGGCGTGGAGGGGCTGATGCTCAAACGGCGCGACTCGCCCTATCGGCACGGCCGGCCGCGCGGCGAGTGGTGGAAGTGGAAGATCGATCCCTACTCCATCGACGCGGTGCTGGTGTACGCGCAGCCGGGGCACGGCCGCAGGGCCACCCTGATGACCGATCTCACCTTCGCGCTCTGGGACGGCGATGAGCTGGTGCCGGTGGCCAAGGCCTATTCCGGGCTCACCGACGAGGAGATCGACCGGCTGGATCGCTGGATCCGCCAGCACACGCGCGAGCGGTTCGGCCCGGTGCGGGCGGTCGACCCGGTGCACGTCTTCGAGCTGCACTTCGAGGGCATCGGCGAGAGCACCCGCCACCGCAGCGGCCTGGCCGTCCGATTCCCGCGCATCTCCCGCTGGCGCACCGACAAGACCCCCGCCGACGCCGACACCCTGCAGACCCTCCGCTCCCTCATCAAGGCCCGGAAATGATCGGCGTTTGAACAAACCGTTACTGTGCGGGGAGGGGCTCGTCGAGGCCGTAAGGGAGGCGGGCGGTGTAGGGCGAGTAGTGGGTCGAGGGGCCTTCGAAGCCCTGGACGGTGCACTTCGCGAGAACCAGCGCGACCTTGCCGTGCGCAAAGACCCCGCCCAGGGCGCACTCGCCTGCGCAGGAGCGATCCTTGGGCGGCTTCTTCTCCTCCGCAACCCGCGCCGGCTTGTCGTCGTCGAGCCAGTGGATGACGAGGCTGAGCAAGAGGGGCCGGAACGGTTCCTCGCACTTGCCCTTGCCGGCGCGCTCCTTGATCTCGAGCGTGCCGATGGGCGCGCCGGTGTGGTCGCTCAGCTCGCCCTTGTCGTCGGTCTGGATGATGCGCGGCGCCGCCCAGGACGCGATTCCCAGCTTCACGCGTGCTGCCTCCGCCGCGTCGCGCGCCTTCCGCACCGCGCCCTCCTCGGTGTCGGTATCCTTGCCCGAGTCGAGCGTGATCGACACGGGCGCCGCGGCGTCGGCGCTGCGGCCCACGTCCATCACGCGCAGGCGCGCCCAGGGGTAGCCGGATCCCTCGGCGACGCCGTGCTCGATGAAGGCCACGTACTTGTCGTCGGGGGAGAATCCCACCACCTCGACGGGACCAGCGGCGGCAGCGGCGAGAAGCAGCGCGAGAAGCATGCGGAGAAAGCTATCAGATGAGCCGGCCCAGCGGCCCGAGGTCGAGGTTGAGATCCTCGGGCGAGAGCCCGAAGCGGCGCGCCAGGTCGTGCACCGTCTCCTCCAGCCGCATCAAGGCGACGCCGATGGCCTCGGTCTCCTCGGCGGTGAGCGTGCCCGCCTCCATGCGGCGGATGGCTTGCTTCTCCAGCAGCTTGCGCAGGAACTCGATCAGCGCCAGCACCAGCCGGGCCACCGACTTCTGCACGTCCTTCGGGTCCGCGTTCCAGCGCGGAGCCTGGGCAGCGCGCCGCTCCACCTGCTTGCGCAGCGCCTCCAGCTCGCGCACCTGCATGGCGACCACGTCCTTCTTCTTCACAACCACAGCTCCGGGGCGAACGCCCAGGCAGGCCACGGTCCTGTGACCGAGGCCCGCAGCCCTGCGAGCGGCGTGGCCTCGACGGCGTCCTGGTACGCGGCTGCCGAGCCGCGGTCGACCAGGTGATAGGCGCTGGCCAAAAGGCCGGTCTCTCCCCCATGCCGTTCCACCCGCTCGGCGCGGATCCATGCGGCCAGCGCGGCACGGAGCGGATCCAGCTCCGGCACCGCGCGCGCCCTGCGCCGCTCCGCGAGGTAGCGCGTGCCGGGTCCGCCTTCGTTCCCTGCAGCGACGGCGCCGGCCGGGCCGTGCACCCGCAGCGTCATCTGCTCACGCCCGCGCACCAGCGCGAGCGCCTCGGCCAGCTCCGGCTCGCGCGCCCCCAGCAGCGACAGCAGCGACTCTTCGTCGGCGGCCGCGGCGCCGAAGCGCGCCGGCAGGCACGACCCGCAGGCGCCCGCGATGGCGCGGACCGCGGCCTCGTGCGCCCTCAGGGCCGCCTCCGAGAGCGGCGGCGGGGCGGCGCCGGTCACCAGCTCCAGCGCGCCGCAGCGCAGGCGGCGCAGCTCCTCTCCCTGCGCTCCCTGCCCGCCGGCGGGAGCGCCCTGCGCGATGGCGTAGAGCCCGATCACGTCGGCTTCCCGCGCGGGGGCAGCAGCTTGTCCGCCGCGCAGAGGAGCGCGTTGAGCCGGAGGTAGACCAGGTCCACGCCCGCCACCCCGAGCACCACCTCTCCCTGGATCATCACGCCCTTGTTGAGCACGTGATCGATGATCTCCAACAGCGAGGCATCGGCGCGGTCGATGAGCTCGTCCGCCTGGGTCCGGTTCTTCTTCACCGCTTCTCCGCGTCGGCGACGAAGGTGTAGGCCGGCCAGGGACCGGTGAGCGTGAGGTGGTAGTGGCGGTCCGCCAGCCGCTTCGCCTCCGCGCGGACGGCGTTCTGGAACGCCTTGGAACGCGTCCGCGGCAGCAGGAAAGCGGCATCCAGCAGCACGCGCTTGCCCACCTCGCCGGGCGGGGGAGGCCGGCGCCGCGCCTCGTCCGCCTTGCGGGCCAGCTCTTCGTAGAGGGCGTCGGCGCGGTCCCGCGCATGCTGGATCACCTCGCGCGCGGCGTCGTGCTCCTTCTTCTTGCGCTGCAAGAAGGCGGCGCCGGGCGCTCCCTTCGCCACCGTCCGCACCTCGGAGCGCGCCCGCCGCAGCGCGGAGAGCTCGTCGACCAGCATGCGCACGCCCCACTCCTCGCGGCCCTCGATCCGCTGGAGCAACCGGTCGATGCGCCTGCGCTGCTGCGCCACGTGCTCGAGAGCGCGGCCGTCGGAATGGAAGAGCGTGAACAGCTTCATCGGCAGGACGGTGCCCTTGCGCGAGAGATGCTCCACCACCGCCTCGTGCGGCACCGCCACCGACGACACCCAGGCCAGGTCTTGAAGACCCTCCTCGATGGGCTTTTCGCCGTAGCGCTCCAACGGCGCGTCGGCGGCCACCAGCCAGACGCCTTTGCCCGCGTCGAGGGCGCGAGGCTTGCTGGCGCCGGGCAGCCCCGGCGGCACGGCGCGCAGCGACGGCGCCTTGGGCGATCGCACCAGGCAGTAGAGATAGGTGGCCGTGCTCATTGCATCCTCGTCCAGGTGCGGCCAAACTGCTCCAGCGCCGCCGCGCCGCGCGGCGGCGGGGCCAGCTTCGGAGCGCCCAGCATAGCCCACCCTCGCCGCCCGCGACGCAGGAGGCCAACCTCCCGGCCTTCGGCTGCGGCCATCCTCCGGCAGCGCGAGCAGCCGGGCGGCGTCAAAGCGTTGACCAGCACGAAGGGCGCCGGGATGCGCAGGCGGCGCAGCGAGGAGAGCAGCCGTACCGTCTCCAGCCGCGGCAGCGAGGAGGCGGAAGTGACGGCGACGAAGCGCGACCGGGCGGGATCGTGGAGGAGCTCGTCCAGCTCCCGCAGCTGGCGGGCCGTGTCGGTCAGGTCGCGGGCAAGGTTCCCCAGGCCGGTGACGCGCCGGTACTTGAGGAGGATGGCGAGCAGCGTCTGCACCCACTCGCGCGCCTTGGGCAAGAGCTCGAGGAGGCGGAGCGCGTGGCCGGTCGGCGCCGTGTCCACCACCACCACCGAATACCGGGGGAGCGCGTCGATCACCGAGAGCAGGGCGAACAGCTCGTCGAGCCCCGGCGGCGAGAGATCGACCAGATCCTCGAGCACCGCGCGGTCAAAAGGGGTGTCGAAGGAAGCGCCGCCGCGCAGCGTCTCGAAGAGCTCGTCCACCGCTGCGCGGTAGTCGTTCCGCCGCTTCTGGAAGGCGCGAGCCGCGTCCAGCTCGCGCGCACGGAGTCCGGGGGCGACCTCGCGCTCCTCGTCGTCGAGCGACACGTCGAGGGCGTCGCCGGCCGAGTGCGCCGGATCGGTGGAGAGGAGCAGCACGCGACCGCCCTGCCGCGCGAGCGAAAGCGCGGCGGTCGCCGCGGCAGTGGTCTTGCCCACGCCGCCCTTGCCGCCGAAGAAGAGCAGCCGCAGCCCCTCCGGCGCGAGATGCGCGGGCAATTGCGCGCCGTTCTCCGGAGCGCGCGCAGGCGGCGCCCGGCGGATGCGGGCAGCGGCCGCGCCTTGCCTCCAATCCTCTGGCCTTCCGAGTGCGCGGGCTACCTTCGCCAGGGCTGCGAGGCCACGCGGCTCATGGTCCTGCTCGTCCACCGCGCGGAGCGGCAGACCCAGATCGCGCAAGCCGCCCAGAACGCGCGCCTCCTCCGCCCGGCGGGCGATGCACAGCGGGCAGCTCTGGTCCGGAGTGGGCGTGAGCCGGTTGACGACGAGGCGGACGACGGAAAGGCCTGCGGCGCGGAGCGTGAGGATGCCGTCGCGCGCCTCACGGGCCGAGAGCTCCTCTGCCAGCGTCACCCAGTGGAATTCGACGTCGTCGGAGCGAAGCAGCGCGTGCAGCTCGCGCGCCTCGTCGCGCAGCTGCTCGATGAGCTGTTCTTCGGCGTCTCGCCGGACCGCGCCGCGCAAGGACAGCGCCAGGGCGCGATGCTTGGACTGCAGATCGTCGAGCACGCCAGCCAGCCTGGCCAGGGTCTCGGGCATCTCCAACAGGCGCAGCGTGTGCCCGGTGGGCGCCGTGTCCACCACCACCTCTTCGAATCCACCCGAGAGCCGGCGCAGCTCGATCAGCGCCACCAGCTCGTCCACGCCGGGGAGCGAGAGGCGGAAGAGCGCGTCCACGTCGTCGTCGTCCAGGTAGGTGCCGCGCGAGGCGATCAGCCGCAACGACCGCTCGCGCGCGGAGAGCCAACGGCGCAGCGCCCGGTCTGCGTCCAGCTCGGCCGCGAACAGCCGTCCACGCACGGCCCGTGGCGACGCGGCGAGGCGCAGGCCCAGCGCATCGCCCAGCGAGTGGGCGGGATCGGTGGACACCACCAGTGTCCGCGCGCCCTCCCGCGCCAGGGCAAGCGCGGCCGCGGCCGCGCAGGTGGTCTTTCCCGCGCCGCCCTTGCCCGCATAGAAGCGGAGCATCACTCCTGCTCGAAGTCCGCCGTCGCGATGGCGCCCGTCACCTTGAGCTCGCCGGGCTGCTGCGCCGTCTCGTCCAGCTGGCGCTTGCGGATCTCGCGCAGGCGGGCGAGGACGTCGGCCTCGAAGGCGGCGAAGTCCTCCGCCGTCATCTCGCCCAGCTCCAGGCGCATCTGCGCGGCCAGCAGCTCCTCGCGCAGGCGCGAGTCGTCGTTCAGCTCGGCGTCGACCGCGGCTGCCACCTTGCCGAGCACGAACTTGATGCCGCCCACCAGCATGCGGTCGACGATCAGCACCGGCTACTTCTCCTTCGCTCTCTCCAGCTTGAGCCGGATGTTGACGAAGTTGTAGGGCGGCCACGGCCCCGTGTACTTGAAGGTCAGCTTGTCGAAGCGGGCGCCGATCTCCTTGACCCGGGTGTCGAAGGCCAGCTCCTTGTCGCGCGAGACCAGGAAGGCGGCGTTCATGATCATCTTGTCGCCGATGGGCTTGTTGGCGCGCGAGGCCACCGCCACGTCACGGAGCCCCTCGAAGATCTCCGCTACGTACTTCTCGCTGTGCGCCTGCAGCGCCGCGTCCACCAGCCGGCCGTACTGCATGCGGGCGAAGTAGGTGGAACCCTTCTGCGCCGAGATCTCCTGCTTGAGGCGCCGCACGTCCTCGTCCTGGGTCTCGATCTCCCGGATCATCACCTCGCGATCCCAGAGGATCTTGAGGCCGAACTCGAGCTTGTCCTGCATCTTGTCGAGCACGTCGTGGAAGGCCTCGTAGGCGGAGCGCAGCAGCTCGACGATGTCGTCGCGCGTCTTGAACACGGTCCCGAAGCTCATCGGGATCACCGTGTGCTTGCGCATCACCGTCTCGTTGACGCGCTCGTGGGCGAGCACGTTCTCCCGGGTGGGATCGTGCACCTCGATGGGCGTGTCGCTCACCACCGCCGCGATGTCACGGTAGTTGATCGTATGCACGTCGGCGGGTTCCACGCCGATGCCCAGCGGACCGAACTTGAGCGGCTCGGTGACCTGGATGATGCAGTACACGTACTTGCCCCGGAGGTCGGCGGCCTTCTGCGCGCGCCCGTCTCCCTCGGGCTCTGCCGGGCGCGCAGGAAACGGCGGCCGCGCGGCGACCGGCCTGGCGGCCTTCTTCTGCGCCGCCGCGCTCTTCTTGCGGTTCTTCTCGGTTGCGGGCATGGCCTAACGCGCCCCTTTGGTCTTGCTGATGGTGGTCTTCCCGCTCTCCAGCATCCTGCGGATCTCCGCGACCAGCTGATCCGGCAGGCAGGGCTTGGCGAGGAACGAGTCGCAGCCCGCCTCCTTCGCGCCCCGGGAGTGGCCCGCCAGCGCGTGGCCGGTGAGCGCGACCACCGGGATCTTCCGGGTGCGCTCGTCGGCCTTGAGCCTGCGGGTCGCTTCCCAGCCGTCCATCACCGGCAGCGAGAGATCCATGATGATGATGTCCGGCATCCGGGCCTGAGCGGCGTCGATGGCTTCCTTGCCGTTCTGCGCCTCGATCACCTCGTACCCCGAGAAGCTGAGGTACTCGGAGTACATCTCGCGGTTGTCGGCGAAGTCGTCCACGACCAGGACGAGCGGCTTGCGGGTGTCGGTCGTGCTCATCGGCGCTTTCCCCGGCGCGGGATCACCAGCGTGAAGGTCGAGCCCTTGGCCAGCTCCGACTCGAGCTCGATGCGCCCCTCCAGCATGGCGGCCAGCCTGTGGCAGATGGCCAGGCCCAGGCCTGCACCACCGTACGCCCGGGTCACCGAGCTGTCAGCCTGGCGGAAGTCCTCGAAGACCTTGGCGTGATCCTGGGGGGAGATCCCGATGCCGGTATCCTGCACGGCGATGCGCGTCTCGCGCCGCGCATCGTCGTTGGCCAGCCTCACCGTCACCTGCCCTTGCGGGGTGAACTTGATGGCGTTGGTCATCAGATTCAGGACGATCTGCTTCACCTTCTGCCGGTCGGAATGGACCGGGGGCAGGTCGGCGGGGATGTCGGTGCGCGCGGAAAGCCGCGCCTTCTGGATGAGCGGCTCCACCTCGGAGAGCAGCTCGTCGATGAGGCTGGGCAGCGCGAACTCCTCGAATCGCAGCGGCATCTTTCCGGCTTCGATGCGGCTGATGTCGAGGATGTCGTTGATGATGGAGAGCAGATGGCGAGCGTTGGAGTCGAGGCGCTGCAGCTTGTTCTTCTGCGGAGGAGTCATCTCGCCGGAGACGCCTTGTAGCAACATGCTGGTGTACCCGAGGATGGCGTTCAGGGGCGTGCGGAACTCGTGCGACATGTTGGCGAGGAACTGGCTCTTGAGCTGCGAGGCCTGCTCCAGTTGCAGATGCTGGCGTTGCAGGAGCTCGTTGCGCCGCACCAACTCGGCGGTGGCCTCGCGCACCTTCTCCTCCAGCTGCTCGCTGCCGCTCTTGAGCTGCTCGTAGAGCCGGGCCTTGTCCAGCGCCTCGGTGCGGTCGTGCAGGATGGTGACCACGGCGGTGACCTCGCCGTGCTCGCTCAGCACCTTGCCGGCCACCGCCTCGACGGGCAGCGGCTGCGACGTGGCCGGATCGGTGAGGCCGATCTCGCCACGCCAGCGCAGGCCCTCGCCGGCGAGGAAGAGGTTGGAGACGAAGGAGGAGAAGTGCGCGTCGTTGCTGCGCACCGCGCGCTCCGCCTCGGCAGTGCCGGCGGACCGCTCGGGCGCGGTGAAGATGCGCTCGGCGGGCGAGTTCATCAGGAGGATCTTGCCCGAGGGATCGGTGACCAGGATGGGGTCGGCCACCGAGTCGATGATCAGGTCGAGGCGGTCGCGCTCGGCGCGGACGTCGGCTTCCGCCAGCTTGAGACGGCGGTAGTTCTCCTCGATCTGCTCGGTGGCGGCGCGCAAGTCGGTGACGTTGCGCAGGATGGACACCACGCAGGTGCCCTCGCGGGGGTGCTGCACCACCGAGGAGAGCAGCTCGAAGAGCAGGTCGGAGCCTTCGGAGGGCGACACCAGCAGGAGCTCGCGGCGCGAGGAGCCGGCCTCGTCGATGGCCTGGTGCGAGAGCGCCGCCGAGAAGAGCATGTTGTTGAGCGTCACCGCGCGCTGCCGGCCTTCGCTCTCCCCCTCCTTGCTGGAGAAGAGCGCGTCGGCGCGGGCGTTGGAGATGATCATCCTGCCTTCGGCGTCGGTGAGCAGGATGGGATCCGGCGACGCGTTGATCAGGTTGAAGAGCAACTCGCGCTCGCGCTGCAGGCGGTGCTCTGCCTGGGCAAGCGCCTCTCGCGTGCGCACGCGGGCGATCTTCTGCCCCAGCAGGCCCGCGGCCCACCGCGCTTGCGGGCCGCAGCGCGCCGGCGAGACCAGGAGCAGCCCCTGCCGCGCCTCGCGCTTCTCCGAGAGCGGCAGGGGGATGGCGAGGAAGTCGCCGCGGAAGAGACCGCCGGCGGGGCCGCGTCCCCCGTTCTTGCCCAGCGTCACCGGTTCGCGGCCGGCCAGCGCGAAGACCACCGGGTGGTCCGGCTCCTCCAGCGCGAGATGAAGGGATTCCAGGTGCCCGTCGCCGACGCCCGCGCTGGCGATGTGCTGCAGGGCGCCGGACTCGGCGTCGATCAGGGCGCAGATCACCTTGCGCGCGCCTCCCCGCTGGTACAGCCACTCCACGGCCGTGTGCGCGCACTCCGCCGCGTCGTCGCTGACCAGCAGCAACTCGGCGAGCGCGAGCCGCGCAGCCGCTCCCGCCTCGCGCGGAGTCTCCGCTCCGCCGCGGGAAGGGTTCGGGGCCGTCGCAGCCACCTGCTACTCCGCGCGCCGCCGCTTGCGCTCTGCCGTGCCGGAAGCGAGTTGCGCCCGGAGCGACGCGTTCTCTGCCAGCACGGCCTCGTGCGTCTTGGCGTCGATGCCCTTGGGGGCCGAGGCGGGCTGCACCTGCCCCACCGCCTCCGAGTACTTGAGGTAGGTGTCGATCGAGGCAACAACCACCCGCGCCTCGACGGTGATCAGGTCGATGCCGACGAGTGAGACCCGCACCCAGGCGTCGATGACGATGCCCTTGTCGAGGACCCGGTCGAGCACGTCGATGAGGCTGGTTCCACCTGAGGCCCGTTCAACCGCCATGTGAAGACTCCTTGGATGCTACGTCGTGTTCCGCGCCGCGGCCCTGCGTTTCGCCGCCGGCGTCTTGCGAGTCAGCGATTCGACCTTGCGCTCGAGCAGCCGCACCTGTTCGCGCAGCTGATCCTTTTCCAGCTCGACCTGGTGACGCCCCGGCGCGAAGTGCTGGTCGTAACGCCACCAGTCGAGGCCGATCTCCTGCGCCTTGTCGATGGAGCAGACGATCAGGCGGATGCGGACGGTGAGCAGCTCGACCTCCGCCAGCGACACCTTGATGTCGCCGGCGATGACGAGGCCCTTGTCGAGCACGCGGTCGAGCACGTCCACGAGCCCGCTTGCCTGATGTCTTCCCGGTTGAAGTTCGGAACCCATGGGGAGTTCATTTCTAGACCGGGATCAGGGGATTCGGGCAAGGGCGGCCCGAAGACAGCTGCTGGCGGCCCTGGGAAAACTTCTTCCCAGTGGGCAGCAGGGCCCTGTTGCGTCCTGCTCTCACACTTATCTGCTGCAAAATCAAGTACTTGAAACAGAGAGCAAAAACATTCCTTGGGTGTTCGAAAAATGACAGCGCGACTGCAAACGCCCGTCCTGCAAGCGACACCGGGGCGGCGCGGCGGTTTGCGCTGTAGGTCGGATGGCGCCATGGTGCGCGCCAATGCCGAGCGCAACGGAGAGGCTTCGAGTACTGCTGGTCGAAGACGATCGCGATCTGGCCGAAGTGACGCAGGCAGCGCTGGAGTTCGAGGGGCTGGAGGTTGCCGTCGCGTACGACGGGCGCGAGGGGCTGGAGGCGGCCTTTCGGCTGCGCCCCGACGTGATCATCACCGATCTGATCATGCCGGTGCTCGACGGGCTGCAGCTCATCCAGCGGCTGCAGAGCGAGCCCGAGCCCCGCTCGCCGGTGATCGCCGTATCGGCGGTGAGCAGCCGCCTGCGGACGGCGCGCGAGCTTGGAGCCATCGAGGGGCTGGTGAAGCCGGTGCACCCGCGGGAGCTGGCCGACTGCGCGCGAAAGGCGTGGCGCCACGCGCACGCCGCGTGATCGTCGGCTTCCAGGAGTGGCGAGATCTGCTCTTCCTGCACTGGCGCGTTCCGGCGGCGGAGCTGCGGCCGCTGGTCCATCCGGGGCTGGCCATCGACGAGCACGGCGGCAGCGCCTGGGTGTCGATGACGCCCTTCACGCTGCGCCGCGGCCGGCTGCGGGGGTTGCCGCCCCTGCCGGACTTCCACGAGCTGAATTTCCGCACCTACGCGACGCATCCGCGGCGCGGGCCGGGGATCTGGTTCTTCAGTCTGGACGCGGCCAGCGCGGCGGCGGTGGGGGCTGCGCGCCTCTCGGTGCGTCTCCCCTACTTCCTGGCGCGGATGGAGCGGGCGGACGGGTGGTACCGCAGCGACCGGGTGTGGCCTCCGGCGGACTTCGAAGTGCGCTACTCCACCGGCGCATCGATCGGGAAGGCACCGGCAGGTTCGCTCGAGGCGTTCCTGGTCGAGCGGTACAGCCTCTACTCGCGGGCCGCGGGGCCGCTCCTCTGGCATGGAGCGGTGCAGCACGAGCCGTGGCAACTCTTCGCCGCGCAGCCCGCCGAGCTGCGCGAATCGCTCTCCCGAGCGGCAGGGCTGCGCCCGCTCGGCAGGCCGGATCTCTGTCACTGGTCCCCCGGCGTGGCGGTCGAGTTCGAGCATTTCCGACTCGCGTAAGGGTTGCGATCGGCCGAAGGACGGCCAACTTGAAAGCATGGGCGAGCCGACGCGCGAGAGCTGGTTCCGCGACTTCTCCTGCAAGGTAGCGGCGGTGGTGGGGTCGCACCGCGCCTTCCTCCTCGCGCTGCTGGTGGTCCTGGCGTGGGCCGTCTCCGGTCCGATGTTCCACTTCTCGGACACCTGGCAGCTGGTGATCAACACCGGCACCACGGTGGTGACGTTTCTCATGGTGTTCCTCATCCAGGCGACGCAGAACCGGGACGGCAAGGCCATCCAGCTCAAGCTCGACGAGCTCATCCGGGTGCAGCGCTCGGCGCGCAACGTCTTCGCCGACCTGGAGAATGCCTCCGAGGAGGAGCTGCACGAGTTCGAGAAGGAGTTCAAGGCGCTGCGCGCCCGCGGGCTCTCCGACAAGAAGGCGGCCCGCGCCGCCGCGGAGCGCGCAACCAGGGACTAATGACCCAACAGCGGCGCGACCGCGCGGAGGTCGCGCACGAACAGCTCCATCTCGCGGTGGCGCGCCTCGTCGTCGGGGGCGCGCAGGATGGAGGACGGGTGTACCGTCGCCATCACCGCGGCAGCCAGCTCGTGGCGGAGGATCTGGCCGCGCCTCTTCGTCACGCGAAACGTCCTGCCCAGCAACGCCTGCGCCGCCGTCGCTCCCAAGCAGACCACCACCTCCGGCTGCAGCACCGCAAGCTCGGCATCGAGCCAGGGCCGGCAGGCGGCGATCTCGCGCGCGTTGGGCTTCTCGTGCAGCCTGCGCTTGCCGCGCGCCGTCCACTTGAAGTGCTTCACGGTGTTGGTGACGTAGACCAGCTTGCGATCGATGCCCGCTTCTTCCAGCGCGCGGTCGAGCAGCTTGCCCGCGGGCCCGACGAAGGGACGGCCGGCCTTGTCCTCGCTGTCGCCCGGCTGCTCGCCCACGAAGATGGCGCGGGCCTGCTCGAGGCCTTCGCCGAAGACCGTCTGCGTGCCGGTCTTGTAGAGCGGGCATGCGGTGCAGCCGGCCGCGGCAGCCCGCAGCTTGATCAGCGTGGGCCGCTCCGGGATCAGCGGCGTCGCGGTGGGAAGCTCGACGTGCGCCATGCCCGGAATGTACCCACCTTGATCGCGTGATCCATCTGGGCACCAGCGGCTATGTCTACAGCCATTGGCGCGGCGTCTTCTATCCGCGCGGGCTTCCGGCGAGGCGCTGGCTCGAGCACTACGCGCGCCTCTTCTCCACGGTAGAGCTGAACGCGACCTTCTATCGCCTCCCCACGGCCGCGGCGGTGGACGGCTGGCGCGAGGGGACGCCACCCGGCTTTCGCTTCGTCGCCAAGGGCAGCCGCTACCTCACGCACATGAAGCGGCTCAAGGATCCGGGGCCCGGCATCGAGCGCTACTTCGACCTGATCCTGCGCCTGGGCCGCAAGCTCTCGGTGGTGCTCTGGCAGTTGCCTCCACAGATGAACAAGGCGGATCCGGACCGACTGGCGCAATTCTTGGCGAAACTGCCCCACAAGGGGCTCCGGCACGCCGTCGAGTTCCGCGACGCGGCCTGGTACACCGAGGAGATCTGCGCGGTGCTCGACGCGCACCGGGCCGCGTTCTGCGAGCACGATCTGGTGCGCGTGAAGCCGCCCCGCGTCACCGGGGGCTTCCGGTACCTGCGTTTCCACGGCGCCACGGGCAAGTACCGCGGCCGTTACGGCAAGCGCGCCTTGCGCCCGTTCGCGCAGGATCTCTCGCGGTTCGGCGGCGACTCTTTCGTCTACTTCAACAACGACCACTTCGGTCACGCCCTGCGCGACGCGTTGGACTTGGCCGAGTTGCTCGGTGACCCGCTACGACTACACTCGGGGGATGCTGTTCGAGACCCGCGCAGGGCCCGTGCGGCTGCGGTGGAATGACCGCGGCCTGACCGCCATCGAGATGCCGGAGCTGCCGCAGCGCGAGCTCCGCGCCCAGCTCGCGAAACAGAACGGAACCGGTGCGCCCCCGTTCGTGGAGGACGCGGCGCGCCTGCTCAAGCGGCACCTCGCCGGCGAGGCGCAGGACCTCAGCGCGCTGCCGCTGGACCTGTCGGTGCTGGCGCCCTTCCAGCGCGCCGTCTACCAGAAGATTCGCGAGTTGCCGCCGGGCAGGACGGCCACCTACGGAGAGGTGGCGGCGATGCTGGGCAAGCCGGGCGCCTCGCGCGCCGTGGGACAGGCGCTGGGCCGCAATCCGTTCCTGGTGGTGGTGCCCTGCCACCGCGTGCTCGCCGCCAATGGAGCCGCGGGCGGCTTCTCGGCGCCGGGCGGCGTCGTCGCCAAGCAGCGGCTGCTCGCGCTGGAGGGCGTCACCATCGCCGTGGATCACGGCCTCCCCTTCGATCCGGTGGCCGCCGCCGAGCACCTGCGCGGGCAGGATCGGAAGCTGGCGAAGTTCATCGACCGGGTGGGACCGTTCCGGCTCCGTCCCGCCGAGTTGCAGTCCCCCTTCGAGGCCCTGCTCGAGTCGATCGTGTATCAGCAGCTCACCGGCAAGGCGGCGGCCACCATTTTGGCGCGGGTGGTGGCGCTTTTCCGGCCGCGGCGGTTCCCCAAGCCTGAAGACGTGCTGGAGCGGCCGGAGGACGACCTGCGCGGCGCGGGTCTGTCGCGCTCCAAGACGGCAGCGCTGAAGGATCTGGCTGGCAAGACGCTGGAGGGCGTGGTGCCCCGCTCCGTGCGGGATTTGGAGAAGCTCAGCGACGCGGAGATCGTGGAGCGGCTCACCGCGGTGCGCGGGATCGGCCCCTGGACGGTGGAGATGCTGCTCATCTTCCGGCTGGCGCGGCCCGACGTGCTGCCGGCGACCGACTACGGCGTGCGCAAGGGTTTCGCGAAGGTGCGCGGCCTGCGCGAGCTGCCGGCGCCAAAGGATTTGCTCGCGTACGGAGAGCGGTGGAGGCCCTACCGCAGCGTGGCGAGCTGGTATCTGTGGCGCGTTCTGGATCTCTGAGAACGCCGCTCAGCGCTTCGGCGGCGGGGAGCGGCGGCCTTCGGCCTTCGCGCTGGGGCTGGGGGCTGGAATCAAATCGACGCGGATGACCGGGTCGTCCGGCTCCGCCATCGGCCCCTGGAAACGCAAGAACGCCGGCGGCCCGCCGCCAAAGAGCCAGACCTCCTGGTCCGGAGCTTTGACGAAGAGCTTCACGACGCCGGGGATGTCCGGATGGATGGTGTAGTGGTCCGCGGGGAGCGATCGGCCCGCCATCTCGATGTTCTCCGCGCCGCGGCGGATGACGTTGACCGGGGCAATGCGGGGCTTGGGCGTGAAAGCCACCGCCTTGAGATCGAACTTCTGTCCCGGCGCCAGGTCGTCGCGCAGCGCCTTGATGACGGCGACGAAGGCGATCCCCGCGAAGGTCTTCCCCGGTTCGATGTCGAGGTCCTCCTTCCACCGCTTGTGCTGATCGACCCGCGTGGCCACGGCGCGCCGGGTATGGAAATCCACCTCGTATTGGCGGATCAGCGCTTCGCCCTTGCGCTCGGTCCAGTCCCAGCTCTCCTGGACCAGCTGCGGGTGCAGGCGCACGGCCGCCCGCTCCACCACCGAGCGGCCGTCCGGGAAGTCGTAGCGCGCCTCGATGTGCAGCACGTCGTCCTTGACCCATTGCGCATAGCGGCCGTCCGCGATGGCCGCCCCGGTCTTCGCGTCGATCAGCGAGGTGTAGGCCTGCGCGTCCCCTTCCGGGACGACCGGGGCGACGGCGAGCAGAGCAGCCAGGAGGGCCCAGGGCATGCCCTGAAGCTACGCACTCAAGGCAGATCGAACAGCAGCACCTCGGCTGCGTCCACGCCCGCAAGCTCGAGCTTGCGCTCGTCGCTCACCGCGGCGCCGTCGCCCGCCCCGAGACGCTGCCCGTTGAGGTCGAGCGATCCGCGCGCGACGTGCACCCAGGCGTGCCGCCCGGGCCGGAGCTCGTAGGTGGCGCGCTCGCCTTTGCCCAGCAGCGCGCCGTACACGGACGCATCCTGGTGGATGGTCACCGACCCCTCGCCGCCGTCGCGCGAGGCGAGCAGGCGCAGCTTGCCGCTGCGGTCCGAGGCGGGGAAGGTCTTCTGCTCGTAGCCGGGCTGGACGCCGCGCTTCTCCGGCAGCAGCCAGATCTGCAGGAAGTGCACCGGCTCCGTGCCGGAGGCGTTGTACTCGCTGTGCACCACGCCGCTGCCGGCGCTCATCCGCTGCAGGTCGCCAGGCCGGATCACGCCGCCGCCGCCGCTGGAGTCCTTGTGGGCCAGGCTACCGGAGAGGACGTAGCTGAGGATCTCCATGTCGCGGTGCGGGTGTTCGCCGAAGCCCTGCCCGGCCTGCACGGTGTCGTCGTTGATCACCCGCAGGGCGCTGAACCCCATGTGCTGCGGATCGTAGTGGTCCGCGAAGGAGAAGGTGTGCCAGGAATCGAGCCAGTCGATGTTGGAATGGAAGCGGTCGGAAGCCTTGCGCAGCGTGATCATCGTCGTCTCCGCCGTGGGCCCGGATCAAAGGCGCTCTCATCGGCGGGAGTGGGATGCCGTACGACACCCTGCGATTCGAAGCTGGCCAGCAGGCGGACCCGGGTTATCTTCGGCGGATGATCAAGATTCAGTACTGCAATTCCTGAGGCTACAAACCCCGAGCTGCCCGTGCGGCGGCTGTGCTGGAGAAGGAGCTGGGCCTCGCCGCCGACCTGGAGGTGGGCGCGCCCGGATCGTTCGTCGTGCTGGTGGACGGCGAGCCGGTGGTGCAGAAGCGCTCGATGGCCTTTCCCACCGAGGACGAGATCGTCGCGGCGGTTCGCGCCCGGGTGGGCCCGCGCGGCTGAGCGGTCCTAGGGTTGCCCTGCCTGCTCTTCCGGCGACTGCTTGGCGATCTCTGCGCGAACCTGCTCCATGTCCAGGGCGCGCACCTTTCCGAGCAACTCCTCGAGCAGGTTCTGCGGCAGGGCGCCGGGCTGGGCGAAGAGCAACACCCTGTCCCGGAAGATCATCAGCGTGGGGATGCTGCGGATCTGGAAGGCGGCCGCCAGCTCCTGCTCCTCCTCGGTGTTGATCTTGGCGAAGGTGACGTCGGGGTTTGCCTCGGCGACCTTCTCGTAGACAGGGGCGAAGGAGCGGCAGGGGCCGCACCACGGCGCCCACCAGTCGATGAGCACGATGCCACCCTTCTCGATGGTCGTCTGGAAATCGTTCTTGCCGATGGCCACTGCGCCCATGCACGCCTCCGCGAACGGGGTTCGATGCGGCTCCCCGCCCGCAAGATTCATTCTTCCGGGGCGCCGCCGCTACGGGCCAGATCTTCAGTCTTGATCCGCCCGGGGTCCATGCCGCGCGCTCGCTTGGTCATGGTCTCGAGCAGCTCGTCGAAGGGAGGAGGCGAGCCCTTGATGAAGCGCAGCGGGTTCACGCGCGCCACCACGAAGGCGCGCAGATACGGCGAGGTCAGCCCGCGCGCCTTGAGCTTCTCCACCGCCTCGCCGACCGCCTCGTCGAGCTCGAGGACTTTCTGCGCGCGGGCCTCGCGCTGCGCCAGGGTATCGCGCAGCGGCTTGTCGAAGTACGCGTCCACCTTCTTGAGCGCGGGCGCGTATGCGCCGCCCGAGAGCCGCCCCTTCTTCTCGTAGGCGAAGCCCAGCGTCACCAGCGACGGCTCCTCGAACTCCAGCGCGAAGTCGTTCTCCTTGCGCCCGCCGTCGAGCTGCTCGAGGTCGCGGTACATGCGCACCACCTCCAGCGCCTTCTCCCTGAGGTTGTGCGCCTTCTCGATGTTGAGCGCGAGGATCTGGTAGGCGACCTCGCGCTCCGGCACTACCAGCGCGAGGATGGCGCGGGCGCCCAACTCCTTGAGCGCGGTGAGACGGTGACCCCCGTTGGGCGTGCGAAAGCCGTCCTGCTCGCGGACGGCGATGATCGGGTCCAGGTAGCGGCGCGTCTTGTCCATCGCGCGCGTCAGCTTGAGCACGTGCGCATCGCTCACGTCGCGCTGGAAGACGGTGGGTTCCACCTTGTCCACCGGCAGTGCGGCGAAGAGCAGCAAGTGGCCCCCCAGCGGCTCGCGGTAGGCGGCCAGCACCGCTCCGCCGTCGGCCTCCACCTGGTCCGCCAGCGCTTTCAACTCAGCGGGGATGCCTTCCAGCCGCAGCTCTTGCGGGGACAGCTCGGTGGGCTTGAGCTTCACGCCCTTGCGGGCGCGGGGCTTGCCGGTCTTGGTGACGGGACGCTTGCGGGCGGTGGCCATGTCGCGGCGAGGCTAGGGGCGCGCTCTTGAAAAGGCAACGGCGCGGGGCACCGATGCCGCTTCCGCGTGCGCTATCCTGCGGGCCGCGATGCTCGACCTGCGCGGCCTGCCGCGGACCTACTGGATCCTCTGGACGGGCGCGCTGATCAACCGGCTCGGCGGATTCGTGATGCCGCTTCTGGCACTGTATCTGACGGCCGAGCGTGGGCTCGCTGTAGAGCAGGTGGGGCTGGTGATCTCGCTGTACGGGATGGGGGCGCTCCTCGCCGGCCCGACGGGCGGGTTCCTCGCCGATCACCTGGGCCGGCGCCGGACGCTGGTGCTTGCGCTGGTGTCGGGGGCCCTCGCCATGATCCACCTCGCCTTCGCGCGCGGGCCGTTGCACGTGGCGGTGGCGGCCTTCCTGCTCGGCCTGTTGGGAGAGATGTACCGGCCGGCCGTGTCGGCGGCGATCGCCGATCTGGTTCCGCCGGCGGATCGCGTGCGCGCCTACGGAACGCTCTACTGGGCGGTGAACCTCGGCTTCGCGGTGGGCAGCGCACTCGGCGGCGCGATGGCGGAGCACGGCTGGTATCTGCTCTTCCTGGGAGATGCCGCGACGACCCTCGTCTACGCGGGCATCGCCTGGTGGCGCATCCCGGAAACGCGACCGCCGCATCCGGAGGGCCAGGCGCGGGAGCCCATCTGGGCGCCCCTCTCCAACCGCCGCTTCGTCATCTTCTGCTTCCTCTTCACCCTCATCGGCCTGCTCTTCCACCAGGCGTTCGTCACCCTGCCCATCGACGTGAACGCGCACGGACTCTCGCCGGCCAGCTACGGATCGCTGATCGCCCTCAACGGCGTGCTCATCTTCCTGCTCCAGCCGCTGGTCTCCCGCGCGCTCTCCCCCTTCGCGCGACACCGCGTGCTCTCGGCGGCGGGAGCGCTGGTGGGAATCGGATTCGGCATGACGGCGCTGGTGCGCAGCGTGCCGGGGTACATGCTGTCGATCACGGTCTGGACGGTGGGCGAGATCGTGATGGCGGGGCTGGGCCCCGCGGCCGCGGCCGACGCGGCCCCGCCCGGGCAGCGCGGCGCCTATCAAGGC
>C688J18823_10000170_pt1 | contig 35674 bp, 28 predicted proteins | sample HopSoiMetagenom1_FD_18823 | JGI IMG/M metagenome (IMG submission 18823) | reverse complement strand
CGATGGTGTACTTCTCCGTGTAGAGCAGGTGCTTCACGAGGAGAATGAGCTCGATCTCCTTGCGCTGATAGACCCGATTGCCCGACCGGTTCTTCGCCGGGCTGAGGAAGCGGAACTGGCTTTCCCAGTAGCGCAGCACGTGCGCTTTGAGACCGGTGAGGCCGCAGACCTCTCCTATGGAGAAAAACTCCTGGACCGGATCGGCGCCGCTGCTCATGCGTCCTGCTCGGCGCGTAACTCCCGCGCCATCAACTCCTGCGCCGCGAGACGCGCGGGATAGTGATCGAAGAGAATGCGATACACCATTTCGGCGATCGGCATCTCGACGCCTTCGCGAGCCGCGAGCTCGATCGCGCTCGCCGTCGTCACGACACCTTCCGCCACCGTTTCCTTTCCGGCGCGTGCCTCGTCGAGTGTCTTCCCCTGCCCGATCTCGACGCCTAACGATCTGTTGCGGCTGAGCGTGCCGGTGCACGTCAGCACGAGATCACCGATTCCCGCGAGGCCGGCGAAGGTCTCCGCGCGCGCACCCAGGGACATGCCCAGGCGAGTTATCTCCGCCAGCCCGCGCGTGATCAGGGCGGCGCGGGAGTTGAAGCCGAGGCCAACGCCCTCGAGAATACCCGTCGCGACCGCCATGACGTTTTTCATTGCCCCGCCCAGCTCCACGCCAACAACGTCGTCGTGGGTGTAGATGCGGAAGCTTCCGCTGCTCATGACGTCCTGGACGAAGCGCGCGGCCTCGGCGACTTCCGACGCGGCGACGATTGCCGTCGGCTGCCGCGCCGCGACTTCGGCGGCAAAGCTCGGACCGGAAATGGCGACGACGGGGTGATCCGCGACCTCGGCGGCCACGACGTCCGTCATCAGCGCCATCGATCCGAGCTCGATTCCTTTGGAGGCGACGGCGAGTGTCGCTTCGCGATGTACGGACGACGCAGCCGCGCGCGCGATCGTGCGCAGGTGGTTGGAGGGCGTCGCGTAGACGACAAGACGTGCCCCGTCGAGCGCCGTGGCCTGGTCTGCCGTCGCGCGTAGCGCTGGCGAGAGCGCCGTGCCGGCAAGAAAGCGGATGTTCTCGTGTCGCTCGTTTATCGTTTGCGCAACATCGGCCTCGAACGCCCAGAGACAGACGTCATGGCCTGACGTCGCGAGCAGATCAGCGAGCGCGGTTCCCCACGCGCCCGCGCCAATGACGGCGCATCGCATCACGTCGCGAACCGTGCGGCGACGAGAACGGCGAGCACCACGACGAGCCCGATAGCCAGCGCGGCGGCCATTCGTCGCGACGGCACCGTGCCCTGCTTCCCGAATCGATGCTCCTCACCACGCCGGAGCCGCGCGATATTTGCCCGGTGTGTATAGAAGACGAACACCGCGACGAGCACGCTGATCGCGAACACCGGCGACCTGGGTCCGAGGGTCACCCCGATCAGCACGGGAAGCAGCGACGCGCAGATGAGCGATCCGACGGACACGTAGCCACTCGACAGAAGCACCACCGCGAACACGATCAACGTGAGTAGAGTCTGAATCGGCGCGAGCGCGAGGAAGACGCCTGCGGCCGTCGCAACGCCCTTCCCGCCCCGCGAGAAGAGGAGAAATACCGGGCGTGTGTGCCCCATGATCGCGGCGACTCCACACGCGATCGCGATCCAGACCGGCGGCCACGGTGACACGGTGTAGCGCGGGAGCAGGAGCACCGGGAGCGCGCCCTTCGCCACGTCGACGGCGAAAACAACGAGCCCGAATTTCGCGCCAAGGACGCGCATAACGTTCGTCGCGCCGAGATTGCCGGAACCGTGCTTGCGAAGATCGACGCCGCGCGCCTTGCCGGCCAGATAGGCCGATGGAAACGAGCCGGCGACGTACGCGAGCGCGACGGCGAGCGCGGGATGCATGCTCGTCGCTCACCCCGCCTTGCGGCGCATCAGGATGCGCAACGGATTCCCCGTAAAGCCCCATGCCTCGCGAAACCCATTGTGCAGGTAGCGCACGTAGTGCTCCTCCACGAGCTCCGGGTGATTGCCAAAGACCGCGATCGTCGGCGGCGACGTTTGCACCTGCGTCGCGTAGTTGAGCTTCACTTCGCGCCCCGCGGCTTGTGGCGGCTGCAATCGCGCCAGCAGCTCGCCGAGTCGCTGGTTCACCTCGGACGTCGTGATGCGCTTCTGGCGCTCCTCGTCGACGGCGAGAATGAGATCGAGCACACGGTTCACGCGCAAACCCGTCTTCGCCGACGCGAAGAGGAAGGGCACGAAGTTCAGGTACGGTGCTTTCTCCCGCGCCTTCTTCTCGAATCGCGCTGTCGCCTTGTCATCGCGCTCGGCGAGATCCCATTTGTTGACGACGACGATCAGACCGCGACCCGCTTCCCACGCGAGCGCCGCGATCTTGAGATCCTGATTCTGGAGCTCGCCCTCGATCGGCTCGACGAGCAGGAGGCAGATCTCCGCGCGCTCGATGGCCCGGCGCGTTCGGAGCGCCGAATAGAACTCGATCCCCTCCTCAACCCGGCTCTGACGTCTCAGGCCCGCCGTGTCGATGAAGACGATGTCCCGGCCATGATATCGCATCGGCGTGTCGATCGCGTCGCGGGTCGTGCCCGCGACATCCGAGACGACGAGCCGCTCTTCGCCCAGCAGTCGGTTCACGAACGAGGACTTTCCCACATTCGGGCGACCGATCACGGCGACGCTGAGCGCCTGATTCTCTTCGACCACCGTGGGCGGAAGGTGCTGCACGATGACGTCGAGCAGATCGCCGGAGCCCGTCCCGTTGTTCGCCGAGACGGGAACGGGATCTCCCAAGCCGAGCGAGTAGAACTCGTAGAAGTCCGCGCTGCGGGGGTTGTCGACCTTGTTCGCAACGAGGATCCACGGCTTGCCGGAGGTTCGCAAGAGCTCCGCAACGTGTGCATCGCTCGGATGCAGGCCAGCGATTGCGTCGACGACGAACAGCAGCAGGTCGGCTTCGCCCATCGCCTGGCCTACTTGTCGTCTGATCTCGACGTCCATCGGCAACCTGGGGTCATCCGCAATGCCGCCAGTGTCGACGAGCCAGAAGGCGCGTCCGCTCCAGTCCGCGCGCGCGAAGTGGCGGTCACGCGTCGTCCCCGCTTCCTCCGAGACGATCGCGGTTTCGCGCCCGACGATGCGATTGAACAGTGCGGATTTGCCGACGTTCGGTCGCCCGAGAAGAGCAACGACGGGAATGCCGGCTTCTTTCATGCTGCCGCGTCGCCTTCGCGTGTATGCACGCGCCGTGCGTCCCGTTCGCCCGAGAGCACATCGATGAAATCGTACGACGGATACACCGGCATTGGCATCGCTTCGCGAACGGCGATGAACGATTCCTCATCGAGGAAGACACCGTCGTCGTTGATCGATTCGGCGGGTATGAGCGCGAGGTCCAGATCGGCTCGATCCGCGAGGGCGCGCCGGATGTCGGCGCCGACGAGAAGACCGGCCGTTGTGGTCGTTGGACCGAACAACGAATTCTCGACACGGATGAGATCGAACTCGGCACCGGTTGCCCGCCCGAGTTCATCGAGAAGCTCGGGCATGAGCGGCGCCATGGAGACTCCCGTGACGACCCCGATCTTGCGCCCGGCGAGGCTGGGTAGACTCGTTAGGCCAGTACGCACGCGTTCGCGCAGTGAGGTCACGGAGCCGACGCCATTCTCGATCTGCGCAAAGTCGCCATAGTGCTCCGGACCCGGCAGCGGCCGACCGGCGAGCAGATAGAGCTCGTCCGAGCCGAAGACCCACGCCTCGCCCCGCTCTCGGCGCGCCCGCGTCGACCAGCGAGTGGTCACGTCGAGAAGCGCGCCTGCCTTGGCCGCATCCATTGGCGTGCCCGTGAACAGGTGCGAGAACTGGGTGAGGCCGACCGGCACGATGGCCACACTCAACACGGCGTCGCCGAGTGACCAGAGGTCCGTCAGCGATTGCTCGAGCACCGCGCCGTCGTTGAGCCCAGGCACGATCACCATCTGGCCGTGGAACTGGATGCCACCCGCGGCGAGCCGCGTCAGCTGGGCGACGATGTCGGGCACGCGTGGGTTGTTGAGCAATATCTTACGAGCGTCCCACGGCGTGGCGTGCACGGAGACATAGAGCGGCGAGAGCCGATACTCGAGAATCCGCTCGATGTCGCGTTCCTTCACGTTCGAGAGCGTGGCGAAATTGCCGTAGGCGAAGGAAAGCCGGTAATCGTCGTCGCGCACGTAGAGGTTCTTCCGCAGACCCGGCGGGAGTCCCTCGATGAAGCAGAACTCGCAGCGGTTGGCGCAGCGGCGTACGGTCGGCGGCACGAGCTCGACGCCAATGGCCTCGCCGTCGGGTCGTTCGATCTCGTAAACGACCTCCTCCCCGCTGGGCAGCCGCGCCTCGAGCACGAGCTCATCGTCAGCGGCGAGAAACTCCCAGTCGAGAAAGTCGCGAAGTTCCCTGCCGTTCACCGACAGGAGTTCGGTGCCCGGCACGATCTCGAGCTCGTCCGCGATGCTCCCCGCTCGAACCTTGCTGACACGAACCATGTGCGCCGACGACCCCGACCACCAGTGCAATGGGGGAAGATCACGCTCCGCGATCTTCCCCCAGCGCGTTCATTGATCGCGGCGACCCGCCGCGAGTGCTCACGTAAAGTAGGAACCCAGATTAGTGAAGGCAAGGCAATTGAGAGACTTCTGCATCGCGCTGCACGTGACTTCGCGCGAAAGAAAAGCGCCCACCGTCGGTGGGCGCTTTCGTGCAACCAAGGTGCGAAGCCCGCTCAGCTCTTCGGCTTGATCGTCGCTGGATCCACAAGCGGCGAGTAACGGAATGCGGCGATTCCCGCGCCTGTCCCTGTCACGCTGAAGCGTCCACTCTGCCCCGCGCTGACCGGACCAACGGTCGCCGTCTGCGACGAGATGGTCTTCCCTGAGGCATCGAGGAAGTCGACCTTGACGCTGTACGTCTGCGTCTGGTCCGAGCTGTTGCTCACGCTGCCGCCGAGGGTGGCTTTGTCGTCCTGGGTCATGAACTCGTTGAACGTGACCTTGAGCGGGAAACCTTCGGCGATCGTGTTGTACTTGAGCGCGGAGTCCGCGACGGCCTTCGCGGAATCGAAGAAGAAGCGGGCCGAATCCTCGTACGCCTTGATCGACTTCGGCAGCTTCGCCTTCTTCGCCAACGCGTTGTACGCCTTGATCTTCTCGTTGAAGCCCTTCTGCTCGTTCGCATACGCGATCGTGAAGAGGCGGAAGTTCTCGCCATTCGACGGATCGACGGTCACGAGCTGGCGCACGACGGGAACGGCCTGGCTGTACTTGTCGCCGTTCAGATACATGATGGCGAGGTTGTAGAGCACGTCGCGATGATACGCGTTCTTCTTGTACGCGGCTTCGAAGAGCGTCGTCGCGTCGTTCACCTGCTTGGCGCGCGCCGCCGTGACGCCGCTGTTGAGTAATTGCTGAAAGGTGTACGAGGCAGGATTCGACAGCTGCTGCGAGTACGTGGCCTTGACGGCCGCCGTGTCGCCGCTCGCCGACGCGAGCGTCGCGAGGCCCGTGCGCGCCTGATCGGCGTAGGTACCGCCCTTGGGGTCCTGCGAGAGCGTCTCGTAGCCCCACTTCGCGTCCGCGAGGAATGCGGCTTTATCGGTGCCCGTCGCGTTTTCCGCCGCGCTCGACGCCAGGTTCGCGGCGGCGAGCATCGTCTGCCGCTTCAGATCGGCGTACGTCGTGTCGGCGCCGGACTTCTCGACCGTCTGCTTGAAGTAGTCGATCGCCTGACGGGGCTGGCTCCGCTTCTGCGCGAGATTGCCTAGCACCATATAGGCGTACGGTGAGCTGGGGTTGAGCACGAGCGAGCGCTTGGCCAGCATCTCGGCGGAATCCGGGTGCTCGGCATTCAGCTGGCTGATCGCGTCGTTGATCATCGACACCCAGCCCTTCTGCGCCCGCCACGCACTCGTCTGACTCACGCACTCGGGCATCGCCTTCTCGACGTTGGCAAACGCCGAATCGATCGCGTAGACGAGGTCGATCTGCTGTTGCGGGTTCTGCGTGTAGCCCAGCGCACCGCGCGTCGTTAGGTTCGGCACGTTCGGCTGCGACATCCACATGACGAGCGTTTTGCCGAGCACGAAGTTTTCGCCGACCGGGTTCTTCGTCTTGTCCGCCTTCTCGAGTGAGGCGATCGCGCTCCGCAATTGCTTCTGCGCGTCTTCCGGTTTGGGCGCGCTCTGCGCCACCTGCAGCGCCAACATCGCGCGTCCGACCTCACCCGGCTTGCCCTCGTCGACTTCACATTCCTTCGCCTTCTGCTGACCGCCAGCCACAGCCGTGACCGTCGCGGACAGTAGAAGAGGCATTAGAGCCTTCTTCGCTGTAGCGAGCATCAAACTCTCCTCGTTTGGCAACACGATTCTGGGCACGAGCCCGCGGTCCTTACCCCGTGCGATTACTGCCGTTCCGCTTGGTCGGCAGCGCGCTGGAATATATCCCGAAGCGGCCGTCCTGTCGCCTCCGCGACCCGCTGCACATCAGTGAATTCGGGCTTGGCGCGTATTCCGCCGCCTGGCAGCTGAACGACCTTGACCGCCACCGCATGGCCGAGCACATCCACAGTCCGCAGCTCCCGCGGTAGCGCCCGCCGCCGGATGTCGCTGCGCCTTACGCCGATCGTCGTCGTCTCCGTGAGCAGCATCAGCTCCAGCCGTTCCGCGTCCGCCGGCCGGGCCAGTACCTCGACGCGTGTCCCCGGCCGCCCTCGCTTCATCGTCGTGGCGAGCACGATGACATCGAGTGCGCCAGCCCCGCGCAGCAGCTCCACGGTTGCCGCCAGATACTCGGGCGACATGTCGTCGATGTCGCTCGCGAGCTGGACGAGCTCCTCCACCTCTCCCGGTGCTGCCGAGCACTCCGCGACGATGAGGCGTAAGGCATTCGCCCGATCGGGGAACTCCTTCGTGCCCGCACCAAAGCCGCTGCGGAGCGGCACGTACTCCCGAGGCGGCGGCCCCGACGAGAGCACGCGCACGAGTGCAGCCCCCGTGGGCGTCACGAGCTCCCCCGCCCCCTGGGGCCCCGGCCGCACAGGATGTCCCTCGAGCAGCCGTAGGGTTGCTGGGGCCGGTACCGGGAGCGTGCCGTGGGCCGCTTGAACGACACCGTCGCCAGTCGCGATGGCGCCGCAGAAGATCCGCTCAATGCCGAGGAGCTCGAAGCCCCATACGCCGCCAACGATGTCGAGAATCGCATCGACGGCTCCGACCTCGTGGAGGTGCACGCGCTCCACGGTCGTGGCATGGATCGCCGCCTCCTGCTCGGCGATCAGCGTGAACGCCTGGTTGGCGCGCTCCTTCACCACCGCCGGCGCCGCGGATCGCGACACGATCTCCTGGAGCTGGCGGAGATGGCGACCGTGCGGCTGCGGCGGAATGTCGAAGTCGACCTTCTTGCACGCGATCTCGCCGCGCTTCACGTCGGCGATCCGCACGCCGACACCATCTATGCCTAACGACGCTGGCAGCCCGCGCAGCCACTCGGGGTCCAGGCCGACGTCGAGGAGGGCGCCTAACGTCATATCGCCCGAGATCCCGCTGAAGGGATCGAGAATGCCGACTTTCATCGCGTGAGCTGGCGCATCAGAAGCGGTAAGACGCCCCGCTACCGGTGTTGAACACGACGACCTCGGCGTCCCGCGGTATCCGGCCCGCCGCGATGAGCTGCTCGGTCACGGCGAGGGCGCAGCCGCCCTCGGGCGCGGCGTCGATCCCGGTCGCGCGCGAGACGCGGCGCGTCCCCGCCGCGATCGCTTCTTCGCTCACGGCCAATGCATCGCCACCGCTCTCCCGCAGTGCACGAAGGATCAACCGGTCGCCCAACGGACCCGGCACTCGCAAGCCGCTCGCGTGTGTCATGGGATTCTCCCAAGGCGTCGCGCGATCCGCCCCGGCGCTGAACGCGCGGACGATCGGCGCGCATCCCTCAGCTTGGGCAACGATCATCTTCGGTAGCGTGCCCTCGGAGTCGAGCCAGCGCCAGGCGCGCAGCTCGGCGAAGACCTTCCACATGCCGATGAGACCCGTGCCTCCGCCCGTTGGATAGACAATGTGAGTCGGCAGCCGCCATCCCAGCTGCTCGGCGATCTCGATGCCCATCGTCTTCTTGCCCTCGATGCGGTATGGCTCGCGCAGCGTTGACACGTCGAAATAGCCGCTCTCGGCGGCAAAGGCGCGCGCCTGCTTGCCCGCATCACCAATGTGTCCCTCGACGAGCTGCAGGTCGGCGCCGAAAACGCAGATTGTGTCGAGGATTGGCCGGGGCGTGGTCGCGGGCGCGTAGACGCGTACCGGCAAATGAGCCGCAGCACCGTAGGCGGCGAGCGCCGCGCCGGCGTTCCCCGCAGTCGGCACCACGAAGCCCGGGACGCCGAGCGTTCGCGCGCGCGTAACGGCGGCGCTCATCCCCCGCGCTTTGAACGAGCCCGTCGGATTGAGGCCCTCGTCCTTGATCCAGAGCCGCCGGACGCCGAGCTCTCGGGCCAGCCGCGGCGCGTCGTGCATCGGCGTCAGCCCCTCGCCTAACGAGACAGGCTGTTCGCCCTCGCCGAGCGGCATCACCTTGGCATAGCGCCACATATCCCAGCGCTGGGTGACCGCCGTGCGCGGTGGCGGCGCGGAGTCGAAGCGAACGAGATAAGGCTGGCCGCAGACGGGACACACCGTTGCGCGCACCGAGCCAGGCTCCTGGTGCGCACACGCGGAACATTCGAGGTGCCAGGTGCTCACGTGTCGTTGTGGTCGTGGTTGTGCGAGGGCGCCATCGTTAGGCCCTCCGCCGCGGCGTCTGGCTCCGGCGGTGCCTCACCGCTCGCCGGAGCCTCGGGCCCGAGAAGCGCCGCCTGAATCTTAGCTGCGGACTTGAGGCTGAACCCAGGGAGCGCGGCGATAGCTTCGGGCGTCGCCGTTCGCACGCCCTCCAGACTGCCGAACGCCTCGAGGAGCTGCCGTCGTTTGCGCTCCCCGACGCCCGGAATCTGCAGCAGCTCCGACGTCACCGTCCGCATCGCCCTGCGCTTCCGCTGAAATGTGATCGCGAAGCGGTGGGCTTCGTCCCGTGCCTGCTGCAGAATGCGCAGCGCTGGCGATCGACGACTCAGGCGTAGCGACTCGGCGCGCCCTACCATGAAGACCTCTTCCTCCCGCTTCGCGAGACTGATCAGGGGCAGGGAGCCCAATCCCAGTGCCTCGAGCGCCGCATGGGCTGCGTTGAGCTGGCCCTTGCCGCCGTCGATCACCACGAGATCGGGAAGCGATTTCCCCTCGTCGAGCCGCCGTCGAAAGTACCGCGTGACGACCTCATTCATCGATGCGAAGTCGTCGATTCCCTCCACGTCGCGCACCTTGAACTTCCGATACTCCGCTCGATACGGGCGTCCGTTCTGGAACCACACGCAGGACGCAACAGTGTCCGTCCCCTGCGCGTGAGAGATGTCGAAACACACCAGGGCGCGCGGCACGCGCTGGAGGCCGAGCTGGCGCTGCAGCTCGTAAACGGGATCGCCCGCGCGCTCCTCCGTCTCTTCGCCGGTGAGACGCGCCTCCTCGAGCAGGTGCCGGGCATTCTGCGTCGCGAGATCGACGAGCTCACGGCGCGGGCCGCGTTGCGGGCTGTGAATCTTCGCCCCGTCGAGCGACTCCTCGACGATCTCCCGCTCCTCGAGTTCCAGAGGAATGAGCAGCTCGCGCGCACGTTCCATCGCGATCCGATAGGGTCCGACGAGAAATGCCTGCAACACCGCCGCGTCCGTCTCGTCGTCGATGTTCTCGAAGAACTGATGGTCACGGGCGAGCAGCTTTCCTGCGCGGATGCGCATCCAGGTGACGCACGCATCGGCCCCATCCCGAGCGTATCCGAGGACGTCTCGATCTCCGCCCTCGACCTCGAGGACGACGGTCGGCTCCTCCATGCGCTCGAGATGCTGCAGAACGTCGCGAAGCTCCGCCGCGCGCTCGAAGTCCAGCGACTCGGCGGCGAGCTGGATGCGCTCCTTCACCCGGCGCATCACCTCGTCGGCGCGGCCATCGAGAAAGAGAATCACCTCGTCGATCATCGCCCGATACTCCGCCTGGGACTGCATGAGCACGCAGGGAGCCTTGCAGCGGCCAATATGGTAGTCGAGGCACGGTCGATCCGGCGCAACGTTAGGCAGGTCGTATCGGCACGAGCGTACGGTGAAGATGCGCTTCACCACATTGAGCGACCGGCGCATCGCGCCGACGTCTGTGTACGGACCGAAATAACGAGATCCGTCGTTCACCAGCTGACGCGTGACGTAAACGCGCGGGAACGGCTCCGTGATCGTGACCTTGATGTACGGATAGGACTTGTCGTCGCGCAGTGCGATGTTGTATTTCGGGCGGTACTCCTTGATCAGGTTCGCCTCGAGAATCAGCGCGTGCGCCTCGCTCGGTACGACGATCGTGTCGAGACCGGCTGCCTGCTGCATGAGCGCGCGCGTCTTCACACTCGTGAGCTGGTCATTGCTCACGTAGCTGCGCACGCGCGACCGCAGGCGCTTTGCCTTGCCAACGTAGAGCACGTTTCCATCGGCGTCGCGCCAGAGGTACACCCCGGGCGATTCCGGCAGATGAGGGATCTTTTCGAGTATGGAGTCCGCGACGGCTGCCATGCCGAATTATACCCCGCCGAGCATCTCTCGACTCGTGATCAGCGGCGCGCGTTCACCCGATTCAGCAGCGCGCGGGCTTCAGGAATCCGAAGTGCGAGCGTCATTGCCCCGTACACGCCAGCGAACGCTCCGAGCACCACGGCACCCAACAGCAAGCGGTGCAGCGAGCCGACGCCGCGATGAATGAGCACGGCGACGATCGCCGCCGCGACCGCCGATGCCCAAAGCATCGCGACATATGAGCCCGGCAATCCGGTGCTGCCGATGCGCCTGTTCAGCCGAGATCGCAGGAGAAGAAACTCGATCCACCCCGCGATGCCGGCGGAGACGGTAAGGCCTGCGGCGCCCCAATGCGTATCCACTCCCACAATCCGCGGAAGCGGTATGGCGAACAGGTATCCGAGCACTGTCGTCAGAATCACCCTCACGATCGCAAAGCGGAGCGGCGTTCGCGTGTCGTGCAGCGCGTAGTACGTCGACGAGTACAGACGGCCAAGCGTGCTCGCGAGCAGACCCACGGCGGACCCCGCCAGAATGCCCCAGGTGTAGATCGTGTCTGTTCGCGTGAAGCGACCGCTCTGGAAGAGCACTTCCGCGATCACGTCGCCTAACGCGAAGAAAGCGGCTGCCGATGGAATGACGAAGAAGGCGATTCGTCGCAAGCCGGCGTTCAGCCGTGTCCGGAGCATCGCGGCCGTCTCGGACTCGGTCCCAACGACGCTCGACATCTCCGGCAGTTCAGCCGCGGAGATGGAAATGCCGAACAGGCTCACGGGCAGCGTATAGATCGTCACCGCGTACCCGAGCAAGGCCACCATTCCTTGCGGCAGCAAGCTCGCGAGCAGTTGATCGACGTAGGCGCTGACCTGGACGATGCCGCGGCTGAAGAAGACGGGGGTGAAGTTCGTCAGCACCCGCCGGACATTCGCCCGGCGATGGTCGAGGGACAGACGCAGACCAGGAAGCAGTCGCAGCACCGTCGGCAGCTGAACGAGAAACTGAAGTCCCGCGCCCACGACTGATGCCCACGCCAATGTAATCGCGAGAGGAATCCGTTCCTGACGTCCGCCGAAGCCAAGCAGCGCGGCGATCATTGCGACGTTCCACAACACGGGAGCCGCGTACGACAGGAAGAATCGACGGTGGCTGTTGAGGACACCGAGGCACCATGCGGACAACACGAAGAGGCCCGCACCCGGAAAGAAGACACGCGTCAGCGTGACGGTGAGCTCGCGTTTCGCGCCCGTGAATCCTGGCGCGATCACGGGGATCAGATACGGCGCGAGCAGCACGCCGAGGAGTACGAGGCCCGCGGTGACGAGAGCGAGGATCGCCGCGACCGCGCCTGCGACGCGATTCGCCTCTTCGCGCTCGCCGCGCGCGACCAGATTCGTGTAAACCGGGATGAACGACGCCGAGAGCGCGCCCTCGCCAAAGAGATTCTGGAGGAGATTAGGAATCTTGAACGCCGCCATGAATGCATCGGCGGCGATCCCGGTCGTCGCACCGAGGTAGCGGGCCATCAGCGATTGACGCACCACGCCGAGCAGTCTTGACGCCAGGATCCCCGCGGCGACCAGCGCGGCCGCCCCACCCGTCCCCCGCGGCTTCGTTGGCACGCTTGTCCGTGATGTTGACGCCGTCGCGGTCACACGCGCTCCGCGACGGCCGCGAGATCAGCTGCGCTCATCCCTACCAGCGCGGCCGCGTGTCGAGTGGCCTCGCTGCGCATCAGCTCCATGAATGCTGGCCCATATCGCGCCAGAAATGGAACCCAATTGAGAACACGCTCTTGCCGCATTCCATTCGGATAAAGACCAGCCGCTGCCGTCTCAATGTCACGCATCAGAGCGTCTTCCCGTCGCTTGGCTCCGGCGATGTAGCGGCGCTCGGCGCGCTCCAGACGATGCAACAGCGATCGACGCAATCCTTGCACGGACGCTGGAGGCACGAGCGTGTCACGATCGGCCAGCTCGAGTGCGGCGACATCCGACTCGACGTCCCTCCGCAGACGCTCCAGTGCATCCGCGACCTCGGCGGGAAGCTTAGCCTTCACCAGGCGTCGCTCGACAGCGTGTCGATCGCGTAGCTCTTCACGGCGGATCGCAAGCCGCGCGAGGAGACGTTCCACGCGGGGCTCGAGCACCGTCGCGGACCAGCGCGGCAGCGCGAGCGGACGTGAAAGATCGAGAGCATCAGCGACCGCGCTCACCTGCGCGAAGTACGCGAGCTCGCCCGGGCCGGCGATGTACGCTGCGCTCGGCATGATGAATCGCTCGACGATGGGGCGCAGCAGCACATTGGGGCTGAGCCGCTCGACGGACGCGGAGATCGCGCTTCTTTTGTTACTGGCGATCGGCAGACGGCGCTTCTCGCCGCCTTCGTCGGTCATGAAGACAAGCGAGAGCCCCGGCACGTGTTCGACCTGCGCGCTGAACCCCGCCTTCGCGATCGCGGCGTATCGGTCCACCAGCGCCCGCTCAATCGTGTCCGCGCTCTCCAGCGCGCGCGTCAGCACCGGCTGGGCAGCGCGGCGTACTGCGCCGTGCGCGGCATCCAGTACGGCGATGCCTAACGGCTCCAGGACCGCGCGAAGCTGCCGCACATACGCCTCGCCTAACGTCGACGCCGAGGTATAGCACGAACGCGCGATCTCGAGCGCTTCGGGCGAGCTCGCGGAGCCACATGCCTGCGCCAGCTCCTCCACGAGCGCATCGATGCCGGGCATCGGCATCTCGCTCATCGGAATGCCCGCCTGAGGGGCCGGCGGAAGGCTCACGGTGCGCAGCCCGCCGGTGACCGCGAAGTGCGCTGCCCTCGCTTCCTCGTAATCAGCGTCGTCCGTCGCAGCCCAGAACACTATCGCTGTCGGAATTCCCGTCATTCGCTCCAGCGCGTCGGCCACGCCTAACGCGCCAATCGCCTTCACGATGGTGTACAGCGGTCCACCGAAGAGCGCTGCCTGTTGTCCCGTGCTCACGACGACACCGCCCGCGGCAACTACACGGTCGAGGCGCGCGCGCGCCGCTCCTCGCGCGTCGATCGCGGGGCCAAGTCGTGTGAGCCAGGCTCCATCGCGCTGGCTGCCGCGAACTTCGTCGAGGTGTTTCTGCCAGTCGCCAGCGGACCGAGGCAGCCTCGCGTACCACTGCGAGAGCTCGCCTCGTTGCGCCGCGATTGCGAGTGCTGAGCCGCCGAGAGCTTCCGTGATGATGCGGGGAAGCGACTGAGCCGAATCCGTCATTTGTGGTAAGGCTCCCGGCGCACGATCGTTCCCGCGCGATAGAGCTGTTCCGCGAGGACGAGCCGCGCGAGCTCGTGTGGCAGCGTCCACGGCGCCAGCGAGAGCTTCGTCGCCTTCATTCGCTGGATCAACTCGCCAAGGCCGAATGCGCCGCCGATGACGAACGCGAGATCCCTCGCATCCTCACGGCGAAGCTGCACCCACGCTGCGAATTCTTCCGAGGTCATGTCGCGTCCGTCGCGCTCGCAGGCAACGACGTGAGCGCCCGCCGGAATGACGTCAGCCAGGCGCTCCGCCTCTCGATCGCGCACCTGATCATTCGAGCGCCCGGAAATCTCGCGAACCTCTCGCACCTCGAGCGGCCAGTACCGAGCCGCTCGGGTTTCGTACTCGCGAATCGCCGCTGCCAGCGCCGCGTCGCGTGGCTTGCCGACGACGGCGACGACGATCCGCATCGGCGCGCTACGCTATCGGCGCCGCGAATGCGCCCCTCATGCGTAGATGCCGCGCAAACGATGCACCGTCGCTACGCGGCTGATGGAGAGCATGTATGCGGCGGTGCGCATGTTCACCTTGTGCTGCCGTGAAAGCTGGAGCACATCGGCGAAGCTGCGCGTCATGATCTCGGTCAGACGGTTGTTCACCGTCGCCTCGTCCCAGAAGTATCCGCCACGATCCTGCACCCACTCGAAGTAGGAGACCGTCACACCGCCCGCGTTCGCGAGGATGTCCGGGATGACGAAGATCCCCTTCTCGTCGAGCACCGAGTCCGCGCCCGCCGTCGTTGGACCATTGGCGCCCTCGCAGATCACCCGCGCCCGGACCTTCGACGCGTTCTTGCTCGTGATTACGTTCTCGAGCGCCGCCGGCAGCAGCACATCCACGTCGAGCGTGAGCAAATCATCATTGGAGATCTGATCGCCGCCCCGGAACCCTTCGAGCCCGCGATGCTGCTTCACGTGGGCGAGCGCCGCCGACAGGTCGATGCCACCCTTGTTGTAGTAGCCGCCGCTCTTGTCGCTGATCGCGACGATCTTACATCCCTCGCGCTGCAGCAGCTGAGCGGCGATGGAGCCGACATTGCCGAACCCCTGCACCGCGATGGTGGTCCCCTGCACCGGCATGCCGAGGTGCTTCAGCGCCTCCTTGGTGACGATCATGCATCCGCGGCCCGTCGCTTCGCGCCGCCCCAGCGAGCCGCCCATCTCAACCGGCTTGCCGGTGACGACGGCGGTGACGGTATGTCGCATGTGCATGGAATACGTGTCCATCACCCACGCCATCACGCGCTCGTTCGTGTTCACGTCGGGCGCGGGCACGTCGGAGTCGGGACCGAGCGTCGCGATGATACCAGCGGTGTAACGTCGTGTGAGGCGCTCGAGCTCGCCGGCGCTCAGCTTGAAGGGATCGCAGACCACACCACCCTTTGATCCACCAAAGGGCAGATTGACGACGGCGCATTTCCACGTCATCCAGGCCGCGAGAGCCTTCACCTCCTCCAGCGTCACCTGCAGATCGAAGCGAATGCCGCCCTTGGCCGGACCCCGCGACGTGTTGTACAGCACGCGGTATCCCGTGAAGACCTCAACTTCACCATTGTCCATCAACGTCGGCACCGAGACGATGATCTGCTTCTCCGGATGCCGCAGCACCTTGTACAGCCCCGGCTCCAGGTCCAGCAGCTCGGCAGCACGATCGAAGCGAGACATCATCGCCTCGAACGGATTTTCCTCGTTCAGGAAACGGTCCTTGTCAGGACGGACTATTCTATCGGTCGGTAGTCGAAGGTCGGTTGCCATGATGGGATGAAGTCGGGCCGATCGCAGCGAGAATCGCCTCGGGCGCGCGAACGTTCACGCCCCAGTCTCTGGGTCAGTTCATCGAGAATATGCTCGACCCCGCCGACCCCGCGCTCGACGCTAACGCGCTGAGAAACATACCATAACGTTGGCGCTTCGCGAGGCCAGCGCGGTGCCAGCTTCACCGCGTCCTTCAACGTGCAGATGGCGAGCCCGTCGGACGGGATCGATCGCGCGAAGCGCTCGATCTCATCCGGCTGGAAGTGATGATGATCCGCGTACGTCTCCGCGACCACACGACCGCCGCTCGCCTCCAACTGCCGAACAAACGCGCTCGGATCTCCGATTGCCGTCATCACGCGAACATCTCGGCCGGCGATATCCGTGATAGGACGGCGACGCTCTACGTCGTCCTGCGATACGCTCCGAAGCTCCTCCGGCACCAGACTCACCGTGGACCGCGGGACACGGGGCGCAATTGCAGCGAGCGCCTCGTTCACCGCGTTCACGTCGGAGTCGGAGGCTGCCTTTCGTGTCACGAGCACCATTGTCGCGCGACGAAGCGCCGTGAGTGGCTCCCTGAATGGGCCAGCCGGCAGCAGACGCGTCGAGAGCGTCCACCGATCGGCGCTCACCAGCACGAGATCGATCACTCGCGACACCTGCCGGTGTTGGAACGCGTCGTCGAGGACGGCGACTGTGGCTCCCGCCGCCCGTGCCCTCGCGATCCCGCTCACGCGCTCAGGCGCCACGACCACCGGAATCGTCGGATTCAATCGCGCATGTACCAGTGGCTCGTCCTCACCATATCCGCGGAGGACGATCGCCGGCTGCTCACCACGCTCGATCAATTCCGTCGCGATCCACGCGGCGATCGGCGTCTTCCCGGTACCGCCGACGGTCAGATTCCCGACGCTCACGGCAGGGAGTACGGGCTGATGCGTCGTGAGCACGCCGGTATCGTACAAAGCGTCCCGGACGCCAATCGCAACGCGGTAAACCGCTTCCGTCGGTGCGAGAGTCGCCCGTGCGAGACGTGCCATCACGTCGTTGCCGAACCAGATGCGATCGACGACATCACGCATCGGCATTGCGCTCTACCTCCAGCATGAGCTGCTGGAAGCGTGATGTCTCCTGCGCGGCTGCCCGGGGGTTCGCAGCATCCAACAGCACCGGATCCGAGTAGGCGATACGCACCCTGCTGAACGGCTTCGGGATGACGAAGCGGTCCCACGACGAGAGACGCCATGCGCGGTTTGCTGCCAAGCCGACGGCGATCACTGCCGCGCGACCGCGTTGTGCCGCGATGAGCGCGCCCGGCGCGAACGAGCGCGCCGGGCCCCGTGGTCCATCCGGAGTGACTGCGATGTCGTGTCCGTCCCTGAGCTCGCGCGTGAGCCCGACGAGCGCTCGACTCGCCCCACGCGTCGTCGACCCTCGCACCGTACGGAAGCCTAACGATTCGGCGACTCGGGCGATCAGCTCGCCGTCGCGATGCTCGCTGATGAGCACTGCCACTCCTTCGCCGCGGTGCTGATAGAGTAGTGGCAGCATGTCGCCATGCCAGAGCGCGAAAACGATTGGACGGCGCTCACGGCGCATTCGGTCGACAGTCGTCTCGCCATTGATCACGCGAATCCGCCACGTCCAGCCGAGAAGCCGCACGAGCGGCACGCCGAGACGGACGATCCAGCGCATCCGTCGCGCGCGCCTTCGCTCCGCGCGGAGGGAGTCGCGCACGTCGGGTGCGGCTGGGGGCGCGGGCGACACACTCAACTGGCCTCCCGCCGCTCAGCGCTTCCCGCCAACTCGAGAGCCATCGTCGCGACACGCCGCGAGGCTCCAGCCGTACCCAATGCATCGCGCACGCGCGCCAGTTCGTCCACCATCCGTGCACGGGCGGCGCTCGTGGCATCCAGCAGTGGCTCGAGCGCATCCGCGACCGCGTTCGGTTTGAGTGCGCTCTGCACGAACTCCGGCGCCACCTGGTGACCCGCGACCACGTTCACGAGCCCGATGTGAGGGATCTTCACGAGCCGGCGGGCCGCCGCGTACGTCACGGCGTTCGTCCGGTACGCGACGACAAGTGGGCACCCCGCGACCGCCGCCTCGAGCGTTGTCGTGCCGCTCTTGCACATTGCCGCATCCGCGGCGCGCAGCACTGTGAACGACGCCGATCGAACGATCGGATACGGGCACGCGCGCTCATCCAGCCGCACGTGGGGCGCTGCGCTCACGACGATACGCAGCCCGGGCCGGCGGCGCTCCAGCTCGCGCGCCGTCGCGACGAAAGGCTCCAGATGGCGCCCGATCTCCTGAGCGCGACTTCCCGGAAAGAGCGCGAGCATCGTCACCTCGTTAGGCACGCCGAGCTGCTGGCGCGCTTCAGCGCGACTCGGAAGACGCTCGGCGCGGTCCAGCAGGGGGTGTCCAACGAAAGTCGTGGTCACGCCGTGCTCTCGCAGCAGCCGCTCCTCGAACGGTAGAATCACGGCCGCGCGGGTCACCGTTCGCGCGAGCTCGGACAGTCGTCCCGCACCCCACGCCCAGACCTGTGGCGTTATGTAATAGAGCACCGGCACGCCCGCGGCCGTCGCCTCGGCCGCGAGCTTCATGTTGAAGCCGGGATAATCGATCAGCACCAGGAGCGCCGTGTTCCCGCTGCGAATCATCCGGCGGAGATTCCGCAGCAGCGCCCAGTGCTTGGGCACGTGCCGGAGCACCTCGACGAAGCCCATCACCGCGAGCTGCTCGACATGCTCGATCAGCTCGACGCCGGCGTCGCGCATCGCGTCGCCACCGATGCCGATCAGCCGGTATGGCGCGTTTCGGGCTCGTAGCTCCGACGCGACGCCAGCCGCGTGAAGGTCGCCGGACGCCTCGCCGGCGACAAACAGGATGTCACGCACCGGCGGCCACGTGTGTGCCGGCCGCGAGCGATGGCAACGTTCGCTCGATCTCAGCGACGATCCTGAGCGCGACCGCGAGCGCTTCGCGTCCATCATCGCCGCTTACCGTGACCGCCTGTCGCCCTTGGACCGCCAACAGGAAGCTCTCGAACTCCAGCCGGAGCGGCTCGCCTTCGGGCGCCGTGATCGGCACCCGCTCGACGAATGCCTCGATGGCCTGTGCGCCCTTCGCGAGCTCCGCGAGGTCGACGTCGCGGCGCAGCCGAAAGAATTCCCCCTCGCCAGATGCGAGATCGAGCGAGAGATAGCCGCTCTCCTGAAAGATTCTGACCTTTCGCATCCGCTCGCGTGACACGCGGCTCGCGGTGATGTTCGCGACGGCACCATCCTCGAACCGCAATCGCGCGTTGGCAATGTCGACGAACGGCGTCAGGACCTGCACGCCCACCGCGGAGACATCCTTGATGTGGCCGCCGACGAGCGTTCGTACGAGGTCGATGTCATGGATCATCAGATCCAGCACGACCGCGACGTCGGCGCCGCGTGGGTTGAATGGAGCCAGCCGGTCGCTCTCGATGAAGCGGGCCTTCTCGACGTGGGGAAGGGCCGCGCGAATCGCGCGGTTGAATCGCTCCACATGACCCGTCTGAACGAGGGCCCCCGTGCGCTTGGCAATCGCGAGCAGCTCGTCGGCTTGAGCGAGCGTCGCCGCGATGGGCTTCTCGATGAGCAGATGCTTACCGGCACCCAGCGCCGCTTTGGCGACTTCATAGTGCGCCGGCGTTGGTACGACGACCGTCGCGGCGTCGACCGCCTCGATCAGATCCTCGACGCGTTCGAACGCCCGCACACCGAGCTCCGTCGCAACCTGCGCCGCGCGCTCGCCGCGGGCTTCGAAGAAGCCGACGAGCTTGGCGCCTGGGACGTCGCGGAGGATGCGAACGTGATGATATCCGAGCGCACCAGCACCGATGACTCCAATGCGCACGTCGCGTGCGGCCGTTGCCATGTCAGATCACCAGGCCGCGATCGCTGCGATCGAGAAAGCTCAGGAATTCCTCAACTTCCGGAAAGCGCTGCAGCTCTTCCTCGGCGCGCTCGCGCGCTTGCGAGAGATTCAGGTCGGAATTGAAGAACAAGCGATAGGCCCGCTTCAGCTCGCGCTGAACGTCTTCCGACACGCCGTTGCGCTGCAGGCCAACCTTGTTCAGGCCGTACAGACGAATCGGGTTCCCGTTCGCTTTCACATACGGCGGCACGTCCTTCGACACCCGCGAGCAGCCGCCGGTGAAGCTGTACCTCCCGATCTGCACGAACTGGTGCACCGCCGATTGTCCCGACACGATCGCCTTGTCGTCGATGGTCACGTGCCCGGCGAGTTGCACCGTGTTCCCGAGGATGACGCCGTCGCCGATGTGGCAGTCGTGCGCGAGGTGCACGTAGGACATGATGAAGCACTGCTTCCCGACTGTCGTCTTGAACGACTGCGCGGTGCCACGGTTGATCGTCGAGTACTCACGAATCGTCGTGCCCTCGCCCACCTCAACCGTCGTCGGCTCTCCCTTGTATTTCAGATCCTGCGGGTCGCCGCCGAGGATGCTCCCTGAGCCGACCTTCACGTTCGGCGCGAGAATGACGTTCCGCTCGAGCGTCGCCCGCGCCGCGATGACGCACCCCTCCGCGACGACGCACCCGTCCCCGATGATCGCGAACGGCCCGACCTCGACGCCCTCATCAAGTTGAGCATCCTTTGAAACGATCGCGGTCGGATGAATGCGCGCGCTCATCGATCCCGCACCATCGCGCCCATCTCGGCCTCGGCCACGATCTCGCCGTCGACCTTCGCCACCCCGTGCATCTTGCACATCATCCCGCGCACCTGGAGCATATCGAGCTCGAAGCGCAGTTGATCACCGGGCTTCACGGGCCGACGCCACTTAACGTTGTTCAAGGACGTGAAGTACACCACCTTGCTCTGCGGGTCGGGAACCGCGCCGAGGAGAAGCATTCCTCCCACCTGCGCCATCGCCTCGATGATCAGCACGCCGGGCATGATGGGATGGCCGGGGAAATGACCCTGAAAGAACGGCTCGTTGATCGTCACGTTCTTCACCCCGACTACCCGCTTGCCGGCCTCGATCTCGAGAATCCGGTCGACGAGAAGAAAGGGATAACGGTGCGGAAGCACCTTCATGATGTCTTCAACGTCCATGATCCGGCTCGATTCGCTCGGCGTTAGCTCCTTCATCGTATCCCTCACCGCGTCCTTCATCGCTCGAACGAGCAGCACCGTGCCGCGATGGCTCGGCTTGATCGCCCGCACTCGCGCCAGCACTCTTGCGCCGGCGAGCGCGAGGTCGCCAACGCAGTCCATCGCCTTGTGCCGCACGAATTCGTCTGCCCACCGCAGCTCATTTTCCACGACGCCATCGTCACCAACCACCACGGCGTTCTGCGTCGATGCCCCGCGGATGAGGCCCTTCGCCCGCAGCGCCTCGACCTCGTGCACGAAGCCGAATGTGCGCGCTCGCGCGAGCTCACGCTCGAAGCTGTCCGCCGTCACGCGATATTCGCCGTGCTGCTTTCCGATCAACGGATGGGGAAAGTCGATGGTGACATCCAGCTCGAGCGAGGACGCGGGCACGGCTTCGTAAATCGAATCGCCGTCGCAAAGACGAACCGGTTGCCGCAGCTGTAAATACTGCGCTTCCCCGGCCTGCTCCGCGATCCCTGCCTCGCGTAAGGCGTCAACGAACGGCTGCGCGCTGCCGTCCATGACCGGGGGCTCCGGCCCACTCAGCTCGATGACGACGTCGTCAAGCTCTCGGGCCAGTACCGCCGCGAGCACATGTTCCACGGTGTGTACCGCCACCGGCTCCTTCCCGAGCTGCGTCCGCCTCTCCGTCAGGACGGCGTGATCCACACGCGCCGGGATCAGTGGCGCTCCAGGCAGATCGGCACGGCGAAACACGATGCCCGCCCCACTCGGCGCGGGAAGGAAAGTCAGCTGGCAGGGCACGCCGAGGTGCAGTCCGACGCCCTCCAGCGACGTCGCGCGCGCGATCGTGCGGCGCGTCATTGATCCTTCGCGGGTCCCCGCGTGGCGGAGTTGAGCAACTTCTCGAGATGACGCATGAGTGGGACGAGCCTGAACAGCGCCGCCTGGGCGCGTAACGCTTCCTTATGCGGACGGGCCGGGTAGCCGGACCAGGTCTCGCCGGCCGGAATATCGCCGAACACACCTGCCTGCGCGGCCACCGTCGCGCCCTTGCCGATCGTGTGGTGTCCGCTCATGCCGGCCTGCCCCGCGATAATGCAGCCATCCTCGACGCGCACCGATCCCGCGATCCCGACCTGCGCCATGATCAGGCAGAGGCGCCCGATCCGACAGTTGTGCGCGATGTGCACGAGATTGTCGATCTTCGTGCCCGCGCCAATCACGGTGTCGTCGATGCTGCCGCGATCGATCGTCGTGTTCGCGCCAATCTCGACGTCGTCTTCGACGATACAACGGCCGACGTGCGGAATCTTGTCGTGGCGGCCGCCGCGAAAAACGTAACCGAAGCCGTCGGAGCCAAGCCGCGCGCCAGCATGCACGATCACCCGCTGACCGATCACCGCTCCGGTGTATGCCGTGACGGCCGGATACAGGTGACTCTTCGCACCCACGTGCACGTCGGCGCCGAGGACGACATGCGCGTCGATCACGACATCGTCCTCGATCCGGGCACCGGCGCCAATCACCGCGAACGGACCGATGCTGACGTTCGCGCCCAGGCGCGCGTCTCGTCCGATCACCGCGGTCGGATGGATGCCCGGCGCCGCGCGTGGCGTCAAGTAGAACTTCGGGATCAACGACAGTAGCGCGTCGTGCGGCTTCTCCACCACGATCCGCGCCCTAGCCGCGCCCGGCGATTCGACGAGCTCCGGCGTGACGAGTACGACGCCGGCTCGCGACTCCGCGAACAAGGACGCGTACTTCGGCGATGAGAGAAAGCTCAACTCCTCGCCGTGCGCCCGATCCAGCGGCGCGATACCACGCACGCGCGCGGCCGGATCGCCCACGAGCCGGCCGCCGACCTCGGTCGCAATAACGTCGGCGGTGAGGACGATTCCGCCCTCACCGCCGTCTTCGTGCGATCGTGCTTCCCGAATCACCGCGGCTTACGCGTCACGCCTGCCGGTGCGGAAACGGGTGCGCCTGCCTTGGGCGTCGGACTCGACGCCACCGTTCTCAATCGCGCGACCACACGATCCGTGATATCCAGATTCTTGTCATACGACAGGATCAGATTCGGATCGCCGGTGATGATCATCGAATAGCCATCTTCGGTGCGAATGTCATCGAGCACCTTCTTGACCTGCTCCATGATTGGCGCCATCAGCTCATTCTGGCGCTGCTGCGCCTGCTGCGAGAGCTGCTGCTGCTTCTCCTGCAGCGAGCTCTGCAAATCGCGCATCGACTTCTGCCGCGCCTCCTTCTGGGCCGCGGTGAGCGTCGGCTCTGCCTTCTGATAAGCTGTGAAGAGGGTGTTCAACGAATCGTTCATCCTCTTCAGCTGATCCGTATACCCTCGTGTCTCACGAGCGTAAGCGGACTCCGCCTGACTCCGTCCCGGTGCGTTGTCCAACAGCGTCGCCGTGTTCACGAACGCGATCCTGAACTGGGAGGACGTCGACTGGGCCTGAGCCGCTTTCGAAAATCCGAGGAACAGTGTGAGCACAGCCAGCGTCAAGCATGCCGTGCGGAGAAACGAGCGCATTTGAAAAAACTCCGATTAGAAGATCTGTCCGAATTTGAAGTGCACTTGCCACTTGGGATCGCGAAGGCCCTGCTCGTTCACGCGATCGAGACCATACCCCAGGTCCACTCCGAGTGGTCCCAGCGGTGTCACGATCGAACCGCCAACACCAACGCCTCGGAACAATCGCGTGGGATTGAAATCACGCGGACGCGCCCAGAGGTTGCCAGCGTCGTAGAAGGCGTCGAGGTACAGCATCTGGTTGAAGCGAAGCCCAAGCTCGACGCTCTGGGTGTAGAACGCGTTTCCGAACGACGCCCGCGTCGCCGTATACGAGCTGGTCTGCGGGATATAGCCATTCGGCGTGATCGAGAATTCCTCGTAACCACGGAGCGCTTCCCCATACTGAACGCCGCCGAGCGAGAACGCCTGCGAGACGAAGAATGGTCCGGGATCGCCGAAGACGCCGCCCATTCGGGTCGAGAGCCCCGCGATCAGCTTCACGGGAGACGACCCGATGTCGCCACCCCCGAAGCTCGCCAGCGTGGCGTACGAGCGCATCTCCGCCGTGTAGCGCTGGAATGACGCGCTTCCGCCGAGCGGGCCACCGTTAAACTGCGCCGAGATGGATTGGGTCGTGCCGGCGGATGGGAACGGCAGGTCGATGCGTGTATCCCTCGTCAGCGTCGAACCAACGCTGGAACGGAAGCAGTTGTTACATGCGATGGTCGAGACGAGGCCTGTTCCACCATAGCTCACCCGCTCGCCGCCGTAGCTCACGAATAGTCGGGTGTATCGCGGCGACCATGGAACCGGTAAACCGAATTGAAGCTGCCCACCAACGCGTTTGCTCCGACCGAGATTGGCGATGATGTAGCGTGACTGGCTGTCGTACGCGTTGATCGTCCCCGAGATGCGCGACTCGCGAATGTTTGGATCCGTGTACGCCAGATTGAAGTCGTTGATGTACTGGCCGAACTGCCATTGCAGCGACCCCTTCTTGCACATGCCGAAGAGATTCGGCTGCTCGAATCCCACGAAGCCGCCCACCCCGACGCCCTGTCCGACGGAAGCGCCAAAATTCACGTTGCCGGTGCGCTTTTCCTTCAGGTGGAAGACAATGTCGACGTCGCCCTTCTCGTTAGGCCTCGTTTCCGGCGCGGGAAGCGGCGTCTCGAAGAAGCCGAGGTTCGCGATGCTCTGATAGCTGCGAATCAACAGCTCGCGATTGAAGACATCGCCCGGCAGAACCATCAACTGATCGCGAACGCAATTCTCCGCCGTGATGTCGTTGCCCATGATCTCGACGCGATTCACGATCGCCGGCGTCCGCTCGTCGATCTCCCACCGCAAGTTCACGGTCGGCACTGAATCCTTTCCGACCCTTCTGCGCTCGATGACTGGCCTCACCTGCGCGTAGATGTAGCCTTCGTTCGCGTAGGCCTCCTGCACCTTCGCCGTGGCATCGTCCCAGCGGCTCTTGTCGAAGATGTCGGTGCCGTTGTCGCTCCGGTGGAAAACACCCTTCACTGTTTCCGTGAGCGACTTCGTGTGCTCACCGAACGGATAGAATCGCGCGATCTGGTCGCTCGAGAAAACCTTCGCGCCGACCACCTCGAAATCCCCGACGCGGTACTGCGGCCCTTCCGCCAGACCGATGGTCACGAGCGCTTTTCCACGATCGCGATCGACGATCAGGGTATCGCGCTGCACCTGCATGTCGATGAAGCCGTGTTGCCCGTAAATACCCGGAATGCGCTCCGTGACGTCGCCGGCAAGCTTGTCGGCGTCGTACTCGCCCTTCTTCCACCACCAGAAGCCCTCCGGTTTCGTCTGCATCGCGGAGACGACCAGCTTGTCTGGAAGAGCCTTGTTTCCGGATACGTCGATTCCAGACACGGCAAGCCGGCTGCCCTCGTTCACGTGGAAGGTGATCTTCACCTGCCCATTCACGACTGCCGTATCGACTTTGACGGTCGCCAAGGGATAGCCTTCCGCTTCGTACATCGAATCGATGCGCGCAACCGAGCGAGCCACCTGGTTCGGATCCACCGGACGCCCAACGAGTAGATCGACCCTGTCTCGCACCGAGTTCAGCGAGAGGTGATCCGGGCCTGTGACGTCGACGTCACTCAGGACCGGCCGTTCCCTCACGTCGAAGGCGAGAACGGCTTTTCCATTCGCCCCGACCGTACAGGACGTGGCGACATCCTCGAACTGGCCAGTGGCGTAGAGATTCTTGATGGCGCGCTGGAGGACGCCTGCGCTCAGCGCAATTCCCGGCGAGATCCCCGCGTCGCCGCGGAGCATCGTCTCGGAGATTCGCTGATTGCCACGGAATACCACGCTGTCTGGCGTTGCGCACGGTCCAGTGACTGGAGCGTTGCCGCCAGCTTGCTGCGACCAGGCCGGGGCTGAGGCGACGACGACCAGCGCAGCTGCCTGCATGAGGCTGCGGAGTCGATTCATGGGCCAAATATACACAGAAACACGTTAGCCAGGTCCGTGTCCGGGCCTGGCTAACGTGTTTCTTAATCTTCCGGCCCGCGATCAGGCCTTGGTCGTACTCGTGAGAACTTTGAAGCCGAGCTTCGAGCCGTCCGGTGCAACCTCGACCTCGATCTCGTCGCCACGGGCGAACTCACCCATGAGGATCTTCTCGGAGAGCGGATCCTCGATGAATTTCTGGATCGCCCTCTTCAACGGACGAGCTCCGTACGCCTCGTCGTAGCCATGCTTGACGAGGAAGTCGGTCGCCGCGTCGGTGAGCGTCAAGGTCAGCTCCTCCTCGGCCAGTCGCTTGCGCACATCCTTCAGCAGGATGCTGACGATCTGCGCGATGTGCTCTCGGCTGAGCGGATGGAACACGATCGTATCGTCGAGCCGGTTCAGGAACTCTGGATTGAATACAATTTTGAGTTCCTCTCGAACCTTTTCGGCCATGCGATCGAAGCTGTGCGCCGAATCGCCCGTCGCAAAGCCCAGCGTCTTGCCCTTCGTTAGGTCTCTGGCGCCGACATTCGACGTCATGATCACGACTGTGTTCTTGAAGTCGATCACTCGGCCGTAGTTGTCGGTGAGGTGGCCCTCGTCGAGAACCTGAAGCAGGATGTTGAAGACATCGGGGTGCGCCTTCTCGATTTCGTCGAGCAGGATGACCGAGTAGGGCTTGCGCCGCACGGCCTTCGTCAGCGTACCCGAATCCTCGTACCCGACGTACCCTGGCGGCGCGCCGATGAGACGCGACACCGAGAACTTCTCCATGTACTCCGACATGTCGACGCGAATCAACGCCTGCTCGTCGGCGAACAGGAACTTCGCCAGCGCGCGCGCCAACTCCGTCTTACCGACGCCAGTCGGGCCCGAGAAGATGAAAGAGCCGATCGGCCGCCGCGGATCCTTCAGACCCGCTCGGCTGCGGCGAATCGAACGCGAGATCGCGCGAATCGCCTCGTCCTGGCCGATCACCGTCTGGTGCATCTCGTCTTCCATCCGCAGAAGCCGCGAGGTCTCCGCTTCCTGAAGACGCGTCACCGGAATTCCCGTCCACCGGCTGACGATGAACGCGATCTCCTCCTCCCCGAGAACCGGTCGGAAGGACTGCCGGCGCTTTTCCCACTCCTCCTGCTTCCGCCGGATGTCGCTCTGGAGCTCGCGCTCCTTGTCGCGCAGCGACGCCGCCTTCTCGAAATTCTGATCGCGAACGGCCGCTTCCTTGTCCGCGTTCACCTTCTCGAGTGCCGTCTTGAGCTCCGCAACCTCGGGCGGAGGAGCCTGCGCTGCGAGACGTGCACGTGCACCCGCCTCGTCGATCACGTCGATTGCCTTGTCAGGCAGGAAGCGATCGGTGATGTAGCGCTCCGAGAGCTTCGACGCGTTGACGAGTGTGGTGTCGGGAATCGTGACCTTGTGGTGATCCTCGTACTTCTTGCGAAGCCCCTTGAGGATCTCGACCGTCTCGTCGACCGTTGGCGGGTCGACGATGACCGTCTGGAAGCGACGCTCGAGGGCGCCGTCCTTCTCGATGTACTTGCGGTACTCGTTGAGCGTCGAGGCGCCAACGCACTGCAGCTCACCGCGCGCGAGCGCGGGCTTGAGCATGTTGCTCGCGTCGATCGCGCCTTCGGCCGCGCCCGCGCCAACGAGCGTATGCAGCTCGTCGATGAACAGGATGATGTTCTTGTTCTGCGCGATCTCGTTCATGACCGCCTTGAGGCGCTCCTCGAACTGACCGCGGTATTTCGTTCCCGCGATCACGGCCGCCATGTCCAGCGACAGGACGCGGTGGTCGCGCAGCGACTCGGGGCACTCGCCATTCGCGATCAACTGCGCCAGTCCCTCAACGATTGCCGTCTTGCCGACACCCGGCTCGCCGATGAGGACAGGGTTGTTCTTTTTCCGACGCGTGAGCACTTCCATCACGCGCTGGATCTCCTTCGCGCGCCCGATCGTCGGATCGAGCTGCCCCTCCGCCGCGAGCTGAGTAAGATCTCGGCAGAAGTGGTCGAGCGCCGGCGTCTTCGACTTCTTCTCGCCCTTCGGCTGGGCCGTCTGCGGAGCGCCGCTCCCCTGCTGCGCCGTGGCGCCGCCCTGCGGCGAGTCGGTGCCGAGAATGCGCAGCGTCTCCGCCCGCGCGGCCTCGAGATTCACCCCAGCATCGGTGAGTACCTGCGCGGCAATGCCCTTCTCCTCGCGTAAGAGCCCGAGAAGAAGATGCTCCGTTCCGACATAGCTGTGATTCAGCTCGCGCGCCTCGCTCATGGCGAGCTCGAGCACCTTCTTTGCGCGCGAGGTATAAGGAAGGTCCGGCCCAGTAGTCTGAGCGGCTTTCCCCTTTTTGACCGTTTCCTCGATTTTCTGCTGAATCTCGTCTAGCTCGACGGACAGATTCTGCAGAACGGTGGCCGCCACGCCCTCACCCTCTCGGATGAGGCCAAGCAGGATATGCTCGGTCCCCACGTACTCGTGGTGGAGGCGTGCGGCCTCCTCTCGCGCCATCGCGAGGACCTTCCTCACCCGCTCGGTGAAGTTGTAGCCATTCATAGCCAAGCTCCCTTGCTCTACGGCCAGGGTGAACGCCACATCGGTGGCGCTATGCCGTCGGCGACTTCGGAGAATTTGATCCGGCGCATCGGCTGGATGATTCTACTTTGCTAACCCGTGGCCTCCCACGTCAACAGCCGGGGCTGATCGCCTAGCCGCGAGCAGAGCCTTTACGGCAACTCCGCCGGGACTTCGACGCGGGCGCCGGGCCGGAGCTTCGCGCGCCACGCGCGGAACTTCGCGAGGAACTCTCGCGCCTCGCGGCCGGTCAAGAGGAGCGGGCGCCCGAGCAGCTCGTCGATGATGATGCTCATCAGCTCGGGCTCGAGGACGCGCGACGCCGCGCGGATGCGCCAGTCACTGATGCGTCGATAAAAGCGCTCTCGCTCGTCATGTGATTACCCTCCACGTCCAAGTTAGCAAACGCTCACTGGGGGAGCCAGGCGGCCCGATGAGTGCACTCACACGGCGGCGCCCTGGATGATCGGCCGTACGCGATCCACGGACGCTGCGCAGCTATTCTATGTCGCTGCGACGGTGAGGACGAAGCACCCCCAGTCGGGTCCGGCGGTGCCGATCATCAGCCAATCACCGGCTGTCGGAAATCGCACGAGACTGGGGAATCCTGACTCGCGTTTCGAGCCCGGACTGTATCCCCAATGCGGCACCGACAGTCGCAGGGAGTCGGCAGGATCATCCAGTCTCACAGCACGGACGACCAGGGTGTCCGGGTATTCGAACGGATTGTGAAGCGGCCGCCACAGAATTTTCGTGTCACGATTGGCCTTCGGCCCCCCGCGTCCGGACCAGACGGAACGGATGATGATCTCGCCGGAACGGACAGATCCGCCAGACACGCCGCTCGGTGGTATGGCGCACTTTCTCTCCGTCGTGCCGCTGAATTCGTCAGTGAATACTGACGGCGTGTATGACGGCGCCTTCGCATGCGGATGTGACACGCCTTCGACCTCCGCCGCCTTCACCGAAGTTGGAATGCTCTGCGCAATGACGGATTGCGCGAGAACCAGCGTTGCAATTGTGCAAATGCTCAACCGCATCATAACGTGAACGCTTCCCGGTAATTTGGCGGACAATTAGCACGTGCGCATTCTCAACCTCTGTCTGGACCCTCTTGTCGGGAAGGCAGCAGTTTCCAGAACACCCGGCTGCCGTATTTCCGTTTGCGAGGCATTAGCCCTCCCTCGGTTTCTGAGTGATTGCGTCTCCTGTGTGAGTTGCTGCGAACACCGTTCTTGCGCCGGCATTTGTTACTGCATTCGTTATCGCGCCGGAAAGGCGGGCGGAAAAACGAAAGCGGCGCCTGACCCTAAATGGGTCTGGCACCGCTGTTTGGTATCGATGGGCCTGCGAGGAGTTGAACCTCGGACCTCACGCTTATCAGGCGTGCGCTCTAACCACCTGAGCTACAGGCCCCAGAGCTTTGCAAGGTAATGGCTTGCAGTCCCTGCTTCAACCCGATCGCCGAGGCGCAACCCTTCGCACGAGTGAGCGGAAACGCACGTCCAGCAGTGGCCGCTCGCGACGGAAGACTCGCTACTTTCCGCGCTATGCCGAGACCGACTCTCCCGGAGCGCCCCTGATGGCGCACCGCCAGTTCACCGACGCCAAGGGCGTCGTCTGGGACGTCTACGACGTCGTCTCCCTTCCCGGCTTCGGCCGACCCGGCGAGCCACAGCTCGCGCCCCACTCCGAGGTCTTCCGCGCCGCCCGCAGCTGGCTCGTCTTCGAGAGCGCCGACGAGAAGCGCCGCTATCCCATCATCCCAGAGAACTGGGAGCAGGCGCCCGCGGCCGAGATGCAGCGCCTGCTCGACCAGGCAACCGCCGTTAGTAAACGCTCACCCTGAGAGCGTCGGCCGCGGCTGTACCTTCCGGTCGTGCCCGTCGGCACGCCGTCACAGCATGACTGATCCGCCATCATATTGGCACCTCGGCTGAATCGCTCGTACATTGGCGGCACGTCGCGCAGGAGCAGCGCGTGTCGGATCTGAGGGATCTGCTGCAATCCAGTCTCGGCACCGGATATCGACTGAGCCGCGAGCTCGGTGGCGGCGGCATGTCGAAGGTATTCGTCGCCGACGATCCGGCGATCGGCCGTCGCGTCGTGGTGAAGGTCCTGTCCCCGGACCTCGCGGCCGGCGTCAATGTCGATCGGTTCAAACGAGAGATTCAGGTCGCCGTTAGCCTGCATCATCCGCGCATCGTGCCCGTCCTCAGCGTGGGGCAGTCGGGCGACTTCGTGCTCTACTACACGATGCCCTTCATCGACGGGGAGACGCTCCGCGCGCTCATCGACCGCGAGCGCCAGCTTCCACTCGAGCAGGCCCTCGCGATCACCCGCGACGTCGCCGACGCACTGCACCACGCGCATGGATGCAACATCGTCCACCGGGACATCAAGCCAGAAAACATCCTCATCGAACGCGAAACGGGACGCGCTGTCGTCACGGACTTCGGCATCGCTCGGGCAATCGAGCGCTCCGCCGACGACAGCGCCGTCACGAGCACGGGCTTCACGTTAGGCACGCCCACCTACATGAGCCCGGAGCAGGCCGGCGCGGAGAAGGACGTCGACGGCCGGAGCGACATCTACTCGCTGGGATGCGTGCTCTACGAGATGCTCGCGGGTGCGCCGCCGTTCGTCGGACCAAACGCGCGCTCGATCATCGCTCGCCACATGACGGAGCCGCCGCCCGATGTCGGCATCGTCCGCGCCGAACTCCCGCCGGGCGCCGGGGTGCTCGTCCGCCGCATGCTCGCGAAGGCGCGCAACGCCCGCCCCGCTACCGCGGCGGCGCTCATCGACGACGTCGACAACTACGAGACGCTCGTCGATCGGAGCCCCGGCCGCTGGCGCCGCTGGATGGCCCTGACACGGTCCCTCTTCTCGCGGCGGCCGCGCCGTTAGTCGAATGACCTCGCGCTGATTTCGCGGTGAGTTCCTCGTGAGGGCGTCGCGGTAGGGTGGCTACGAACCTCAACCGGAGCCTCCCATGCGCGCCACCCTTGCTCGAATCGGACTCACCCTCATCGCCACGCTGGCGTTCGTTGCGTGCTCGGATCAGGATCAGCGGGACCCCCTATCCCCGAACGGCGCGGTCAGCAAAGCCGTCGTCTCGCCCCGCCCCTGTTTTAGCATCATCTGTCAGCCGCAACCCAACTATCTCGATGTGTCCGCGGGCAACGCCGTCACGTGCGCCGTCCACTCCACGCCCTACCTTCAGTACTCCATCACCCAGAGCAATCTCTTTTGCTGGGGCGACAACTCGAACGGGATGCTGGGAGTTGGCCTCGGCGCGGCGCCGGAGACGTGCACGAACAACGTCGGCGTCAACTATGGAAGCAACCGTCAGATCCCGTGCAGCACCAACCCGATCGCTGTGAAGGTGTTACGCAACTTTGCATCGGTATCGGTCGGCTCGGGCCACGTCTGCGCCATCGAGCGCGGCTCGGGGTCAGCATTCTGCTGGGGCGCGAACAACGCGGGCCAGCTCGGAATAGGCTCGACGGGCACCAGCGGGGCGAACTTCATTCCTACCACGGCCGTCGCCGGGTACGCCTTCGGCAGTATTTCAGCCGGCGACGGCCAGACATGTGGGATAACCACCGCACAGGACCTCGTTTGCTGGGGCAATGGCTTCGGGGCATCACCGGTGCTCGTGGGAAGCGGCTTCAAGAGCGTCAGCGTCGAGGGCGCGTTAGGCAGCTGCGCTTTGGCGGCATCCGGCCAGACGTGCGCGGGCTGGAGAGGTGCGTACGACTTCCTGGGCCAGGGCACCACGGCTCGACAGCTCTGCCAGATCCAGGGATCGGTCACGGAATGCTGGGGAGAGGGCAGTATGGGACAGCTCGGCGATGCCCACGCCATCCCGGTTGGTAGCAGCTACACTGTCCGCAGCAGCAGCCCCGTCGTGGTCGCTCAGCCAGCCGGCGCCACGACCACTGTTTCCTTCCAATCCGTTGCCACGGGCTACATGCACAGCTGCGCGCTCAGCGGTGGCGACGCCTACTGCTGGGGCCATGGCTGGTTCGGTGAACTTGGCTCCGGAACGCAGAACTCAGCGAACAGGCCTAGCAAGGTGCTGCCGCCTTATGGCGTGACACTGAGCTTCTCCAAGATCACGGTTGGCGACGGCCACACCTGCGGAATCTCCGGCGGTTCGATCTGGTGCTGGGGACGAAACGAGTCCGGGCAACTCGGCATCGGTACCAACAACACCTGGCTGACGTACCCGACATACGACCCGACGAATCCCTACTGGTCGCCGAATCTTGGCCTTGCGACTCCGGCGAAAGTCGTCGGCAGCTGAGCGCACGACACGTAGTCTGCCTCGACCGGCTCGCGACGCTGCCACCGGCGAGGCTCCTCGAGCCCGCACGACGCCGTGCGGGCTCGAGCAGTTTTCAATGTGCTCACCGACACTTTCACGGCCGGCTGTAACAGTGGTCGTCGAGCTCCAAACGTTCTTCTGTCCGGCGCTGTCCGATCTCGGCAGGATCCTCGATCCGGAGACCGAAATGCCGACTGCACTCGCCCAGGACTTCGCCGCCGACGCGCGCTTCGCGGTGAAGCAGATGCGGCGCCGTAAATCATTCACCGCGACAGTGGTCCTCACCCTCGGCTTGGGCATCGGCGCCACGGTCGCGCTCCTCAGCGTCGTCAACGCGCTCTTTCTGCGGCCACTCGCGTTTCCGCACGAGGACCGCGTTCGCGTCTTCTGGATGGATTACAACTGGCGTGGCGTGGAGTACGACTTCGTGCGCGAACGACGGGGCGTGTTCGACGACGTCGCTGCATTCTCGACGAATGGAGGGCCGTACCATGCGAGCGTCGGCGCTGCGGGGAACGCCGAGCTCCTGCCCTTCGTCGTCACGACCTCGTCCCTCTTCGACGTGCTCGCCGCGCCACCGTATCTCGGCCGCACGCTGCGAGCCGAGGACGACCGACCCGGTGCGCCGAAGGTGATCGTGATCAGCTTCGGGATGTGGGCACAGGATCTCGGCGGTCGACGCGACGTCATTGGTCATCGCATCATGATCGACGGTGAGCCGGTCACCGTAGTCGGGGTAATGCCGCCGCGCTTCTTTTTTCCCACTCCGGATTTCCGGGCGTGGCGTCCGCTGCAGCTCGATCCCTCGACGTCGTTCTATCAGGACGTGGGCTATCTGACGCTCGTCGGTCGCGTTCGTGCGGGTGTCGGCGACGATCTCCTCCAGAGCGACCTGCGTCGACTCGCGCGATCGTTAGGCGCGCAGTTCACCTACACGACGGAATCCGACAAGACGAAGAGCCCCAGCGTGCAGGCTGTGCGGACGTATCTGCTCGGCGATGTGCGCGGCACGGTCTTCCTGCTCCTGGGCGCAGCGACACTGCTGTTGCTGATCGCGTGCGGCAACGCCGCGGCGCTCCTCCTCGCCCGCACGAGCGACCGCAGTGCGGAGCTTGCGGTGCGCACCGCGTTGGGAGCCGGTCAGGGGCGTATCGCACGCCAGATCATGACCGAGGCTTTCGTGCTCGCCCTCGCTGCGGCGACGCTGGGTGCACTCGTGGCCGTGGTCGGCTTCGGCGCACTCGTGTCGCGGCTCCCGCTGGCCGGTGGCTTCGCGGACGCGGTGACCATGGGCTGGCTCACATTCGCCGGCGCGTTCGTCCTCGCGCTCTTCGTCGCGACCTTCATCTCCCTGGCGCCGCTTCGCGACCTCTTGCGCGGCCGCCTGGAGGCGGTTCGCGGCTTTGGTCGCGAGCGCAGCGAAGCGGGACTGCGACGCAGCACGCGACGCATGCACGGCGCGCTCGTCGCGGGCCAGGTGATGTTCGCGGTACTGCTCGTTGCCGGCGCCGCACTGCTGATTCGCTCCGTGGAACGGCTCCGCGCGCTCGACCTCGGGTTCGATCCGCGCGGCGTCTCGACGTTCACCATCGTGCCGAGCGACAACGCGCCCGCGGAATCGCGGCGGCAGTTCATTCGTGATCTTGTCGCCCGGGTTAACGCGATACCCGGCGTGAGCGCGGCGGGCGTCACGAATCGCTTGGCGGTGCGCGACGGCGGCTACCAGGGTCCGGTGCTGCCCGAAGGTCGGCCTGATCTCGCCGGCGCGAACCGTCCAAACAGTCTCTATCGCACGGCGACGCCGGCTTTCTTTCGCGCCATGCGGATGCGTCTTCGCGAGGGTCGAGGGATCGATTCGACGGATGGCGCGAGCTCACTACCGGTGACGGTCATCAACGAGTCGTTCGCGCGCCGGATCTGGCCCGGAGAGAGTGCCATCGGCAAGCGCATCATCACCGGCTATACCGGGACGATGATCGCACGCACGATCGTCGGTGTGACCGCGGAAACCCGCATGACGGGCATGACGGGTGAGGTGCCATTCACGATGTGGGTGCCATTCGAGCAGCATACCGCGCCGCAGGGTGCGGTGCTCGTCGCTCGTTCGTCCGGCGACGTCGGGAACCTAACGAGCACGGTGCGACGGATCGCGGCGGAGCTGGATCCACAGGTCGCGGTGACCCGCATCGAGACAATGGATCAGGTGCTGGCGAATGCCATGGCGCAGCCGCTCCGCCTCCGCTTCTTCCTGTCCGTGTTCGGCGCCCTGGCGCTCATCGTTGGCGCCATGGGAGTATACGGTGTCGTATCGTACGCGGTCGCTCGCCGTCGCGCGGAGTACGCGATCCGTGTCGCCCTCGGCGCCACGCCGTCGCGCGTGCTCGGCGCGGTGCTGGGGCATGGGCTCGTGCCGGTGGCACTCGGCACGGTTCTCGGCGTCGCGGTGACCTTTGCCTTCGGCCGCGCGCTGGAAGGTGCTGTCTATGGCGTGAAGCCAAGCGATCCGGGGAGCATCCTCGCGGCGGCGGCGCTGCTCCTGGTTGCGGGCGTGCTCGCTACGCTCGCGCCCGCGCTTCGGGCGGGACGTACGAATCCAGCGACTGCACTGCGCGCGGAGTGAGCGCCCGCGCCTCGTTAGGTGCCGGACGGTGAGATACGCGAAGCGCGGGAAAAAAAACCGCGCCCCAATCGCATTGCTGCAACTGGGGCGCGGCTATTGGTCGGCAATCGAGTGTGAGAGGTCGTGCAGTGGCGCGACTTCAGAGCCGCTTTCCGTCCGGTGAAGGACTTACTCGCGATGCTCCGTTAAGGAGGTGATCCAGCCGCAGGTTCCCCTACGGCTACCTTGTTACGACTTCGCCCCAGTCACTGCGCTCGCCTTCGGCCGCTTGGTCCCTTGCG
>C688J18823_10000169_pt1 | contig 35808 bp, 33 predicted proteins | sample HopSoiMetagenom1_FD_18823 | JGI IMG/M metagenome (IMG submission 18823) | reverse complement strand
GATGGAGGTGGTGCGCGACCGCAAGGACAACTGCATCATCGTCTGCTCGATCGAGAACCTCGACCCGATGGGCGTGCACACCGGCGACTCCATCACCGTCGCACCGGCGCAGACGCTGACGGACAAGGAATACCAGATCATGCGCGACGCCTCGATCGCGGTGCTGCGCGAGATCGGCGTCGACACCGGCGGCTCGAACGTGCAGTTCGCGATCAACCCGGTGGACGGCCGCATGGTCGTGATCGAGATGAACCCGCGCGTGTCTCGCTCCTCCGCGCTGGCCTCCAAGGCGACGGGCTTTCCCATCGCCAAGGTGGCCGCCAAGCTGGCCGTTGGCTACACGCTCGACGAGATCGCCAATGAGGTGACGGGCGGCGCGACGCCGGCCTCGTTCGAGCCGACCATCGACTACGTAGTCACCAAGGTGCCGCGCTTTGCATTCGAGAAGTTTCCTCAAGCCAATGACCGGCTAACGACCCAGATGAAGTCGGTGGGCGAGGTGATGGCGATCGGCCGCACCTTCCAGGAATCGTTCCAGAAGGCGCTGCGCGGGCTCGAGATCGGCGTCGACGGCCTGAACCAGAAGACGCGCGACCGCGAAACCATCGAGAAGGAGCTCGGCGAGCCCGGCCCGGACCGCATCTGGTACGTCGGCGACGCATTCGAGAACGGCTTCACGCTCGAGGAGGTGTATCGCCTCACTAAGATCGACCCGTGGTTCCTCGACCAGATCAAGGAGATCGTCGAGTTCGAGATGGAGCTCGACGACCGGCGCCTCGACGACATCGATGCCTCCACCCTATGGAAGCTGAAGCGCAAGGGCTTCTCCGACCGGCGCCTCGCTTATCTCTTCAACACCGATGAGAAGCAAGTGCGCGCGCGGCGCCACAAGTTCGGCATCCGGCCCGTGTACAAGCGCGTCGATACGTGCGCGGCCGAGTTCGCGACCAAGACCGCGTACCTCTACTCGACTTATGAGGAGGAGTGCGAGGCCGAGCCCACCGACCGCAAGAAGATCATGGTGCTCGGCGGCGGTCCGAACCGCATCGGCCAGGGGATCGAGTTCGACTACTGCTGCGTCCATGCGGCGCTCGCGCTGCGCGCCGACGGGTTCGAGACCATCATGGTCAACTGCAACCCGGAGACCGTCTCCACCGACTACGACACCTCCGATCGCCTGTACTTCGAGCCGCTGACCCTCGAAGACGTGCTCGAGATCGTGCACCTCGAGAAGCCGTGGGGCGTGATCGTCCAGTATGGCGGCCAGACGCCGCTCAAGCTTTCCAAGGAGCTCGCCGCCGCCGGCGTGCCGATCATCGGCACCAGCGCCGAAGCAATCGACATCGCGGAGGACCGCGAGCGCTTCCAGAAGCTGGTGGACAAGCTGAAGCTGCGCCAGCCGCCGAACCGCACCGCGCGCTCGACGAGCGAAGCGGTGAAATCCGCCGAGGAGATCGGTTACCCGGTGGTGGTGCGGCCGAGCTACGTGCTCGGCGGCCGCGCGATGGAGATCGTGCACCAGCAGTCGGAGCTCGAGCGATATATGCGAGAAGCGGTGAAGGTCTCCAACGACTCGCCAGTATTGCTCGACCGCTACCTGACCGACGCCATTGAAGTGGACGTGGACTGCATCTGCGACAAGACCGGCGACACGCTGATCGGCGGCATCATGGAGCACGTCGAGCAGGCGGGGGTGCATTCGGGCGACTCGGCGTGCTGCCTGCCGCCGCACTCGCTCGCGAGCCACATCGAGCGCGAGTTGAAGCGCCAGACGGCGATGATGGCGCGCGCGCTGAAGGTCGTCGGCCTGATGAACGTGCAGTACGCGATCCAGCGCGACACCGTCTACGTGCTCGAAGTGAACCCGCGCGCTTCGCGAACCGTTCCCTATGTGTCGAAGGCCACCGGCCAGCCGCTTGCGATGATCGCGGCGCGCTGCATGGCGGGCAAGACGCTGCGCGAGCAGGGCGCGCAGGAGATCACGCCCGCGTACTTCTCGGTGAAGGAGGCGGTGTTCCCCTTCGCACGCTTCCCGGGAGTGGATACCATCCTCGGACCGGAAATGAAGTCCACGGGGGAGGTGATGGGAGTGGGCCATACGTTTGGCGAAGCGTTCGTGAAGTCGCAGCTCGCGGCGGGCGTCAAGCTGCCCACCGGTGGGCGCGCATTCATCAGCGTGCGCGACGGCGACAAGCTGCAGGCGGTGGAAGTGGCGCGCGACCTCGTCGAGCTCGGCTTCTCGGTGCTCGCTACGCGCGGCACGGCCGGCGTCCTCATGTCGCACGGCATTCCGGTCTCGCAGGTGAACAAGGTCGCCGAGGGTCGCCCGCACATCGTCGACATGATGAAGAATGGCGACGTGAGCTTCATCGTCAATACCACCGAGGCGACGCGCACCGCGCACTCCGACTCGCGGGCCATCCGCGTTACCGCGCTGGCGCGGCGCATCACCTACTACACCACCATCGCGGGCGCCAAGGCCGCGTGCGCGGGCATGAAGCAGCAGCAGACCGGCGGCCTCGAGCCTTATCGCCTGCAGGACCTGCACGAGCGGCTGAAGCAGGCGCCCTCCGCCGAGCCGGTGATCTCATGAAGACGCCGATGACCTCGCGCGGCGCCGAGCTCCTGCGCAACGAGCTCCTGCAGCTGAAGAACGTCGAGCGGCCGAAGGTCTCGCAGCAGATCGCGGAAGCGCGCTCGCACGGCGACCTTTCGGAGAACGCGGAGTACGAAGCGGCGCGCAATCACCAAGGCCTGATGGAGGCGCGCATCCGCGACATCGAGGCAAAGCTCGCCAATGCCCAGGTCGTCGATCCGAAGAACATCCAAACCGACGGCCGCGTGGTGTTCGGCGCGACCGTCGATGTGGAGGACGACAAGGGCGAAGCATCGACCTGGCAGATCGTCGGCGAGGACGAAGCCGACATCAAGCAGGGCCGCATCTTCGTCGGCTCCCCCATCGCCCGCGCGCTCATCGGCAAAGAGACGGGCGAGTCCGTCCAGGTGCAGACCCCGGGCGGCCTGAAGGGCTACGAGATCCTGGACGTCCGCTACGAATAATTCCGTACCGCGTACGTAATTAAGCTGTCAGCTTCGGAATAAACCCGCGCCTCGGGCGTTCGCGGAACATGCGGCACCTCGCGTTCGCGTTTCTCTGTCTCGCCCTTGCCGCGTGCTCCAACGAGCGGCTAGCGCGCGAAGGCACCCTCGCCAACGGCGACACCTTCCGGGAAATCTCTCGCATCCCGTACGGTTACGAGCGGCAGATCTATTCCCCTGACGGACGGCTGAAGGCGCGCCAGGAGCTGCATACCGAGCAGAACTTCAAGCGCATCACGCCCGGCATGACCGAGGCGGAGCTCGCCGACGTCGTCGGCGTCGGCTTCGCCACCCGCGGCGACTACGCGGGCGGCAGCTATTCGCTCACCTGGCGCTACAACGACGGCGTCTACAAGCTGCTGCACGTCATCTTCGGTCCCGACAAGCGCGTGATCCGCTACGAGACCGAGTGGGATCCCAACATCTATTCCAAGAAGATGTGAGGGATTTGCGGCACACTTTGCCGGATGGCCTCGAGGCTCCCGGCAGTGCTGGTGGCGATCACGCTTTGCGCCGCCTCGTTCGTGCTCCAAGCGCAATCGGCCAAGCCGCTTCGCGTCGGTGTACTGGCCGGCGGCGGGCCGGCCTTCGAAAGCGGGATTCAGCCCTTTCGCCAAAGGCTCCGCGAGCTCGGCTATCAGGAAGACAAGGGCCTCGTCATCGAGGTGCGTAACGCGCAGGGCCGCTCCGAGCGCTATGCCCCGCTGTCGGCCGAGCTTGTCGGCCTCAAGGTCGACGTCATCGTGGTCCAGGGCAATGCCGCGCTTTTCTCGCTGAAGCAGGCCACGCAGACGATCCCGATCGTGATGGCGAATGTCGGCGACCCGGTGGGCGCCGGCTTCGTGACCAGCCTGACGAGGCCCGGCGGCAACATCACCGGGGTATCCAACATGGCCGAAGGCGTGAGCGCGAAGTGGCTGCAATTGTTGAAGGAGGCGTCGCCGCGGATCACGAGCGTCGGCGTGCTCGGGGATCCCGAGGACGTTGCGCATCAGACCATGTGGAAGGAGGCCGAGGACGCCAGCCGAGCATTGGCGCTCACGCTGCAGGCTGTGCCCATGCGCGGGCGCAACGACCTAGCCGGCGTTGCCTCGGCGATCGCTGCTCATAAAGTCGGTGCGCTCATCCTCCTGCCGCACCCCGCCGCTGGCGCAAACCTGCAGCGCCTGGCGGCGCTCGCGGTCGAGCATCGGTTACCTGCCGTCTATCTCAATCCGGAGTTCGCCGCCATGGGAGGCCTGATGAGCTACGGGCCGAGCAGCGTCGAGCTGTGGCGCCGCAGCGCCGAGTACGTTGACCGGATTGCCAGGGGCGCGAAGGCCGCGGACCTGCCGGTGGACCAGCCCACCAAGTTCTCGCTGGTCATCAATCGCAAGGCAGCGACGGCTCTTGGATTGACGCTACCTGCATCGCTGCTCGCTCGCGCCGAAGAGATTCTGGAGTGACCTAGGTCTTGTAGCGCTTCGGCACGAACGGCAGCTTGGCCATCTTCACCGGCCGACGCGCGCCGCGCACCACCGCAAAGAGATTCTCCGGCGCGCCGCTCCTCACGTAGCCGAGCATGATGGGCTTCTGCAGCGACGGCGACACGGTGCCGCTCGTCACCATGCCGGCTTCGCTGCCGTCGGCGGCAACGAGCGGGGAGTCGTGCCGGATGGGCACGGCTTCGTCGCCGGCCAGGGCCTGCAGCTTCTTCGACACCCCATCGCGAGCCTCGCGCAGGTATGCGTCCGCGCCCGGAAAGCCGCCTTCTTTCCTGCCGCCCGCACGGCGCGACTTTGCGATCGCCCAGCCGAGGCTCGCTTGCAGCACGGTGGTGTCGGCGTTCATGTCCTGGCCGTAGAGATGCAGGCCGGCCTCCAGGCGCAGCGTGTCGCGCGCGCCGAGGCCCACGGCTTTCACGCGCTCGTCTGCGAGCAGGCGGCGCGCAAAGGCTTCGACCGCGCCCTTCGGCACGGAGATCTCGAACCCATCTTCACCGGTGTAGCCGGAGCGCGAGACCAGGCAGCCGGACACCATCGCCGTGTGCATGAACTTCAGATCGCGGCCTTCCGGGAACACACGCTCGGCATCTGGGCCTTGCAGCGCGATCAGCGCATGGTCCAGCAGCTCGAACTTCAGCGAGGGGCAAAGGCGCTGCAGCAGGGCGAGGTCCTTTGCTTTCGTGGAGGCGTTGACGACGAGGCGCGCCTCGCCGGCGAGCCGCGTGACCATCAAGTCGTCCTCGATGCCGCCGCGCTCATTCAGGAGCAGCGTGTAGCGCTGCAGGCCTTGCGGCCAGGCGTCGAAGTCGAGCGGCAGGGCGCGCTCGAGGGCCTCTTCGATCTTCGGGCCGGTGACGCGCACCTGTCCCATGTGCGAGACATCGAAAAGGCCAGCATGCGTCCGCGTGTGCAGGTGCTCCGCGCGCAGGCCATCCTTGTACTGCACCGGCATCTCGTAGCCCGCGAAGGGCGTGAACTTGGCCCCGAGCTCGGCGTGCAGCGCGTGCAGAGGTGTCCGCTGCAGAGCCTCAGGCATACGCTTCGATCGGCGGGCAGGTGCAGATGAACTGGCGATCGCCCGCGGCGTTATCGATGCGCTTCACCGGCGGCCAGTACTTCGCCGCGCGCAGCCAGGGCGCCGGGAAGGCGGCCTCTTCGCGCGAGTAGCGATGCTTCCATTCGCCGGCCAGCTCGAGCGCGGTATGGGGCGCGTTCTTCACGATTTCAGGTGCCTTCGCGAGCTCGGCGTGGATGGAGATGATGGCGTGGCAGAAGCGATCGAGCTCCTCCTTCGACTCGCTTTCCGTGGGCTCGACCATCAAAGTGTCGGCGACGGGAAAGGAAAGTGTCGGCGAGTGGAAGCCATAGTCCATCAGCCGCTTGGCGATGTCCTCGGCCGTGACGCCGCACGTGTCTTTCAGCTTTCGAAGGTCGAGGATGCACTCGTGCGCCACGCGGCCATTCGCGCCCTTATAGAGCACCGGAAAATAGGGCGCGATGCGCGTGGCCACGTAGTTCGCGTTGAGGATCGCCACCTCGGTCGCCTGGCGAAGGCCCGCCGCGCCCATCATGCGGATGTACATCCATGAAATGAGGAGAATCAGCGCGCTTCCGTAAGGAGCGGCGGATACCGCCTCGCCGTCCTGCAGCGGATGCGCCGGCAGGTGCGGCGCGAGGTGCGCGGCGACCGCGATCGGTCCCATGCCCGGGCCGCCGCCGCCGTGCGGAATGCAGAAAGTCTTGTGCAGGTTGATGTGGCAGACGTCGGCGCCGATCAGGCCCGGCTTCGCGAGGCCGGTGAGCGCGTTCATGTTCGCGCCATCCATGTACACCTGCGCGCCCGCGGCGTGCACAAGCTCGCAGATCTTTACGATGCCTTCCTCGAATACGCCGTGCGTCGAGGGATAGGTGATCATCAGCACCGCCACGCGCGCTCCGTGCTCGGCGAGCTTCTTCTCCAGGTCGCCGATGTCGACGTTGCCGTTCTTGTCGCAGCCCACCACCATCACGCGCAGGCCCATCATGCTCGCGCTCGCCGGATTGGTGCCGTGCGCGGAGGCCGGGATGAGGCACACGTCCCGCCNCTCGTTTCTCGACATGAAGTAGTTCCGGATCGCCAGCAGGCCGGCATACTCGCCCTGCGCGCCGGAATTGGGCTGCAGCGATACGCGCGCGAAGCCGGTGATCTCGGCGAGCATCGCCTCCAGCTCGCGCANCATCGAGAGCGTGCCGCGCGCCTGCTCGATCGGCACGAACGGATGCAGGCCGGCGAACTTNGGCCAGGAAAGCGGAATCAGCTCCGCCGCGGCGTTNAGNTTCATCGTGCACGAGCCGAGCGGGATCATCGAGTGCACGAGCGAGAGGTCGCGGTTCTCCAGGCGCTTCAGGTAGCGCATCATCTCGGTCTCGGTGTGATAGCGGTTGAAGACCGCATGGGTCAGCACCGGATCGCTGCGCCGCAGGGCGTCCGGTATCGACACCGGCTCGGTGGTGAGGCCCTTAGCCACGCGCTCGATGTCGGGGCGCTGGCCGGCGATGGCCTCGACGACGTTGGCGACGTCGTCCAGGGTGGTGGTCTCGTCGAAGCTCACTGCGAGACGCGTTGCGTCGAGGTATCGCAGGTTGACGCGCTTCATCTCGGCGTGGGCGCGCACGACGTCCGCCGAGGGGACCTTTAACAGCACCGTATCGAAGTAGGCGCTCGATTCGGCTTTAACGCAGGCCGCGAGGAGGCGCGCCATGAAGTTCGTGCGCAGCGCGATGCGCCGCAATCCGGCGGGGCCGTGATAGACGGCGTAGAAGCCCGCCATGTTGGCGAGCAGCGCCTGCGCCGTGCAGATGTTGCTCGTCGCCTTGTCGCGGCGGATGTGCTGCTCGCGCGTCTGCAGCGCCATGCGAAATGCGGGCCGGCCGGCGGCATCGTGCGACACGCCGATGATGCGCCCGGGCATCGAGCGCTTGTATTCGTCGCGGCACGCCATGAACGCCGCGTGCGGGCCGCCGTATCCCATCGGCACGCCGAAGCGCTGCGCCGAGCCGATCGCGATGTCCGCGCCAAGCGCGCCGGGCGAGCGCAGCAGCACCAGCGCGAGGAGGTCGGTGCCAATCGACACGAGCGCCTCGGCCGCATGCAGCTTGGCAATCACCGCAGAGTGATCGGCCACCTGGCCCAATGTGTTTGGATACTGCAGGTGGGCGCCAAAAACCTTCGTCGCGTCCAGTTCAGCGCTCAGGATCTCGATGCCGAGCCACTTTGCGCGCGTGCGCATCACCGCCATCACCTGCGGATGCACCGCCGCGTCGACGAAGAACGCGTTGGCCTTGCTCTTCGAGCTGCGCCGGATCATGGTCATCGCTTCGGCGGCCGCGGTCGCCTCATCGAGGAGCGACGCGTTCGCCACCGGCAGGCCGGTGAGGTCGATCACCATCTGCTGGAAATTGAGCAGCGCCTCGAGCCGACCCTGCGAGATCTCGGCCTGGTACGGCGTGTAAGCCGTGTACCAGCCCGGGTTCTCCATCACGTTGCGCTGAATCACCGCCGGCGTGTAGGTGCCGTAGTAGCCCATGCCGATGAAGCTGCGCCAGATCTCGTTGCGGGCGGCGTGCGCGCTGAGATCATTCGTCGCCTGCAGCTCCGTCACCGGCTCGCCGAGGGCGAGCGGGGAAGACAGCCGGATTGCTTTAGGCACGACCTCGTCGATCAGCGCCTCGCGCGAAGCCACGCCCAGCGCCTGCAGCATCTCGCGCTGCGCGACTTCGTCAGGGCCGATGTGGCGACCGGCGAATTCTTCTCTACCTAGTAGGTTGTTGAAGTCGGTCATCAACGGGCCGGGGGGCTCATGTGCCCGCCGATTTCTTGTACGCGTCCGCCGCCAGCAACTCGCCCATCTCCTTGGGGTTCGAGAGCTTGAGCTTGAACAGCCAGCCACCCTCGTACGGCGATTCGTTCACCTTCTGTGGCGTGTCCGAAAGCTCGGCGTTGGCTTCCACCACCTCACCGCTTAACGGCGCATAGACGTCGGATGCCGCCTTCGTCGACTCGACTACCGCGATGGTGGCGCCGCGCTCGAACTTGGCGCCGGGCTTCGGCAATTCCACGTAGACGAGGTCGCCGAGCTGCTCGGTGGCGAGGGCAGTAATGCCGATCGTCACCGTGCCGTCCTTGTTGTCGGCGATCCACTCGTGCGACTCGGTGTACTTCAGCTTTTCCGGAATGTTCATGGGCTCAGCTTGAGGTGGAAAGATTTGGGCCGCGTAAACGTCTCGATGCCCAGGCGGGAGAGGGTGCAGCCGCGTCCGGAATCCTTGACGCCGGTCCAGGCGAGCGCGGGATCGAGGTAGTCGCAGCGGTTCATGAACCAGGTGCCGGTCTCGACCTGGTCGCCGATGCGAAGCGCCGCTTCCGCGTCCTTGGTCCAGATGGAAGCGGTGAGGCCGTAGCGGCTGTCGTTCATGAGCTGGATCGCCAGTTCGTCGCTGTCGACCGCCATGATGCCGACCACCGGGCCGAAGGTTTCCTCGGTCATCACCTGCATGCGATGGTCGACGTCCACCAGCACCTGCGGCGCGAGGTAAGGTGTGCCGTCCTTCTGCGCGGGGAATGACGTGGGATCAATGAGCGCCTTGGCGCCTTTGCCGACCGCGTCCTTGATGTGCGCGCGCACGAGCTCCGCGGCCTGCGTTTTCACCATCGGCCCGAGCGTGATGCCGTTCTCGAGGGGATTGCCGAGCTTGTACTGGCGCGTGAGCTCGACGAACCCGTCCACGAAGGGTTTGTAGACCGAGCGGTGCACGTAGATGCGCTCGATGCCGCAGCACGATTGCCCGGAGTTGAAGTAGCTGCCGTCGACGAGATTCTCGACGGCGGAGGCGAGATCCGCATCGGCGCGCACATACGCTGGATCCTTGCCGCCGAGCTCGAGGCCGGTGGCGATGAAGCGCTCGGCCGCCGCGCGCTGCACCGCGTGGCCGCCTTCCACGGATCCCGTGAAGGCGACAAAGGCGATGCGCTCGTCGCGGATCGCTTTCGCCGTCTGGCCGTGATCCAGGTGGAGATACTGGAAGACGCCGTCCGGCAGGCCGGCCGCTTTGAACGCCTCCGCATAGCGCTCGGCGACGAGCGGCGTCTGCTGCGCCATTTTCAGGATCACGCTGTTGCCGGCGAGGAGCGCCGGCACCACCGCGTTCACGGATGTCAGCCACGGATAATTCCAGGGCGCGACGACGAGCACCACGCCGAGCGGCTCGCGGCGGATGAACCGGCTGCCAGGCGTAATCGCAATGTCCTGAAGCGCCTCTTCGGCGATGGAGCACATGTGTTGCGCGCGCTCCTGGAAGCCGCGGCGAATCTCGTTCGGCGTGTAAGCGATCGGGCGCCCCATCTGCCGCGTGAGCTCCTCGCCGATCGTGTCTGCGCGGCCCACGCACCAGTCGACCATCTTGCGCACCAGCGCCACGCGCTGCGCGACCGGTACCGGGCGCCACTTCTTTTGCGCCTCGACCGCGCGTGCCAGCGCCTTCTCGGTATCGGCGTCGGAAGCGAGCGGGCGTTCCACGACCACCGAGCCGTCGATCGGACTGACGGTGCGCTGCACGGTATTCTTCATGGATGGAAGGCCTGCTCGACCTGGTCGCGCGCCACGGCGTCGCGATCGTGTTTTTCAACGTGCTGGTGGAACAGATCGGCTTGCCGGTGCCGGCCGTGCCCACCCTGATCGTCGCCGGCGCGCTCGCCGCCAAGGGGCAGCTTTCCGCTCCCGCGGTATTCGCCGCCGCGATCGTTGCCTGCTATCTCGGCGACGGCTTGTGGTTTGCCGGCGGCCGCATCTACGGTCACCGCGTGATGCGGCTCCTCTGCCGCATCTCGCTCTCGCCGGATTCGTGCGTGCGGCAGAGCGAATATCAATTCGGACGCTGGGGCAAGGCGGCGCTGGTCGTGTCGAAGTTCGTGCCCGGGCTTTCCACCGTCACGCCGCCCCTCGCCGGCGCGATGCGCATGAGCTGGCCGTCCTTCCTCCTCTTGAACGGCGCGGGCATCGTGTTGTGGTGCGCGATCGCCATCGGCGCTGGCATGGCGTTCAACGACCAGATCGGGGAAGTCATCGCCATGCTCGAGCGATACGGCGCGAGGGCGGCCGCGCTCATCGTTGCCGCGCTCGCCCTGTACATCGCCTTCAAATGGTGGGAGCGTCGCCGCTTCTACCACGCGCTGCGGCTCGCCCGCATCACGGTCGAAGAGCTGCGCGGGCTGAATGAGCGCGGCAAGCGGCCGGTGGTGGTCGATGTGCGATCCAGTGTCGCCCGCAAGGCGGACGCCCGGCTCATTCCCGGCGCGCTGGCCATCGATCCGGCAGAAATCGATTCGCGGCTTCACGACCTGCCCAAGGACCGCGAGATCATTTTCTATTGCAACTGCCCGAACGAAGCGTCGGCCGCGCAGGTCGCGAAGCAGCTCATCCAGCTCGGCTATACGCGCGTGCGTCCGCTCGCCGGCGGGCTCGATGCCTGGTTTCATTCCGGCGTGACGTAGGCCGCGGTGAGTCCGCCGTCGACGAGGAACTCGGTGCCGGTCATGTACGAGGAATCGTCGCTCGCCAGGAAGAGCGCGGCCTTGGCGATTTCATCGGCCTCGCCGAAGCGGCCCATCGGCACGTGCACGAGCCGCCTTTGCTTCTTCGCCTCGGTGTTGAGGAAGCTCATCAGGAGCTCCGTCTTCAGCGGCCCGGGCGAGAGCGCGTTCACGCGGATGTTCTGGCGCGCGTGGATCACCGCGAGCTCGCGCGTCATGGCGAGCACCGCGCCTTTGCTCGCCGTGTAGGCGATCTGCGGTGTGGCGGCGCCGAGTCGGGCGACGAACGAAGCGGTGTTGATGATGCTGCCGCCGCCCGCGCGCTTGAGCGCGGGAATGCCGTACTTGCAGCCGAGGAACACGCCCTTCGCGTTGACGTCCATCGTCAAGTCCCAGACCGACTCGTCGGTGGTGATGGCGTCGTCGTCCTTGGCGTGCATGATGCCGGCGTTGTTGAAGAGGACGTTGACCTTGCCGAAGGCTTTCTCGCCGGCGGCGATCATGTTCTGCGCATCGCCCGCCTTCGACACGTCGGCCTTCACGGCGATGGCGTTCGGCAGCATCTTGGCGGTCTCGCGTGCCGCGTCCTCGTTCAGGTCGACGCACACGATTGACGCGCCTTCGCGCGAGAAGAGCAGCGCCGACTGCCGGCCGATGCCGGCGCCGGCGCCGGTGATGAGTGCGATCTTGCCCTGGAGTCTCATATTCTTTCGAAGTACCGCTTCCTTTCCCAGTCGGTGACCGCTTTGTCGTAGGCGGCGACTTCGCTACGGAAGAAGTGTGCGTAGTGCTCCACCACGTCGGCGCCGAAGGCGCGCTTGGCGAACTCGCTCTTTTCGAATACGTCGGTCGCCTGCGCCAGCGTGTAAGGCACGCGAGGCAGGTTGCGTGCCTGATAGACGTCGCCGACAAAAAGCTCCGGCGGTTCGATCTTGTTCTGGATGCCGTCGAGCCCGGATGCGAGCGCGGCGGCGAGCGCCATGTAGGGATTGGCATCCGCCCCGGCAATGCGGCACTCGATGCGAAGGCCGCTGCCGTCGCCCACCACGCGGAAACCCGCGGTGCGGTTGTCGTAGCTCCACGCGAGCCGCGTCGGCGCCCACGAGGCGTCGACGAAGCGTTTGTAGGAGTTGATGGTCGGCGCGTAGAACGGCATCACGTCCGGCACGTGCTGGATCCAGCCGCCGAGGAAGTGCCTGAACAGCGGCGAGACGCTCGCCCGCCCCAGTTTTTCGTTTCCGGGAAATACGTTCTGGCCGTCTTTCCACAGGCTGAGATGAATATGGCAGCTCGAGCCGGCCTGCGACGCGTCGGGCTTTGCCATGAAGGTGAGGCTCATGCCGGCGGCTTCGGCGACCTCCTTCAGGCACTGCTTGAAAATCACGTGGCGATCCGCCATATCCAACGCTTCGGCGTAGCGCACGTTGAGTTCGTGCTGCCCATTGCCCCATTCGCCCTTCGAGGTTTCGACGGGCACGCCGGAATTTTTCAGGTGCCGCCGGGCGAGGGCATGGAAGCTCTCGGTGCGAGTGCCCTGGAGGATGTGATAGTCCTCGAGATACCAGCCGGCGGGCTCCATGTCGCGATAGCCCTTCTGCGCCGCGTCGCGGTAACTGGTCTTGAAGAGGTAGTGCTCGAGCTCCGTCGCGGCGAATGCCGAGTAGCCCAGCTTTTTGGCCGCGTCGACCTGTCGCCTTAGCACCGAGCGCGGTGCGACGGTCACGAGCTGGTGGCTTTTCTCGTCCTTGACGTCGCATAGGACGAACGCGCTTTTCTCGAGCCAGGTCGCGCGCCGCAGCGTGCTCATGTCGGGCACGAGGTGGAAGTCGCCGTAGCCGAGCTCCCAGTTGGCGAATTTGTAGCCGGGGACCGGATCCATCTCCATGTCCACGGTCAGGAGGTAATCGCAGGCGTGCGCGCCGCCGGAGACGATGTCCTCGACGAACATCTCGGCGTCGAAGCGCTTGCCGAGCAGGCGCCCGTAGTGATCGGTGAAGCCGACGACCACCGTCTCGATCTCGCCGGTTTTGGCGAGCGCGCCGAGCTCGTCGGCGGTGAGTAGTCCTGCCGTTGCGTTCCTCCTATTTGTCATCGCGCTTCCGGTAGAGGACAAACACCTTGCCAATCGTCTGGACCGCTTCTGCCTGCGTGCGTTCGCACAAGGTTCGCATCGCCTCCTCGCGATCGGCGCGCTCGATCGCCGGCGCGCGCACCTTGATGAGCTCGTGCGCCTTGAGGGCGAGGTCGACCTCCTTCACCACTTCCTCGGTGAGGCCTTTGGCGCCGATGATGACAACGGGCTCGAGCTTGTGCGCCCGGGCCTTGAGCGCCTTGCGCTCGGTGGGGTTCAGCATGAATGAATCGACGAATCTAATGTCAAAATGCAGACCTTGCTACCCCTAGATTTCCATCCGGTCCTCCGCGAGTGGTGGGAGAGCCGCTTTGCAGAACCCACGGAAGCGCAAATCGACGGCTGGAAAGCCATCCGCCGGGGCGATGACACGCTGATTGCGGCGCCGACCGGCTCCGGCAAGACGCTCGCCGCCTTCCTGACCTCGATCGACCAGCTCCTGCGCGAGGGCATCGAGCAGGGTGGCCTCCCGGACGAGGTGCGGGTCATCTACGTCTCGCCGCTGAAGGCGCTGTCCGCCGACATCCACAAGAACCTTGCGGTGCCGCGGCGCGAGATCCACACGCTGTCGCCGGTAAAAATTACTGCCGCCGTGCGCAGCGGCGATACCCCCAGCGCGGAGCGCGCCGCCATGCTGCGTACGCCCCCGCACATCCTGGTCACCACGCCGGAGTCGCTGTACCTGCTGCTGACGGCCGAGCGCTCCCGGCAGATGCTGAAGAGCGCGCGCGTGGTGATCGTGGACGAGATCCACGCGGTGCTGCAGTCGCGCCGCGGCGCGCACCTCGCGCTTTCGCTCGAGCGCCTCGACCACGTCTGCGGCCGGCCGCTGCAGCGCATCGGCCTCTCGGCGACGCAGAAGCCGATCGAGGAAGTCGCACGCTTCCTGACGCGCAAGCCCTGCACGATCGTCGACAAGGGGCATCGCCGCAAGATGGACCTCGCCGTGGAAGTGCCGCGCTCCCCGCTGGAGGCGGTGATGTCGCACGAGGTCTGGGCGGAGATCTATGAGCGCCTGGTCCAGCTCATCAACGAGCACCGCACCACGCTAATCACCGTCAACACGCGCCGCCTGGCGGAACGCATGGCGCACCAGCTGTCCGAGAGGCTCGGCAGTGAAAACGTGGCTGCGCACCACGGCAGCCTCGCGAAGGAAGCGCGCCTCGATGCCGAGCATCGCCTGCGCGAGGGCAAGCTCAAGGTGCTCGTCGCCACCGCGTCGCTCGAGCTTGGCATCGACATCGGCCACGTCGACCTCGTGTGCCAGATCTCGTCGCCGCACCGCATCGCGACTTTCCTGCAGCGCGTGGGCCGTTCCGGCCACACGGTGAAGGGCACGCCGAAGGGCCGCATCTTCCCGCTGACGCGCGACGACCTGATCGAGTGCGCGGCGATGGTTCGCGCCGTATACGACGGCGAGCTCGACCGCATCGCGGTGCCCGACCAGCCGCTCGACGTGCTCGCGCAGCAGATCGTCGCCGAGACCGCCGCCGAGGAGGAGTGGGACGAGCAGGCGCTGTTCGAGCTCTACCGGCAGGCGTACCCGTACCGGCGGCTGGAAAAGAAAGACTTCGATGAAATCGTGGAGATGCTCGCGCGCGGCTATGCGACGCGCCGCGGGCGCAGGGGCGCGCTGCTCCACTACGACTCGCTGAATCACCAGCTGCGGGCTCGCAAAGGCTCGCGCATGACCGCCATCACCTCCGGCGGCGCGATTCCGGAGGTGTTCGATTTCCGCGTGGTGCTCGAGCCCGAGGGTCACTTCATTGGCACGCTGAACGAGGACTTCGCCATCGAATCGCTGCCGGGCGATGTATTTCAGCTTGGCAACACATCGTGGCGGATCCTGCGCATCGGCAACGGCGTGGTGCGCGTCGCGGACGCGCAAGGCCAGCCGCCGTCGATGCCGTTCTGGCTCGGCGAGGCGCCGGCGCGATCGGACGAGATGAGCGCGGCGGTCTCGCAGCTGCGCGCCGCGGTGGACTTCGAGCTGCCGGGGCCCGACGAGCTGCGCAAGGACGACGAGCTGGAAGGCGCGATCGAGCTCCTGATGCGCGATTGGCGGCTGGAAAGGCCGGCTGCCGAGCAGATCGCTCGCTACCTCGGGGAGGCGAAGCGCAGCCTCGGCGTCGTACCGACGGCGGACACGCTCTGCCTCGAGCGCTTCTTCGACGAATCGGGCGGCATGCAGCTCGTGCTGCACGCGCCTTTTGGCAGCCGCATCAACCGTGCGTGGGGACTCGCCCTGCGCAAGAAGTTCTGCCAGGGCTTCAATTTCGAGCTGCAGGCGGCGGCGACGGAAGAGGGCCTGATCCTCTCGCTCAATACCTCGCATTCCTTTCCGCTCGAAGAGGTTTACCGCTACCTGCATCCGAACACGGTGCGCCAGACGCTCGTGCAGGCGCTGCTGCAGTCGCCGATTTTCGAGACGCGCTGGCGCTGGAGCACCACGCTCGCGCTCGCCGTGCCTCGCAACCGCGGCGGCGCGCGCATCCCCAACCAGCTGCAGCGCATGTACGCGGAGGACCTCCTGCAAGCCGTCTTTCCCGATGCGGCGGCATGCCAGGACAACCTGCCGGGCGAACGCGAGGTGCCGGACCATCCGCTCGTCAACCAGGCGATCAAGGACGCGATGGAAGAGGCGGTGGATGCGCAAGGCCTCGAAGCGCAGCTCACGCGCCTGTACGCCGGCGAGATGCAGCTCGTCGCGCGCGACACGCCGGAGCCCTCGGTGCTGAGCCACGAGCTCCTGAATTCGGCGGTCTATACGTTCCTGGACGATGCGCCTTTGGAAGAGCGCCGCACGCGCGCCGTCTACACGCGCCGCGCCACGGAGCTGCGCAGTGCCGACGACCTCGGCGCTCTCGATCCGGCGGCCATCGAGCGCGTGCGGCAGGAAGCCTGGCCGGTAGCGAATACGCCCGACGAAATGTACGACGCGCTGATGGTGGCGGGGTATATCAAGCAGTCGGAGCTCGCGCTGCACTGGCCTTCGCTTCTCGCTTCTTTGGGCGAGAGAGCGGTGCGCCGCGGCGATGCCTGGTTCGCGCTCGAGCGCGTCGATGATGAGCTGCTCGAAATCATCGCGAGCCGCCTGGAAGTGCTCGGGCCGGTGACCGAAGGAGAGCTCAAGCTGCCGGATGCGCAGATCGCGCTGAGCGCGCTGGAAACGCAAGGTCGCATCCTGCGCGGGCACTTCACGCCGTCGGTCGCCGAGCTGGAGTGGTGCGACCGCCGCCTGCTGGCGCGCATCCACCGGTACACCCTCAATAGACTCCGGTCAGAAATAGAGCCGGTCAGCGCGGCGGACTTCCTGCGCTTCCTCCTGCACTGGCAGCACGTGGCGGGCGAGGACCAGGTGCAAGGCGTGGAAGGCCTGGCCGCCGTGGTCGAGCAGCTGCAGGGCTTCGAGCTCGCCGCCGGCGGATGGGAGTACGACGTGCTGCCGGCGCGCGTCGGCGACTACGACTCTACGCAGATCGACCAGCTCTGCCTGAGCGGCCGCGTGGCGTGGGGACGGCTCACGCCCGGCACGCGGGCGCCTTTGCGCAGCTCGCCGATCGCGCTTCTGCAACGTGAGCACGCGAATATCTGGAAGGCGCCGTCCGATCCGGCGTCCGACTATTCATCGGAAGCCAAGGCGGTGCGCGAGGCGCTGGAGAAGCGCGGCGCCTCGTTCTTCCACGAGCTGGTGAAGGCGACGGGACTGTTGCCGGCCTACGTCGAGCGCGGTCTGGCCGAGCTCGCCGGGGCGGGCGTTGCCACGGCGGATAGCTTCGCCGGACTTCGCGCGCTCCTCGCTCCCCCCGAAAAAAGAAAACAATTGGTAGAAACAGCAGGACGCTGGGCACTGCTCAGCGCGGAGAAAAGCGATGAAGTCGAAGCCGTCGCGCGCACGCTGCTCAAGCGCTATGGCGTGGTATTCCGCTCGCTGCTGCAGCGCGAATCGAACCTGCCGCCCTGGCGCGATCTGGTGCGCGTTTATCGGCGGCTGGAGGCGCGCGGCGAGATCCGCGGCGGACGCTTCGTCTCCGGATTCGGCGGCGAGCAGTTCGCCGCCTCCGACGCGGTCGGACGCCTGCGCGCCGTGCGCAAGGCGGAGAAGGTCGACGAGCTGGTCGTGCTCTCCGCGGTCGATCCCCTGAATCTCGTCGGCATCCTTACGCCCGAGGATCGCGTGCCGGCGATCCATCGCAACCGCGTGCTGTATCGCGACGGGCTGCCGATCGCCGCCGTCGAGGCTGGGCAGTTGCGACGCCTAGCGGAATCGGACATGAGCGACGACAAGCTGCGCACGCTGCTCGCGCGCCGCTCGCTGCGCCATCCGCTGCGGCCGCACCTGCGCACCCCGACCGCGCGCGAATCGGCTCTCATGTCCAGAAAAAGGATCCCGTCGGAGCCGCTCGCCGGCAGCTCGACGCGTCACTAGCATCACCTTTTCTCAAGCGACGGTTGAATAACCATCGTTTGTCCAACGTGCCTGCAAGGCGCATGTTGGATGCATGAAAACGCCCATCTATCCCAGCTTCGAAGAACTACGGGCGCTCGAAATCGCAGCACATCGCGCCCGTTCCCAGGAATTGCTCAGGCTGTTCAAGGCCGCCCTGAAAGGAGTCCGTCATGCTTAAGACCAAGTTCTGGCAGCAGGCATCGAAGTCCCTCGCGCGGCCGGCGCGCCGGCGCCACGCGGCGCACCTGGAAGACGCCGAGCGGGTCGACCGCGTGGTCGGAGTGCTCATCGACGCGTTCCGGCGGGCCGTGCATCCGCATTGACGGTCTGGCCCGTCCGTGAGCTGACGGCGCTCGACCGCGCGGCGTACGAGGGCCACCTTGTCGCGCTCGACGCCGAGGACCGGCGGCTGCGCTTTGGCAGCCGGGCGAGCGATGCTGTCATCGGCGCGTATGTCGCAGCAATCGATTTCGACCGCGACGCGGTGCTCGGCATCTCCGACGACGAGCTTGGCCTGGTCGCGGCCGCGCACCTCGCGCGCGCGGAAGACCACGCGGAGCTCGGCGTGTCGGTGTTGCCGGGCCGTCGCAACCGCGGCTACGGCAACGCGCTTCTCGAGCGCGCCTCGCTGCACGCCCGCAACTGGCGGCGCCAGCGCCTTTTCATGCATTGCCTGCGCGAGAACGAGACCATGTTGCACCTCGCTCGCCGGCAGGGGATGGACATCGTCCTTGAGTCCGGCGAGGCCGACGCCTGGCTCAGCCTGCCGGCGCCGGATGCCGGCAGCTATTTCGGCGCCGTCTTCGCGCAGCGTGTTGCGCTCTTCGATTTCGCATTAAAAGCGTATCGCGCCGGCCTCGCCCGCTAGCCTAGAGCTTGCAGTAATGCGATAAGGCGGCATGCGGTTTCTGCGTGTGCTGCGCACGGTGTTGTGGTCGATCTTCGGCGTGCGGCGCCGAAGCGACGCGGCCCGCGACCTCGAAAGCACCCACCCGGCGATCCTGATCGGCGCCGCCGCGCTCGTCGCGCTGCTGCTCGTCGGCATGTTCGCCGCGCTCGCGCATTTCGTGACGAGGCAGCGCCCCCAGCCGGAAGCAAAGACCGAGGCGGCGGCCGTGGCGCCGGCCCGGTTGCACGGGCCGGTACGGGTCGCCGACACGATGGAAGAGCGCGCCCGACCGTGCACCACCTGCCATGGGGCCGAGACCCACGCCACGAGCGACGGGTTCTCGCCGCGCATCGCCGGCAAGCCCGCCGGCTATCTCTTCAATCAGCTGGCGAGCTTCCGCGATGGCCGGCGCACCTATGCGCCGATGGTTTACCTCGTGCAGTACATGTCCGACGAGTACCTGCGCGAGATGGCCGATTACTTCGCCGCATTGCAGCTGCCGTATCCCGCGCCCGAGCCCGCGGCCGCCACGCCGGCGGACCTCGCGCGCGCGGCGCGCCTCGTCGAGCGCGGCGACCCGGCGCGCGGCGTGCCGGCGTGCGTCGAATGCCACGGCGAGAAGCTCTCCGGCGTCCAGCCCGCGATCCCATCGCTGCTCGGATTGCCGCGGCAGTATATGAATGCGCAATTCGGCGCGTGGCGAAGCGGCAAGCTGCGATCGATCGAGCCCGACTGCATGGCCGAAGTGGCGCGGCGCCTCGCGCCCGAGGATGTCCCGGCGCTCACGGCCTGGCTGGCCGCGCAGCCAGTTGCAGCGGATACGAAGCCGGCGAAGGTAGCGCGCAAGCTTCCGCTCGAGTGCGGCAGCCTGAAAAAGCGCGCCGCGACGGCCGCGGCCGGCCCGGATACGAAAGGCAGATACCTGGTTACGGCGGGCGACTGCGTTGCTTGCCACACGGCGATCGGCGGCGCGCCGTTTGCCGGCGGTCGGGCGATCGAGACGCCGTTCGGCACGGTTTACTCGAGCAACATCACGCCGGACGCGCAGACCGGCATCGGCGGCTGGACCAGGGATGATTTCTGGCGAGCGCTGCATGAAGGCCGCGGCAAGGACGCGCGCCTGCTCTATCCCGCGTTCCCATACCCCAACTTCACGCACGTGACGCGCGAAGATGCCGACGCCATGTTCGACTACCTGCGCGCCCTTCCGCCAATCTCACGCCGGAATACGACGCATGCGGTGCGCTTTCCATACAACACGCAGGCAGCGCTCGCAGCGTGGAGAGCGCTGTATTTTCGGCCGGGCGTGTTGGCGCCCGAGAAGGACAAAAGTGCCGAGTGGAACCGCGGCGCGTACCTCGTGCGCGGCCTCGGGCATTGCGACGCGTGCCATGCCAGCCGCAACCGGTTCGGCGCCGTAAGCCACCAGCTCGACCTCGGCGGCGGCCTGATCCCGATGCAGAACTGGTATGCGCCGCCGATCGCCGGCTGGGATGCCGCGCACGTCGTGGCGCTCGTCACCACCGGCGTCTCGCCGCGCGCGATGGCGATGGGACCGATGGCCGAGGTGGTCTACCGAAGCACGCAGCATCTCACTGCCGACGACGCGCGCGCGATCGCGGCATATGTGCAATCGGCGCCCGCACCCGGGCCGGCCGAAGGCAGGGCTGCGAACCCGCGCGTGCTGCAAAGGGGCGCCGCGCTCTACGTCGAGCACTGCGCGGAATGCCACGGCGACCAAGGCGAAGGCGCGCTGCCCGCTTATCCGCCACTCGCGGCAAACCCGAGCATGAATGCCCTTCTGGCGGCGAACGGCATCAAAGCCATCCTCAACGGCGGCTATGCGCCTGTGACGAGAGGCAATCCCCGCCCGTATGGCATGCCGCCGTTCTTCTCGAAGATGAGCGACCAGGAGATCGCTGCCGTCCTCACGTACGTTCGCGTCTCGTGGGGCAATCGCGGCGGCCCGGTGTCCGCCGCTGACGTCGAGCGCTATCGGTAGCAGCGCGCGGTATGCTAGCGGCGCCATGGCGGACAAGAACCAGATCTATCGGCTCACCCAAAGCGGGCGCCGCGCTTGGGAGAGCGAAGACGCGGCCGTGCCGTCGGACTATCGGCGCATCCTCTGGCTGATGGATTTCCAGGGTCATCGCGGGCTCGCCGGCGCCATGCTGAGCGGCATCTCGCGCGACATGCTGGACGACTGGCTGGCGGAAATGGCGGAAATCGGCCTGATCGAGGTGGTGCCCGACGGCGAGGAGACGCTCGCCGATTTTGCTTCAGCCGACCGCACCCTCGAGCTCACCGAAGTCGACCGCAAGCGCCTGAAGCAGGATACGCAGGCGGCAAGCGATTCCCTCGCCGCGAGCGGAGCTTTCGTCGCTACGCATCGAGTGAGCCGGCGCGCGGCGCTGCGTAAGGCGCCGGGCGACACCACCGTCCTCATCGTCGAGGACGATCCGGATCAGCTCGCGCTCGCCGATCTTAGGCTCACGATGGCTGGCTACGGCGTGCGGGTCGCGCACTCGGTGAACGGTTTCCTGCAGACGATGCTGGACGACGGCGCGCCGGACCTGCTGCTTCTCGACGTGTCGCTGCCCGACGGCGACGGTTTCGAGGTGCTCGCGAAGCTGCGACGTCACCGGGCCCTCGGCGCGCTTCCCGTCGTGATGCTTACCGCGATGCGCGACCCCGCCGACATCGGCAAAGGCCTCGCGTTAGGCGCGGACGGCTACGTCATCAAGCCATACACGAAGAACGTCGTCGCCGATGTCATCCGGCGCGTGCTGAAGCAGGAAGCTCCCTAGCCGCGATCGGCTTCGCTGATGATTTTTGCTCAACCCTCGGTTGAGGAACGCTCGCTTGCCGGCGGCGGCGGCGAGGCGCACCTTGCGACATGCGTATCGCTTCGATCGTCATCGCAACATCCGTCTTCACAACCACCGCGTACGCTGAGGCTCCGCAGCTGCTCGTCGCCGGCCACGGCGCGAGGCTCGAGCAGGTGATCGACGCACCGCATGCGAGAGATTACCGGTTGCTCGTCCTGCGCGAAGAGCTGATGCGCGTCCGCGCCTCGCGAGCCGAAGAGGAAGTACGTGAACTTCTCGAGCGCGCGCGCAACGACGGCGCGGTGGTATTCGTCTGCGAGCGCGACCTCAAGGCCGAAGGCCTGCAATCCCGCGACCTGCTGAAGGGCATCGTCACCGTGGACGCCTCCAGGGTCTGGGAGAGTGGCGCGCCGAGCGCGGCCGACGTCAAGTTGCGCAGCCTCTGCTCCTAGCTCACATTCCGCTCACATTCCGTAGTGCGAGTTGTACGGATACCCATTGTTGTCCTGGCGCCCGTAGCCGGGCGCGGTACCGCCCTGGCCGGCCTGCTCCTGGAATTCGGCGCAGCCGGCGAGGATCGCGAGGACGGTGGCGATGAGGATGGTTTTCATGAGGCTCTCCGTTTAGAGATGCGTCATTGAAGCGCGTATCCCACGCAGGCGCTGTAAGGCCTGTCACATGTGCGCAGCGACGTATTCACCGCAACGACCGGCGTGCTTGATACACGCACACCACGCCAATGGCGGTGACCAGGCCGAGGAGCGCGAAGCTCGTGCTGTAGCTGAAGCCGGCGTGGTCATGCAGTGCGCCGAAGAGGGAAGGCCCGACCATCACGCCGGCGTACGTGAACACCAGCGTGCCGCCGGTCGCCATGCCGACCTCGTGCGGCGCGCTCTGGCGCGCGATCACCGCGATGAAGACGCCGTTCCAGCCGATGGCGCAGAACCCGAACACCACGGTCACCGCGGCAATGGCCCATACCGGCCAGCCGAATGCGATCGCCGCCGTGGCGAGCGAGCCGACGATGGCCAGAACGCCGTTCGCGATCAGGGCGGCCGAGCCCGAGCGCAGCCGATCGGCGATCCAGCCCCACGCGAGGCGGCCAACGGCGCCGGCGGCATGCGTGATCGACAGGATGGTGCCGGCGGCGAGTAGCGAGAGGCCGGCCTCGGCGACGAGATAGGTGACGAGGAACCCGGTGAAGCTCAGCTGCACGGCGGAGTAGGCGAAGGACGAGATCGCGATCCAGCGCAGCACCGGCCGCTTCCAGACCAGCACGATGCTCGTCAGCGGATTGCCGAATGGCGCGCGGGTACGGTCCGTGTCCCAGCGGCGCTGTGCCGGCACCAGCATCAGGCTGAACAGCGCGGCAAGGCCCGCGCACGCCCATAGCGCTGCATGCCAGCCGAAGGCGAGCGTAATCGGCGGCAGCAGCACGCCGGAGATCACGCCGCCGATCGGCACGCCCGTCTGCTTGAGCGAGAAGACGAGGTTCATGTTGCGCTTGATCGATGCGCGCGTGAGGAGATGCGAGGCGGCGGGGTTGGTGACGCCGTAGCCCAGGCCGATCACCCATGCGCCGAACGCGACGGCGGGCAGCGCGCCTAGCGTCGACACTACGCAGCCGGCGGCCACAAGCCACAAGCCTATTTGGCTGATGCGCGTCGCACCCAGTCGCCGAACCAGCCCGCCGCCTAAGAGTGCCGCGATCAGCCCGCCGAAATAGACGATCGCGACCTGGTACCCGATGAGCGCGGGACTCGTGCCCAGCTCGGCCGCCGCCTTCGGCGCTACCGCGGCAAGCGCGAGTGCACCAAGCGTGGTGAGCACCTGGGTCGCGGTGGTCACGGCAAGGACCGGCCCGATTGGCAGCGCGGCGTTGTTGTTCACTTCATTTCAGTTCTAACAGAGTACCTGGGCGACGACTGATATCCTCGCCAGAGCATGGCGAAATCCAGCAAGGAGTGGCTGCGGCGCCACGTCAGCGATCCGTACGTTCAAAAAGCGAAGGCGCAGGGCTACCGCTCGCGCGCGGCTTTCAAGCTGATCGAGCTCGACCAGCGTGAGAAATTGTTCCGGCCTGGCGCCGTCGTGGTCGATCTGGGTGCAGCACCAGGAAGCTGGTCGCAGGTCGCGGCGCAGAAAATCGGCAAGGGCGGCAAGGTGATTGCTGTTGATCTCCTCGACATTGCCCCCATGTCAGGAGTGACGGTGCTGAAAGGCGATTTTCGCGAAGCAAAGCTCCTCGAGGCGCTCGAAGGCCGTTTCGCGGACGTCGTCTTGTCGGACGTCCTTCCCAACCTGTCGGGCATACCCAACGTCGATCAAGCGCGCGCCGCCGAGCTCTCGCTAGCGGCGCTCGATTTCTGTCAAAAAGCCTTACAACCCAAGGGCGTCTTCGTGCTGAAGGCGTTCCACGGCGAGGCTTTTGACGAAGTGCTACAGCGTATGAAACGCGACTTCGGCAAAGTCGACGTGCGTAAGCCCGAAGCCTCACGCGGTGAATCCCGGGAAACCTACGTCGTGGCGAGAAATCCGCGTAAGATGGACCCTCTGCAGTGGTCTCGCAAAACAGGAGTAAGTCCTTGAACAATATGCTCAAGAACCTGGTCATCTGGCTCGTTATCGGGCTGGTGCTGATGACCGTGTTCAACCAGTTCAACACCCGCCAGGCCGCGCAGGCTCCGATGGAGTACTCGCAGTTCCTGGAGGAAGTAAAGGCCGGGCGCATCGCCAAGGTCACGATCGAAGGGCGCCAGTTGAAGGCGACCACGGCCGACGGCAAGCGCGTGACGAGCTACTCGCCGGGCGACATCTGGCTGGTGAGCGACTTACTCAAGTACGGCGTGAAGATCGAGGCGAAGCCCGAAGAGGAGCCATCTCTCCTCATGAACATCTTCGTGTCCTGGTTCCCGATGCTGCTTCTCATCGGCGTGTGGATTTTCTTCATGCGCCAGATGCAAGGCGGCGGGCGCGGCGGCGCCTTCAGCTTCGGCAAGTCGCGCGCGCGCATGCTGGATGAATCCACCAATACCGTGACGTTCGCAGATGTGGCGGGCTGCGAAGAAGCGAAGGACGAAGTCGCCGAGCTCGTCGACTTCCTGCGCGATCCGTCCAAGTTCCAGAAGCTCGGCGGACGCATCCCGCGCGGCGTGTTGATGGTGGGCTCCCCGGGCACCGGCAAGACCCTGCTCGCTCGCGCCATCGCGGGCGAGGCCAAGGTTCCGTTCTTCTCGATCTCGGGTTCCGACTTCGTCGAGATGTTCGTCGGCGTAGGCGCGGCCCGCGTGCGCGACATGTTCGAGCAGGCGAAGAAGCATGCGCCGTGCATCGTGTTCATCGATGAAATCGACGCGGTCGGCCGCCAGCGCGGCGCGGGCCTCGGCGGTGGCAACGACGAGCGCGAGCAGACGCTCAACCAGCTGCTCGTCGAGATGGACGGCTTCGAAGCCACGATGGGCGTGATCGTCATCGCCGCGACCAACCGACCGGACGTGCTCGATCCGGCGCTCTTGCGCCCGGGCCGCTTCGACCGCCAGGTGGTGGTGCCGCTGCCGGATATCCGTGGCAGGGAAGAAATTCTCAAAGTGCACATGCGCAAGGTCCCGCTCGCGCCCGACGTGAAGCCGGACATCATCGCGCGCGGCACGCCGGGCTTCTCCGGCGCCGATCTCGCCAACCTCGTGAACGAAGCGGCGCTATTCGCCGCCCGCGGCAACAAGCGGCTCGTCGACATGGACGACTTCGAGCGCGCCAAGGACAAGATCATCATGGGCGCCGAGCGCCGCTCGATGGTCATGCCCGAGGAAGAGCGCCGCAACACCGCGTACCACGAGTCGGGCCACGCGATCGTCGCGCGCCTGCTTCCGAAGACCGACCCGGTGCACAAGGTGACGATCATCCCGCGCGGGCGAGCGCTCGGCGTGACGATGCAGCTGCCGACCGAGGACCGCTACAGCCAGGACCGCGATCGCCTGCTCAGCATGATCACGGTGCTCTTCGGCGGCCGCGTGGCCGAGGAGCTGTTCATGCACCAGATGACGACGGGTGCGTCGAACGATTTCGAGCGTGCCACCGACATCGCTCGCCGCATGGTCACGCAGTGGGGCATGTCCGACGAGCTCGGCACGATGGTGTACGGCGAGAACGAGGGCGAGATCTTCCTAGGCCGTTCGGTCACCACGCACAAGAACGTGTCGGAAGCGACGCTGCAGAAGGTCGACAGCGAGATCCGCCGCATCGTCGATACGCAATACAAGCTCGCCCGGCGGTTGCTCGAAGAGAACCGCGACAAGGTGGAGTCGATGACCAAGGCGCTGCTCGAGTGGGAAACCATCGACGCCGACCAAATCGCCGACATCATGTCGGGCAAGCCGCCGCGCCCGCCGAAGCCTTCCGGCTCGCACCCGGCGAAACCGCCGGCGAACGACGGCGGCACGCAAGGCGAAGCCGCACCGACGCCTGCAGCCTAAGCAGTCCTCAACCAACAAATCTCCCGGCCTCCAAGCCGGGAGATTTTTTTTTGATCTGGCGAAACCGCTCGTGATGGGCGTGGTGAACATCACGCCCGATTCTTTTTCCGACGGCGGCCGGTTCTTAAGCCCCGATCTCGCCATCGCCCATGCAAGAAAACTGGCGGAGGAGGGCGCCGATATCGTCGACATCGGCGGCGAATCGACGCGCCCGGGCTCGGCGCCGGTATCCGAAACCGAAGAATTGCGGCGCGTGATGCCCGTGCTCGAGAAGATCAACGACCTTTGCGTGTCCGTGGACACCCGGCGTCCGGCCGTGATGAAAGCCGCACTCGCCGCCGGCGCCTCGATGATCAACGACATCCAGGCCCTGCAGGCGCCGGAAGCACTCGATGCCGTGCGCGATCGAAACTGCGCCGTCTGTCTCATGCACATGAAAGGCGAGCCGGCGACCATGCAACAGGACCCGCATTACGATGACGTCGTGCGCGAGGTCAAAGCCTTTCTGAAAGAACGCGTTGCCGCCGCCCTGGCGGCCGGCATCGGCCGCGAGCGGCTGGTGGTGGACCCCGGCTTTGGCTTCGCCAAGACCGCGGCGCACAACCTCGAGCTCTTGAAGAATCTAAAAGCGCTGGACGTGGGCGTGCCGCTGCTGGCGGGACTCTCGCGCAAATCGACCGTCGGCCGCATCACCGGCCGTTCGGCCGACGAGCGCCTTGCCGGCAGCCTCGCAATGGCTTTGCTCGCATTGCAGGGCGGCGCGAGAATACTGCGGGTGCACGATGTGAAGGAAACCAGGGACGTCGTCGCGGTCTGGAAGGCGGTAGAGACTTCATGAGTCGCAAATATTTCGGCACCGACGGCGTGCGCGGCACGGTGGGCGAGACGCCCATGACGCCCGAGTTCGTGATGAAGCTCGGCTATGCCGCGGGCAAGGTGCTATCGGGTCGCAGCCCGCATCCGGCGGTGCTGATCGGCAAGGACACGCGCATCTCCGGCTACATGATCGAGTCGGCGCTCGAGGCGGGCTTCTCCGCCGCCGGCGTCGATGTCCACATGTGCGGCCCGATCCCGACGCCCGCCGTCGCGTATCTCGCACGCGCGATCCGCGTTTCCGCCGGCGTGGTGATCAGCGCCTCGCACAACCCGTACGCAGACAACGGCATCAAGTTCTTCTCCGGCGACGGCTTCAAGCTGCCGGACGACACCGAGGCCGCGATCGAGGCCGAGATGGAACAGCCGATGCGCTGCAACGCGAGCGCGCAGCTCGGCAAGGTGCGCCGCCGCGAGGACGCCGGCGGCCGCTACATCGAATTCTGCAAGTCGACCTTTCCCAACGAGCTGGATCTCAAGGGAATGAAGATCCTCGTGGACTGCGCGAACGGCGCCGCGTACAACGTCGCGCCGCATGTGTTCCACGAGCTCGGCGCCGACGTGAGCTCGATCGGCGTGAAGCCCGACGGCTTCAACATCAACGACAAGGTCGGCGCGACTCACCCGGCCGTGATCCAGAAGGAAGTCATCGCGCAGAAGGCCGACCTCGGCATCGCCCTCGACGGCGATGGCGACCGCCTGATCATGGTCGATGCCGAGGGCAATTGCTACGACGGCGACCAGCTCCTCTTCGTCATCGCCCGGCACGCGGCCTCGAAGAAGCAGCTGAAGGGCGTGGCCGGCACGCTGATGACCAACCTCGCGTTCGAGAACGCGATGAAGGGCCTCGGCGTCGGCTTCGGCCGCGCCAAGGTCGGCGACCGCTACGTACTCGAGCTGATGCGCGAGAAGAAGTGGCAGCTCGGCGGCGAGAACTCCGGCCACATCATCTGCCTCGACAAGCACACCACCGGCGACGGCATCGTCTCCGCGCTGCAGGTGCTGCGTGCGGTGCGCGAGAGCGGCAAGCAATTGGGTGAGCTGACGCGCGAGCTGGTGATGTATCCGCAGGTACTGCTGAACGTGGCGGTGCCGCGCGGCTTCAAGTGGGACAAGTTCGACGCCATCAAGAAGGCGCACGCCGAGGCCGAGACGGCGCTCAACGGCAGGGGCCGCGTGCTGCTGCGTCCTTCGGGGACGGAGCCCGTGCTGCGCGTGATGGTCGAAGGCGAGCCGCGCGACGCCATCGAATCCGCCGCGCAATCCATCGCCGCCGCCGTCAAGACCGCCGCCGCCAGTACTTAGGTTGCCTTAACGCTCGTGTAAGGTCGCGCGCCTATTCTTGGGCGCATGCATCAGCTTGTGCGCTTCGCGCTGCTTATCGCTGTAGCCGGTTGCGCCGCGGCTCCCGCCGGCGACGTGGCTGAAAAGAGCCTGCTGCCAGGCACGATCGGCGCGGTCGTGGTGCCCGCCCCGGGCGGCGTTCGTGTGGAGGCGCTCGCCGCCGATGGACCCGCGGCGCGCGCGGGCCTGCAGGTGGGCGACATCATCCTGCGCTGCGGCCCCCAGCCGGTGCATACCGTGCGCGCCTTCAATCAGCAGGTCCTGGACACGCGGCCCGGTGGAAAGCTGCGCCTCGACGTCCGGCGCGACGAGCAGGAGCGCACGGTGCAGGTGGACGTGATGCAGCTTGCCATCGCGAACCGCCTTTAGGCGGCGTAAAGCTTCTTCGCGGTGCCGCTGAAGATGGATGCCTGGTCGCTCGCCGACAGGCTGGAGGTCGCCTCGCGGGCGAGCGCGAGCAATTCCTTGAGCGAACCTGCCGACGCGGGATAGTTCGAGCCCCATGCGATGCGCTGTGCGCCGAACGCGTCGACCACGCGGCGCATGAATACCTGCGGTGAAGGGGCGTCGCGCACATTGTGCGTGCTGAACTTGAGGTACAGGTTCGGATAGCGCGCGAGCGCGAACAGGCTGCCCGCATCGTCGGGATTCGGCCGTCCCATGTGATCAAGCACGATGCGCGCGGCGCGGAACTCCTTGAGCAGTGTCTCGAGCTGCGCAAGTTGCGGCGCGCGCATCTGCACGCAGACCGGCAGTCCGGCTTCGCTCGCCGTGCGCCAGGCGGGGAAGGAGCGCGGGTCGTCGAGGCGCGCGTCATGCGCAGTGGTATGGCCGGCGATGAAGACCCGCAGGCCTTTGAGTCCGCGATCGGCCCAGCGGTGGATGTCTTGCGAAGCCCCGCTGGCGAGCATGTCCACGGAGAACACGCCCGCGAAGCGCTCGGGGTGCGCCGCCACGGAGTCGGCGACGTAGGAGTTGTCATGGCCGTAGCAGGTGGACGCCTGCACGAGGACGGATTTCTGGATGCCGGCTTCGTCCATTGCTTCGAGCATCCGAGCGGCGTCGACCGGACGCTCGCGCGACCAGTCGGATTGCTTGCCGCCGAAACCGGCCCGCGGGTAGCGGCGCTCGTCCTCCGCAATCACGTGCGGATGGATGTCGATGACGCTCACTGCACCTTGCCCACGGTCTTCACCACCTTCGCCATGGTGGCGTAGTCGTCTGCCACCAGCTTCGCGAAGGCTTCCGGCGAGAGCGCGCGCGGCTCTACGCCCTGCGCCAGCAGGCGGCTGAGGATCAGCGGGTCCTTGAGCAGCTTCGCGACCTCGGCGTTGATGCGATCGATGATCGGCTTCGGCGTGCGTGCTGGAGCGAGGATGCCGAACCAGGACTCGAAGGCGTAGCCGGGCAGGTCTTCGGCCACCGCCGGCACGTCGGCAAGGAACTTCGAACGCTTCGCCGACGTGACGCCCATCAGGCGGATGCGCGGGTCGCGCGACACGCCGACGTTCGGCACGATGGTGGCATGCGAGCGGCCCGCCATCACGTCGTTGGTCGCGTCCTGCGTGGACTTGAACGGGATGTGCACCATGTCGATGCGAGCGAGCGTGGCGAGGTACGCCATCGCGAGGTGGCCGGAGCTGCCATGGCCGGGCGACGAGTAGTTGAGCTTGCCGGGATTGGCTTTCGCGTACTGGATGAGCTCGCCTGCGCGCTGCGCCGGCAGATCGGCGTTCACCATCAGCACGTAGCTCTGCATGCCGATGTTCGCCACCGCGGCGAAGTCCTTGATCGGGTCGTAATGCGGCTGCTCGGAAAGAAGCGCGGTGGCGTTGTGGCTCGAGGCGGCAAAGACGAGGGTGCTGCCATCGGGCGGCGCCTTGGCCACGGTCGCGGTGCCGATGGCGCCGCCGGCGCCGGGCCGGTTCTCGACGATGATCGTCTGGCCGAGCGCCGCTCCTAGCTCGGCGTAGAACGTGCGCGCCAGCACCTCGCGCGCGCCGCCGGCGGCAAAGGGCACCACGAGGCGCGTGACCTTCTGCGCCGCTGCCGGTAAGGCGAAAAGCAGGCAGGCAGCGGCTATGAGTGCTCTAACCACCGATGAAAGCGATGAAACGGGCCATGAATTTCGGCAGGCTATCGCGCACGGCCGCATCGGTGATGTTGCCATTGGCGTCGAATACGTTGCCAGCGCGCGAGACGAGAAGCTTGCCGGGATAGAGATTCGCTCCGAGCGTGCGGAACACCGGCAGCCATGCATTCTGCGAAAGCACCGTGCCGAATCCACCCGGCGAAGCTCCGGCGATGGCGACCGGCTTGTCGCGAAAGACGCGCGGCACGTCGGCCGGCGGCCGCGAGCACCAGTCGATCGCGTTCTTCGCCACGCCGGGAACGCTGTTGTTGTACTCGGGCGTGACGAACAACAGCCCNTGGGCTGAGGCGATCGCATNCTTCAGCTTGGCGACCGGCTCGGGGACGCCATGCACCGCTTCCTCGTCGCCGTTGTAGAGCGGGATCGCGGCGATCGACTCGGTCCGTACCTCAACATCCCGGGGGGCGGCCGCCGCGAGCGCGCGCAACAGAGAAGAATTGAAGGAACCGCGGCGCGAACTGCCGGAGATACCGACGATGGTGAGCATCGCCTAGTGTAGGGTAGCTTTCGCCCATGGCGGGAGAGACGCGCAAGGCGGTCGTCGCGGCGGTAATCGGTAACCTCGCGATTGCCGCGACGAAATTCATCGCCGCCGCTTTCTCCGGCAGCGCCGCGATGCTCGCCGAGGCGATCCACTCACTGGTGGATACCGGCAACGGCGGCCTGATGCTCTACGGCCTGCACCGCAGCCGCAAGCCCGCCGACGACGAGCACCCCTTCGGCTACGGCCACGAGCTCTATTTCTGGACGCTGATGGTGGGCATCCTGGTCTTCGCCCTCGGCGGCGGCATGTCGATCATCACCGGTATCTCGCACCTGGCCGAGCCGCGGCCGCCGGAGAACGCCGCGTGGAACTACGCCGTGCTCCTAGTCGCGATGCTGTTCGAGGGCAGCTCATGGTGGTTCGGGCTGAAGGCGTTCCAGGCCGAGCTGCGCGGGCGCGGCATCTTCGAGACCATCCATGCGACCAAGAATCCGGCGAATTTCGCCGTGCTGCTCGAGGACTCGGCGGCGCTCATCGGACTGCTCATCGCGCTGGTCGGCATCTTTCTCGCGGAAAAACTCGGCGAGCCTTGGCTGGATGGCGCGTCCTCCATCGCCATCGGCGTGCTGCTCTGCTTCGTTTCGTTCGTCATGGTGTTCGAAAGCAAGGAGCTGCTGGTCGGGGAGGGCATGGAAAAGCGCACGCTCGAGCGCCTGCGGGCCATCGTGCAGGCCGAGCCTGCCATCGAGAGCGTGGACAAGCTCACCACCATGTATCTCGGTCCGGAGGAAGTGATGCTCGCCATCACGCTGCGCTTTCGCGCCGGCACGTCACTGACTGTGCTGCGCGACTCGCTCGCGAGCATCAAGCGCGCGATTCGCGAAAATTACCCGCGCATCCGGCACATCTACGTCGACTCTTCGGCGATCTGCGAGATCTGCGACTAGTGCCGCACCAGCGGCCGCACGGCGGACTCGGGCTGCAGCGTGATGTGGTCGATGCCGAACTTGTCGTGCAGGCACGATTGCAGGCTCACGAGCGTGCGCTCCCAGTGCCCCATGCTGCGCACCACGACATGCGCCGAGAGCGCGGTGCGGCTGCCGGAAAGTTGCCAGACGTGCAGATCGTGCACCGACAGCACGCCGTCGACGCGCGCCATCTCCGCGCCGATCGTGTCGACCGACAACCCCTGCGGCACGCCTTCCATCAGCGCGTGCGTGCTTTCGCGCAGCAGGCGCAGGCTCGAGAACGCGATCAGCACGCAGATCGCTAGCGAGGCGATCGGGTCGATGAGCGTCCAGCCGGTAAGGTAGATCACCGCGCCGGCGCCCAATGCCGCGATCGAGCCGAGCACGTCGCCAAGGACGTGCAGCCGCGCAGCACGCACGTTGAGGTCATGGCCGTGCAGCTGACGCACGACCCAGAGGTTGAGCGCCAGACCGACCGCCGCGATGAGCGCCGCAACGCCGCCATCCACGCCACTCGGCGCCTTCAATCGCACGATCGCCTCGTAGGCGAGGGCGATGACGATGACCAGCATTGCCACGGCATTGACGAGCGCCGCCACGACCTCCGCACGGCCGAGGCCATAGGAATGGCGCTCCGAGGGCGGGCGGCGCGCCATCGACGCGGCGAGGGCGCCCAGGGCGAGTGCGGCGCCGTCGGTCACCATGTGGCCGGCGTCCGAAAGGAGGGCGAGCGATCCGGTCCACCAGCCGCCAATCGCTTCCACGAGCGCGAAGGCGATCGTCAGCGCCGCTACCGTGCTTAGACCGGCGTGGTGATGCTCGTGGGAGTGCTCGTGATGGTGGTGGTGGTGGTGGTGTTCGGCCACGGACTGCATTGTCCGTGAGAACGGTGCGGTTGCCCAAGGGGCTTGCCGACCCCGGCGAGCTATCAGGGCTCACTCGGCGATCGGGCAATCCCTCGTGCAGTTCCACTATATCGCGGTTCCATGACGGCCTTCGGACCGCGCGTAGTCCGATTTACGCCGCTTGGCGGACTATTTCCCGGTTCCGCGGCGCAACGTGCCAACAAATTGGTGGAGGCGAAGGTTGGATTCGAACCAACGTGGACGGCGTTGCAGACCGTAGCATCTCCCCACTCTGCCACTTCGCCTTTGCGAGACGCATTGTGTGGGTCACGTGTTAAGCGACATGCGCGCTAAGCTAGGAAGAATGGAACCGGTCAGAAGGCGTCTCATTGCGGCACTGGGCCTTGTTGCCCTCCCTGGTGCGGCGCTCGCGCAGCGCGCGTCTCGGCGCGTGGCTTGGTTCGCCGTCGGCGATCCCGAAACCGAGCTTCCCTACCTGAACGCCTTGCAAGCGGGCTTGCGTGTCGCCGGCTGGGACGAAGGGCGCAATCTCGAGATTGCGCGCTTCCGCTCGCTGCGCGCGCCGGAGGATTTTGAGCCCGTGGTGCGGGCGATCCAGGAAGCGCGGCCGGAGGTGGTCGTCGCCCAGGAGTACGCCGCGCTCGCCATGCAGCAGTACGCCCCGGCGATCCCAACCGTGTTCGGCTTCAGCGGCGACCCGGTGGAGGCAAAGCTCGTGAAGAGCCTCGCGCGCCCGCAGACGAATTTCAGCGGCGTGAGCTATCTCGCGAGCGAGCTGGTCGTGAAGCGCATCGAATTCCTCAAGGAGGCGCTCCCCGGCACGCGCCGCATCGGCATCCTGGCGCGGCCGCAGCACCCCGGCGAGCCGGAGGAGCGCAAGGCTTCCGAAAACGCCGCCGCAAGGCTCGGCCTCGAAGTGCTGTACTTCCCGATCTACGACCCGAAGGAAATCGAGAAGGCGTTTGCCGGGATGCGCGAAGCGAAGTGCGATGCGGTGGTGGTGTTCCCGGACTTCATCATGTATCGCAACCGCGAGCACATCTCGCAGCTCGCGAGCATCGCGCGCCTGCCCGCGGTGTCCGGATGGTCATCCTTCGCCGACAGCGGCCTGCTCTTCAACTATGGCCCGAACCTGCGCGAGATCTACCGTGCGCTCGCAACGTACGTCGACCGCGTGCTGCGCGGCGCGAAGGTGGGCGACCTGCCCGTCGATCGCCCCCGAAGCGTGGAGCTGGTCGTCAACCTGCGCACCGCACGTGCGCTCGGCGTCACCGTCGCGCCTACGGTGATGCTGCGCGCGGATCGCGTGATCGAATAGCTTCGCTGCATTGCGGTAAAATTCAGCCGCATGGCACGCACCCGGCTGGTTGCCGGCAACTGGAAAATGCACGGCAGCCGGACAGCGAACCGCGCGCTGCTGGACGCTATCCTGAAGGGACTCGACCGCGACGGCGTGGAATGCGTCGTCTGCGTGCCGTTTCCGTACCTTGCCGACGTGCAGCAGTGGCTCCAGGCGACGCCGATCGCGTGGGGCGCGCAGAACGTGAGCGAGCACGCGAGTGGCGCCTACACGGGCGAAGTGGCGGCCTCCATGCTGAAGGAGTTCGGCTGCCGTTACGCGATCGTCGGGCATTCGGAGCGGCGCCAGCTTTACCGCGAAACCGACGACCAGGTGGCGGCGAAATTCGTGGCGACGCAGGCCGCGGGGCTGACACCGATCCTGTGTGTCGGCGAGACGCTGGAAGAGCGCGACGCCGGCCGCACGGAAGACGTAGTGGCGCGGCAGCTCGATGCAGTATTGGGCAAGGTGCAGTTCGGCCACGCAGTGCTCGCTTATGAACCGGTGTGGGCGATCGGTACCGGGCGCAACGCGACGCCGGAACAAGCGCAGGCGGTGCATGCGTTCCTGCGCAGGAAAGTTTCAAACGACACGCCGATCCTGTACGGCGGCAGCGTGAAGCCGCAGAACGCACCAGCGATTTTCGCGATGGGCGACGTGGATGGCGGTCTGATTGGCGGGGCGTCGCTGGTAGCGGCGGATTTTCTGGCGATCCTGCGCGCGGCGCGGGCGAAATAGGAAAAGGTCATGTGGACAACGCTGCTTATCGTGCTTCACGTTCTGGTCGCGCTGGCGATCATCGGGCTCGTGCTGCTTCAGCACGGCAAGGGCGCCGACATGGGCTCGGGATTCGGTGGCGGCGCCTCCGGCAGCCTCTTCGGCGCCACCGGATCGGCGAACTTCCTGTCGCGCACGACAGCCGTGCTCGCGGCGATCTTCTTCGTCCTCAGCCTCGCGCTCGCGTACACCGCGACGCGCCGGCCGGCCTCCGAGGGTGGCGGCGTGATCGACGCGATCCGCAATCAGGAAGCGCAAAAGCCGGCGCCGAAGGCCGAGGAAAAGCCGGCCGCCGCGCCCGAGCAGAAGGCGGCCGAACCTGCCCAGGACAAGCAGGTACCGCAGTGATTTTTAGGGGATAATTTTGGACTACGCCCACGTGGTGAAATTGGTAGACACGCTAGCTTGAGGGGCTAGTGGCCTAAAAAGCCGTAGCAGTTCGAGTCTGCTCGTGGGCACCACAATCCATGCTTGCTGAGTACTTTCCGATCCTGCTGTTTCTGCTAGTAGGGCTCGCCGTCGGCGTGGCCCCCTTGGTGCTTGGCAAGGTGCTCGCGCCGTCGAACCCCGACCCGGAGAAGGTGTCGCCGTACGAGTGCGGCTTCGAGGCCTTCGAGGACGCGCGCATGAAGTTCGACGTGCGCTACTACCTGGTCGCGATCCTCTTCATCCTGTTCGACCTGGAGATCGCGTTCCTCTTTCCGTGGGCCGTGGTGATCAACGACATCGGGCTTGCCGGCTTTCTTTCGATGATGCTGTTCCTCGGCATCCTCACGGTCGGCTTCGTTTACGAGTGGATGAAAGGCGCGCTGGAGTGGGAATAGACGGCGTAATGCAGCAGGGCTTCGTCACCACCACGGTCGACAAGGTGGTGAACTGGACGCGCACGGGATCGCTGTGGCCGATGACCTTCGGCCTCGCCTGCTGCGCGGTGGAGATGATGCACGCCGGCGCCGCGCGCTACGACCTCGACCGCTTCGGCATCGTCTTCCGCCCGAGCCCGCGCCAGTCCGACGTGATGATCGTCGCCGGCACGCTCTGCAACAAGATGGCGCCGGCGCTGCGCAAGGTCTACGACCAGATG